>Ga0070739_10004932_pt1 | contig 15508 bp, 14 predicted proteins | sample Coa_R1_7_FD_66445 | JGI IMG/M metagenome (GOLD analysis project Ga0070739, IMG submission 66445) | Surface soil microbial communities from Centralia Pennsylvania, which are recovering from an underground coalmine fire - Coalmine... | ecosystem: Environmental > Terrestrial > Soil > Unclassified ... | reverse complement strand
GGGCGCGCCGACCTCCTCGACGTACGGGCGCGCCGGCGGTGGCGTCACGTACGGGTCGCCGATCGCGGGGCCCGTCCCGATGTCGAGGAGCAGCGCGCTGTCGCGGACGCTGCGCGCGAGAACGTGGTTGACCGCGACCGGATACGCGAACGCGGTGCGGCGCGGCGCGTTCGGGGTGCGCGCCCGTGTCGGCTTGAGCCCGACGAGACCGCATGCCGACGCCGGGATGCGGATCGAGCCGCCGCCGTCGTTGCCGTGCGCGACCGGCACCATCCCCGACGCAACGGCGGCCGCGCTCCCGCCCGACGACCCACCGGCCGAGTGCGACAACCGGTAGGGGTTCCGCGTGGGACCGTGCAGGACGGGTTCGGTCGACGCGTTGCGGCCCCACTCGGGCGCGTTCGTCGTCCCGACGACGACGAGCCCGGCCGCCCGGTAGCGCGCCACGACCGCGGAGTCCTCCCGCGCGACGACGTCGGCTTGCAGGCGCGAGCCGCCGGTCGAGCGCATGCCCGCGACGTCGGCGCCGAGGTCCTTCACCGCGAAGGGCACGCCGCCGAGCACCCCGGGCGGGGGGACCGTCGGCCACCTCGGCGAGCGCGGCCTCGATGCGCTGTTCCGTGACGGCGTTGATCACGGGGTTGCGCGCTTCGATGCGCGCGACCGCGGCCTCCACGACCTCGCGCGCCGACACGTCTCCCGCGCGGATCGCGGCCGCGATGCCGGTCGCGTCGTCGCCGTCGAACAGGTCGTCCATGGACGCGGACCTTACCGTCGCCCGCGCTCATGGCTCATTGAGACGTGAGTACCGCCGATCGACGGATTTCGCTCAACGAGCAATCGATCGGTCAGCGCAGCGGGAGGCCGACGAGCGCGCCGATGCCGGCCAGGCCGACGAGCACCCAGGCCGCGTAGTCGCCGATGTGCCCGGAGTGCACGCCCCTGAGCACGCGCAGCGGCGGACCGAACGCGCGTCCGACCAGCGCGACGGGCTGCGGTGCGCGCTCGTGGTACAGACCGGCGAACGCGAACACGACCGCGAGCAGCGCGGACACCGTGCCGAGCACGACGGACGACGCCGTCCACGACACGTCCGGGAGGTGGTGCACGACGGTCGCGGGCGCGGCGGTCAGCGTCTGCGCGATGTACCCGTTCCGGTCGACGAACCGCTGGGCCGCGTTCCCGAACGCCGAGTACCAGCGCGGGACGACGCCGAGCACGAACGACCCCGCGAGCAGGCCGACGATCGCGAGCATCATCGTCGGGGGGTGCCGGGGGATGGTCGTGCTGACGTCGCGCTCCTCGTCGCCGCGTGTCGCCGGCTGTCCCTGACCGTGCGGGCGCGGTCCCGCGGCGAAGTAGATCCGCAAGCCCGCGCGGATCACCGCGCCGCCCGTCACCGCCGACACGATCACGAACAGCGCCGGCCCCCACGGGTACCCCGCCTTCGCGACCGCCTCCTCGGCGACGCCTTTCCCGATCGCGGTCGCGAACGGTGGCAGCCCCGCGAGCGCGAGCCCCGCGAGGAGGAACAGCACACCGGTCAGCCGGTCGTCCTTCCCGCGGCCGTAGAGCTCCCACTCGTCGACGGACCCGTAGCGGTTCAGCGCGAGACCGGCAAGCAGGAAGAGCGCGGCCTTCACCCCTGCGTGACCGGCGACGTACAGTGCCGCGCCCGCGGTGCCCTCGGCCGTCAACGTCGCGACCGCGACGAGGAACAGGCCGACGTGCGCGATCGTCGAGTACGCGAGCAGGCGCTTCACGTGTCGCTGGCAGAAGCACATCGTCGCCGCGACCACCGCGGTGACGAGCCCGATGACGACGAACGCACGCCGGATGTCGTCACCCGGCAGCGTGCCGCCGAACACGATCCAGTAGACGCGCGCGAAGCCGTACAGCCCGAGCTCGACCATCACCCCCGAGAACAGGACGCACACGGAGCTCGGCGCGACGGCGTGCGCGTCCGCGAGCCAGAAGTGGAACGGCACGACCGCGGCCTTCACCAGGAAGCCGCACGAGACGAGCACGAAGCCGCCGACGATCAGCGCATCGGGCTGTTGATGGTCGAGCGCGTGCCCGAGCTGCGCGAGCCCGAGCTGACCGGTGCGCGAGTACAGGACGGCGACGCCGGCCAGCGACAGGTACGCGCCGAGCGAGTTGATGATCCCGAAGTTGAGCGCACCCTGCACGGAGGTCCGGTCCTCGATCTTCAGGCCCGTCAGCGCGTACGCGACTGCGCCCATCAGCTCGAAGAACACGAACATGTCGAACAGGTCGCCGCTGAACGCGAACCCCTGCATCCCGGCCAGGAAGAGCAACATCAACGCCTGGTAGTGCGCGCCTGCGGACTCGAAGTAGCGCCAGCTGTAGAGGAGCGCGGCGGCCATCAGCGCGGCGGTGAGCAGCGCGAGCCCGGCGTTGAGGGGATCGGCGACGAGCACGACACCGACGCTGAAGCCGTGCCTGGGCTGCCAGCCGCCGGCCCACGCCACGACGCGGTTCGCGGTCGTGCTCGCCAAGGCGGCACCGTCGATGCCGGCGACGCCGAGCGCGGCGGCGACCGCGAGCGCGTCGCTCGTCCACCGCGGCATCGCGCGGCCGGCGATCAGCACGCACGCGATCACGATCGGGACGGTGATCGCGATCGGCAGCAGGTGCGCGGCGGTGGCGTCGAAGCGCACCGGCGCGACGGCCAACACGTCAGCCCTCGAGGGAGACGAGCTCGTCGGGGTCGACCGTCCCGTGGCGCTTGGCGATCTGCACCGCGATCGCGAGCAGCAACGCGGTGACCGTCGCGCCGACGACGATGTCGGTGAGCGTCATCGCCTGCACGACGGGGTCGACGACGGGCGTCGAGGTCGGCAGCGTCGAGCCGAACACCGGAGCGACCGCGCCCTTCTGATAGCCGACCGAGAGCAGCAGGACGTAGGTCCCGGACTGGCAGACCGACAGCGACACGACCGCGTGCACCAGGTCGCGGCTGCGCACGATCCCGTACACGCCGACGAGGAGGAGCCAACCGGCGACGAAGTAGGCGTAGTACGTCATCGGATGTCCGTCACCCGCTCTCGTTCGGGCGGATGGCGAGCTCCTGGCGGAGGAACTGCGCGAGCAGCACCACCGTGCCGCACGCGACCTCGATGCCGACCGCGATGCTGAGCAACGGCACGCTCCCGGCGGAGAAGAGCTGGCCGAACGTCCCGTTGGGAAGAAGGTTGGCCAGGAACGCGCCGCCCACCGCGATGCCGGCGAGCCCGAGTCCGGCGAAGGCCGCGGCGCCGAACGCCTCGCCGGCCTCGTAGACGGGCTCGGGCGTGACGCGCCGGAGCGCCGGGTAGCGACCGCCGACGTACAGGAGGTGCGCGCCCGTCGCGAGGACGACGCCGCCCTGGAAGCCGCCTCCCGGCGTGATCGCACCGTGGAGCACGACGTCGAGCCCGACGATCATCGTCACCGCGAGGACGAGGTACGCCGCGAGCCGCGTCGAGTCGAGCACGCGCCCCGTCGCCGGCCCCTCTTCCTCGTGCTCGTGCTCACCCGGACGCAGGAGCACCGCGACACCGACGACGGAGCCGAGCATGATCGTCTCCTCGCCGAACGTGTCGATGCCGCGCTGGTCGAAGTTCACCGCCGAGACCACGTTCGCGGTGCCGTGCTGCACCGCGGCGGGGATCGCGTGGTCGCGGTACGGATGGTGTTTCCCGCCGAACGCGGGCATGTCGAGGAAGACCAGGACGAGCATTGCCGCGACGCACCCGCCCCCGATGATGAACAGCACCATGCGCGTGAGCCGCGTCACCGGGTCACCGCGTCGCCCGGATCTTCCGGATCGCGAGCATCACCATCAACGGGACGATCGCAGCGCCGACCCCGAGCTGCGAGAGCGCGACGTCGGGCGCCTGCAACGCGACGAACAGCACCGTGAGGACGATCCCGAGCACCGACAGCGTGACCGCCTGTCGCTCCGGGTCGTTCGTCATGACGACCGCCGTCCCCGCGACGAGGACGAGCGTCAATGCGATCGCGACGACGACCTCACTCATCGTGGAGCCTCGCGTTCGATCAGGCCCTCGCGCTGCGCGGCGACCCGGCCCGTCGCGGCGGCGAGCGCGGGCCCTGCGAGCGCGAGGAGGAAGACGATGAACAGGATCTGCGCGGTCTCGAGCCCCCAACCGTTCTCGACCGCGAGGGCGAGCCCGACGAGCGGACCGCCGAGCGACGTGATCGGCGTGAGGAAGTGGATCCGGTTGACGACGTTCTTCATGCTCAACGCGGCGCACGCCGACGCGACGGTCACCGCGACACCCGCGACGAGCAACGCACGCGAGACGACGTAGCCGGCCGACACCGGGACCTCAGCTCGACCGCGGGCCGAGCAGCCGCGTGAACACGAGCGTGCCCGCGAACGACAGCAGCACGAGCACGAGCGGGACGACGAGGTACGACGACTGGCTCGCGGCCTGCGCCATGACGAGGAGCGTGACGGTGGCGACGGACCCGGCCAGCTCGAGCCCGACGAGCCGATCGATCGAGCTCCCGCGCGCGCCGAGCATCAGCGCGGGAGCGAGCGCGCCTGCGAGGAGGGCGACGGCCGCCCACGACCATGCATTCATGGCGGTGTGACCGCGGCCGTCATGGCGGTGTGACCGCGGCCGTCATCGCCGTGTCACCGCGGCCGTCATCGCCGTGTCGCCGCGCCGGTCATCGCGAGACCACCTTGGCGATCGACGGCGCGCCGTCGACGAGCGTGTGGACGAGGAGCTTCCCGTCGTCGGGTCGCGCGTCGACGACGAAGGAGCCCGGCGTCGACGTGACGCACAACGTCGAGAGCGCGCGCCAGGCCGCCGCGGGCGCGTCGTCGCCGCGGTCGCCGATCGGGACCGGGCGGATGTCACCGGGCTCGCGCCGGCGCCCGTGTGCGAGCTGCGCCAGCGCGAGCCCGAAGATGCGTCCCGTGTCGGCGACGATCGCGACCGGCAGCGCGACGAGCCATCGCGCCCAGCCGGGCGACGGCGCCCAGCTGCCTCCGCTCACGACACGCGCACCGAGCGTCGCGACGGCCGCGAGGACCGCGCACGCGGACGCGACGGCGAGCTCCGGAGTGCTGACCGACGACAGCGTGAGCACCCACACTCCGAGCAGGAGTGCCGACCAGACGACGACCTCGGTCACGCGCCTCACGCGGCGCCGGACGTACCCCGTGCGCGCGGAGCCGAAACCAGCGTCGGGCGCGCAGGTCGCGGGGAACGATGTGCACCGTGGAGGACACGACGCCGTTGGCCGAGCACCGACGCGTCGTCCGCGGGATCCTGCGCGACGTGCGCGCGCTCCCGCCTGCCGACGACCGTTCGACGGGCGACGAGCTGCGCACGCGACGCGCCGTCCTGCGCCGTCTGCGGATCGCGTTCGTGTCGCACGCGACCGCCGCCGAACGCCATGTCTGGCGCGCCGCACGCGCGCGCTTCCCGGAGGAGTCGGACGCGATCGACGACGCCCTCGCGCGGAAGCTCGGCGCGGAGCGGAGCATGGTGAAGCTGCAGTGGTTCGGCGACCGGGACACGCTCCGGAACCCGTGCGTCGCCGACCTCGTCGAGTGCATCGACCACTACCTCGCGAACGAGGAGCGGGTCGCGAGCCGTCTCCGCGACGCGATGACGCCCACGGAGCGCGACGCGCTCGCCCGGCGCATCGCGCGCGACCTCCGGTGGGCGCCGACGCGTCCGCATCCCGACCTGCCGTCCGCGCCGAAGCTCTCGGTCGTGCTCGCGCCCGTCGTCGCGATGGTCGACCGCGCGCGCGACGTGCTGGACAGTGTCGAGACCGGGCCCTGATGCTCCCGACCCGGCGGGCTCAGCGTCTCCGCTCTTGGCGCCTGCGGCGCCGGGCCGCTCGGCCACGCTTCCGCTCGCCTCCGCTCGCTCGCTCAACCGTGGAACGCGGTCCCTTCGGAGCGTGCCAGCGCGACGAGGTTGCCGAGCGCGATGTTCACGTCGACGAGATGCAGGCCCCACGTCGGACCGAGCGTCTGCGTGACGACCGGCCGCGTGTCGTTCGGGTTCGGCGTCGGCGTGATCTGCAGCCACGTCGCGCCGTTGGCCGTCTCGCAGCTCGCGGTGTAGCGGTCGGGGTACGAGACCCACGGCGTCGGCGCGCTCGGGACCGGACCCGACACCGTGCCGATGAGCCCGGGGAAGCGCGTCGTCGTGAAGTAGGGGAGCAGCGAGCCGGATCCGCCCGACGGTGAGGCCGGGTTGACGCACAGGACCTGCAACCCGCTCGCCGACCCGCCGCCGGCGCGCGGGCCGGAACGCGCGCGGCCGAACAGCGAGTTCGGCGGAGGCGGCGAGAGGAAGCTCGAGTACGCGATCACGCAGCCCGTCTGGGTCTGCGTGCGGCACGCGGGCACGTGCTGGAAGTCGCCGCCGACGTCGCGACCCACGGGCACCGTGACGTTGCCGCCGAGCAGCATCGCGGAGACGAGCAGGCGCCGTTCGGACGGGTTGGGGTCGATCTCAGACTTCACGAGCTGGATCAGCACGGCCGACCCCTGCGAGTGGCCGATGAGGACGACCCCGCGGCCGTGGTTGTCGTGCGCGAGGTAGTCGCGCCACGCGGTGAGGACGTCCTGGTACCCGCTCCCGAGCGAGAGCCGCGCGCCGGTCGTCGTGGTCGCGCCCGACGTGGTCGTCGTCGTCGACGTGCGGGACCCGGTCGCCGACTGGATCGCGGCGAGCGTCGCCTGCCGGTACATCGGCGCGTACACCTGGCAGACCTGCGAGAAGCGCGACGCCTGGTTCAGCGCGATCGCCTTCTCCTCGGGGTCGACGTCCAGGTTCGCGACCGGCGTCGGTTGGTCGCTCACCGTCGGGTACACGTAGAAGCAGTCGATGGGCGGGTTGCTCGCCGGTGTCGGGTGCTCGACGCGCGTCGCGCCGTCCGCGGCGACGACCGTGGTCGTCTCGTCGCTGTCGCACGGGTTGCCGGCGAGGCCCGGCCGGCACAGCCACACGACCGACGACGCGCGCGCGTTGCCGGCCGTCGTCGAGGTGCTCTTCGTGCCGGACTTGGACGATCCCGAGCACGCGGCCGTCGCGAGTGCGACCGCGCACGCCACCGCGATCGCCCAGCGCCCGCGCACCGAGCTAGTGCCCCAGTACGGGGTGCGGCACGTAGGGCGCCTCGAGACGCTTCATCTCGTCGGCGTCGAGCGGGAGTCGCTCGGCCGCGAGCGCGTCCTCGAGATGGGACAGCTTCGTCGCGCCGACGATCGGCGCCGTCACGCCGGGCCGGTGCAGCAGCCACGCGAGCGCGAGCTGGGCGGGTGGCACCCCCCGCTCGGCGGCGAGCTCGGCGACGCGTTCGACGACGTCGAAGTCGGTCGGCTGGTTGTAGAGGTAGTCGGTGAACGCGTCCGTGTTGGACCGTGTCGTCCGCCGTTCGCCCTCCCGGCTGCGGTTGCCCGCGAGGACGCCGCGTGCGAGCGGGCTCCACGGGATGACGCCGATGCCCTGGTCGATGCACAGCGGGATCATCTCCCGCTCCTCCTCGCGGTAGACGAGGTTGTAGTGGTTCTGCATCGACACGAACCTCGTGAAGCCTTCACGTTCGGCGGCGTGCTGCATCTTGGCGAACTGCCACGCGTACATGCTGCTCGCACCGATGTACCGCGCCTTGCCCGCGCGCACGACGTCGTGCAGCGCGCCCATCGTCTCCTCGACGGGCGTGTGCACGTCGAAGCGGTGGATCTGGTACAGGTCGACGTAGTCGAGGTCGAGTCGCCGCAGCGACGCGTCGATCGCGGACAGGATGTGCTTGCGCGACAGGCCGCCGCCGTTCGGTCCCGGCGTGACGGGCATGAACACCTTCGTCGCGATCACCGCCTCGTCACGCGACAGGTACTTGCGGACGAGCTTCCCGGTGGCGACCTCGCTCGCGCCGTTCGAGTACGCGTTCGCGGTGTCGAAGAAGTAGATGCCTCCCTCGACGGCGCGGCGAACGATCGGATCGGCGGCGTCCTCGTCGAGCACCCAGGGCCGGTCGCTGTCGTTGCCGAAGCTCATCATCCCGAGGCACACACGCGAGACGCGCATGCCCGTCGTGCCCAGGTTCACCGAGTCCATGGGCGGCCACGCTAGCCATCGGCGGCTCGGTGGTACCCTGGGAGCCGTCTCCCGCTGCCGGCCGCGTTGCGCGGCGCCTGCAGCGGGGTACGGCCCTGGTCGGGCCGGCAACCGGGGAGCGCCCTTCCCCGGATGCGCAGCGTGACGCCGTCGCGCGACGAGAAGCACGTCGAGGCGACACGTCGAGACGGCACGGCGACGTCCGCGGACCCACGCATCGACACGACGAGACGGAACGCATGACCGTCACCACGGACCCGGCGTCGTCGCCGGCGGCACCGATCACGGTGCGAATCATCGGAGGTCGCCTCCATCTGTGCGCGCCCGCGCGCGAGCTGCTGACCGACGGGGCGGCGGGCGCGCCGGTCGAGGCCGCCGGGATGCGGATCGTCCCCGTCCTGCTCGACGACGGAACCGTCGGGCGATGGTGCGGCGCGCCCGTCGTCGGGGCGTTGCGCTTCGTCGACTGGGTGTCGCGCCGGCAGGCACCCGTGGACGTCACGGTCACCGCGGTTGCCGCGCTCGTCGTCGAGGCGGCCGAGCTCACGACCCGTGGTGAGCTGACGCCCGATCTCGCGACCGACACGTCCGCCCGCGAGTGGACGTGGCGCCCGGCGCCGGGTGTCGAGTCCGCCGGTGAGATCGGGAAGGTGTGGTTCCGCGCGACCGAGGCCGTCGACGACGGGGACCCCGACGAGGTCCTCGCCGGCTGGTTCGACAGCATCGTGGGCGAGCTCGCGACCGCGCGGCTCGGCGCGCCGCCGTTGCCGCCGTCCGCCTCCGAGACGAAGGTGCACCGCTGGGCCGACCAGGTCGCGGCGCGCGCGGCCGCGAGCGCGCGCCTGCGGTTCCACGTCGCCGAGCCGGACGACCTGGACGGTCACTTCCTCCTGATCGCGCGGCTCGAGTCGCTCGCCGATCCGTCGGTGGTCCTGCCCGCGTTCGCCACCGACACCGCCGACGCGCTCGGGACTACCCCTCACGACGCCGCCATGCTCGTCGCGCGCGAGTGGGGTCTGGCGCGCCGCGCGTGGTCGCAGCTGCCCGTCGACCCGACGGACACGGTCGTGCTCGACCCCGGTCAGGTCGCGGATCTCCTCGAAGAGGGCGTCACCGCGCTCGACGCCGTCGGCATCGCCGTCCACCTCCCGTCGTCGCTCCTGCCGCAGACGCGACTCGTCCGCCGGGTGGTGATCAGCGGCGGCTCTGCCGGTCTCGACGCGAAGACGCTCGCGTTGACCGGTGAGGTGCTCGTCGACGGCGAGCCGCTGACGGCCGAGGAGCTGACCGCGCTGGCGCGGGCACGCGGCGAGCTCGTCGCCGTGCGCGGCCGCTGGTTGCGCATCGACGAGCAGACGCGCGCCGCGACGCTCGCGTTCGCGAAGCGCGTCGCGGAGGGCGACCCGTCGACGTCGGACGTGCTCGAGATCGCGGCGACGGCCGACGAGGTCGATGCCGCGCACGTCACCGGATGGGTCGCCCGCGCGCTGAGCGGCGACTTCCGGCCGACCGCGGCCGAGCGCGTCGACCCGCCCGCGAGCTTCACGGCGACGCTGCGCCACTACCAGCTCGACGGTCTGGCGTGGCTCGCGTGGTTGGAGGAGAACGAGCTCGGCGGGATCCTCGCCGACGACATGGGCCTCGGGAAGACCGCCCAGGCACTCGCCGTGATCGCGCACGACCTCGCATCCGGTGATCCGCCGCCGACGCCGACACTCGTCGTGGCACCCACCTCGGTCGCGTCGAACTGGATGCGCGAGGCCGCTCGCTTCACGCCTGAGCTGCGTGTCGTCCTGCACCACGGATCCGGACGCGAGGATCCGGCCGCGTACGTCGGCACCGTGGACGTCGTCGTCACGAGCTACGGCGTGATGCGGCGCGACGACGCGCTGCGCGCCATCCAGTGGCACCGTGTGGTGCTCGACGAGGCGCAGGCGATCAAGAACCCGACCACCGCGACGACGCGCGCCGCGCGCAAGCTGAACGGCCGGCATCGTCTCGTGGTGACCGGAACGCCCGTCGAGAACCACCTCGGCGAGCTGTGGAGCCTCATGTCGTTCGCGAACCCCGGGCTGCTGGGTTCGCAGTCCGCCTTCAAGGACCGCTACGGCGATCCGCGCGACGCCGACGCGCTCGCTGCGCTCCGGCGGCGCATCGCGCCGTTCGTGCTGCGCAGGCACAAGACCGACCCGGGCATCGCGGACGAGCTGCCCGAGCGGATCGTGGTGCGCGACGACTGCAGCCTCACACGTGAGCAGACGGGCCTGTACCAGGCGGTCGTGAACGACATGCGCGCGGACGTCGCCGACGCGACGGGCATGGCGCGTCGTGGTCGGGTGCTCGCGGGCATCACGAAGCTGAAGCAGATCTGCAACCACCCGGCGACGATCGCGGACGGCGATGCCGACGGCGCGCTCGCGGGGCGATCCGGCAAGCTCGACCGTCTCGTCGCGCTGGTCGACGAGATCGTCGACGAGGGTGAGGCGGTCGTCGTGTTCAGCCAGTACGCGACGTTCCTGCGGCGCGTCGCGGAGCACCTGCGCGAGACGCTCGGCGTCGGGGTGGAGAGCCTCGACGGGAAGATGAGCCGCAAGGCGCGCGATGCCGCGCTCGCGCGGTTCGCGGAGCCGGACGGGCCGCCGGTGCTGTGCGTCTCGTTGAAGGCCGGCGGCACGGGCCTCAACCTCGTGCGCGCGAACCACGCGATCCACTTCGACCGGTGGTGGAACCCGGCGGTCGAGGACCAGGCATCGGACCGCGTGTGGCGGATCGGCCAGACCCGCGGTGTCGTGGTGCACACGTTGGTCTGCCCGGGCACGTTGGAGGAGCGCATCGCCGACCTGCTCGAGCAGAAGCGCACACTCGCGGAGACGGTGGTCGCGTCGTCGCCGGAGAAGATGATCAGCGAGCTCGACGACGCCGCGCTGGCCGCGCTCGTCGAGCTCGACACCGAACGGGCACGGGAGATGGCGTGACCGGAGGAAGCGCGTGACAGAAGGACTGACGACGGAGCGGGCGAGCGTCGAGAACCCGTTCGCGGGGGTCACCCCCGATCCGCTCGACGGCGGACCTCGCGCACCACGCCGGCGCCGACGTGCGCGTGGTCGCGCGCAAGAGCAGCCGGCCGAGGGGACGGGGACGGTCGACGCGCCGAACGCGCCCGACACCCCGCCCGGGCCGCGCAAGCGCCGCCGGCGGGGGAGTGGGCGCATCAAGCAGCGGGCGGCATCACCGGACGGCGACACCGCGGACGGCGCGTCCCGGGGCGGCGACCCCGCGGCGCGCGCGCTCTCGCAGTCGCTGCAGGAGGCGGTCCTGCGGCACAGCACGAGCGCGGTGCTCAACCGCGGCCGTGGCTACGTGAAGCGCAAGCGTGTGTCCGAGGTCCGCGTGACGGCGGGGACGGTTCGGGCCCGTGTCCTCGGCTCGGCCGATCGGCGTTACCACGTGGAGCTCTCGGTGCGCGACCGTCCCGCGCCGCCGGTCGTGCGCAAGGTCCGGTGGACCTGCGACTGCCCGTATGCCGCGGAGCATCGCCGCGGCACGTGCAAGCACGTCGTCGCGGTCGCGATCGTCGCCGCGCAGAAGCTCGCGTCGAACGAGTCGATGCGACGTCGGTGGTTCGGGCAGCCCGCCGGGAACGCGGCCGAGGCCGACGCCGCCGAGATCGACGCGCTCGCGGCGCGCCTCACTGCCGCGTTCACCGCGGAGCCCGCGCCCGTCGCGGACGTGCTCGACCGCGCGCTCTCGATCGCGCCGCCGCCGTTCGAGATCCCGCTGCGCGCATGAGGATGTCGTGACGGCCCTGCTCGACGGCATGCGGGTGCTGGACTTCTCGGTCTGGCGCCCGATGCCGCACGCGACGCAGGTGCTCGCCGACCTCGGTGCCGAGGTCCTCAAGGTCGAGCCGCCGGGTGGCGACCCGATGCGCGCGTACCCGGAGCTGTTCGCCGCGATCGCGCGCGGCAAGCGCAGCGTGCAGCTCGACCTGCGAACCGACGCGGGGCGCCGGCGCGCACTGGAGCTCGCCCGCGACGCGGACGTCGTCTGCGAGGCGTGGCGCCCGGGTGTCGCGGCTCGCCTCGGCGTCGACTACGACGCCGTCGCCGCGGTCAACCCGTCGGTCGTCTACTGCTCGCTGACCGGCTACGGGCAGACGGGCCCATGGGTCGACGTTCCCGGCCACGACGTGAACTACCAGGCGCTCGCCGGCGCGCTGCTCCCTCCGCCGGCCGGTGCGCCCCGCCCGCTCGTCCCGCGCCTGCCGGCCGCCGATCTCGAGGGCGGCACGATGTGCGCGGTGCTCATCTGCGCGGCGTGGGCCCGGCGCTGCACGACGGGCGAGGGCGAGCGCATCGACGTCGCGATGGCGGACGTCCTCGCGTGGTGGGTCGGCACGCGCAGCGGCACCGCGCACGTCGACGCCGAAGGGCCGACGCGCGGCTCGCCGGGCTACGGCGTGTTCGAGACACGCGACCACGGCTGGGTCGCGCTCGGCGTGCTCGCCGAGGAGCGCCTGTGGCGGTCGATCTGCGCGGCGTTGGAGCTCGACGACCTCGCCGACACGACGTTCGCCGACCGGCTGCGCAGCGTCGAGGAGGTCAACGATCGCGTCGCGGACGCGATCGCGTCACTGTCGCGCGACGAGGCGCTCGAGCGGCTGCACGCGTACGGTGCACCGGCGTCACCGGTGCTGACGCCGGAGGACGCCGCCGCGCACGAGCAGCTCGTCGCGCGCGACGCCTACGTGTACGTCTCGGCCGCCGGTGCTCGGGTCCCGCAGCTCCCCGCGCACCTCACGTGCCACCCGCGCGCGTCGCGGACGGACGTCCCGCCCGTCGACGACGACGCGCCGGGCTTCAGCCCGCGCTCTCGCGGACGCTGACCCCGTCGCCGACGCGGACGGTTCCCGGGCGCGTCACCAGCGCGCCGATCGCGATGCAGCCGTCGCGCTCGCGATTGATCGTCTTCAGCACGTCGAGGTCGCGCTCGACGCCACCGGGCTGCGGGCGCGTCGTCACGACGCAGCGGGCGAGCCGCTTCCCCACGGACAGCACGGTGTCGCCGATCTCGACGTCCGATCCGACGAGGCCGTCCTCACCCTCGCCGTCGAGGAGCACGTTGGCGCGGAACCGCCGCCGGTCCCACGTCCCGATCGAGCCCGTCGAGACGAGCGACACGCGTGTGCGCGACGAGTCGTGGAAGGGGCCGCCCTTGCCGGCACCGGTGAACGGGAGCCAGTCGCTCGTCGTCTCGTGCTCGAAGTCGATCGGGTTCTCGTAGCGGCGGAGCGCCACCTCGTCGACGGATCGCAGCGCGACGCGCCGCCCGAGCCATCGCGACAGGTCGTCGTCGGTGCGCGCGTCCGAGCCGTCCGGCAGCGTGATCGCGGCGGTGCCGTCGTCGCGCAGGCGCGCCGCCGCGAACAGCATCTCGGGCACGCGCCGGGCCGTGAGCCCGTAACCCGTGTCGACGTCGAAGATCGCGAAGCGGCGGTCGCCCGTCAGCCCGTCCGTCGTCACCGTGATCTCGTCGACCCGCTCGCCGCCGAGCGACTTCACGGGATACCGCCACAGCTCCAGCACCTGCACGCCGCGTCACGCTACGCCGGTAACCTCGTCCCGCGCCCGACCCCACATGACCACGGAGCGATGCGACGTGCCGATCTCGCAGCCGGTCGACCCGATCCCCGACGACGACGCCGCGATCCGCGCCGCGCTCGAGGACGCGTACCTCCCTGGTCTCCTCGCCGCGCTCGCGTACACGACCGGCGACCTGACGCTGCTGCGCGACGAGCTGCGTCCGGACGCGACGCAGATGCAGCATCCACAGGCGGGCATGTCGGACGCCGCGCAGGCCGAGGCGCGCGACCTCGCGTTCGACGCGTTGACGCGCTTGCGCGACTCCGGGAACCGCCCGGCACCGCCACCCTCCACCGAGGACCTCCGGCGCATGATGGCGTTCATCGCGGGCGACGACGCCGTGAACGACGACTACCTGCCACTGCTCCGCGAGGAGCTCGGCGCGGGTGACGACCTGCGCGCGCCGCAGTGGGACAAGGCGACGCTCGCACCCGACCGCGACTTCAGCGTCGCGATCGTCGGCGCGGGGATGTCGGGTCTGCTCGCCGCGTTCCGCCTACAGCAGGCGGGCGTGCCATTCGTGATCTTCGAGAAGAACGCCGAGGTCGGCGGGACGTGGTGGGAGAACCGGTACCCGGGGTGCCGCGTCGACGTCCCGAACCACCTCTACAGCTACTCGTTCGCGCAGAAGGAGGACTGGCCGCAACGGTTCAGCCCGCAGGCCGTCCTGCTCGACTACTTCCGGCAGTGCGCGGACGACTTCGGCGTGCGCGAGCACATCCGGTTCGAGACCGAGGTGTCGTCCGCGCAGTACGACGACGAGCGTGCGACATGGACGTTGCAGGTCCGCACGAAGGACGGACGCGAGGAGTCGTTCGAGGCGAACGCGATCGTCAGCGCCGTCGGCCAGCTGAACCGCCCGCGCCTCCCCGACATCCCGGGCATGCACACGTTCGCCGGGCCGTCGTTCCACTCCGCGGTCTGGGACGACACCGTCGAGCTCGCCGGCAAGCGCGTCGGCGTCGTCGGCTCGGCCGCGAGCGCGGTGCAGCTGCTCCCCGTCGTCGCCGAGCAGGCTGCGCACCTGTCGATCTTCCAGCGCACGCCGAACTGGTTCCTCCCGATCCCCGACTACCACGACGACGTCCCGACCGGGATGCGGTGGCTCTTCCGTCACGTCCCCGCGTACAGCGAGTGGTACCGGTTCTGCCTGTTCTGGCGGATGGCCGAAGGGCTCGTCCCCGCCGCGCGCGTCGATCCCGAGTGGCAGTCCGAGGACGGGCGGACGGTGAGCGCGCTCAACGAGATGCTGCGCGCGTTCCTGACCATGTACCTCGAGGCAGAGTTCGCGTCCGCGCCCGACCTTGTCGAGAAGGTGGTGCCGCAATACCCGCCGCTCGCGAAGCGCATCCTCATGGACAACGGCTCGTGGGCGCGAACGCTCACCCGCGAGAACGTGGACCTCGTGACCGAGCCGATCGCGCGCATCGACGAGCGCGGGATCGTCACCGCCGACGGCTGCCGGCACGACGTCGACGTGATCGTCTACGCGACGGGGTTCGAGGCGTCGCACTTCCTCACGCCGATGAAGCTCACCGGTCGCGGTGGTGTCGACCTGCACGAGCAGTGGGACCCGAACGCGGGCGCGTACCTCGGGATCACGGTTCCGGGCTTCCCGAACCTGTTCTGCCTCTACGGGCCCAACACGAACATCGTCGCGAACGGCAGCATCATCTTCTTCTCGGAGTGCGAGGTGCACTACGTGCTCGAGTGCCTCCGCCTGCTGTTCGAGCGCGACGCGCGCGC
>Ga0070739_10004929_pt1 | contig 15513 bp, 12 predicted proteins | sample Coa_R1_7_FD_66445 | JGI IMG/M metagenome (GOLD analysis project Ga0070739, IMG submission 66445) | Surface soil microbial communities from Centralia Pennsylvania, which are recovering from an underground coalmine fire - Coalmine... | ecosystem: Environmental > Terrestrial > Soil > Unclassified ... | reverse complement strand
GATGCCTTCCACCTCGCCGAGCAGGCGAACGGCCTCGGCCAGCCCCGAGGTCTGGCCGCGCGGCAGGTCGACCTGGCTCGGATCGCCGGTCACGATCATGCGGCTGTTTTCGCCGAGCCGGGTCAGCAGCATTTTCATCTGCATCGCGGTGGTGTTTTGCGCCTCGTCAAGAATCACTGCGGCATTCGACAATGTGCGGCCGCGCATGAACGCGAGCGGTGCAATCTCGATCTCACCGGTCTGCAAGGCGCGCTCGACAATGCGGGGGTCCATCAAGTCGTAGAGCGCATCGTAAATCGGCCGCAGATAGGGATCGACCTTCTCGCGCATGTCGCCGGGAAGAAATCCCAAACGCTCCCCGGCTTCGACTGCGGGACGCGACAGCACGATGCGGTCGACATCCTTGCGTTCGAACAGTTGTACGGCGTGCGCAACGGCGAGCCACGTCTTGCCGGTGCCGGCAGGACCCGTTGAAAACACCAGCGCGTTCCGCTTGAGCGCGCGCAAATAAGCATCCTGCGCCGCGGTCCGGGCGCGCACGCGGCGCTTGCGCAAATTGATCTCTTCGAAGTCCTCGCGCGCATTGGTCGGGTCAAAATCGAACAACGAGCCCTGCGACAAAGCGAGCCGAATTGCGCCGTCGACATCGCCCTCGACCAATTCGTCGCCACGCTTGAGCCGTTCATACAGACCTTCTAGGACGCGGCGGGCCTGTTCGCAGGGCTCGCGTGGGCCCTCGATCGTGACCTGATTGCCGCGCGAATTGGCGAGGACATGAAGCCGTCGCTCGATCAATGCCAGATTCTGGCCGTACTGGCCGAACAGCGCCGATGCGAGCCGGTTGTCATCGAAAGTCAGAACAATTTGCGTCGCGTTGTCTTGCGCGACGACGAGCGATTCATCCGTTCCGGGTGTTCGCATTCAGGCTCCTGCGCCGAGCGAAACTGCAGCGTGCTCGGGCCGCGGCGTCCGCGCGAGGCGCCCGAACAGCGAGTTGCTGGCGATGTCGGTGACGGTTACAGGCGCCACCTCGCCAAGCAGGGCAGCTGGCGCCTCGACCTGCACCGGCTGCAAATACGGCGAGCGGCCGGTCAACTGACCGGAATAGCGGCCGCGCCGCTCAAACAGCACGTCGAATGTGCGGCCGAGGCAGCGCCGATTGAACGCCGCCTGAGCGCGATCAATGACGGCTTGCAGGCGCAGGAGACGCTCACTCTTGACAGCCTCTCCGACTTGGTCCGGCATCGTTGCCCCTGGCGTTCCGGGCCGCGGCGAATATTTGAACGAGAAAGCGCTGGCGAAGCCCACCTCCTCCACCAAGTCGAGCGTCGCAGCAAAGTCCCCTTCCGTCTCTCCGGGGAAGCCGACGATGAAATCCGAACTCAAGGCCAAATCGGCGCGCGCCGCGCGCAGCCGGCCCACAAGCTCGATATAGTCGGCGCGGCTGTGGCGGCGGTTCATGGCCGCGAGCACGCGATCCGAGCCCGACTGCACCGGCAGGTGCAATTGCGGCATCAAGGCCGGCAGATCGCGATGAGCCGCGATAAGATCATCCGACATATCGCGCGGGTGACTTGTGGTATAGCGCAGACGTTGGATGCCATTGACGGCCGCAACGCGGTCTAGCAGCCGCGCCAGCGACCAAGGCCGGCCGTCCGATCCCTCGCCGTGATAGGCATTGACGTTCTGGCCGATGAGCGTGACCTCCCGCACGCCGGCTTCGACCAGACGCTCGATCTCCGCAATGATCTTGCTTACCGGCCGCGAGCTCTCGGTGCCGCGCGTATACGGCACCACACAGAAGGTGCAAAATTTATCGCAGCCTTCCTGCACCGTGACAAAAGCTGCGACGCCACGCTCGCGGATGGCGGCGGCGCTTGGCGCCGGCAGATGCTCGAACTTGTCATCGATCGGAAAGTCGGTTGCGATGGCCTTGCCATCGCGGGCGACGCGCGCGAGCAAATCCGGCAGGCGATGGTAGCTCTGCGGTCCAAACACGAGATCGACGGTAGGGGCGCGGCGAATGATCTCGGCGCCTTCCGCTTGGGCGACGCAACCGGCCACGCCTATGGTGAGCTTGCGCCCTTCGGCGGCGGCGGTCTCCTTGAGCCGGCGCAGGCGGCCAAGCTCGGAATAGACCTTTTCGGCCGCCTTCTCGCGGATATGGCAAGTATTGAGGATGACCAGATCGGCATCGCCCGCAGAATCCGTCTCGACATAGCCCTCGGGCGCCAAAGTGTCCGCCATACGTTGGGAGTCGTAGACGTTCATCTGGCAGCCGAACGATTTGACGTAAAGCTTGCGAGGTACCTTCATGCCGAGTGGCGCGCGTTAAGCCTTTCTTGATGCTGGCAAATTCTGTTCCATTCGAGGACAGTGCCTATGCCTATCCTTATCGGCAATCGGGCCAAAAGGAAATGTCGGGTTTGCCTACCGGCGGTGCCAATCACTTCTGTCCAAGCTCGCAGGCCGCTGATCTAGTCCATTGGCTGAATATTGGCGTCCTGGATGACTTTGGCCCATTTGACGCTCTCGGATTGGATATAGGCGTCGAACTCCTCGGGGCTAGACGTGCCCGTGGTCATGCCGAGATCGGCAAAGCGCTTCTTGGTGTCGTCCAGCGCGAGAGCGTGGCGCGCGGCGCCATTGAGCTTGGCGATTATGTCGCCCGGGGTTTCGGTCGGCGCCACAATGCCGAACCAGGTTTCGGCCGCAAATCCGGGCAGCGTCTCGGCCACTGTGGGAATTTCGGGTGCTGACGGGGCACGTTCGGCGCTGGTGACGGCAAGCGGCCGCAATGTGCCGCCCTTTATGTGGCCCATCACAGCCGAAAGATTGGCGAACATCAGCGGAATCTGCCCGGCAATCAAATCGTTAATGGCCGGCGCCTCACCCCGATAGGCGACATGCACCATCTTGATGCCGGCGACGTGCTGGAACAGTTCGGCGGTCATGTGCGGCGTCGTTCCGGTCCCGCCGGTGCCGAAGTTGATTTTGCCCGGATTGGTTTTGGCCAGCGCGATCACGTCCGCGACGGAATGGGCGCTGAACGATGGATTAACCACAAGCACCAAGGGTGAGGCCCCGGTCAGCGCCACGCCCGAAAAGTCTCTGCTTGGATCGAGCGTGACCTTTCGATAAAGGCGCGGCGCGACCGCAAACACGGTCTGACTGCCCATCATCAGCGTGTAGCCGTCGGCAGGCGATTTTGCCACGTCCTCCGCGGCGATCATGCCGCTCGCGCCGGTGCGGTTGTCGACCACCACGGATTGGCCGAGGCTTGCGGCCATTCCTTGTGCAACGATCCTGGCCACGATGTCGGTACCGCCGCCGGCGCCAAAACCGACCACCATCTTGATGGGGCGAACAGGGTAGTCGCCGCTCTGGGCGCGGGCGATGCCGACGGCGAGGCCAAACATTGCCGCTGCACCGACCACGATGCGCAGCGCCGATGTTGCCGTCATGATGATCCCCCCGCGCGCCGTTCAGCACTGGCTGGACCACAATCTACTGAGTTTGCGGCTCTCCGTCAGCCGAGATCGCGCCGCAGTATGAGTGCGGCAGCGCCATCAGGATAATAACCGCGGCGTTGTCCGACTTCATAAAATCCGGCCCGCTCATACAGCGCGCGGGCCGGTGCATTATTGGCGTCGACCTCGAGAAAGATTGTCCGGGCGCCAAGTCCGGCAAGCCGACGCATGTGCAAATCGAGCAGCGAACGTGCCAGGCCGCGTCCTCGTCGGGCCGGGGCAATCGCGACTGACAATATTTCGGCTTCGCCGGCGACAAGGCGGGACAGGATGAAGCCGACCACGCTCTTGCCGAGAGTGGCACGGTGCGCCACGACGGAGGGGTCGATCAGAAGGCGATAGACCTCGTCTTCACCCCACCCGCGCTGAAACGAGCCACGGTGCAGGGCGGCAATCGCCGCCGCGTCCCGCGGTAGCGCCTCGGTGAAGTTCGTCTTGCCGCCGGCGAGCCAGCGGGAAAGGAGCCGCCTCATCGCCGTGGCAGTTGCGCGGCGTTTTGCGGCTGGGCGTCAGGCGCGCGCAGATACTGCGGCACGGGTGGCGACTGACCCTCCGGTATGCCGGCGCCGAGACGCGCCACCCAGGCGATGTCGGGCGCCTCGCGCTGCTCGGTCGTCATCGGGCTCGCATCGTTGGGGGAAAGCAGGTCCGCCACCGCTTGGGCGGCTGTGCCGGTTAGATGCGACGGCCGTTGTGCGGCAGCGCGAACCGCCTCCCCGATCGGGGCGAGCCGAGGCGCGATCATGACGTCGCCGCCGGGACCAAATACTTGGAGATAGACGTGCTGATGGCGGGCATCGATGGCGACGACAATTGGGGCCGCATTGGCTGCCGCCAGATGCGGCGCGGCATAAGCTGACAACGTGGAAATTCCGACTGCGGTCTTACCGGCGGCGAGCGCAATACCGCGTGCCGCCGCAATGCCCACGCGCAGACCTGTGAAGCTGCCCGGCCCAGTGGTCACCGCCACCCGGTCGATGTCGCGGAATGCAAGTTCGGCTCGCGCTAGAACCCGCGCCAGTAGCGGCATGAGCGCTTCGGCATGACCGCGCATCATAGCCAAGCTCTCGCCAGCGATAAGCCGTGCTTGGCCGGTATCGAGGATCGCTGCCGCGCAAGCCCCAAGCGCCGTATCGATCGCTAGCACCCGCATCGGCAGCGCTGATCAGCGTCAGATCGGGTTGGGCCCCGTCCGATGCTCCCCCCAAAAGGCTGCGCAGGTGCGCAGCACGACCGCTTGTTCACATCGGACGGACTTCGGTGACGTCCGGAATAAAGTGCCGCAGCAAGTTTTGAATGCCGTGGCGGAGCGTCGCCGTGGACGACGGGCAGCCCGAACAGGCGCCCTTCATGTTCAGGTACACCACGCCGTTTTTAAACCCCTTGAATGTGATGTCGCCGCCGTCGTTGGCGACCGCCGGGCGCACGCGCGTTTCGATCAGCTCTTTGATGGTGGCGACCGTCTCGGCGTCGGCGGCATCGAAAAACTCCTCGCCATCGCCCGCCGACGTGCCGCCGGTATTGAGCAGCGGTGCGCCCGACATGAAATGCTCCATGATGGCGCCGAGAACCATTGGCTTGAGCTGCTGCCATTCGCCCTCGCTCTTGGTTACCGCGATGAAATCGGAGCCGAAGAAGACGGCGCTTACCCCGGCGATGCCGAACAATCGCTCAGCCAACGGCGACTGTGCCGCCTGCGCCGGATCGCGTAAGTCGAGCGTGCCGTTTTCCAGCACGGGCCGTCCCGGCAGGAACTTCAGGGTTGCCGGATTCGGCGTCGCTTCGGTCTGGATGAACATGGGGCCTCCGATCCTCCGGCATGTGACGTTATCATAATACGTGGCGAATTTGCTTGAAAGTTCAAGAGCTGCGAGGCTGTTCGCGGCCCGCTTCTCAATCCAATAGAGCCTTACGAGCGCACAAAACCAACAATGTCCTTGACCGCCTTCATGGTTTGAGCGGCGAGCTTCCGCGCCCGCGCAGAGCCTTCGGCGAGGATGGCGTCGATAGCGGCCGGATCGTTCCGCAAACGTTTCATCTCCGCGGCGATCGGCGCCAGCTTGGCCACCGCAAGGTCGGTGAGGGCCGCTTTGAAGGTGGAAAATTGGGCACTCCCGAATTGCTTGAGCACGCCGGCGCGCGTGGTGCCTTCGAGCGCCGCATAGATGCCAACCAGATTGTCGGCTTCCGGCCGATGTTCGAGCCCTTTCTCCTCGGTGGGCAGCGGCTCCGGGTCGGTCTTGGCGCGGCGAATTTTCAAGGCAATGGCATCCGCATCGTCGGTTAGATTGATTCGCGACTGATCGGACGGATCTGACTTCGACATTTTCTTGGTGCCGTCGCGCAACGACATCACGCGGGTCGCCTCGCCGGTGATCAGCGGTTGCGGTTGCGGAAAGAAGGCGCTGCCGTAACCCTTCTTGCTGATCGATGTGGCGAAATCGTTGTTGAATTTCTGCGCAATATCGCGCGACAGCTCGAGGTGTTGTTTTTGGTCCTCGCCGACCGGCACGTGGGTGGCGCGGTAGACCAAAATGTCGGCGGCCATGAGTGTCGGATAAGCATAGAGTCCCACGGATGCGTTTTCGCGATCCTTGCCGGCTTTCTCCTTGAATTGAGTCATGCGATTGAGCCAGCCGAGGCGGGCAACGCAATTGAACACCCATGCCAGCTCCGCGTGCTCGGCAACCTGGCTTTGGTTGAACACGATGTGCTTTTTGGGATCGATGCCACAGGCGATAAAGGCGGCGGTCACTTCGCGGATGGCATGGGGCAGCTCCGCGGGATCCTGCCACACTGTGATGGCGTGCAAATCGACCACGCAGTAGATGCAATCGTAGCGATCCTGCAACTCGACGAAGCGCTTGATGGCGCCGAGATAGTTGCCGAGATGCAAGTTTCCGGTCGGCTGCACGCCGGAAAAGACCAGTTCGTTGGACGCCATTCCCGTCTCCTGGCGCGGGGCTCGCCATCGACGAGGGCCCGCTCGCGACGGTCCCTTGCCATGGCGCTGGCTTGCCCCGCAAGACCCGGCCGGTATAGTGCGCGGCCCGCCGCGCGCATCCGATCCAGTCTTAGTTCCAAGAGTTCTTCCATGCCCACAGCCCGATACGACGTTCTCGGCATCGGCAATGCCATTGTCGACGTGATTGCCCGCGCCGAGGAGGACTTTTTGCTTAGGCAAGGCATGACCAAAGGCGCGATGACGCTGATCGATGAAGCACGCGCGCAAGCGATCTATGAAGCAATGGGACCGGCGGTCGAAGTCTCCGGCGGCTCGGCGGCCAATACCATTGTCGGGCTGGCGTCGCTTGGCGCACGCGGCGCGTTCGTCGGCAAGGTCAAGGACGACCAGCTCGGCCGGGCATTTAGCCACGACATCCGTGCGGCGGGTGTCGCCTTTACCACCCTCGCGGCCACCCGCGGCCCCTCAACAGGCCGCTGCTATGTCCTGGTGACGCCCGACGGCGAGCGCACGATGAACACCTACTTGGGCGCCGCACAGGATTTGCATCCATCGGACATTGATGAGGAGATGGTGGCGGCGAGCCTCGTCACTTATCTTGAAGGCTACTTGTGGGATCCGAAGGACGCCAAGGAAGCCTTTCTGAAAGCGGCAAAGGTTGCGCATCAGGCCGACCGTACCGTCGCGCTGTCGCTGTCGGACGCCTTTTGTGTCGATCGCTGGCGCGATGAATTCCTTGAATTGATGCGCTCCCGCACCGTGGATCTGATCTTCGCCAACGAGGCGGAGTTGCACAGCCTCTATCAGACGGCCGATTTCGGCGCGGCACTCGCAGCATTGCGTCGCGACATTGCTACCGCGGTCGTGACGCGCAGCGAGAAAGGATGCCTGGTCGTCGGTCCGGACGGTACCGAAGCGGTGCCGGCATTCGCGGTCGAACGTGTTGTGGACACCACGGGCGCCGGCGATCTGTTCGCCGCCGGATTTCTGTTCGGCCTGGCGCGCGGCGCTGACGACCGCACCTGTGGCCGTCTTGGGGCGCTCTGCGCGGCCGAAGTGATCCAACACTTGGGCGCGCGTCCGGAGCGCTCGCTCAAGGAATTCGCCAGCGCAAACGGCGTCGTGTGACCGGACGGCCAACAGCAAGCTTGGGTTGCGCCGCGAATGGTAACCAATTCCTAACCGAAGATGGTTAACGACGGATCAGCCGCTAGTGGAGGATCCGGAAATGGACGAAAGCGCGGATAAGAATTCCAAACAGCCGGAGGGCGAAAATTCCGGCGCTTCGTCGGCAGGTGCCGCAAGCGAGAACAATCTGCCGGTCATCTGGTCGCCGAAGCTTGGCGCCGGCGATGACGGTGCTGGGTCGCAAGATCGCGCTGCGCAGAGCGCCCAATCATCCGCGGCCGGCGAGGCGAATACGCGGACCGAGCCATCCACCGCTGCCGCACCTGCGCCACGTAGCGCGTGGCGGTCCGCCCGGCTCGCCGCCGGAATCGCGCTTGCCGCGGCCATTGGCTCATTTGCTGGAGCTTTGGGCGGTTACACCCTTGAACGCGCACTCGCAACGAGCGCTTCGAGTGCGCCAAACACACGTGTCACGGACAACAGTGGCATCGTGCGCGCAATGAAATCCGAAACGTCAGAGCTTGCCGCCATGAAGGGCAGCCTCGACGGCGGGCTACGGAACAACAACATGCAACTTGCTGCGTTGGCCGACCGCCTTGATCGCCTCGAGCGCAGTGTCGCCGATCCGGCGGCGGCCACCAAGCTCGCTCATATCGCCGAGGCGATCGATCGGCTCGGAAAGTCGAACGACGGCTCCGATATCACCGGCTCAATCGGCGCCGGTGCTCCGGCAGCGTCCGCCGCACCGGGTGGGGCTCCCGAGCCTAAAACTGCCGACCGGGTTCTGAAGGACTGGATCGTCGATGACGTGCGTCGCGACCGCGCCCTCGTCGAGAGCCGCTTTGGTGGGCTGTTCGCGGTCGGAGCCGGCAGCGTGCTGCCGGGCCTTGGCCGCGTCGAGGCGGTCAAGCGCCAAGACGGTCAATGGATCGTCGTCACAGCGCGCGGCATCATCACGTCGGGCCACTGATTGGCAGCCCGCAAGGCCGGAGCGGTCTTAGTCCTGATCGCTGCGCGATTGCGAGTCGCGCCATTTGACACGCGGGATCAGCATGGGCACGCGCTGCCGATAGGCGCCATAGGCCTCTGTGCCAAGCTCCGCGGTCAGGAAGCGTTCCTCGGCGCGGGCCTTCAGGCCTAAGCCCGCGACAATTAGGGCAGCACCTATGAGGCCGGTCGGTATCGCTTGCGCGGCTGCCGTGGCCACAATCGCGACGATCAATCCTGCGTAAATCGGGTGCCGCACCACCCCATAGGGGCCGCTGTCGATCACGCGGTGGTCCTGCTTACGCGTGATCGCCCCGGACCACAGCCGGCCGAGATGAATGCGCGCCCACCAGGTGAACAGGAGCCCTGCGCATGTCACGGCCGAAAGGGCGAGCGCGCCACCATGACCGACATGCCAGAGCCGCGCTTCATGCTGGATGTTTCGACTCGCGTGGTACAGCAGAATGGCTCCCGCAAGCGGCAGCAGACGCGGTGCCCATACATCCCAACCAGCGCGCCATGTGGCGGCGCGCTTTTCCGTGCGGCCGGTCCAGAATGCCGCCAGAATCCAGCTCGCGACCCAGGCGAGCCACGCGACGGCGAAGATGGTGCCCGGACGAATACTCATGATGGTCCAGTCATGTCCGCTCACACTCGCTATAGTCGGTCTCAGGGTTTTGCGGGAGGATTGCGCGCCTGACCCGATACAGACCCGGGAGCTAGCGATGACGGCTTTTGCGCGCTGTTTGTGCGTTCTCGCGGTGGTGTTTGCCGCTGCGGGGATTGCGGCCCCAAAGGCCCATAGCCAAGTCGCTGCCGAGCCGAAGGAGGATACAACGCGGAGCTGCCCCGGGCTGGTCGCGGCTCGTCCGGGCATCGAGCCGGCGTCTTTCGATGTCGCCGCGCTCGAGCCCGATCAGGTAAGGCTCACCTATGTGGGTCACGCGACCTTCCTGATCGAGAGTCCGCAGCTTGTTCGCATTGCGACCGACTACAACGATTTCGTTCGGCCGCCGGTGACGCCCGATATCGTTACGATGAATCATGCACACTTGACGCACTATACCGATCACCCCGATCCGGCGATCAAATACGTCCTGCGCGGCTGGGGACCAAGCCCGAGCGAGCCCGCGATCTGGGACATCAAATACCGCGACGTGCGGGTGCGCAACGTACCGACGAATATTCGCGACAATTTCGGCGGCACCGAACGTTACGGCAATTCGATTTTCATTTTTGAGATTGCCAATCTATGCATCGCCCATCTCGGTCATCTGCATCATACGCTCACCCAGCAGCAGCTCGACGACATTGGGCGCGTCGATGTGGTCATGGCGCCGGTGGACGGCTCGTTCACGCTCGACCTCGACGGCATGATGGAGGTGCTGACCGCGCTCAAGGCGCCGCTCATCATTCCGATGCACTTTTTCAGCGCCTCTATGCTCGAGCGATTTCTTGAGCGGGCGCGCCAGCAGTGGGACGTGGAGAGGACGGAGGTTCCATCGCTCATCCTTTCAAAAGCGATGCTGCCGTCAAAGCCGAAAGTGCTGGTGCTGCCGGGACACTGAGGCCCGCTTTTGGCGCCGATAGAGGCAACGACAGGCGAAGCTTCAGATTGCCGCGCGGAGACCGTATAACCGGTGGTGCCGGAGGACGCGCAATGCTCAGCTCAGAACAGAACGATCTTATCACGCGCACCGCGCCGGGCACCGCTGCCGGCGCCTTGATGCGGCTGTACTGGCAGCCCGCTGCGCTCGTTGACGAGCTTGCCGGTAACCGGCCGGTCAAGCCGGTCCGGCTCTTTGGCGAAGACTTGGTCGCGTTTCGGGACGAGCGCGGCCGTTATGGTCTGATCGGACGCCACTGCCCGCATCGCGGCACCGATCTCGCATTCGGCCGCCTCGAAAGCGGTGGCTTGCGGTGCGCGTTTCACGGCTGGTTATTCGATGTCGACGGCAAATGCCTGGAAACGCCGGCGGAGCCCGACAACAGCAACTTGTGCGCCAACATTCGGCAGAAGGCCTATCCGGTCGTGGAAAAGAGCGGCATTGTCTGGGCTTATCTGGGGCCCGGTGAGCCGCCGGCCTTTCCGCACTTCGACTGCTTCGTCGCCCCGGCGACGCACACCTTCGCCTTCAAGGGCATGATCGACTGCAACTGGCTGCAGTCTCTCGAGGTCGGCATCGATCCGGTCCACACCTCGTTCCTGCACCGTTTCTTTGAGGATGAGGATCCGAACAAGAGCTACGGCAGGATGTTCAGGGATATCTCGAAAGACTCGGATATGCCGATGACCAAAATCATGCGCGAATTTCCGCGGCCGCGCATCGAACTGGAGCCGACCGACTACGGCTTTCGACTGATCACGTTGCGACAGATTTCAAGCGACAAGGCGCACGTGAGGGTGACCAATTTGATTTTTCCGAATGCCTTCATCATCCCGATGAGCCGCGACATGACGATCTCGCAATGGCATGTGCCGATCGATGACGTGAAGCATTACTGGTACGCGATCTTCACCTCGTTCGGGCCTCCGGTGAACAGGGATGAGATGCGCCGTCAGCGGCTTGAGCTCTACGAATTGCCGGATTACGTGCCGCGCAAGAACAAGAGCAACGATTACGGCTTCGATCCGCATGAGCAGCAGCACGCGACCTACACCGGCATGGGTACCGACATCAATGTGCATGACCAGTGGGCCTGCGAATCCATGGGCGCGATTCAGGACCGCACCCAGGAGCATCTCGGCACCTCGGACAAGGCGATTATCGCCTATCGGCGCCTGCTGCGTGCGGCGCTCGACGTGTCGCGCAAGGGCGAGCGGCCGATGATGGTGCTCGACGAGCGCTCCGCCGCCAGCATCACCGGGCCCGCATGCGTCGACGGTATTGGCCCAGCCGATGCTTGGCAGGACTATTGGCGGCGCGCCGACCAGGCGCGGCAGAAGGCAAAAAGCTGGGCTAACGGCCGGCTCACCGCATGACGCGGGCGCCTGTCAAGAAGAGCTTCGTCGAACGCTACGGCCTGTGGAGCGATGAACAGGCCCGAACTGCCAAGGCGGTTGCCCGGGCCATCAAAAAGCGCAAGCTGGAATTGGTGCGCTTTTCTTTCGCCGACCAGCACGGTGTGCTGCGCGGCAAGACGGTTCTCGCGGCGGATGCCGAAGCCGCAATGCGAAGCGGGGTCGCGATGACGACCACCCTTCTCGCCAAGGACACAGCTCACAAGACCGCATTTCCGGTGTTTACCCCGGGCGGCGGCTTCGCCATGAGGGAAATGCAAGGCGCTGCCGATTTCGTCATGGTGCCCGATCCGTCAAGCTTTCGCGTCCTGCCGTGGGCACCGAACACGGGGTGGCTGCTGTGCGACATCGTTTTCACCAACGGCAAGCCGGTGCCGTTTTCCGCCCGCACTGTGCTGCGCGATGCGCTCGCGCGGTTGCGGCAGGGCGGGTTCGACTATGTCGCCGGTTTGGAGGTCGAATTCCACTTGTTCAAACTGGAGAACCCGCGGCTGGCGGCCGAAGATGCGACTTGGCCGCCGCGCGCGCCGGAGGTGAGCCTTCTCAACCAGGGTTACCAGTATCTCACCGAGAGCCGCTACGATCAGATCGACGCCGCGGTGGAGCCGATCCGTCGCAGTGTCGTCGCGCTCGGCTTGCCGCTGCGCTCGCTTGAAGTGGAGCTCGGTCCCAGCCAGTGCGAATTCACCTTTCGACCGCAAGCTGGGCTCGATGCGGCCGACACCATGGTGCTGTTTCGCGCCGCCGCGAAGCAGATCGCCAGGCGCCACGGCTTGCTCGCAAGCTTCATGTGCCGGCCGGCGCTGCCGAACATCTTCTCGAGCGGCTGGCACCTGCATCAGTCGCTGACGGCGCGCACCGGGGGCCGCAATCTGTTCGCAGGAAATGCCGCCGAAGGACTTTCGCCGCTCGCTTTGAATTTCCTCGGCGGCTTACTGGTCCATGCACGGGCCGCTGCCGCATTCACCACCCCAACGGTCAATGGCTACAAGCGCTATCGCGCCTATACGCTCGCGCCCGATCGCGCCATTTGGGCCCGTGATAATCGCGGCGTCATGGTGCGCATCGTCGGTGAGCCCGGCGATGCATCGATACATCTGGAAAATCGCATTGGAGAGCCCGCCGCCAACCCGTATCTCTACCTGGCGTCGCAGATCTATTCGGGCCTCGATGGAATTAGGCAGAAACGCCAGCCCGGCCCCTCCGCGGATACGCCGTATGAAACCAAGGCCGAAGCCTTGCCGAAGGATCTCGGTGAAGCTCTTGCGGCATTGCGGCAGAGCGAAGTTCTCAGAGAAAGTCTTGGCGAGCGGTTCGTGAACTACTACCTGCGGCTCAAAGAGGCCGAATTCAGCCGGTTCAATGTCGAAGCAACGGCCAGTGCGGAGGGTGGCGATGTCTCCGCCTGGGAGCAGAACGAGTACTTCGACTTGTTCTGACGATCCGCCTTGCTGGTGCGGTGGGCTGAATTCCGCAAGCACGCCGTGTTGGGTGTGAGCATTGACGGCGCCATCAAGCGCCTCGACGACTTACACGTCGACGCTGGCGGCCAGCGCGTGCTCTTCGATGAACTCACGCCGCGGCTCGACCTTGTCGCCCATCAGTTCATCAAAGATGGTGTTGGCTTCGTCGATTTCCTTGACGCTGACCTGAAGCAGCGAGCGCGCGTTGACGTCCAGCGTGGTCTCCCAGAGCTGATCCGGGTTCATTTCGCCGAGGCCTTTGTACCGTTGCAGCGCGACGCCCTTGCGGCCCGCTCCGGTAACCGCCTCGAATAGGCCGACCGGTCCATGGATCGGCACCTCCTCGTCCTTGCGGCGCAGCACTGCCGGGGGCGTTGGCCGCGGATATGTCTGCTGCAGCGAGGCAGCATGTTCGTCGAGCCTGCGGGCGTCGGCCGAGCCGAGCAACGCCTGATCGATGACCGCCACTTCTTTGACGCCGCGCACGGTGCGCTCGAATTGGAAGCCCCGATCGTTGAACTGGCCGCGCCACCCGCGCTCGGTCTCTTCCGTCAGCGCGTCAAGGCGGCGGGCGATATAGGCGGCGGCCTCGGCTGCGCGCGTCGCGTCCCCGGTCACGCGGGAATGCAAGACTCCGGCGATCGCCGCCTGCTCGATCACCTGTCGGTTATATCGGCTGTGCAGATTGTTGAGGAGGTTGCGGATCGTGCGGGCTTGCTCGACCAACTGCCGCAGGTCATTGCCGGCGCGGACCTCGCCGGAAGACAGCCGCAGCGTCGTGTCCTCGAGACCGGCATCGATCAGATAATCCTCAAGCGCCCGCTCGTCTTTGAGGTACTGCTCGGATTTTCCTCGCGACACTTTGTATAGCGGCGGCTGCGCGATGTAGAGATGGCCGCGATCAATGACCTCGCGCATTTGACGATAGAAGAAAGTCAGCAGCAACGTGCGGATATGCGCGCCGTCCACGTCGGCATCCGTCATGATGATGATCTTGTGGTAGCGCAGCTTGTCGATGGCGAATTCGTCGGCACCGATTCCGGTGCCGAGCGCGGTGATCAATGTGCCGATCTGTTCCGAGGACAGCATCTTGTCCATGCGGGCGCGCTCGACGTTGAGAATCTTGCCGCGCAACGGCAGCACGGCTTGGAACTCGCGGTTGCGTCCCTGCTTGGCGCTGCCGCCGGCCGAATCGCCCTCGACAATGAACAGCTCGGATTTTGCCGGATCACGCTCCTGACAATCGGCCAGCTTACCGGGCAGCGCGGTCACGCCGAGCGCGCTTTTGCGGGTCATCTCGCGTGCCTTGCGCGCCGCCTCCCGCGCTGCGGCGGCTTGAATCACCTTGCCGACGATCGTCTTCGCCTCGCTCGGGTGTTCTTCGAGCCAGGCCTTGAGCGCATCATTGACAATGCCTTCGACCGCAGGGCGCACTTCGGAGGAGACGAGCTTATCCTTGGTCTGCGAAGAAAATTTTGGATCCGCAACCTTGACGGACAGGACCGCGGTCAGACCTTCCCGGCAGTCATCGCCGGTGAGCGCGACTTTCTCCTTGCGGGCAACGCCGCCCGAATCCGCATAGGCAACGACTTGGCGCGTGAGCGCGCCGCGAAAGCCGGCCAAATGGGTGCCGCCGTCCCGTTGCGGGATGTTGTTGGTGAAGCAAAGCACCGTCTCATGATAGCCGTCGTTCCACCACAGCGCGCAATCAACGCCCACGCCTTCGCGCTCCGCCTTGATCACAACGGGCTGCGGCACGAGCGGCGTCTTGTTGCGGTCGAGATATTTGACGAATGCCTCGACACCGCCCTCATAGCGCATGGTCTCGCGCTTCTCGACGGCGTGGCGCATATCCGACAGCACGATGGTGACGCCCGAATTCAAGAACGCGAGCTCGCGCAGCCGGTGCTCCAGCGTGGCAAAGTCGAATTCAGTCATCGAGAATGTTTGCTTCGACGGCAGAAACGTCACCTCGGTGCCGCGCTTGTCGAACGCGGCGCCGACAACGGCCAAGGGTGCAACCGCCTCGCCATCACGGAATTCCATGAAATGCTCGTGACCATCCCGCCAGATCGTGAGCTTGAGCCAACTCGACAGGGCATTGACAACGGAAACGCCGACGCCGTGAAGGCCGCCCGAAACCTTGTAGGCATTCTGGTCGAACTTTCCGCCGGCATGGAGCTGAGTCATGACGACCTCCGCGGTCGACACGCCCTCGCTGTGCATCTCGGTGGGAATGCCGCGGCCGTCGTCCCGCACGGTACAAGAGCCGTCGGGATTGAGGATTACGATGACTTCCTTGGCGTAGCCCGCAAGCGCTTCGTCGATCGCGTTGTCCACGACCTCGTAGACCATGTGGTGCAGGCCGGAACCGTCGTCGGTGTCGCCGATATACATGCCGGGGCGCTTGCGCACCGC
>Ga0070739_10004927_pt1 | contig 15515 bp, 12 predicted proteins | sample Coa_R1_7_FD_66445 | JGI IMG/M metagenome (GOLD analysis project Ga0070739, IMG submission 66445) | Surface soil microbial communities from Centralia Pennsylvania, which are recovering from an underground coalmine fire - Coalmine... | ecosystem: Environmental > Terrestrial > Soil > Unclassified ... | reverse complement strand
CGCGAGCGTCTTTGCATTCGACGCTTTCTGCCGGGCCGCGCCCATGCGCTGGGCCCACACGTCGCACAAAGCGCGCACTTCGATCTCCGGGTTCTTCTGGAAGACGGTCATAACATACGTGCCGCGCTCGCCGAGGCCGATAACGCCGAGGCCGATGCGGTCGTTGGCGCCGAGAATCCGAGACCAGGAGAGGGCGGAAATTGTCGCGGCCGTTTTTACGGCGTCGCGTCGGGTGAGGTCCATGGCGGGACTATCTTATAACGGCGTGCGGGCGGCCGGTGGCGTGTCGCGTACGACGATCGTTTCGGCGATGCGGTCGTGTACGGTGCGATGGTTTGGATGGACGAAGTACTGAATAAATCCGAAGCCCCCTTCCAGCGCCGATGCGCCGTAACCGAGCGCGCGCTCGATGCAGTGCCAGAGAGAGAGGTGGTCATGAACGAGGGAAACCACGCGGATGCGCAGCAGGCGCTTGCCGATGGTCTGGCCTTTGCCGATGTACAGCGAGACGCCGAAATAAAGCACCAGCCAGACAAGGCTGTACCAGTTATGGAAGAAGTTGAATTCGATATCGATGTGGGCGTCCGCCGGAAGGAAACGGCTGGCGATCAGAACGTAAACGGCGATGATCGGCAGAAAGAGCACCAGAGCGATCAGGAAATCGATGACGAGCGCGGCGGCGCGGGCGCCGAAGGAGGCCAGCGGCAGGCCTTCCAGCACGGCCATGCGTTTGCATTCGTGCGCTGAGAACGGGCGGAGGCTGCGGTCCGGTTCGGTAGACACTTTTAGTGAGCATATCGTTTCGAGCCGAGCAGCTTGTCTCTGCCCCGCAGATCCGTGAAACCAAGTGCGGCGATGGGGTCATAACAGAAGCCGAAGCAGATGTCGCGAAGGAAAAAGGATCCGACGGGATCACTCGGTAGCGCCTCGATTTCGTTGAAGATTTTGGTTACCGGAGGCGGTGGCGCGCTTCGCGACTCGGTGGTGAACGTAAGCAGGCGCTGATCGTCCAGAACGACGTACCAGCCTTCCGCATTCCAACTCCATAATGAATGCGCAGCCGGGATCTGTAGCCTCCATGCGTTTGCTGATCGCAGGAACGCTGTTAGATCTTCACGCGGAATTATGGACTGGCGAATCGCGTGCGCGAACTGGTACTGGAAGAGGTGGCTCCTGGTGCGCGAGGTCCAGGCGCGGGTATCCCGAGCCGCCGTGACGAGTGTCTCATCGAATTGCAAACCGTGCTTCTGGACATGCAGAATTCGGAATTTCGCCGCTGATGAGTCCCGAATCTCCGCCGTCTGGTACGGCCAGGCCGAGCGCACGAACCAAACGGCAACGATCAGCAGGCCGACGGCAATGCCGGCCCAGTTGCTCACGCGTCACTTCCAGCGAATAAGAGCGAACAGCCCGCAGCAGGCGGCAATGGTTATCAGAGCCACGGAGACGATCATGCGCACCATGAAGGTCAGCTGGGTACCAGTTACATCACGCGCCGGCCCGCTGTAGTTCAGGAACGTCCATGGGTTCCACGGACGGAGCGCAACTTCGGTTTCGACGACCCACGGCAGGAACAGCAGGCCGGCGGCAATTGCGATCCCGTACGCAATGCGCGAGCGGAAAAAGACGAGCACAGCGGCGGACGCAAACGCCAATGAACCCGCCATCGCGGCAAGTTCCGACAGCCTCGGCACGAGGGTGAACGGCAGCGATGCGGAGAAAAGTACGGCAACACTGATGGCCGCGGCTATGAAAAGTACGGCGTTCGGGATTATCGAAAGATCAGCTCGCCTGGGCCACCAAAGGGCCATAATTAATTCGACACCGACAAACTCGGGGCAGTTCCGCGCGGAGGGGCCACTCGGGGAAGAGCGCCTGGAGGCCCCGAGCTCATCCATGGCAGACGCCGCCGACATGCTGCTAGCCTAATAGGTAAGGTCCCGGAGGAGATGAACAGGCTGAGCTACAGGTGTGCATTCAGCGTAGCGCTCATTACGCTGGCCCTGGCTCCTGCGGTAGCTGCCGCGAACGCTCCGGCGCTGCCCTCACCGTTCGAGACCTACGGTGGTACGGGCTGGACGGTGGCCGACTTCGACGGCGACGGGCGCCCCGACATCCTGACCGCACGGCCGGAAGTCGCGGTTCACGGTTTTCGCCATCAGGTCCGAATTCAGCTCAGCTCCGGCGCGGGACGCGTTGTCTCGTTCGCGGTGGATGGCGTCGCGCCGGGGATCCCGGGCATTCAGGTCAGCGCGCGCGATATTGACGGAGACCGCGATGTCGATCTGGTGTTCACCACGGTGGCTTCGCACGAAGCCGTCGGCGTGTGGATCAACGATGGCAGCGGCCGCTTCGCGCGCGGGAGTTCGGCGGCAGCGGACGCATGGCCGGGTACGCTCGACGCGGCCTCAGACCTGACCGCGCCTGGCATTCCGGCCGCACTAGCGTTTCTGCCCCGTCCTCCTTCGGCCTCGCTTGCGCCCCCATCGGGACTGCTTCATTCGATCGCGGGACGCAGATCTCTCCAGTATGCCGGGCAGGCGCCTCTGGAGTCGAATTCCAGCGCGCTGCTCCGCACCCGGGCGCCCCCTGCCGTTCTCTAACCCCGACTGACGCCTGAGGCGCGCCGCGCCGACGGCCCATCTGCGTTCTGTTGGAGACTTAGGGAATGCGACAATCCAGCCGCGTTCTGTTTGCAATCGCGTTCGGTTTGCTCATTCGGGGCGGCTTCGCCCAGCGGGCCTACACCTGGGAACAGGTGCGCACCCGCTTCGAAATGGTGAATCCGACGCTGCGGGCGGGACAGCTGAACATCGATGAATCGAAGGCGGAGGAGATTACGGCGTATCTGCGCCCGAACCCGGACTTCACGTTTATACTCGACCAGATCAATCCGTTTACCACGCAGCCGCGCGTCAACGGCAACGGCAACGTTTACAACCCATTCGAGTACGCGCTGCCGTCATGGTCCTCCACCTATTTGCACGAGCGCCGCCACAAGCGCGAACTGCGGCTGGAGAGCGCCAGGAAAGGAACAATCATCGCGCAGCTGCAGCAGAACGATCTGGAGCGCAACCTGCTGTTCAATCTGCGAAACGCGTTCGTCCAGACGCTGCAGGCCAAAGCCGTCGTCGAGCTGTCCCACCAGAACCTCGATTACTACGACAAAGTCCTGGGCATCAGCCGCGAGCAGTTCAAAGCGGGAGACATCTCGCAGCTCGATCTGGATCGACTCGAGCTGCAGCGGGTGCAGTACGAAACCGATCTGCAGAACGCGGAGGTTAACCTGCGCACCGCGAAAATCACGCTGCTGGCCCTGCTCGATGACCGCACCGCGGTGGACCAGTTCGACGTTACCGGCCCGTTCGACTTCAGCGATCAACTGAAGCCGCTCGATGAATTGCATCTGACGGCGCTTCAGACGCGTCCCGATCTGCGCGCTCAGGCCGAAGCCGTGGACAAGGCCAGGACCGACCACAGCCTGGCGGTGGCCAACGGTTCCACTGACCCCACTTTCGGGGTGGACTTCGCCAAGAATCCGCCTATCCCGGTGTACATGGGAATCAGCGTTAACATTCCCCTGCGCATCTTCGATCGCAATCAGGGCGAGAAGCTGCGCACGCAAATCGATATCGAACACCAGGAGCGCCTTCGGCAGGCGAACGAGGCGCAGGTGTTCAGCGACGTCGATTCGGCATACGTAACGCTCAAGAGCACTACCACTTTGCTGCAGGCCTACAAAACGAAATACCTGCAGCAGGCACTCCGCGTGCGCGATACGGTGACGTACTCGTACCAGCACGGCGGGTCGTCACTGCTCGAGTTTCTCAACGCGCAGAACGATTACCGCACGGTGGAACTCAATTACCGGAACCTCATCGGTTCCTGGCTGACCGCCGCCAGCCAGCTAAACTTCGCGGTGGGGCGTGAGGTCATGTGATCAATCGAAGGTTGTTTATGGGAGGTGGCGTGTGTGCGGCGGCGCTGCTGCTGGCCGGCTGCCGCTCGCAGAACGCGTCGGCAGACAGCGTCGATCCGGCCAAAGTGCAGGTGGAGGAAGCGCCGGACGCCAATACCGTGGAGGTAACGAGGCCTGAACGATTCCGGCTGGTTACGGCGGAGCAGCGCCCGGCCTACAACGAGCTGAACGTCACCGGCACAGTGCAGCCGGACGTGAGCCGCACCGTGCCGGTGCTGTCGCTGGCCGGCGGACGCGCGATCGAGGTCAGGGTTCGGCTTGGCGATTTCGTGCATAAGGGAGACGTGCTGGCGCGCATCAACAGTGCTGACCTTTCGGCCGCGTTCTCCGATCACGAGAAGGCGGTGGCCGACGAGAAGCTGGCGAAGCGGCAACTGGACCGCGCCCAGGAACTGTATTCTCACGGGGCGATGGCTCTCAAGGAGCTGGAGGTCGCCGAGGACGCAGAGAACAAGGCGCAGGTGGACGTAAAGACCACCACGGAGCGGCTGCGCGTGCTGGGCGCCGACATCGACCATCCCAGCTCGATCGTGGAGGTGCGCGCGCCGATTTCCGGTGTGATCGTAGAGCAGAACGTGACGACGGGAACGGGTGTGAAATCGCTGGACAACTCGCCCAATCTGTTCACCATTGCGGACATGTCGCGGGTGTGGCTGGTTTGCGACGTTTACGAGAACAACCTGGCGCAGGTGCATCTCGGCGATATCGCCGAAGTGCGGCTGAATGCGTATCCGGACCGCGTGCTGCGCGGGCGGGTGGATAACATCGGCGAAATTCTGGACCCGAATACGCGGGCCGCGAAGGTGCGGCTGGACCTCGCGAATCCGGGCAATCTGATGCGCCAGGGCATGTTCGCCACGGCTACGTTCCGTTCAAAGAGTCAGGTTATGCGCACGGTGGCCCCTGCCACCGCGCTGCTGCGCCTGCACGACAAATACTGGGTGTTCGTGCCCGCCGGAGGCAATCGGTTCCGGCGCACGGAGGTGCAGGCAGGCGCCACGGATTCGGGCGGAATGCAGCAAATCATCTCCGGCGTGGAGCCGGGCACGCAGATGGTGGCCAACTCGCTGCAGTTCTCCAGCGAGGTCTCGCAGTAGCTTTTCATGATCCAGGCAATACTCGACTTCGCGCTGCGCAACCGCATCCTCATCCTCGCGGCCGGCGTGGTGCTGCTCATTTGGGGATACGTTTCCTTCCACAACCTGCCCATCGAGGCGTATCCCGACGTAGCGAACAATTACGTGAACATCATCACGCAGTGGCCCGGCCGCGCGGCGGAGGAGGTGGAGCAACAGGTCACCATCCCCATCGAAATGCAGATGAACGGGGTAGGGCATCTGACGGCGCTGCGCAGCGTTTCGCTGTTCGGGCTTTCCAGCGTGACGATGATTTTCGACGACAGCTCCAACAATCTGATGAACCGGGAGCAGGTCCTGGAGAAGCTGTCGATGGTGAGTCTGCCGGCGGGACTGAGCCCGCAGATCGGGCCGGACTTCAGCCCGGTCGGGCAGATCTATTTCTATACGCTGACCAGCACCAATCCCGAATACGATGTGATGGACCTCAAGTCGCTGCAGGACTGGGTGGTGCTCAAGCAACTGAAAAGCGTGCCCGACGTGGCGGACGTCTCCATCTTCGGCGGGATTACGAAGGAGTATCAGGTCCGGCTCGACCCCAACCAACTGGTGAATTACGGGCTCAGTATCGGCCAGGTGGAGCAGGCGATCGCCAATAACAACACCAATGCCGGCGGCAGCTTCATCGAGCACGGCGAACAGGCATTTAACATCCGCGCCGTGGGGTTGGCGGAGGACACGGGCGATATCGGCCAGACCTTACTGAAAGTACAGAACGGGACGCCGGTGCGCGTCCGCGATATCGGCGAAGTGGTGCAGGGGGCCAAGATCCGTCTGGGCAAGCTGGGCAAGGCCATCCATCGCGAGAACGGGAAGGTGATCGATTACCCCGACGTGGTGGAAGGCATCGTCCTGATGCGCAAGGGCGCCGAGCCGGAGACGGTTCTGGCCGCGCTGCACCAGAAGGTTAAGTTCCTCAACGAGCACTTCCTGCCGCCCGGCGTGAAGATCGTGCCGTACCTCGACCGTGACGACCTGGTGGACATGACCACCCACACGGTGCTGCACAACCTGCTGGAAGGCATTTTCCTGGTCGCGGTGATTCTCTTTCTGTTTCTCGGGAATCTGCGCAGTGCGCTGATCGTGGCCATCACCATTCCTTTCGCTCTGCTGTTTGCGGCCATTTGTCTGGACATCAGCCACATTCCCGCGAACCTGCTGTCGCTCGGAGCGCTCGATTTCGGAATGGTAGTGGACGGGTCGGTCGTTATGGTGGAGAACATCCTGCGCCACCTCGGCAACCGCTATGGTGACGACCGGACCATCATGGAGAAGATCGCGGCGGCGGCTCACGAGGTGCAGCGGCCGGTGTTCTTCGCGCGGCTGATCATCATAACCGCGTACGTGCCCATCTTCACGCTGCAGCGCGTGGAGGGGCGGCTGTTCCGGCCCATGGCGTGGACGGTCGCCTTCGCGCTCATCGGCGCCCTGGTTTTTTCGCTGCTGCACGCGCCGGTGCTGAGCAGCCTCCTGTTCCGGAAAGGGGCGAAGGAGTGGCGGAACCCGGTGCTGGAATGGCTGACATCGCAATACCGGAAGTCGTTGGTGTGGGGCGTGCGGCATCGCTGGGTGACACTGGGTTTTCCGGCGCTGCTGCTGGCCAGCGCTGTGGCCCTGATGTGGTTCGGGCTGATCGGCTCGGAGTTTCTGCCGCATCTGGATGAAGGCGCCATCTGGGCGCGCGGCACGCTGGCGCCCAGCACCGGGCCGACGGACGGAGTCGCCGTGATGAACCGCGCGCGGAAGGCGTTCGCGCGCTTCCCGGAGGTCACCCAGGTGGTTTCGCAGGTCGGCCGCCCGGATGACGGCACGGACGCCACCGGTTTTTTCAATACCGAGTATTTCGTCGACCTGAAGGCGCGAAAGCAGTGGCGGTCGCAGTTTCACGGGAACAAGGATGAGCTGATCGCGGCCATGGATCGCGAGGTGTCGAAGATCCCCGGCGTGGTGTGGAACTACTCGCAGCCCATCGCCGACAACGTGGAAGAGGCGGTCACGGGCATCAAGGGCGAACTGGCCGTCAAGATTTTCGGCACGGACCTGCGCACCCTGGAAGAGAAAGCCGACGAGATCGTGGACGTCATGAAGAACATCCCGGGCGTGGCTGATCTGGGCGTGTTCCGCGTCATCGGGCAGCCGAATGTGAACCTGGCGGTGAATCGCGAGAAGGCCGCTCGCTACGGGATCAACGTCAGTGACGTGCAGGACGCGGTGCAGACCGCGATCGGCAGCAACGCCGTGAGCACGATGCTGAAAGGCGAGGAACGCTACGACCTGACGGTCCGGTATCAGGAGCCGTTCCGCAGCACCATTCAGCAGATCGGCGATATCCGCCTGCTGGGGCCCTCGGGCGAGCGCGTGGCCCTGAGCCAGCTCTGTGATGTGAAGGTGGAGGACGGCGCGTCGATGATTTACCGCGAGGCGAACTCGCGCTACATCGCCATCAAATACAGCGTCCGGCAGCGGGACCTCGGCAGCACGGTGCAAGAGGCGATTCGCCGTGTTACAGCCAAAGTGAAACTACCGCCGGGTTATACGATCGACTGGGCCGGCGAGTACGAGAGCCAGAAGCGCGCCAACGCGCGGCTGGCGGTGATCGTGCCGGTGACGGTGATGATCATGTTTCTGCTGCTGTACACGGCCTTCCACTCCTTCAAATGGGCGGGCGTGGCGATGGTGACGATTGCGCTGGCGCCCATCGGCGGTCTGTATGCGCTGTTTGTCACGGGCACTCACTTCAGCGTCTCGTCGGGGGTGGGCTTCCTTGCCCTTTTCGGCGTGGCGGTGGAGACGGGGGTGATCATGATTGAGTACATCAATCAGCTGCGAGCGCGCGGGTACACGGTCATGGATGCGGCGATTGAGGGCGCGGTGCTGCGCCTGCGGCCGGTGATGATGACTGCGCTGGTGGCCACGCTGGGGCTGCTGCCCGCGGCGATGTCGCACGGGATCGGATCCGATTCGCAGCGGCCATTCGCCATTGTCATCGTTGGCGGCCTTTTCGCAACCCTGGTGCTGAGCGTCATCGTGCTGCCGACCGTTTACGTGTGGGTAGCGCGGGAGCATGACGAGCTGCCCGCCCCCGAGGCCGGCGAAGACGTGTAGCGCCGAGCGCGAGAAGACCCTGGAACCGGCGGGGCTGTGTCGGTGTCTACATAGAGGCGGTCGGCTCCGGCCGCGCTGCGATGCCCTCCTTCGGCCTGCTGAATGAAAGCCCGCCGGAACCCATTCGCGAGTGGGGACCGTCCGCGCTGGGGCTGACGTTTGCCGTCGGGCTGACCTGGTTGCTGTCGCCGGAATTGCGGCTGCATACGCTCTCCTGGTTCGGCCTGTGGGCGCTCGCGACCCAGTGCACCATTCCCGTCCTTGCCGCCACGGCCGCGGCCGTGTGGGCGGCTGCGCGCCTGCTGTCGCGCGGCTCCGAGCGCCAGAGGATCGGTACCGCGCTTGATGTCGCCTGCGTCGCGACATGGCTGCCGCCGTTGTTCATCTTCTACAGGGAGCAGTCGCCGTGGGCGGTGGCAATCGCGGCGATCATGGCGGCCGCGCTGACCCGCGCTGCGCTGACGCGTTCCGGACCGCCCGAGCGCGACGCGGTGCGGAGCCTGGCGCCGGCGGTCTGCGCCGGGATGGGATTCGAGTTGGCAGGAGCGGCGACATCCGCGGGGGCATGGCGCATTTGTGCCCTTGCGCTCGCGCTGGCAGCCGGATGCCTGACATGGATTCTCACCGCACGCTCCGTCTGGCTGCACCCGGCGCTCCGCCGGAGAAAGCCGCGAAAGTTCCGCGTCGTTCCCGCACTCCTGCTTGGCGTGTCGTTTTCCGCCGGCGGACTCACGCCCTATCTGAACCATCCGCGCGGCCCTCGATCGGGCGGTGGGGGATCGGATGATGCCCGCGTGCTGCGAGTGCTGTTCGGCGGCGCTCCGAAGGCACAGGCGAAGGCGAACCCGATGGACGGTCGCCCGAGGGGAGAAACGCGCGCCATCGTCGAGGGCGAATCGTGGCCGGGGGTCGAACTCTGGCCCGATACCCAGAAATACGTTACCCTGGTCGCGCCGCTGCCGCGCGCCGGCCTGTTCACCGCGAAGCAACTCGACACCCTGAGCATTCCTTTCTACGGCGCGTACTGGTATTTCAAAGGGCCGGGCGACCCGCCGGCGAATTCGTTCGTCACCCACGGCGACCCGGAGAAGATGAGTTTCCGGTCCACTGATTTCGCGCCTCTCACGATGGAGGCGCGGCAGAATTTCGGGCGCTCCATTGACCTGAGATGCTGTTCGGCGATCGGTGTGCTCATCGCCAATGGCGATAAGTACTTTGCCACGGTCACGATGGAGCTGGAAGTCCGTAACAGCGCTATCGCGGGGTCACCCTGGCTCACGCTTGGCGAGGCTCCGGTGAGCGCGGCGCTTTCGCAGACTTTGCGGTTCCCCATTCCCGGCCGAATGCGATCGTCGCAGATCGATGAGGTTCAGGTGCGCTTCCACCTGCTGCAGCCGAGAGCCGACCGCAGCGCACGAATCGCCATTCGGAGGTTCGTCTTTTTCCGATAGCCGGGAACACCTTTCCGGGGATGGTGCGTACCGAAGGTGGGCTGAGAGCGTGCCCCACAAAAACCTGGATCAGGCGATGATCCCGGGGTATTTTGGACTCGAGTAGCCGGGGAAGACGGCGGCAATATTGCGATTGCCCAGATGCTCTGATACCGCTTCTGCGAGCACGTCGCGGAAATCGGTTGTCAGCGCCAGATCGCGGCCTTCGTTGAGCTGCTCGGGCGCGAGGCCGGGCCACTGGCCGTAGATCTTCCCGCCGCGAACGTCGCCGCCGATGGCGAACATGACGTTGGCGTGCCCGTGATCCGTACCGCGGTTGCCGTTCTCGTGCGCGGTGCGCCCGAATTCGGACATGGTCACCACCAGTACATCGGCCATGCGGTCCCCCATATCGCGGTAAAAAGCCGTGAGTCCCTGGCCGAATTCGTTCAGGCGGTTGGTCAGTTGGCGATCCTGGTTGACGTGCGTATCCCAGCCGCCGATGTCGGCGAACGCGACTTCGAGCCCGACGTCGGCGCGGATCAGACGCGCGATCTGCTGCAGAGCCTCGCCGAACTGGCCAGGCGGGTACCGGGCGCCATTCCGCGGGCTATAAGGCTGCTTGTCGACGGACTGAATCAGCTTCACGGCTTCGAACGTTTCCTGCGCCGTGCCGTGCAGCAGGGCGTCGGCGCTCGAATCGTACATAGCCTCGAACGGGCTTGCCATGTGCGCATCCCGAACCTGGAAATCATCGAGTTTTTCCAGCGCGATCGCCGTATTGCGCCCGCGCAGGGATCGGGGTAGACGCGGTCCAATGGCGACGGCGCGCACGGGTGAACGCGGAGGGAGGAGCGCGCGGTTGAGCCAGCCGTCCGGCGTTCCCTTGCGGCCCGGGGTTCCCGATTCCATGAAGTCCTGCGCGTCGAAATGCGAGCGCGTCGGATCGGGCGAGCCGACGGCTTCGACGATGGCCAGATGGCCGTCACGGAACACAGGGAGGAGCGGCGCGAGCGACGCATGGAGGCCGAAGAAGCCGTCCAGATCCTGCGCCGTCTGCAACGTTCCGTCCGGCGCCGGGATGGCGAGGGTTGGTCGAAGCGCGAAATACGACTTGTCTCCGAACGGGACGACGACATTCAGGCCGTCAACGGCGCCCCGCTGGAAAATTGCGATCAGCACCTTGCGGCGGCGGTTACCGCGATCGTACGCGGCATAAACGGTGCGCGACAGCCAGGCCGGGGCCGCGCCGATGCCGAACATCGCCAGCCCGGAACTTTTCAGAAATGCGCGTCGAGAGAGTGGCATACTACTTCCTTTGAAAATCGGGAGAGCCGAGGACGAGACCGGGAACCAGAAACGGATCGGCCTCCTCGATCGCGGCGCGGGTCTGGGTGCTGGCCTCGCGGTCCAGCAGAGCGTGAGCGATCAGGTCGGCCGCCTTGCCGTTGAATTGCGCCGTATCCACGTGCACGTCGGCTATCCGATTCGTGGCCAGCGCTGCCGCGAAGTTCATTCGATCCAGCAGCGCGTCCGAGCTCACCCATTCGGCACTGATGCTGGAGTAACCGGTGGGCTCCAGCTTGCGGTACAACGGCTCGCCGAGCTTCGCGATCTCGTTCACCAGCCCGTGAGCGTCGTCGACCTGGGCGCCGCTGGCGCGAACGGCACTGATCACCATTTCAAACGGGGTCTTGACCTTGGCGCGATCTGCGCCGTGCGACCAGAACTCCGGCGAATCGAGCATCGTTTTCAACACCTGGCGCAGGTCGCCGTCCGTTTTCAGGAAACTCTGCGCCATTCGGGCGACCAGGCGCTCAGGAGGATTATCGGCGACGAATTTCTGCGCCAGCTCCAGGCAGATGTGATGAGCAGTCGCGGGGCTCTTTGCGAGTATGTCCAGCACTCGCTCGCCGTCCTCTTCACCGCCACCAGCTGGGATGGCCACGGCAAGCACGGTTTTCGCGCCCTTGTCATGCCAGCGGTCGTTATAAAAGAATCCACCGCCCTCAACGGGACCCTTTATTGTCCAGCCGGTGAAGCAGCGGGCGACTTCCGTCACGTCGCGTTGTGTATAGCCGCCGTCCACGCCGAGCGTGTGCAGTTCCAGCAGTTCGCGCCCGTAGTTCTCATTCAGACCACGATCCCGGCGGGCGCGCTGCGCGGCGTCGGAATGAGCGCCCATCGACTGCCAGTTATCCAGATAGAACAGCATGGCCGGGCTCTTCGCGGTCGCTTCCAGGAGATCCCGGAAACGCCCGAGCACGTACGGGCGAATCGCGTCGCGCTCGTATTCGCTTACGAGGTAGCGATCCGCTCCCTTGTCCAGAAAGACGTTGAAGTGGTTGAACCAGAAGTCGGTCAGCTCTTCCTCGAGTTGGCGGTTGCTGTAGATCGCGCGGTAGACGCGGGCTTCCGCCAGGTCGTCCGCGATCACGCGCTCGGGCGAGTTCACGGCCAGCAGTTCGCGACGGACGGATGTGGGCGCGATGGCGATCAGCCCGGCGCGCATTCCGGGAGGGAGAGCTTCAGCGACTTGCTGGACCTGATCGGGTTGGAGGGAGACCAGGATAGCGCGCTTATCCTCACGCGTCCCGGTGCGAAGCGTTCGAAGCGCATCGCCGGCGACGATTTCCCGGAGATCGGTCACTTGCGCGTCGGATTTCGTCCCGTCCTGCTTCGCTTTGAAGCGCGCAATCATGTTCTCGATTGCGCGGCGCGCGCCCGGATCGTCGGGCATCTCGGCGCGGCCATTCATCACCGCGCGCGCATACTGCCTGGTGGGGTAGTGCTGCTGCAACTCGAGGGTGCTCATTCGCAGCGAATCGAGCGGCGCGAGCCGACGGGCCAACTCGGGGTTTTCGGGAATGCGCTCCGGATGGAGTTGCAGGTCGACCCACTTCTTTACTCCCAGGCGGCGCACCGCCTCGACATCGCCCGGCCGCGGACCGAAGGTCAACCGCTCCACGGCGTGCAGCGCGTGGCTGTTCCGATCGAGTTTCGCCCGGAACGGCGCATCGGGGGCTGGCTTGCGCGCGCCGAACCCGGCGGCAGCACTTAGAACTACGCACATCGCTGCCGCAAGGCGGCTTCGCACGGTTCTTTTCCGCTCCTTACAGACTTAAACGCGCTGTGTCGGAGGAAGTTGCGGCGCAGGGGGCGGCTGCTATTTTGGAACTGCCGGAGCCCGCGGCGCGTAAGGCTCCGGTGAGGAGTGCTTTGTGAACAAGTTTTTCGCTGTCGCAAGCCTGGCGGTGACCGGCGCTTTTGCGGCTGACCAGAATCTTCTGAATCTGGTGATGCCCGACGCCAAAGTGGTGTTCGGCATCCAGGTGGACCAGGCCAAAGCGTCGCCCTTCGGCCAGTACATGCTTTCCCAGGTCAAACCGGACGACCCCGGGCTTCAGAAGCTCATGACCGAAACCGGCTTTGATCCGCGGAAGAACATCTCCGAGGTGCTGATTGCCTCCACGGGGCCGCATCAGCCCGGCGCCAACGGCCTGGTGCTGGCTCGCGGCTCATTCGACCCGGCGAAGGTCCAATCCGCGGCGCAGGCGCACGGTGGTACGGTAACGCAGTTTTCCGGAGTTGCCGTGATCACCGGCAACAAAGATCACGAGGGCGATCTTCATTCCATCGCCTTCCCCGACAGCTCCACCGCGATCCTCGGGGATACGGCGTCGGTTCAGGGCGCCATCGGCCGGCTTCATGGCGGGGGCGGGCTAACGCCGCAATTGCAGACCGCGGTGCAGAACGCAAGCGCGGGCAACGATCTGTGGTTCGTCACTCTGGCTCCGTTGTCGCAATTCGCCGTCGCCGTTCCAGACCCGAGCGTCAATAACGCGATGCAGGGCAGCAACCTGTTCCAGTCCGTTCAGCAGGCCAGCGCCGGCGTGAAGTTCGGAGACACGGTGAAGGTGAATGGCCAGGCGGTAACGAACTCTGAGAAGGACGCGCAGGCGCTGGTAGACGCGGTGCGCTTTCTCCTCGGTATGGTCACCATGAACGCGCAGAAAGACCCTGCCGCGGCGATGGTGGCATCGCTGGTGAATGCGTTGCAGCTTCAGGCCAGCGCGAATACGATGATTCTGTCACTGGCCGTTCCCGAGAAGCAGCTCGAAGCCCTCGTGCAGAACGTGCATCACGGGGCCGGCGTACATCACCGTCCCGCGCCCGCGCAGTAGCTTTACGGCGTCGCAGCCGGGATGGTGAAGAAAAACGTGGCGCCTTCTCCGGGTTTGGATTCCACCCAGATGTGCCCGCCGTGTTTTTCGGCGATGGCCTTGCAGATGGCCAGCCCGATGCCCGTGCCGGGGTATTCGCGCCCGTGCAGGCGTTTGAAAACACCGAAGATGCGCTCCTGATACTGAGGCGCGATTCCGATGCCGTTATCACGCACCGAGAAGCGCCACAGGTCGCGGTCGCGCTGCGCCGAGATGTGCACCTCAGGGGGCCGCTGACCTCGATACTTGATGGCATTACCGACCAGGTTCTGGAACAACTGCACCAGTTGCACCTGGTCGGCCAGCACACGGGGCAGGGGATCGCTGGTGACCTGCGCCTTCGCTTCCTCGATGGTGACCTGCAGGTTCAGCAGCGCCCATTTCAGCGCGGCGGCGGCGTCCACCGGCGCCATGGGGACGTTCTCCACATTCACCAGCCGGGAGTAGGACAACAGATCGCGGATGAGAGCGCTCATGCGCTGGGCTGAGTTGACCACATACTCGAGATACTCGCGGGCCTCGGCGTCAAGCTTGTCCGCGTGACGGCGGGACAGCAGATCCGCGAAGTTGGCGATCATGCGCAGCGGCTCCTGCAAGTCGTGGCTGGTGACATACGCGAAGTGCTGGAGGTCGGCGTTCGAGCGCGCCAGTTGCTGGGCCTGGCGAGCCAGCGCCTCGGCGGCGAGCTTGCGTTCGGTGATGTCCACGCACGCGCCGGTCACGAACGGAGCATCTCCGGCCCGGCCCGGAATGACCCGGCCCTGATCGCGCAACCAGCGCAGGGAGCCGTCAGGGCGGACCACGCGGATGTCGAGGTCGAATTCGGCGGTGTCGTGCAGCGCCTGCTGCATTGCTTCCTGAAGGCGTCCGCGGTCCTCCTGGTGGACGCACCGCACAAAATCGGCGAGGCTGCCGCTCATTACGGCTGGTTCCAGGCCGAGCAGGCGGTTCAGGTTCTCGCCCCGGTTGAAACAGTCGCGCTCCGGATCCCAGCGCCACGTACCGGTGCTGGAGGCGGCCAGGGCGACCCGCAGCCGTTCTTCGTTGCCACGGACGATCTCCTCGGCGCGCCGCCGATCGTCGATATCGATGGCCGTCCCTATCCAGCGCAGGACACGGCCGTCAGCGCCCCGGAACGGCTGATGGCGGGCCATGTGCCACCGCCAGGACTGGTCGGAGGCGCGCCGCAGGCGGAATTCGAGCGAATAGGGCTCGCCGGCGGCGCTGGCCTGTTGCCATGCCGCGACTGTCAACTGCAGGTCGGCAGGATGGACGATGCGCGCCCAGTAATTATTGACGTCTTCACCCCGTGGCATGCCGGTGTATTCGTACCACCAGGCATTCACGAACTCGGTCCTGCCCTCGGTATCGCCGATCCAGACAATCTGCGGTAACGCCTCGGTCAGAAACTCGTATCGCGAACGCCAGTCGTCGATCGCAACGTGCGGGGTCGGCGGCGCGGCGGCCGCGGCGGCACGCTCGGACGCGCTTCTTGTTCCCTCCGGCATTCAAAACCAGCGTAACAATCGCGGGCGGTTATCGCCGCTGCCGGCCTGAAATAAAAACATTTTCGCCCTATGGTGTTTCCTCCACGGACGTGATAAGCTGTCCCTCCGAATTGTGCCGGAGACGGCCGCCCGCT
>Ga0070739_10004924_pt1 | contig 15520 bp, 13 predicted proteins | sample Coa_R1_7_FD_66445 | JGI IMG/M metagenome (GOLD analysis project Ga0070739, IMG submission 66445) | Surface soil microbial communities from Centralia Pennsylvania, which are recovering from an underground coalmine fire - Coalmine... | ecosystem: Environmental > Terrestrial > Soil > Unclassified ... | reverse complement strand
TCCATCTGGTTGGCGCGACGCGCCCACACCACGAGGTCGGTGATGGCGCGCGGGCCGGTGGTGGCCATCACGGTGGTGAGCAGCAGGCCGCCGGAGAAGGCGATGTTGGCGGCCATGTCCCAGTTGCCGAAGTGGGTGAGCGCGAAGATGCCGCCGTGCGGAGGGTCGCGCAACTCGGCATCGCGGCCATCGGGCACCCAGCGCCCGTGGCGCCGCGTCGCCGGCGCGCTCAGCCCGCAGGCCCAGACGAAGTCGACGCCGCTGCGCGCCACCGCGCGGAACGACGCGCGCGCCCGGCGCCGTGCCTCGGCGGCCGGGATCCCCGGCTCCATGCGGCGGTGGTTGCGCACCGCGTTGCGCCTTCGGCTGCCCGCGGTGGCGTAGCCGAGCGTGCCGATGGCGTTGGCGAGCGGATACCGCGCAGGACCGAGCACGCGCGTCAGGCCCGTGGCGATCTGCAGCCCGACCTTGAGCAGGAGCGGCGGGCGCGGGTCGATGCCGCTCACGACGCCGGCACCGCGGAAGTGATCCCGAGCCGCCGGGCCACCAGGCGGATGGGACCGCCCTGCACCACCAGCGACAGCACCACCACGCCGTAGGCGATCAGCGGCACGCGCTGGTCGACTCCGGACCGACCGGTCAGTGACAGCGCCAGCGCCACCGACAGCGCGCCGCGGAGACCGCTCCAGAAGATCATGTTGCGCCAGCGCCACGGCACGTCGCGGGCCCGCGGCGAGACGGCGAGCAGAAGGAGGTATGCGGGCACGGCGCGCGCGGCCACGACGATGGCGAAGGTCGCGGCCACCATGCCGAGCACGTCGAGCAGCGACCGCGTCGGCAGCGCGGTCCCGATGAGCAGGAAGAGGACCGCGTTGAGGACGAAGGCGAGCAGCTCCCAGAAGTCGGTCATCTCCCGTCCGTGGAGGACGACGCGCCGCGCCGTCGAGGCGATCACCAGCCCCGCCGCCACGGTGGACACGATGCCCGAGGTGTGGGCCAGGTCGGCGGCGAGGTAGGCGCCGTAGGCGATGGAGATGGTGATGAGGATGTCGGTGGGCGCCTCGCTCTGCAGGCGCAGCAGGGCGACGCCGACCAGGCCGCAGGCGACGCCGATCCCGGCGCCGCCGAAGGTGATCAGCGCGAACTGCCCGGCGACGTGCGCCGCGGAGGTCGTGCCCGACGAGGCGAGCAGGGCCGCGAACACGGCAACCCCGGTGCCGTCGTTGAAGAGCGACTCGCCCTCCAGGATGGTGGTCAGCGCCCGCGGCGCCCTGGTGTGGCGGAGCAGGCTGACCACCGCGATTGGGTCGGTGGGGGCGAGCACGGCGCCGAGGAGCATCCCGCTGGTCCAGCTGAGCCCCAGCCACCAGTGGGCGAGGCTGCCGATGAGCAGCACGGTGACGGCGACGCCGACGGTCGCCAGCAGCAGGACGGCGGGCAGCTGCCGGCGCAGCTGGACGAGGTCGAGGGACAGCGTCGCCTCGAAGACGAGCCCGGGGATGAAGACGAGCAGGATGAGGTCGGGACTGATCTCGGCGCGGGGCACACCGGGCAGCGCGCCCACCCCGATGCCGACCACGGCGAGCAGCACCGCATAGGGCACCGGCCCGCGCCGCGAGACCATGCGCAGCACGGCGGCGAGCAGGCAGAGCGCCACCAGCAGGGCGAGGAAGCGCTGGGCGGAGGACACGGGCCGCCACAGATAGCACAGCGCAGCGGGTGTGGGGAAAAGCGTCCGGCCCCGCCGGGGGCGCGCTATGATCCGGCGGACCACGCCGGCGGCTCACCGCAGCCCTGCCGCCGGCACACGGTGCGGCAATCCCCGACGCACCTGGGGGACCGGGTGGACCATCTTCACGGCATCGGGGCAGCGCGCGCGCCCCACCGGCACCAGGCGGCCGAGCGCGAGCCCTTCTTCCGTCTGCTCGCCGAGAACGGCCAGGACGTCGTCTACCGCTACCGGGTGCGGCCGGAGCCGGGCTTCGAGTACGTCAGCCCCTCCTGCACGCGGATGACCGGCTACACGCCCGAGGAGCACTACGCCGACCCGGAGCTGCCCCGGCGCCTGGTCCATCCCGACGACCGTCACCTCCTCGAGGCCATGTACGCGGCCGACGCGCCCGACGACGCCGTGCGGCTGCGCTGGGTTCGCCGCGACGGCGGCGTGGTCTGGACCGAGCAGCGCACCGTCGCGGTTCGCGACGAGAGTGGCCAGATCGTCAGCGTCGAGGGGATCGCCCGCGACGTCACCGCCGGCAAGCGCGCCCAGGACCGGCTCGAGGCCACCGTCGAGGTGATCAGCGCCATCCTCGAGCAGCGCTCCACCGACGACGTGCTGGCGCTGATCGCCCGCTGCGCCCGCGACCTCGCCGGCGGCGCCCTGGCAGTTGTGGTCGTGCCTGGCCTCAACGGCACGGTGCGCGTGCGCGTCGCCGAGGGCGTCGGGGCCGCCGCGGTGCGCGGCGCCAGCTTCGCCGCCGCGGACACCGTCTCCGCCTCGGTGATGGACGGCGGCGTCCCCGTCAACGCCGCCGACGGCGGCTCCAGCCGGGCCGGCCGGTCGGTGCGCGGGTCGATCGACGTGGGACCGCTGCTCGCCGTTCCGCTGGGCATGCGCCGGGACACCGCGGGCGTGCTCTCGGTGGTGCGGGGACGTGGGGAAGCAGCCTTCAGCGACGGCGACCTCGAGGTCGTCACCGGCTTCGCGCAGCAGGCCGCCATGGTGCTGGAGCGCGCCCGGCTGCGCGACGAGCTGGAGCAGCTGGCCCTGCTGCGCGACCGCGAGCGCATCGCCCGCGACCTCCACGACGGGGTGATCCAGGCCCTCTTCGGCGTCGGCATGGACCTGCAGGTCGCCGAGAGCGAGGACGCCGGCGACGACCTCATCCGCAGCCGCATCGTCGCCGCCATGCAGGAGATCGACCGCATCATCATCGACGTGCGCAGCTACGTGTACCGGCTGCGCCCCACCCTGCTGCAGCGCGCGTCGCTGCGGGAGGCGCTGCAGCGGCTCGCCGCCGACGTCGAGTCCCGCTACGGCGTCATCGGCGTCGTCGAGTGCGCCGACGAGGCCTCCGACCTGCTCGCCCCGGTGGCGCCCGACGTGGTCCAGATGGTGCGCGCAGCCCTCGGCAACGTCGCCCGCCACGCGCACGCGCTGAGCTGCCGGGTGAGCGTGCACCGCGAGGGCGAGGTGGTCCGCGTCGCCGTCGAGGACGACGGGGTGGGCTTCGACCCCACCGCCCCGACCGACGGCCAGGGCCTGGCCAACCTGCGCGAGCGGGTGCGCGAGCTCGACGGCTGGATCCTGGTGCACAGCTCCGCCGGTGCCGGGACCACCGTGGAGATGCTGGTGCCGGTGGCGTCCCTGCGCGACCGGGCTACGGCGACGGCCGCGGAGTCGGCGTAGGCGGCTGCGACGGGCAGGCGGCTGGCCGGGCCAGCGGCCCGGTCCCCTCGACGTCCACGGTGCGCTGCACCCGGGCCCGCGGCGAGTACACGACGTGGCCGCCGGTGAGGACCTCGACGCCCAGGGTGTGGGTCCCGCCGGGCACGTCGACCGCGGCGGTCGAGGCCGTGACGGTGAGCCGCTCGACGCCGTCGACGCTCACCGACAGCACCTCGTTGCCGCCGGGCACGGCCGCGGGCAGCCCGCTGGGATACCAGGCGCACAGGCGCAGGGCCACCGGGCTGGTCAGCGTCGGCCCTGACGGGACGGCGAGGAGCAGCTGGTACCCGGGCGACCGCGGCGGGCCGGGGAAGGCCGCACCCAGGGCGAGGGCGGCGACGACGCCGAGCGCGGCGCAGGCGGCGGCCCAGCGGCGCACGCTCGGCCGCCGCACGGCGATGGCGACGCCGGCGGCGACGGCGACCTCGGCGAGGAGCAGCCCGTCGGCCCACCCGGCGGTGCCGCCGCCGAGGACGTGGGCCGGCGGCAGGGCGACCCCGGGTGGCATGGCGGGCGGGAGGATACCGGCCGGGTCGCTGGGCCCGGGTCGTGCGCCTCTGGCGGGAGCGCCGGGCGACGGTTCACCATGAGCCGAGCAGGAGGTCGGACGCATGCAGCAGCACCGCCATGCCCCCGCCGCGACGCCGGTCCCGACCGCCCCGCGGCACCCGGAGACCACCGCCACAGGCCGCGTCACCGCCGGGATGCGCGCCGCGCGGCTGCACCGGCCAGGACAGCCGCTGCAGCTCGACGTCGTGCCGCGCCCCGAGCCGCACGGCACCGAGGTGCTGGTGCGGGTGGCCGCCGCCGGGCTGAGCGCCTGCGACCTCGACGTGCTCGACGGCGTCGAGGAGGTGCCGCTGCCGCAGACGCCGGGGCACGAGGTCGCCGGCCACGTCGCCGCCCTCGGGCCGCGCGCGCGGGGCGTCGCCCTCGGCGAGGCGGTGCTGGTGCACGGATGGTGGGGCTGCGGGACCTGCCCGGAGTGCCGGGCGGGCGAGGAGCACCTGTGCGCCGAGGCGCGCCGGCCCGGTGCGGCCGCCCCGGGGGGCTTCGCGGACTTCCTCCTCGTCCCCCACCCGCGGTCGCTGGTGCCCCTCGGCGCCCTCGACCCGGCGGCGGCGGCGCCCCTCGCCGACGCCGGGCTGGTCACCTACCGCGCCGTCCACACGGCGGCGAGCGTGCTCGCCCCTGGCAGCGCGGCGGTGGTGATCGGCTGCGGCGGCCTGGGACAGCTGGCGGTGCAGATGCTGCGGCTGCTCACCCCCGCACGGGTCCTGGTCGTCGACAGCGACCACCGCAAGGAGGCGCCGGCGCGCGAGGCGGGCGCCGACCGCTTCATCGACCTGCAGGACTGGCACGCGGTGCGCGGCGCGCTCGGCGACCTGCCCGCCATGGCGGTGCTCGACTTCTCCGGCAGCGACGCCACCGTCGAGTTGGGCGCCCGGGTGCTCGCGCCCGGCGGCCTGCTGGTCGTCTGCGGGCGTGGCCCGGGCAAGGTGCGCCTCGCGCTCCTGCCGCTCCCTCCCGGCGCAGCGGCGGTGACCGAGCGGGGCGGCAGCCGCGCCGACCTGGAGGCGGTCGTGGAGCTGGCCCGCAGCGGCCGGCTGCGGCTGCGGGCGCAGCGCTACCAGCTCGACCGGGTCAACGACGCGGTCACCGCGCTGCGCGCCGGCTGGGTGCGCAGCCGCGCCGTGATCGTGCCACGGATGGCCTGAACTCTCAGACCGTGAGGGCGCGGTTGCCGCGCAGCCAGTGGGGCAGCGCGCCGACCAGCACCTGGGGTCGCGTCTGCGCCTTGATCAGGTACTCGACGGCGCCCAGCGCCATGGCTCGCTCCACCAGCGAGTGGTCGGCGACGTTGGAGAGAACCACCACGGGGATGCCCGCCGTCTTCGGCCAGCCGCGCAGCGCCTCGAGGAACTGCAGGCCGTCCATGCGCGGCATCATCATGTCGAGCAGGATCAGCGAGGGGCGGTCCCTGCGCACCATGGCGATCCCCTCGACGCCGTCGCGCGCGTGGCGGGCGCTGTAGCCCCTGGCGCCGAGCAGCATCAGGTACATGGTGGCGATGGTCTCGTCGTCCTCGACGAGGAGGATGTCGCGACCCAGCTGCTCGTCGATGTCGGGGCGGCTGCCGTTGCTCTGCGGTGTGCGCGGGCGGCGTGCGGGTGGCGCGGCGCCGCCGGGGGCGTGCCCGTTGCCCTTGCCGTTGCCGTTGCCCGGGACCGCGACCGGCGGCGCGGGCGGGATCACGGTGCGGGTCACGGCGGCCGCGGGCGCGGACGTCGCCGGCGGGGCGGCGGTGCGCGCGACCGGAGGCGGAGCGGGCGCCGAGGGAGGCGGTGGTGCGCTCGGCGCGGGAGGGGCCGCGCGGCGCCCGACCAGCGGGACGTGGACGTGACGGTCCTCGTCGTCCTCGTCGGGGCCGAAGATGTGGAATCCGCGCAAACGCTCCAGCGGTGCGTCGACGTCGGCGGCCTCCTCCGGTCCGCGCGTGCGCCGGGCGTTGTACCAGGCGGCTGCGGCGGCCGCCACGGCGGCGAGGAGGAGAAGCGCGGCCAGGACGCGCGGAGGCGTGACGGTGATCCCCAGGGGGACCTGAAGAGGGCGCATCGACACCCATGAAACGAGTCGGACGGGCCGCGTCCTGCGCGACCCGCCCGACGGGGATGCCGAGGACCCTCACGGGTCAGTACGCGGCGGGGACGCTCCCGTCCTCGCGGACCCGCGAGATCATGACGATCTTGGCCACAACCCAGGCGGCCAGGGTGTAGATGGCGATGGCCACCAGGTCGGCCCACTCCAGGGGGTGGCCGGAGCCGGCGCTGGTGGTGCCGATGATGCCCCGGAACGGCGCGGCCAGGGCGCTGCCGGCGGCGTAGATGAAGCCGGCGAAGCCGCTGTCGTTGGCGCCCGCCCCGAGGAAGATGAAGCGCAGCGCCAGGATGGCGTTGACGATGCCGACCGCCAGCCAGACGATCTGGCGCGCCCGGTAGCCGACCGGCACCACCGCGGTGCGGCCTGCGTACACGCTGCGTCCGGCCACCGGAGCGCCGGCGGGTCCGACCGCCGTGCCACGTCCTGCGACGTACTGCTCGTCCCGGACCTCGACTGGTTCGTCCATCATGGGGTGTTGTACCTCCGCTTGAGTCCGCCCTCACCTTGCATGAGTGGAGTTATATCACATTATGCCCAACTCCGGCCGCCAGGTTGTCCCCGCAAGCGCACCAGGCGCGGCGGACGAGCCTCGCCTCCGGGTGGGCACCTGCGGCTGGCAGTACCGCGACTGGCGCGGTCGCCTCTACCCCGCAGAGCTCCCCCAGCGGGCCTGGCTGGAGCACTACGCGGCCCGCTTCCAGACCGTGGAGGTCGACAACACCTTCTACCGCCTGCCCGCCGCCGAGGTGTTCGCCGCCTGGCGGGAGCGCACCCCCGCCGGCTTCTGCTTCGCGCTCAAGACCAGCCGCTACCTCACCCACGTCAAGCGGCTGGGCGACCCGGGTCCTGCCGTCCGCCTCCTTATGGAGCGGGCGACGCGGCTCGGGGACAAGCTCGGGCCCCTGCTCCTCCAGCTCCCGCCGACCTTCAAGGCCGACCTGCCCCGGCTGGCCGACGCCCTCGACAGCTTCCCCTCGGGGGTCCGGCTGGCCTTCGAGCCGAGGCACGAGTCCTGGTTCACCGGCGCCACCGAGCAGCTCCTCGCCGACCGCGACGTCGCCTACTGCCTGGCGGACTCCCGCGGCAGGCCTGCCGGTCCCGTGTGGCGGACGGCGAGCTGGACCTACCTGCGCTTCCACAAGGGGACGGGCTCGCCCCACCCCTGCTACCAGCCGCACACGCTCCGGGAGTGGGCCGAGCGGCTGGCCGCCACCTGGGGAGCCGAGGCGACCGCCTACGTCTACTTCAACAACGACCCGGGGGGCTGCGCGGTGCGCGACGCCCGCCGCTTCGCCGCGATCGCGCGTGAGGCCGGTTTGCGGCCCTCCGGCGTGCCCGGCGAGCGCGAGACGCCTGTCAGCCGCGGCTGAGAAGACGGCGCAAGGCTGTCAATCGTGACAGTGACTATGATTGCGCCCCTCCCCGTGTATAGAGTTGTTGAGGCGGGCGATTCTGGGAAGGAGAGGATGCTCACCACGCGGCACGACCTTGGCCTTCCGGAGAAGGCCTCCGAGAGGGAGATGGAGGATTCCCACCTGCTCCTCAGCGTTCCCATGTGCCCGCACGTGCGGCGCGGAGCCGGCTCGGCGGCCATGCTGCGGTGTCCCGGCTTCCGCCCTGCGGCGCTGAGCTTCGCGGGCGTCGGCGCGGGGGAGGCGCTGGGCGAGCAGGTGACCTGCGAGCACCTCGGCACCCAGCGCGGGGCGCGCGGCTTCGTCAGCGCCTGCCGCCACCCCGGCGGGCCGCCCGCGGCCTGAGCGCCCCCACGCGGTCCCTCTATCCTGCGCGCGTGGACGCCCACACGCTGCGCCGCCTCGCCGCCGCCCTGGAGCCCGGCGCGCTGCTCACCGCACCCGAGGACGTGCGCCCGTACGAGTGCGACGGCCTGACCGGGCATCGCGCCGTCCCCGCCGCGGTCGCCCTGCCCGGCACCACCGAGCAGGTGGCGGCGGTGGTGCGCGTGTGCCACGAGGGCCGCATCCCCTTCGTCGCCCGGGGGGCCGGCACAGGGCTGAGCGGTGGTGCCCTCCCGGTGGCCGGCGGCGTCGTCGTCTGCCTGGCGCGGATGACCGGCATCCTCTCCGTCGACCTCGACAACGCCTGCGTGGTGGTGCAGCCTGGGGTGACCAACGCGGCGGTCACCGCGGCGGTGGCGGCGCACGGCTTCTACTACGCGCCCGACCCCTCCTCGCAGCAGGTCTGCAGCATCGGCGGCAACGTCGCCGAGAACTCCGGCGGGGCCCACTGCCTGAAGCACGGGTTCACCGTCAACCACGTCGCCGGCGCGGTCTTCGTCACCGCCGACGGCAGGATCGCCCGCCTCGGCGGCGCGGTCTGCGACACCCCGGGCTACGACCTGCTCGGCGCGGTGGTCGGCAGTGAGGGGACGCTGGGCATCGTCACCGAGGTGACGCTTCGGGTGCTGCGCCGGCCGGAGGCGGTGCGCATGCTGCTGGCGGCGTTCCCCAGCATCGAGGCGGCGGCGTCCGCCGTGTCCGCGATCGTGGCGGCGGGCGTGCTGCCGGCGGCGGTGGAGATGATGGACCGGATGACGCGCGAGGCGTCCGACCAGGCGGTGCACGCCGGCTATCCCGACTGCGAGGCGCTGCTCCTGGTCGAGGTCGACGGGCCCGCCGCGGAATGCCTCGCGCAGCTCGAGTCCTGCCGCACCATCTGCGAGTCCGCCGGCGCCGTCGAGATCCGCGTCGCCGCCGATGACGCCGAGCGCGCGCTGATGTGGAAGGGACGCAAGGCCGCCTTCGCTGCGATGGGCCGCGTCAGCCCGGCGTACTACGTCCAGGACGGCGTGGTGCCGCGCACCAGGTTGCCCGAAGTCCTGCACGGCATCGGGGAGCTGGCCGTCTCGTACGGGATGCGCGTCGGCAACGTGTTCCACGCCGGCGACGGCAACCTCCATCCGCTCGTGTGCTACGACGCCGCCGTGCCCGGCGAAGCCGACCGGGCCCTGGAGCTGGCGGGGAGCATCCTCGACCTCTGCATCGCCGCGGGCGGGTCGATCACCGGCGAGCACGGCGTCGGCCACGACAAGGCGTGCTCGATGCCCAAGATGTTCAGCGGCGACGCGCTCACCGTGATGGACCGGGTTCGTGCCGCCTTCGACCCGATCGGGTTGTGCAACCCGGGCAAGCTGCTGCCCACCCCGCGGCTCTGCGGCGAGGTGCCCGGCTTCCACCGCGTGCATCCCCTGGAGGCGGCGGGATTGGCCCAGCGATGGTGACCGCCGAGCGCGCCGCGGACGCCTTCGCCGGCGTCGTCGGCGCGGGCTTCGTGCGCGACGCGGGGGCCGGGGACGCGGTCGGCGGGGTGATGCCGGCGGTGGTGGTGTCGCCGGGATCCGAGGCCGAGGTGGCCGAGGTGCTGCGGGCGGCGGCACGGCTCGGGCTGGCGGTCGCGGTGCGCGGCGGCGGCACCAAGCTGGGCTGGGGCGCGCCGCCACGCCGCTGCGAGGTGGTGCTCTCGACGGCGCGGCTCGACGCCATGGTCGAGCACGAGCCGGGTGACCTCGTCTGCGTGGTGCAGGCGGGCATGCCGCTGTCCGCCCTGCGCGAGACGCTGGCGGCGCAGGGGCAGCGGCTCGCCCTCGACCCGCCCCACGGAGTTGCTGCCACTGTTGGCGGGATCGTGGCCGCCGACGCGTCCGGGCCGCTGCGCACGCGCTTCGGCACGGCCCGCGACCTGGTCCTGGGCGCGCGCTTCGTGCTCGCCGACGGCACCGTCGGCCACAGCGGCGGCAAGGTGGTGAAGAACGTCGCCGGCTACGACGTCGGCAAGCTGCTGATCGGCTCGCTGGGGACGCTGGCGGTGGTCACCCAGCTGGCGCTGCGCCTCCACCCCATGCCGCGCGCGGTGCGCACCGTGGCGTTCCAGAACCTCGACGCCTCCCAGGCCTGGGCGGTGTGGCAGGCGGTGGAGCGCGCACCCGTCGAGCCGGCGGCGGTGGTGGCGCTCTCGCCGGGCGGGGCGATGCTGGTGCGCATCGAGGGCGGCGAGGCGGGGGCGGAGGCGCAGGCGTCGGCGCTGCTGGAGGCCACCGCACCGCTGGCGCCGCTGGTGCGCGTCCTCGACGAGGACGAGGCCGACAAGGCGTGGACGTACGCGGAGACCTGCGTCTGGGGTGGAGATCCGGTCGATCCTGTCGCCAACCTGGCGCTGCCGCGGTCCGAGCTGGCCGCGCTGCTGGGGCGGCTGGAGGCGACGCCGCACGTCGCCGCCGTGCTGCCGAGCTGCGGCGCCGCCGAGGTCCGGCTGCCCGCGGGGATGTCGCCGGTCGACCTGCAGGCGCTGCGTGACTGGGTGGCGCGCCGCGGCGGGCACCTCACCCTGCGCCGGTCCACGCCGCCGCTGGCGGACCTGGTGTGGCCGCAGCCGGCCGCAGGCGACGTCGCCCTCGACCTGATGCGGTCGCTGAAGCAGGCGCTCGACCCGGGCGGCCTGCTCGCGCCCGGGCGCTTCCTCGGGGGCATCTGAGCCGCGATGGACGACACCGTGGTCGACAGCGTCACCGACACCGGGATCGTTCCTGCCTTCGACGTCCACAACCCGCCCTCGCGCGCGCTGCTCGACGACTGCGTGCACTGCGGCTTCTGCCTGCCCGCCTGCCCCACCTACCAGCTCTGGGGCAACGAGGCGGACTCGCCGCGCGGCCGCATCCTGCTCATGGACGTCGCCCTGCGCGGCGAGGTGCCCATGTCCCCCTCGCTGGCGCGTCACTGGGACACCTGCCTCGGCTGCATGGCCTGCGTCACCGCCTGCCCCTCGGGGGTGCGCTACGACCGGCTCATCGAGCAGACCCGCCAGCAGGTGGAGCGCGGCATCCGGCGTCCCCTGCGCGAGCGGCTGCGGCGGCGGGCCATCTTCGCGCTCTTCCCGCATCCGCGGCGGATGCGGGCCATGGGCTGGCTGCTGCTGGCGTTCCGGGTCAGCGGCATGCGCCGGCTGCTGCGCCGGCCCGGGCATGCGGGGATGGTCGGGCTCTCCCCCGCCGTGCCCGCTGCCGCACTGCGCACCCGGCTTCCCCAGCTCTCGCCCGCGCGCGGCGGCGCACCGCGCGAGCGCGTCGTGCTGCTCACGGGGTGCGTGCAGCAGGGGCTCTTCGCCGACGTCAACGCGGCCACCGCGCGCGTGCTCAGCGCCTTCGGCTGCGAGGTGAGCATCCCGCGCGGACAGGGCTGCTGCGGCGCGCTGGAGCTGCACAGCGGGCGGGAGGCGGCGGCGCTGTCGCGGGCGCGCCGGCTGCGCGCGCTGCTCGACCCGCCGGACGCCGGTGACGGCTCGCGACCGCTGATCGCGGTGAACTCCGCCGGCTGCGGCTCGACGATGAAGGAGTACGGCGAGCTCTTCGGCGCGGACGACGCCTCCGCCGCCGACTTCGCCGGGCGGGTGCGCGACGTCAGCGAGATCCTCGACGCCCTGCAACCGCCGGACGGGCTGCTCCGGCCGCTGCCGTTGCGCGTCGCCTATCACGACGCCTGCCACCTCGCCCACGCGCAGGGTGTGCGCGCGCAGCCTCGCGAGGTGCTGTCGCGCATTCCCGGAGTGGAGCTGGTGCCGCTCGCCGAGGCCGACATGTGCTGTGGCAGCGCCGGCGTCTACAACCTCCTCGAGCCCGACGCCGCGGCGGCGTTGGGACGCCGCAAGGCGGCCAACGTCGTCGCCGCGCACCCCGATGCGCTGGTCGCCTCCAACCCGGGATGCCTGTTGCAGATCAGCGCGCATCTCGGCGGCCGCGAGGGCGTGCCGACGTTCCATCCGGTCGAGCTGCTCGACGCCTCGCTCCGCGGCGTGGAGGCGGCGGAGCTGCTGCGCGCGCGGCGGCGCCTCCAGGGTCTGGCGGGCTAGCGCTCCTCGCGACGCACGCGCACCAGGCCCTCCTGCGCCACGGAGACGGCCAGCCGGCCGTCCTGGGTGAAGATGCTGCCGCGGGCGAAGGCGCGTGCACCATGTGCGGCGGGCGTGTCCTGGTCGTACAGCAACCAGCCGTCGGCGCGGAAGGGACGGTGGAACCACATCGCGTGGTCGAGGCTCGCGCCCATGGCCACGCCGGTGTTCCAGCTCATCCCGTGGGGCAGCAGCGTGGTGTCGAGCAGCGTCATGTCCGACGCGTAGGCGACCACGCAGCAGTGCAGCAGCGGGTCGTCGGGAAGGCTGCCGTCGGCGCGGATCCAGACACGCTGCCGCGGCGGTGACGGGCCGTCACGCAGCGGCGCGGGCACCGGCGGCTCCGCGTAGCGCACGTCGATGGGACGCGGCCGCGACCACCACTCGCCGAGGTCGCCGAGGCGCTCGCGGTGCGGCGCCACCTGCTCGCGCACCGTGGGCAGCCCGTCGGGGTCCGGCATCCCGCGCGGCATCTCCAGCTGGTGCTCCACGCCCGGCTCGTCGACGTGGAACGACGCGGCCAGGTTGAAGATCGCCTTGCCGTGCTGCACGGCGACGACGCGCCGCGTGGTGAACGAGCGCCCGTCGCGAATCCGGTCAACCTCGAAGAGGATGGGCAGGGTGGTGTCGCCGGGTCGCAGGAAGTACGCATGCATCGAGTGCACGCGCCCGCTCTGCACGGTGCGCCCCGCCGCGATCAGCGCCTGCCCCGCCACCTGGCCGCCGAACACGCGCTGCCGCTGCTCCGCCGGGCTCAGCCCGCGGAAGATGTTCTCCTCGATCTCCTCGAGGTCGAGGATGCGCAGCAGGTCGTCGAGCGCCTCGGTCATGAGGCGGCAAGCCTAGCCGCCGGGCGTCCCCCTCTGCGACGCGACGGCCGGCCGGGTCGCGCTGACGCGGACCGCATAGGCGGGGCTGGCCACCTGCGGCCCGACGCCGGGCGAGAGTCCGCTCTGGCAGTACGAGGTGCACTTGGGGTTGGTCCCCTGGCAGTACGAGGTGCACACCTTGTTGTTGGTGCCGAAGCAGTAGGTCTGGCAGACGGTGTTGTTGTTGCCGTAGCAGTACGTCGTGCACGAGGTGGCGTTGTTGTTGTTGCAGTAGGAGGTGCAGCCCGGCGCCGTGTTGGTGCAGGCGTTGCAGTTGAAGGGCTGCGGCGTGGGGGCGGCGGTCGGTGTGGGCGGTGGCGGCGAGGCGGGCGACGGCGTCGGGGTGGGTTGCCCCGCCGGCGCCGGCGTGGGGGTCGCCGCCAGCCCTTGCGGCGACGACGAGGCGGGCGGAGCAGGGGTCGACGCGGGGCCCGAAGCCGGCGCCGTCGCCGGTGCCGTGCCGGGCTCGGGAGCAGCGGCAGCAGCGCCGGCGGGAGCGGTGGAGCCGGGTGCGGCGGTGCTGCCGGCACCGGCGGACGGCGAGGTGCGCGGAGCCGCCGCCCCACCCTGCACGATGCCGCCGCCGTGGTGACCCCCCGGAGTCGCCACGGCGCCGGCACTGACCGAGGCGACAGCCGCAGCGCCACTCGCCGTCTGCGCCTGGACGACGTGCAGCCCGCCCGCGGCGACGCCCGCCGCCAGCGCACCCGCGACCGCCGCCGAGGCCATCGTCGACCCCGCCTGCTCCAGGAACGGGCCGATGCGGCCGAGCGTGGGGAACTGCGCCACCCACGCGCTCAGGCCGACGGCGCGGGTGACCTTGCGCAGGGAGATCTGCAGGAAGGCGCGCACCACCGCAGGATCGAAGTGCGCGCCGGCGCAGGCGACGAGCTCCTGGCGTGCGGCCTCCGGTCGCATCGGCTTCTTGTACGCCCGCGCAGCCGTCATCGTCTCGAAGGCGTCGGCGACGGCGACGATGCGCCCGCCCAGCGAGATCCGCTCACCGGCGAGGCCGAGCGGATATCCCCCGCCGTCCCAGCGCTCGTGGTGGTGCGCGATGGCCGGCCCCCACTCACCGAGCCAGTCGATGATCGGACCGGCCAGCCGCGCGCCCTCCTGGGGATGGCGGCGCAGCTCCTCCCACTCCTCGGCGCTCGGCCTGCCCGGCTTGTTGAGGATGTCGTGCGACACGCGCAGCTTGCCGATGTCGTGCAGCAGCGAGGCCCAGCGGAGCTTGGAGCGGTCCTCGGCGGAGAGCTTCATCTCCGTCGCCAGCATGTCGGTGAAGACGCGAACGCGCTCCGAGTGGCCGCGCGTGCGCTTGTCGTGCACGCTCAACGCGGAGGCCAGCTCGAGGACGGTCTGCAGCGACTCCGTGGTGCTGTCGCTGAGCCCGCGCTCGCGCGCCTCCTCCAGGCGGCGGCGCAGGTCGGCGGGGCTGCCCACCCGGCGGGCCACCTTGAAGCGGCGCGGGGCCTGGTCGGGGAAGACCATCGACAGGCTGAGCAGCGCCGCCAGCGGCAGCAGGCGCCGCGCCGCACGCTCCAGGAGCGCCACGGCCACCATGGGAGCGAGCGTCACGCAGGCCCACCACACGACGGGCTGGGCAAGGGCGCCGGACCGCGGCAGGTGGCCCGCCAGCGCGACGGACACCCCCAGCGCCACCGCGATCGGTGCCAGCAGGGCGAAGGCGCGCACGGCCCGTCCCAGCCACGGGCGCGCGCGCCACTCGTTGGCGTGCTTGCTCGGAGATCCTGCCTCGCGCACGGCGTGGTTATCCGACGCCGCCGGCCTCTCTCACCGCGCGTTCACGCTCCTGTCACGGCCAGCCATGCCAATCTGCACACGCGTGGCGCGGCCGCGACGGAAACACCCCCCACGAAAGAGAAAGGGGGCCTTGCGGCCCCCTCATGGCTCCGGGTGTGGCTCGGGTCAGCTAGGACCCGAACTTCATGTTCTTGGCGGCGTCGGACTCGAAGAAGCTGCTCTTCGGCTTGAGGAAGCCCTCAACCGTCGGGTCGACCACCGAGATGTTGGTCTTGCGCGAGACCGGGCCCAGCGACGGGGTGTAGTCGACCGACGGCAGCAGGCCGCCCAGGTCGACGTTGCCGAGGTTGAGCTTGGCGTTGAGGATGCCTGCGCGGCTCAGGTCACCGCTCTCGATCGCCTTCTTGAGGATGGCCGCCTCCACCTTGGCCAGCGCGTAGCCGTACATGTAGTAGTAGTCCGGGATCTGCCCGCTGCCGTACTTGGTGGTGTCGGACAGGAACTGCGCCATGCCGGGCACGTTGCTGTCGCCCCACTGCGCCTCGTAGCCCAGCACCCAGACGTTGCCACCGGCCAGCGCCGGGTAGACGGGCGTGTGGTTGGTGTCGGCGATGGTGCCGTTCTTGGTCATCAGGTACTCGGACCAGGCCGGGCCCTGCAGCACCCAGGTCGGCGTGTAGCCGAGGGTGGCGGCGGTGCCGATGATGGTCGCCGCCGGAGTCGGCGTGGCGGTGAGGAAGACGTACTGCGCGCCCGCGTTCTTCATCGCCAGCACCTCGGAGGTGAAGCTGGTGTCGGTGGCGCCGTACGGTGCGCGGGCCACGTCGTCGAAGCTGTACGCGGACTTGGCGGCGTCGTAGCCGCGGATGCCGTCGGC
>Ga0070739_10004917_pt1 | contig 15532 bp, 16 predicted proteins | sample Coa_R1_7_FD_66445 | JGI IMG/M metagenome (GOLD analysis project Ga0070739, IMG submission 66445) | Surface soil microbial communities from Centralia Pennsylvania, which are recovering from an underground coalmine fire - Coalmine... | ecosystem: Environmental > Terrestrial > Soil > Unclassified ... | reverse complement strand
CTTCGGCCTGGCCTGCTGCGCCATCGAAATGATGGCTACCGGCGCCTCGCGCTACGACATCGATCGCTTCGGCGCAGGCGCGTTCCGAGCCACACCTCGTCAGGCCGATCTGATGATCGTGGCCGGCACCGTTAATTTCAAAATGGCCAGCCGCGTGCGGCGACTGTATAACCAAATGCCCGATCCCAAGTTCGTCATCGCCATGGGCGCCTGCACCTGCGGCGGCGGACCGTACTACAAGTACGGCTACAACGTCGTCAAAGGCGTCGATCTGGTGGTGCCGGTCGATGTGTATGTGCCGGGTTGTCCCCCGCGGCCCGAAGCGCTGCTCGAAGGGCTCATGCGCATTCAAGACAAAGTCCGGGCGATGAAGGATCTAACCCAGGGCCAACCGCTCGCGGTGCCGATCCCGGCGCGGACCGGCTATACGCTGCTACCGCCGGAGTTGAACGACCCCGATCCGGTCAAGGCGCTGGAAAAACAGAACGCCTTCGCCAAGAAAAACAAGGAACTGGCCGCCCCGGCCAAGGCATAAAGACAAACCGAACCACAGAGACACAGAGAAGAAAACACAGAGAGAATAAATAAAGCAAAACCAACAAGAGAAAACAACTGGTTGCGATTGATGTTTACTACTTCTTGTTTCTCTTCTTCTCTGTGTCTCTGTGCCTCCGTGGTTCGTCTCTTTTTAGGGATTCACGCATGACCCCCGCCGATATCATCGCCCGTCTGGAACAGCAGTTTGGCTCACGCATCAAGTCGAAAAACCTCGAAGCCATCGATCCGTTCGCCACGGTCGATGCCGCCGATTTGTTCGAGGTGTGCCGCTTCCTCAAGGAAGACAGCCAGTTGCATTTCGACATGCTGAATTGCATCAGCGGCGTCGATTACCTGGAACTGGACCCGAAGAAAGCGCCCAAGGCCGGCTTCGATCCGCACATGGAGGTGGTCTATCACCTCTCGAGCTTCCGCCATCGCCATCGCATAGTCGTCAAGGTAATCCTGCCGCGCTGGAAGGACGGCAAGCCCGGCGAACTGCCGGAAGTGCCGTCGGTCACATCACTATGGCCGACCGCCAACTGGCACGAGCGCGAGGTTTATGATTTGTCCGGCGTGTGGTTCACCGGCCATCCCGAATTGACACGCATTCTGCTCGCGGATGATTGGGTGGGCCATCCGTTGCGGAAGGATTACGAATATCCGCTGGAGTATCATGGCATCCGCGGGCGTTGATAGCAGCGTGCGAGGAGGGACGATCATGAGTATCAAGACGAGGGTAGGCCGTTTCACCTACGAAGATTTCTGCGCCCTCGTCCGCGAGGATCAGAAAGCCGACTTGATCGATGGAGTGATCTACATGGCCTCGCCCGAGAACATCGATGCTAATGATCTGTTTTGCTGGCTTCTCACCATCCTGCATAACTATGTGGAAGTGAAAAAGTTGGGGCGCATCTTCGGCTCCCGCGTGGCTTGCCGATTGGATGATAGCAACGCTCCGGAGCCGGACATTCTGTTTGTCCATAACGAACATGCCGACCGCATCCATCGGGGAGGCGTAGAAGGCCCTCCCGATCTTGCCATCGAAATTGTCTCACCTGAGAGCGTCGAACGCGATTACAAGAAGAAACGCAAACAGTATCAACATTTCGGCGTCCCCGAATACTGGATCATCGACGAGGAAAAACAGACAGTCCTATTGCTGCGCCGCAATGCGCGGGGACGCTATCAAGAGATCCCGCCGAGGCGCGGTAAACTGCACAGCGAGGTATTGCCCGGCTTCTGGCTTGATCCGAACTGGCTTTGGCAGGAGCCGCGGCCCTTTGCTCTCAACATCGCGCAAGAACTGCTCGCCGGCTCGTCCGGCGAATGACTTTAGCAGGAAAGGTTATCATGGCCACCATCGCACCACCGGATAAACATAGAGAACCCACCGTTGTCGAGTTCGACGTTCGCACAGATGAGATGCTTGTCAACATGGGACCGCAGCATCCCAGCACACACGGCGTGCTTCGCTTGGTGCTGCGAACCGACGGCGAAATCATCTCGGAAGTTACGCCGCACCTGGGTTATCTGCACCGCTGCGCCGAAAAGATCGGCGAGAACGTGACGCCGATTCAGTTCATCCCCTATACCGACCGCATGGATTACTTGGCCGGGATGAACATGAACCTGGCCTCTTCGCTGGCCGTCGAGAAGCTGTGCGGCATGAAGTTGCCGGAAAAGGCCAACGTCATTCGCGTCCTCATCGCCGAGCTGAATCGCATTGCCAGCCACCTCGTCGGCATGGGCGCGTACGGACTGGACCTCGGCACGTTCAGCCCATTTTTGTACGCATTCCGCGAGCGCGAAATGATCCTCGATCTGTTTGAGGAAGTGTGCGGTGCGCGTCTGACGTACAGCTACATCACTATCGGCGGCGTTCACGACGATCTGCCGCCCGGCTGGGTCGAACGCTGCCGCGAGTTTCTCAACTATTTGAAGCCGCGCATCCCGGAGTATCACGCCCTGCTGACGACAAATCACATTTTCGTCAAGCGCACGGCGAACATCGGTGTGCTGCCGAAGGAGGTGGCCCTCGCTTACGGCTGCACCGGCCCGATGCTGCGCGGCTCGCTGGACCGCCGTCAGGGCGACCCGGACTGGGATCTACGCAAGATCGAGCCGTACTGTGGCTACGAAACCTACGATTTCAATGCCGTGGTGCCGCCGTTCGACGACCGATGGGGCTGGCGCACTCCCGAGGGCACTGTCCTTGGCGACGCCTGGCACCGGTTCATGGTGCGCATGTTGGAAGTGATTGAGAGCATCCGCATCTGCGAGCAAGCCCTGGATCGCTATCCCAGCGCCCAAGGAGCGCATCGCATCGAGCCGCCGCGTCATTTGCCGGCCGGCGAGGCCTATCGGGAAACGGAATGCCCGCGCGGCCAGATGGGTTTCTATGTGGTCGGTGCGCCGGGTAAGGGTGTGGTGCCGCTGCGTGTGCGAGCGCGGTCGTCGAGCTTCTGCAATCTCAGCGTCACCAACGAGATGTGTCGCGGCTGCCTCATCGCCGATGTACCCGCCATCGTCGGAAGCATCGACATTGTCATGGGCGAGATAGATCGGTGAGATTCAGTTGGGAGGTTCATTGGTCATCAGCAGAATTTCCCGGCCGTTGTAGAGATCTCGATGGCGGGCGACCAAACGATAGGACGCCGGGGCGAGCGCCCGCAATTGCTCCCACGTCTCTTCACTGACGAACAGGTACACCGGCAGCGGTGTGTAGAGAAACTGCAGCGCAGAGACGGCGTTCTCCAGGCAATGCACTTCGCGCTGACAGTAGAAGACCAAACTCGGTTGAAAATAACCAAGCGCTCCGATACGGACCTCTCGATGAAGATGGTCGTCTGGCAGTGCATGAACAAGCGGACGCGGCGCTTTGAAGCCATCTACGAGAGTCACGCCCCAGAAAGCCAGCAATGCGCTGAAGACGGTTCCCACACCTGCTACACAGCCGATCAATCCGCCGCGGTTACCTCGGCGAACATACCAGACCCCTGCCGTTGCACCGAAGAGAAATATACCGCCTAGCCAGGCTCCTCGCTCTAGTCCGGGCAGCCGACGGCCAGGCAGCGCCAACGGCAGCGTATCTCCAGCCAGCAGCAGTCCGATGCTGATGCCGACGCCAGCCAGAGCCAGACACGCCAGGCTCGTCGGCATCACCCAACTCGGTAGCGTGATCCGGCCGCGCCGCCAATCATCGAGGAATGACGCTGTTAGCAGCGCCATCGCCGGATAGGCCGGAAGAATGTAGTTGGGCAGCTTCGTCCGCACTCCTGTGAAAAATAGCAGCCACACCACCACCCAGCACAGAAGAAACTGCGTTGCAGGGCGAGCGGGGTCGCGTAAGCGCCCCGAGCAAGCACTCGGGGCGCTTACGCGACCCCGCTCGCCATTATCGTTTTTTTTCAACGCATGCCAAATAGTTGGCCCGAGGAAAATCGACCACGGGGCCAGTCCGGCGAGAAGGACCAGTCCATAGTAGAAGAACGGCCCGCTGTGATTCTCCAGAACTCCAACGGCACGCTCAATGTTGTGCGTCCAGAAGAAGCCCGCCAGCCATTCTCCCTTTGTTTCCAATCCCACCCAAACATACCAGGGTGCCGCGATGAGGGCGAACACCAGCGCTGCCAGTAACAAGCGTGAATCCAGGTATCGCCGTAGCTCACGTCGGACAAGGAGAAAGAGCATCGTCGTCGCTATCGGCAGGACCAAGGCGACGGGGCCTTTGGCGAGCATACCAAGCCCACAAGCAGCGCCGGCTCCCAACAGCCACCAACCCCGACGGGTGTAATGCTCCCAGGAACACCACATAGTCAGCAAAATACACAGATTGAGCAAGGCGTCGGGATTGGCGAAATGAGCGGCGGCGCAAAAAGCGATGCTACTGGCCAGTATCAATCCCGCCAGCAGCGCGGCGGAGCGGTCGAAGAGTCGCCGCCCCAGCTCATAGACGACGACAAGCGCCAACAAAGAAGCCAGCGCCGACGGGAGGCGGGCGGAGAATTCGTTGGTGCCGAATACGTGATACGTGGACGCTTGCAGCCAGTAAAGCAGTACGGGTTTGTCCAGGCGCAGCTTGTAATTGAAGGTGGGTACGATGAAATTGCCGGAATCGTACATCTCCTGGGCGCACTCGGCATTGTTGCCTTCATCAATGTCCCACAAGCTCGGCCCGCCCAGGTTCGGCAGACACAGCACAGCCCAGACGAGTGAGAGAACTGCATAGTGACCGACGCGGTTATCGAGTCTGCGAACCATTGCGATCCCTCGCGGAGATGAGATGGCCGAGCGCGGTGCGATCCTGCCTCGGGGCCGCATTATAAGAGCGACGCCGGTTTCTGCAACCGCTTTCTTGTACGGGAAAACGAGCCGGAAGCGTAAGCGACGGATGCATTGCCGTCGCTTACGCTTCCGGCTCGTTGGCGAGCGTCCGATTACGACTTGGGCAACTGTTGGAGCGCCTCGCGGAACTCCGCCGCCGTCTGGAACCGCAGGTTCGGATCGCGCTCGATGGCCTTGAGCAGAAACTTGGCCGTCTTGGTGTTCATCTTCGGGTCCACTTCCCGCGGATCTTTGCCGGGACTGTTCATATGACTGAGCAGCGTTTGCAACGACGCCGAGGTCGCCTTCTCCCAGGGCAGAATGCCGGTGTAGACCTCGTAAGCCGTCACTCCTAGGGCAAACAAATCGACACGATGGTCGGTGGAAGTACGGCGAATCACCTCCGGCGCAAGATAATTGGGCGTGCCGGTGCGGTTGCCGGGTTTGAGGAACTCCGGCCGATTGGGGATCGCCAGACCGAAATCGATCAGCTTGACGAGGTTGTCTTTCGTCACCATGACGTTGCGCGGGCAGACGTCGCGGTGCAGAAAGCCCTGCTTGTGCATGTATTCCAGTGCGTCGGCGAGCTGCGACAGGATAAGGATGCGATTACCTTGTAACTGCGGGCTTTTTGTCTCGATCAAGTAATTCAGTCCCATGCCGTCGATTAGTTCCATAACCAGGCAGGGTTCGCCCTCCAAGCTGATGCCGAATTCGAAGGTCTGAACGATGTTCTTGTGTCGCAGCGCCATGCAAATGGCGCCTTCGTGGGGCTTATTCAAACCCGTGAAGCGCATCTCGAATTTCTGCGTCTTCTCCTTGTCGAGCAGTTTCAGACAGACGACCCGGCCTAGCTTCATGTCGCGGGCGCGCCATACCTTTGACATGCTGCCCTGGCCAGTCCGATTCAGAAGATCGAAGCGTTTGCGCACGTCGATCTTGGGCAAAGTAGATTTGGGTTTCTTCGATTTGAACCAGCTAAACAGACCCACGGACAACCTCGCTCTAGCCCCCGGCTCGCCGGGGGAATGCCCCCACACCCCCGGCGAGCCGGGAACTATATGAAATATAGCCCCTAATGCTCACAGTAATCAATGATCTGCGCGACTTCGGTGCGGAGATCTTTGCGCGGGATGATGCGATCAATAAAGCCGTGCTCGAGCAAGAATTCGCTCGTCTGGAAGCCTTCGGGCAGCTCAAGGCGCACGGTGTTCCAGATAGTGCGTTTGCCGGCAAAGCCGATGAGCGCACCCGGTTCGGCGAGCGTGATATCGCCCTGCAAAGCGAAGCTGGCGGCCACCCCGCCCATCGTCGGATTGGTCAAAATGGAGATGTACAGTCCACCGGCGCGATCGTAGCGGCCCAGAGCGGCAGAGATTTTGGCCATCTGCATCAGCGACAAGATGCCTTCCTGCATGCGGGCGCCGCCGCCGGAGCCGCTGACGACCACCAACGGCAGCTGCAAGCGCGTCGCTTCCTCCGCTGCCCGCGTTAATTTCTCACCGACAACCGAACCCATGCTGCCGGCCATGAAGGCGAAATCCGTAACGCCGAAGACAATAGGCCGGCCACGGATAAAGCCGCGACCCACCACGGCTGCATCGAGCATTCCCGTCTTGGCCTGCTCGGCTCGCAAACGCTCCGAGTAGGGGAGGCGGTCGGTAAATCCCAGGGGATCGCAAGGGCGCAGGTCGGTGAACCACTCCTCGAAACTGTCCGCGTCGAGCAGTTGAGCGATGCGGTCGCGCGCCGGCAGATAAAAATGATAGCCGCACTCAGGACAGACGTTCAGCCTGGCCTCGGCCTCCTTGCGGAAGATGGTGGCCTTGCACTGCGGACAGCGAATCCACAGCCCTTCCGGCACGCCACGCTTGGGCCGCTCCGCCATCGATATCTCGGCTTTGTTTTGCTCCGGCGACATCTCGATCACTCAATCCGCTTGATTCAAACCACACGCCGTTGGTGAGCCTCGCTCCGCTCGACCCACCCTACGACTTATCACACCGACGCTTGCCTGGATCGTCAAGCTCTCTTCGTCTCAGCCGTTTCTTCATTTTCTTCTCATGATTAGTTGGTAAGGTGAATCGTTTTGTTTTTCCGGTACAATTCCTACCTCCGGCCGCGGAGGAACATCTTTGGGTTAGGGCGCAGCGAGGTGAAGGTATGGCTACAGTCAAGGAACTCCATGTCAACGGCGTGCGCCGCGTCGTCAACGCCGACGCCGATCGCAGCCTGCTCAGCGTCTTGCGGGATGATCTCGATTTGACCGGCAGCAAGTACGGTTGCGGCGAAGGCCGCTGCGGCGCCTGCACGGTTCTGCTGGACGGCAAGGCGGTTCGCTCTTGCAGCACGCCTGTTGGCACGGCGGCGGATACCGAGATCCAGACCATTGAGGGACTGGCGAAGGACGGCAAGCTGCATCCGCTTCAGGAAGCCTTCTTGAAGGCCGATGCGCTGCAGTGCGGCTACTGCACCTGCGGCATGATTATGTCCGCCGTCGCTCTGTTGAGCCGCGATCCGGAACCCAGCCGCGAAGACATTGTGCGCTTCATGAACGGCAACATCTGCCGCTGCGGAACGTATCCCCGTATCGTCGCCGCCATCCAAGAAGCCGCCCGGACGATGAAAGGAGGCAGCAAATGAACGAGCCGATTTTCAATGATCTGCTGCTAGATCCGGAACGCTACGAGCTTTTCACGGATACGATTCTCTCCGAAGAGCTGGATCGGCGGGCCTTCTTCCGGATCGCCGGCAGCGGGCTGATCGTGGCCTGCGTGCTGGGAGAGGCGGCTGCGCAACAGCCGAGACAAGGCCGCAGGGGAGGGTTCGGCGCAGCCGGTCCGAAAGAGCTAGGTGCGTGGCTGCACATCGGCGAGGATAGTGCCGTAACTGTTTACACCGGCAAGGTCGAGATCGGTCAAAATGTCCGCACGTCGCTGGCCCAGGTTGTCGCTGAGGAATTACATCTGCCGATGGACCGAATCCATCTGGTGATGGCCGATACGCAGTTGGTGCCGTTCGATTTCGGCACGGCCGGCAGCAGCTCGACGCCGCGCATGGCTCCGCAGCTTCGCCGCGCCGCTGCCGCCGCGCGCGAACTGCTCCTGGACTTTGCCTCTGAGCAAGGCAAGATCAAACGCGAAGAGTTGAGCATCAAGGATGGCAAAATCGTGGCAGCGGACGGCAAGACCTCGTTCAGCTTCGGGCAGTTGACGCATGGCAAAAAGCTGATGAAGGTCATCGACGACAAAGTGCCGACCACTCCTGCCGAGAATTGGACAATGGCGGGCACATCGCCGCCGAAGGTGGATGGACGGAACTTCGTGACCGGAGTACATCATTATGCTTCCGACACGAAACGTCCGGGAATGGCTTTCGGTAAAGTGCTGCGGCCATCGAGCTTCAACGCTGAGTTGCTGAGTGTGAAAACGAGCGAGGCGGAAGCCCTGCCGGGAGTCACCGTAGTGCGCGACGGCTCGTTCGTCGGTGTGACGGCGGCGACGGATCATGAGGCGACCAAGGCGCTGGCTGCGTTACATGCGGAATGGAAGACGACGCCGCAGCCGTCCAGTGAGGAGCTGTTCGAGTATTTGAAAAAACATCCATCGGCTGGCAGCGGCGGCTTCGGCGGGCGTCCCGCGCGCGACGGCCGTGGCTCCATCGCCGAGGGCTTGAAAGCAGCCGAACAACAGATCAAAGCAACTTATACCATCGCCTACATCGCTCATGCTCCGATGGAGCCGCGCGCCGCCGTCGCGGAATGGAACGACGGCAAATTGACGGTGTGGACCGGTACGCAGATGCCCTTCCGCGTCCGCTCCGAGTTGGCTCGCACTTTCAACATTCCGGAGGAGCGGGTCCGCGTGATTGTGCCGGACATGGGTTCCGGCTACGGCGGCAAGCACTCCGGCGAGGTAGCGGTCGAAGCGGCGCGGCTGGCAAAGGGGTCCGGCAAGCCGGTGAAGTTGGTGTGGACGCGCGAAGAGGAATTTACCTGGGCGTACTTTCGGCCCGGCGGTGTCATCGAAGTGACAGCGGGAGCGACGAAGGACGGCACGCTGACCGCCTGGGAGTGCCACAACTACAATTCCGGCGGCTCGGCCCTGCGATCACCCTATGAATCGCCCAACGTCCACACCGAGTTTCACACAACGGAAGCGCCCTTGCGGCAGGGATCGTATCGAGCGTTGGCGGCCACCGCCAACACCTTCGCACGGGAGATGCACATGGACGATCTCGCCCATGCTCTGCACCTCGATCCGCTGGCTTTCCGGCTCAAGAATCTGAAGGACGAGCGCTTGCGGGCTGTTTTGGAAGCGGCGGCTGATCGCTTCGGATGGGGAAAGAACAAAGCGATGGACAATCACGGTTTCGGCATCGCCTGCGGCACCGAAAAGGGCAGCTACGTCGCCACGTGCGCGGAAGTGTCCGTCGATCGCCGTAGCGGCCGGGTCATAGTGCATCGTGTGCTAACAGCGTTCGAGTGCGGGGCGATTTTGAATCCCAATCACCTGAAGAACCAGATTGAAGGCGCCGCCGTGATGGCTCTAGGCGGGGCTCTGTTCGAGGCCATTCGCTTTGCCAACGGCAAGATTCTCAATCCGCGCTTTTCCGATTATCGCGTGCCGCGCTTCGCCGATGTGCCGCTCTTGGAGACGGTGTTGCTGGATCGCAAGGATTTGCCGTCGGCGGGAGCGGGCGAAACACCGCTCATCGCCCTGGCGCCGGCCGTAGGCAACGCCATCTTTCAGGCGACAGGACTCCGTCTGCGTTCGCTGCCCATGGCGCCCAAGGGAGTCAAAAGGTCGTAATTCCTTTAACAAGCCCGGAGCGCTAGCGACGGGTCGAAGAACCCGTCGCTAGCGCTCCGGGCTTGTTGGTTGGAAATTCACTTCGCCGCCGTCTTCAGGTGCGCGTCGTCGAGCTTATCGACGGCCCAGAGTAGACCGCGAGTAACCAAATCGAGATACCGCCCATCGCCCACGGTATCGTTCGTATGTCCGAGCGTCGTTGCGAAGACCCGCGTTTTGCCCTTGTAGAGATTGGTCCAGACGACGACGAAATCATCCGTGCGATCTTTACCGTCTCGGCCACGGACTGTCTGCTTGCCGCGCGCCAGCGGATGGGCTGTATCCAACGGTTTTCCTGCGGAGTTGTTGTAAAGCTCCTCATTACCCGTCCTCCAGTCTGCCAATCCCTTGGTAATGGGACTGTCCTTGTCCGCGAAGGTAATGTCGATGGGCCGTTGCGGGCCGTGCCCGGTGCTGGGCAGGCCGGTGAACTCGAACCACGGCGTCATTCTCGGCCAGCCTGCGCTGCGATAGGAATGCATGCCGCAGTGCAGCACCACGGCCGGCAAACCCTGCCGATGCGGCTCCAAGATACGCGCGATGATCGCTTCGTCCTTGACTTCGGAACAGCATTCATCGTGGATGACCACATCAAAACCCTTGGCCCAATCGGCTTTTTCGTAAACGGGATTCAGGTGCTTGACGCCCTGGCGAATATCGTGAATGGGATCGAACGCGACCGTGACTTCGACGTGAGCGCGGTCGGCAATGCCCTTGCTGAGAAGATCCTTTTGTTTGGCGTAATCGTGATAAGGACCGCCCGTCACCAAGAGAGCGCGAATCGGTTTGACTTTTTCCTGGCGCGGCACGGCGTCGCCGACTCCCAGCAGAAACAACAAGCCGACAGCCGGCACGATAAGTAGGCCATGTCTCCAGCGTAGCATCGCAAGCACCTCCAGCGGATTGAGATGGACTGATCCTCGAACATGGGGATTCGACGGCGAAATTCTATTGCGGCGAGACAGGACTGCAAGCATTTTTGTTGGCACGGTGTTTGCCCTATGTATTCGCAGTTTGTTGGGCGAATCGCAACAGCGGGGAGGCATCACTCATGCAAGCAGAGTTTCAAGCACGACGGATTTCCAAACGTCGAGCGGATGAAGTGAAAAAGTCCGGCAACCTCGGACGGGCCTTGTTGATGAACACCTTCAATGGCATCATCATCATCGAGCCGGTGGGGAGCAACCTCGGAGATGGCGACATCATGTCACCGGAAGAGGCGGATTACGAACTGCAGCCGGTCTGGCACCTGGGGCCACGGACAATGCTGCGCGATGCGCGCAAGCGACTCGGCTTGGAGGCCGAGGCCGGTCATTTGGTGGGTGCATGATAGCTTTTCGTTTAGCCGCGAGCCGCAGGCGAGCGCGAAAGCCCTTCGCGCTCGCCTGCGGCTCGCGGCTAAACGAATAAGGGGTGTTATCACTTGCTGATCGGACTCCCTTTCTCAAGGTGCTTGAGCATCTCGCGGCACGCTTTTTCGCATTTGCGGCACTCTTCCGCGCACTTCTTCATGTGCTCATCCTCCTGCTTCGCACACTCCTTGCCGCATCGGCTGCATGCCTCCGCGCAGGCGTTGCAGATGAGGTCGGAGAACACACCCTGCCGCGCAGTGATACGAGCCGCCGTAGAGCAGTGATCGGCACAATCCAGACAGGTTTGCAGCGTAGTGTGGTGCTCTTTCTTTCCCTGCGCGAGCAGGTGAGCGCAATGGGTCGCACAGGAACTACAGGCACGCTGACACTCTTCACAGGCTTTGGCACAGTGCTCGAAGGCATGTGCATGATGCCCATGATCGGCGGACGGTTCATCCGCCGTACCTCGGACAGTAAAGACCACGGCCGCTAGCAGAACCAATAGAGACAGAGCAAGATTTCGCATGGCTGCACCTCCGAATAGCTCCAAGGTTACAAAATCGGCAGTTTCAAGGCCCCAAAAGAGGCATGTGTTTTGCTCTATACTTCATTGGGAACAGTGGAGTCAGGCTCATGAGTTCATTCGAGAACAGAAAACGGCACCAGCCCCATCTGAAGATTCCGGAAGACGCTACGGAATCGCAAGTCCTTATTTTTCTTGGAGAAGAGGCTCTCGAACGCGCTCACCGAGTAAGTCACGGAATCGAAGAGTGCGTCCATAGACTATTAGATGGTTCTTTCAACAGTTCTGATTCAAAATCGCCCACTCAACGCGATCAATTTTTGAGCAATCACCATGCCGGCGACGGACAAGACGAGGCTGAGGACAAGGACGCAGTAGACAATCCGAAGCGGCGCTGGTAGTCCTAGCTTCGTAGACCGGCGGCTCATCCAGGGCGGCGGAAGCCTTCTCTCGGCCGTTGGTCCGAGTCCCCGGAAGCCTTCTCATGGCCTATCCTATACGCGAGCTGCTCCGTTTCCATCAGCGGCCTGTCCTGCATGAAACCACCCTCGTGCTTGCCTTCGACGGCTGGATGGACGGCGGCAGCGTTTCCACCGGCACGGTGCAACGTCTCGTCGATCTCTTGGAAGCGCGTCCGCTTGCCGAGATCGAGCCGGATACCTTTTACCTTTACAACTTCCCCGGCCCGATGGAGTTGGCCGCCTTGTTTCGGCCCAACGTCGAGATTGAGGACGGTCTCATCAAGGCCATCGAGATGCCCTCTGCCCAATTTCTCGTTCACGAAGCAGCGAACCTTGTCCTCTTTTTAGGCAAGGAACCGAACCTTCGCTGGCCTACCTTTGCCGATTGCATGCTTGAGGTGGTGCGTGCCGTGGAGGTGCGGCGAATACTGTTTGTCGGATCGTTCGGTGGTTCGGTGCCGCACACGCGCGAACCGCGTTTGCACGTGACCTGCTCGCACGCGGAGATGCTGCCGGAGATGGAGCCGTATGCTGTGCGCCGCAGCGCCTACGAGGGGCCGGGTTCTTTTTCCAGTTACTTGATGACGCGGGTGGAAGAAGTCGACGTGCGCATGGCCACGCTGGCCGTGGAGATCCCCGGCTATCTGCAAGGCCCCAATCCAGTCTGCATCGAAGCCGTTACGAGGCGTCTGGCCAAAATCCTACGTCTACCACTCGATCTGGCGCCGCTGCGCACGGCCAGCACCGAATGGGAACTGGCGGTAACAGCGGCAATCGAGAAGGATGAAGAGATGGCGGAAAAGGTCCGCGAGATGGAAGAAGCCTACGATAACGAGTTGCTCCAACGCGGCGAGGAGGGGTGATCTGCCAACTGCATTAATCGTCGGCTGGCCACGCTCCCAACAGTCGGCGTAGAAGAACCAGCTGGCCCAGATGATACGCGTTATGATCGGCGACGAGGAGCGCTTCGCGGAGGATAGTCTGGCCGTCGCCATGCGGTATCCGAGCGAATAAATCGGTGGCCGGATCGGCAACCAGATCCTGCATCGCTTGCAGGTCCGCGCGAAAGGCAGCGATGCTGCGGTCCCAGGCAGCGTCATTCTCGGGGGCATCGCCCCGCGGCCAATATCCTTCTGGGAACTTCGGGGAGACGTACTTGGGATTTCGGCAGAACTCCAGGATGTCCCACTGAGCGATGCGCATGTGTTCCACAATGCGCCAAGGTGTGTGCGGCTGGTTGGCCGGTTTCCCGCCCCGAAAGGCCGCAGGTAGATCAGAAATCGCCTTCTCGAAATCGAGATGCGCGCCCCCGCCGCGCAGCAAGTAGAGCAAGTGATCTCGCAGTGCCTTATTGGAGTCCATGGCCGTTTTCTCCCGCTCTGCCTGCGTTGCCCGATCTCTGAAACCACCTGGAGAACCGTTTTCACGTTTCACTATGCAGAAAGGGGCAACAGTCAAGATCCGACCCTCTATGGGGAGGGTGGAAGCGGAGGAGCCGGCTTCGGAAACACGACCAGGATACGTTCGCCGGAGTGGACGCGGACAGGCTGGGTTTGCTCGATTGGCTTCCCTTCGACATCCAGCCAACGCGCCTTAACCATATAGACGTATTCGCAGCCCTTTTCCAGTGGCGGTGAGCGAAAGAGCCGATCCGTGCCGAGCTGTTCGGTTTGCACGTCGTCCACCCACAACTCGCCGAAACAGGGCATCTTGACATCGATGACCGCCGCCAGCCCATTTTCCTGGTTCATCGGCGGCAGCTTCACATTTTGAGCCATCTCCTTGGTATAGCCGGGCGCACGCGGCGGTGTCAGGTAGGCCGGGTTGATCGGATTGTAATAGCCGGGCCGGCGACCCGGAATGAGCGAGGGATAGCGCGAACCGTTGCCCCAGGTCCACTCCGATTCCCAAAAGTAGGGCCAGGTTTTGTTGGCCCAATACGGATAGGCCGATAGGGCAGAGACGCCGAAATAGTTGTACGACTCGAAGTAGCTCCATTGCTGGTCGCGATAAGGCCCGATTGAAAAATCAACCGGCCTATCGAAAAGCCCCGCCCAGGCTGCTTCGCTTGAGGACAATAAGGCCAGCGCTGCAATCATCACGCACGTTAGAGTCCGTAACTTCCTCATTGTCAGCCTCCCAGGAGCGGGTCTTGTATTGCAATGATCGTCTGATTCGCCGGACGGATACGCGATCGATCGGTCAATATGCTCTCCGGCCGGCTAGGTCTTCCCCTTCCTCTACTACCGTCGGAACAGGCGATTCTTCCGTCAAAAGCGGAGTGGAACATCCCGGACAGTCGCGCTTGACGCAGAGACAGCGCTCGACTAGGATCGCGCGCCCTTTTGGAGCAGGCGGGATGGGGCTCCGCAGTTGGGAAGGAGAAGGCACAATGGCAGTCTGGGTAAAGCGCGGGCAGAAGACGGTACAGTATTGGGGCGCGGCTGCGCTTCTCGGAGCCTTGATCTCTGTCGGCTGTAGCAAGCAGCCGGCGTCCCCCGAACAAGCGAGTGGTACACCGGTCGATACTCCCGCCATCGCGGACAAGGAGGGATCAAAACCTGCCGTTTCGGAAAACAAGGGCGACACCGCCAGTCCGCCAGTCCGCCAGGACGACAAGCTCGAACCGTTCGCCAAGGTGACGCGCACCGGCGACGATCCACCGGCCAATAGCAATCCACCGCCGGATGTGACCGTCAGCGGCAAACCCGTTTACAAGATCTACAAGGAAGTCCTCGCCCTGTGGGATTCCATCCACTTCGTTACGGACGAAGGCAAACCGATCCACTACTCGGCGACCATCGAGACGGACTTCGGCAACATCGAGATCGCGCTTCGGCCGGACCTTGCTCCCAATCATGTGCGCAATTTTGTCGCCCTGGCTCGCGCCGGCTACTACGATGAACTTTTCATTGATCGCATTTGCCACGAGGAAACCGAAGTCGAGCCGGGCAAGATGCAAGTGTTCGACAGTATCGAGGCCGGCTGTCCGCTGGGCAACGGCGATCCGGGCAACGGCAGCATCGGCTACTGGCTCAAGCCGGAGTTTCCCGCCGCCGATGCCAAGGTGACGCACGAGCCGGGAACTGTCGGAGCTTGCCGCGGTATGGAAGAAGACACCGCCGCCTGCCGTTTCTACATTACTCTCTGCGACGCTCCCTTTCTGGATGGCAACTTTACCGTTTTCGGAAAAGTTACGCAGGGACTGGAAGTGGCGCGTACAATATCAAAACAGCCCACACGAGAGTACGAGGAAGACGTGGCCGGCAGTCTTCGCCCGGATAAGCCGATCAAGATCAAGAAAGTGACGATTCATACTTCTGTGGGGGAGCCGGGCCGCTAGAATAACAACAGGGCGTATTCACCCTGTTCTCGGAAGCCCGCGGTGAGGCGCCGGGAGGGGACCCACCCAGAGGAAAGTTGCGAACCGGGTCAGGCCTTGACGGGTGCAGCCCTAAGCAGCGGACCGAGTGGCGTGGATCA
>Ga0070739_10004916_pt1 | contig 15532 bp, 5 predicted proteins | sample Coa_R1_7_FD_66445 | JGI IMG/M metagenome (GOLD analysis project Ga0070739, IMG submission 66445) | Surface soil microbial communities from Centralia Pennsylvania, which are recovering from an underground coalmine fire - Coalmine... | ecosystem: Environmental > Terrestrial > Soil > Unclassified ... | reverse complement strand
GTCCGATTCTGCTTAGCTCGCGGCTGCGCATCGATGACGACCTGACGATTCAGGGGCCTGGCGCGGCAAATCTGGCCATCGATGGGCAATCGCAGACGCGGCTGTTCTTCATCGGCGGCGGCAGCGTCGCCATGAGCGGTCTTACTCTGCAGAACGGGCTGGCGAAGGGTGGCAATGCCGGGACACCGGGAGGAGCCGGCGCGGGCATGGGCGGCGCGATATTCGTCAACGCCGGCGCGCTCGCCACCACCGCGATGGTCTTTCAGAATAACGAAGCGCTGGGCGGCGGCAACGGCCTGGGCGGCAGCACGCTCGGTGGCGGCGGGTTCGCCGGAGACGCCGTTTCGGGTGGCGGAACGGGAGGCAGCAGCGGCGATCTTTTCGGCAGCGCCGGTGTAGGAATAGCGAACACGGTGGCGAACAGCGGCGGCGATGGAGGCGGCGGAGGTGGCGCGGGAGCGAACCAGAATGGCACGATCACCGGCGGCAATGGCGGGTTCGGGGCCGGCGGAGCGATGTTCAACGGAAACGGCGGATTCGGCGGCGGTGGCGCAGTCAGCGGCGGCGTTCCGGGGTTTGCCGCAGGCGGTTCGGGGGGCGGCGGAGCGGGAATGGGCGGAGCGATCTTCATCGGCACCGGAACGCTGACATTGAAGAGTACCCAATTCTCTAACAATTCGGCCGTCGGCGGGCAAAGTTCGACAAGCGCCCTTAACGGCGTGGGCAAGGGAGGCGCTGTTTTCATCCTGGCGGGCGCCACCGCGAGCACCAGCCATTCCGGGTTCAGTGGCAACACGGCTTTAGGCGCCGGGCCGCCTAGTGCGGGAGAGAATGTCGGCCTGTACGGGATTGCTCCGTACCAGAGCAATACTACCTGCCCGGGGCAGGACACAAACGATATCTGCGGAATCATCAGCGTCAACAATTTTCAGGTGATAGCCGGTTCCGGGCAGTCGATCGGGACGGGACGCACGTTCCCAGCGCGACTGCAGCTCTTTATCAGCGACATCAATGGGTACCCGATCGCAGGGCAGCAGGTGACCTTCAATGCACCCACATCAGGACCGAGCGGGACTTTCGCCGGCGGCGGCACGACCGCGACGGTGGCGACGGACCAGAACGGAGTGGCCACAGCGCCTGCGTTCGTGGCCAACGATAACCCAGGCTCGTACACGGTCACCGTCACCGGTCAGCCCGACATCACTTTCAGCCTGACCAACCTGGCGTGCACGGACAGCCCCACGGTATCCACGAACTCGGATTCCGGCAGCGGCAGTCTGCGCGACGCCATCACCAATGCCTGCGCCGGCGCGACGATTACATTTGCCGGCGGAATCACCAGTCCGATTCTGCTCACCTCGCGGTTGCGTATCGATGACGATCTGACGATCCAGGGGCCAGGCGCGCTGAATCTGGCCATCGACGGGCAATCGAAGACGCGGCTGTTCTTCATCGGAGGCGGCAATGTCGTCATCAACGGCCTGACGCTGAAAAATGGGTTCGCTAAGGGAGGCGCGATCGGATCGGGTGGCGCTGGCGGTGGAGCGGGAATGGGCGGCGGCATTTTCGTCAATGCCGGTTCATTGACCACCACCGGGGTGTTGTTCAGCAATAACAAGGCGCAGGGCGGCGGGGACACCCTGGCATCGCCTACGAATGGCGGCGGCGGTTTTGGGGGAGACGCCGTTTCCAACGGCGCAATCGGCGGCAGCAGCGGCGATCTTTTCGGCAGCGCCGGGTTTGGGGTGTTGGGAATCACTGCGCACAACGGGGGGGACGGAGGCGGCGGCGGAGGTGGTGGAGCAAATCAGAACGGGTTCGTTCAGGGTGGCAACGGCGGCTTCGGCGCGGGCGGTGGGTTCCCTAACGGCAATGGCGGATTCGGTGGCGGCGGAGCCGGCACGAACGGCAGTGGTGGGTTCGCCGCCGCCAACGCGGGTGGCGGCGGAGCAGGAATGGGCGGGGCCATCTTCATTCGGACCGGAACTCTGAGCGTGAACAGCACGCAGTTCCTAAACAATTCAGCCTTGGGAAGCGCCGGGGTAGGCTCCAACGGCCTCGGCAAGGGAGGCGCTCTGTTTGTTTTGGCGGGCGCCAGCGCCAGCGTGGCCGCGTCCGCTTTCGACGGGAACGCGGCCACAGGCGCAGGGCCGCCGCCTACTGGCGACAATGTGGGACTCTACGGCATCGCTCCCTACCAGAGCAACAATGTCTGCCCGGGACAGGATACGGATGATATCTGCGGGATCATCGCAGTACCCGCGGCGATCGTCGCGGTCTCGCCCACCTCGCCCCAGAGCGCGCCCGTGAACACTGCGTTCACCGCCCCGCTGGTGGTGAAGGTGACCGACAGCAGCAACAATCCCGTTAGCGGCGTGCCTGTGACGTTCAGCGCGCCGGCATCGGGGGCCAGCGCGGCGCTGACAACGCCGGCGGTGACCGACTCCAACGGCCTGACCAGCGTGACCGCGACGGCGAACTCGAGCGCAGGATCGTATCAGGTTACGGCCAGGGTTGCCGGTGTTTCCACCCCGGCAAGCTTCAATCTGACCAACACCCAGGTGGAGCAGCCGCCGACCATCGGAGCATTTACCGAGCCGGCGGGGGGCCATGGGACCTCGGGACAGTTCCAGTTCCAGTTCTCCGATCCCAACGGCGTCCAGGATATAGCGCGCACGTGGATGGTGTTCAACGCGACTTTGTCGCCGCTGAACGCGTGCCAGCTAACGTATATCGCGTCGAATGGCCGATTCTATTTGATGTCCGACGACAGCACCAGCTGGGTCGGCTCTGTGCCCGCGGGCGGCAACGGCACGCTGAGCAACTCGCAGTGCACGCTGAACGGACCAACCTCCACGGTGTCAGGATCGGGTAACACGCTGACCATCACCCTGGACGTGACTTTCACCGCAACGTTCGGCGGGATCAAGCAGGTATGGGCCTACGTGATCGATGCCGAAGGCCAGCACGCCGGCTGGACGGACGTCGGCGCGTGGATGGTGGGCCCGGCCGGCGATATCGCGCCGCAGCTTGGAACCGTAACAACACCGGGCGCCTTCGGCACGGCGGGACAGTTCCAGTTCCAGTTCTCGGATGGCAATGGGGCCGCGGACATTGCCCGGGCGTGGATGCTGTTCAACAACAACTCTTCGCCCGTGAACGGGTGTCAGGTGAGCTATATGGCGTCGGTGGGCCGGTTCTATCTGCTGTCGGATAACGGGAGTGCATGGGTCGGTTCCGTCGCGGCCGGCGGTGGGGGCACGCTGCAGAACAGCCAGTGCACGCTGAACGCGGCGACCTCCACGGCATCGTTATCGGGGAACACGCTGACCATCACGCTGGACCTGACTTTCACGGCCGCGTTCGACGGGGCCAAACAGATCTGGGGTTACGTGCTGGACACGCCCGGACAGCGCGACGGCTGGCGGCAGATATCGAGCTGGGTCGTGGGAAGCGGGGCGGAGCAGCCCCCGGTCGTCGGATCGCTCACTGCGCCACAGGCGGGAGCCGGAAGTTCGGCACAGTTCCAGTTCCAGTTCTCCGACCCGAACGGGAGCGGGGACATCGCGCGCACGTGGATGCTGTTCAACTCGACATTCACGCCGGCGCACGGCTGCCAGGTCAGCTATATTGCGTCGGTGGGGCGGTTCTATCTGCTGTCGGACGACGGCGCGTCGTGGGTGGGGTCGGTAGCCGCGGGAGCCAGCGGTACCTTGCAGAACTCGCAGTGCACATTGAACGCGGCAACCTCGACGGCGGCGCCTTCGGGCAATACGCTCACCATTACCCTCGATCTGACATTCACGACGCCCGGCTTCGATGGGGTCAAACAGATCTGGGGTTATGTGGTCGACGGGGCCGGCGAGCACGCCGGCTGGACGGATGCTGGAAGTTGGACGGTACAGTAGGCCCTGTCCGTGCCGGCTCGCCTGACGCGGCAGAGTTAGCCGTATCAGTTTGCGCGCCGCGACGTAACGTAACCCCGTTCGGTCACAGCCGCGAATGCAGGCACCCGAAATGATCTATACTTGGCTGCAACCTTTCTCAAAGGAGAACAGCCATTCCCGACGCGACTGGCGTTCCCAATGCTCTGATCAATTTTGGTGATGAGCAGCAGTCAGGAGAATTTCCCGCGCTGGGTCCGGAGATCCGGGCGCTATTGGTTTGGCCTCGGTTTCCTCCCTCATTCTGGGGGTTCGAAGGCGTCCTCGAGATGATTCCGGAGAAGGCGACCTCGCCACCGCTCGGTTTGATTACGGTGGCGGCCCTCTGCCCCTCGACATGGACGCTCCGCCTCATTGACCGCGCGTTTGAGGAACTCCGGGACGAGGATCTGCAGTGGGCCGATCTTGTCATGGTGAGCGCCATGCACGCGCAACGCGACGACGCCCGCGCGATTCTGGCGCGCGCCCGCGCTCTGGGCCGGCGCACCATCATTGGAGGTCCGTGGGCCAGCAGCGATCCGGAAGCGGTGCTCCCTCACTGCGATCACGTCGTCGTCGGTGAGGTGGAGGAAGCCTTTGCCCGGATCGCCGAGGCTCTGGCGAATGGGGCCGCGCGCCGCCTGTATCGAATTTCCGACAAGCCGGACATGTCCCACGCACCGGTCCCGCGATTCGATCTGCTCCGCCTCGAAAAATACAGCTCCATGTCGGTACAGTTCTCGCGCGGATGCCCGTTCCAATGCGAGTTCTGCGACATCATTACCATCTACGGAAGGCGGCCACGCACCAAGACGCCAACCCAATTACTCGGCGAATTAGACACGCTGCTGCGGCTGGGCTGGCGCAATGAAATATTCATCGTAGATGACAATTTCATCGGGAACTCCCGCAACGCCCTGCAGCTGGCGCGCGAGCTGACCGGGTGGCAGGAACGGCACGGCCGTCCGTTCGCCTTCTACACGGAAGCGTCGATCGATCTCGCGGACCGGCCGGAGCTGCTGGCCGCCATGGTGGAAGCCAACTTCCTGTACGTGTTCATTGGCATCGAGAGCCCGTCGGCAGAGGCGCTGAATGAGTCGAAAAAATTCCAGAACCTGCGCCGCGACAGCGCCGGCCAGATTCGCGTCATTCAGGACGGAGGTCTCTGGGTGCTCGGCGGCTTTATCGTTGGTTTTGATTCCGACGATGAAACCATCTTCGATCGTCAGCTGCAGTTCATCGAGAAGACCGCGATTCCCTGGGCGATGGCGGGCATGCTCCAGGCGCCCCCGACAACACCGCTGCACGCCCGTATGAAGCGCGAGGGCCGCCTCATCGAAGAGAGTGAAGCCGTCACCAATTTCAGCCCGCCGAATTTCCGTACTGTCCTGCCTCTGCCAGTGCTCCTCCGCGGACTGAACGGTCTGCTCCGGCGCCTCTATGAGCCAGAGGCGTATTTCAGCCGGGCGTTTCGTTCGTTGCAGGTGTGGCGCCCACGGCCGATCCAGCGCCCGCCACGGATGCCGCTGGCCTGGAACCTGCGCGCGACGATCGCATCGGTATGGCGGCAGGGCCTGTGCTCCGGGTATCGGCTTGCTTACTGGGGCTTCCTGTTCCGCATCCTGCGACACTGGACCTTCGAACCGGCGAAACTGTGGATGGGCTTCATGGCGCTCGCGTCCGCCCATCATTTCCTGTTGTACTCCCGGCAGGTTTCGGAGGAACTGGAAACGGCCTGCCGCGTGGCGGAACGTTCGCAGGCCCCGCCAGCGGCGGCGAGGGTTGCGGCCGCCGGGGAGTGAAGCCGCGGGCGGATCAGACCAGCCGTCCTCCGGCGCAAATGTGCCTTTTGCGACGCGTCGGGTACAATCTGTGGAAGCGCATCCGGCCCGCGGCGGTGTTTCGGCCGCGCGGTTTTGCACAGGAGCAAACGCGATGACCATCCGGGAAGTGGCCGAGCGGGCTGGAGTCGGCATTGCAACCGTATCCCGAACCCTGCACAACAGCTCGCGCGTCAGCCCTGAAACAGCAGCCCGCGTCCGAAGGGCGATGCAGGAGCTCGGCTATCGCCCGAACACGCATGCGCAGTCGCTGGTTTCGGGCCGCAGTCACATGCTGGGCCTGGTTGTCTCCGACATTATCAATCCGTTTTTTCCCGAACTCATCCAGGGTTTTCAGGATGTCGCGCTGCAGCACGGCTACGACGTGTTCATCGCCTCCACCGGCTACGACAGCTCGCGAATGAGCCACTGCGTGGGCCGCATGATCGAGCGCAAGGTGGACGGTGTGGCCATCATGACCTCGGAGATTGATCCCTCGCTCACCGCGCAGTTCGCGAATCGGAAAGTCCCGCTGGTGTTCCTCGACGTGGGGAAACCCGGAAACGGAATCAGCAACGTTCGTATCGATTACGCCGGCGGGATCACCGACGCGGTCGGTCATCTTCTCGGTCTGGGGCACACGGACATCGCCTTTATCAGCGGTCCGGTGGAGCTGAAGTCGGCGCGCGAGCGGCGCACCGCTTTTCTGAGCGCGCTGCATGTCCTTGGCCGGGAGCAGCTGGTCGAAGAAGGGAACCACCGCGTGGATGGGGGCGTGAGCGCGATGACCCGCCTGCTCCGGGGCGCAACGATGCCCACAGCCGTGCTCGCCTCCAACGATCTGACGGCCATCGGCGCTCTGCACGGCATCCACGCCGCGGGCCTGCGGGTTCCGGAGGACATCTCCGTTGTCGGGTTCGACGATATTGCGATGTCCGAGTTCACCGTGCCACCGCTGACCACCGTACGGCTCCCGCGCGCCGAGCTCGCTCGCGTCGCTTGTGACGCGTTGCTGGGCATGATCGGCGCCGGCGGCAAAGGGGCGGAGGTCCGGCTCGGGACCGAGCTCATCATCCGGCGCTCTACCTCTCATCGGCGGACCGCCAAGCCGACCCCGGCGCTCACCGCGGCTCCTCGATCGTAATCGCGCGATCCGCTGCGACATCGCGTAACGTGCTACGCCTGCCCGAGGGCCAAAGGACCTCGATCAGGTCCGCTTTTGCCGCGCCGGCGAGCCCGAAGTGAAGCCGGAAATCGTTCTGTGAAAGATAGCTTCCGCCGCTTCGAACCACGTCGATGCGGCGCCGCCCGCCCGCGGTCACGGCGACCTGGGCTCCGATGGCGTTGCGGTTCGACGCCGTTCCCACAAGCTTCAGCAGCAGCCAGTGTCCTGGCGCCCGGCGCTCCTGTTTCCACAACGAAGGCGGCTCGTTCTGATTGTTCGTAAGCACCTCGAGGGCGCCGTCGTTGTCGATATCGCCGACAGCGAGCCCGCGGGCCGAATGCCGTGCGGTCACGGCGGGACCAGCCCGTTCCGAGATGTCGTCGAACGTTCCCCGGCCGGTGTTGCGATACAGAATCGCGCGATCGCGGTAATGGATATCGGTGGCGAGCCGATCCACCTCAGGGAAGACGTGACCGTTGACGATGGCCAGATCGTTCCAGCCGTCATTGTCGAAATCGAAAAAGGCGCAGCCCCAGCTCACGAACCGCGTGTTGCGGCCGAGACCCGCGGCGAGGGTTACGTCATCGAACAGGCCGCCGCCGCGATTGCGATACAGCGTTTCGTGCTCATCGGAGAAGTTGGTGCGAAAGATATCGGGCAGACCGTCACCGTCGTAGTCCGCGGAGGTCACGCCCATGCCCGACAGGGCGCGACCATTCTCGTCGAAGGCGACGCCGCTGAGGACAGCTTCCTCATCGAACGTGCCGTCGCCGTTGTTGACGAACAGCAGCGACGGGGTCTGATCGCACGCGACGTAAATGTCCGGACGTCCATCGCCGTTGAAGTCGCCGGCGAGGACCCCGAGGCCGTAGTGGCCGGTAACGGAGCCGACGCCGGAGCTCTTGGAAACGTCCTGAAATGTGCCGTCGCTGCGGTTATGGTACAGGATGTTGGCGTCAAAGGGCAGCCCGCGAGGGCCGCAGTTGACGGGAATGTTGCGGTAAAAGCAATACGCGTTCGCGCCCGGTTTTGGGGTGGTGGCAAAGTCAAATTTCAGATAATTGGCGACAAAGAGGTCCAGATGGCCGTCCCCGTCGTAATCGAAAAAGGCGCAACCGGTGTTGTAGCGGGTGCGGTCCTCGGTGAGATGCGCCTGGCGAGTGACGTCCTCGAACCGTTTTCCGCCAATGTTGCGAAAAAGGCGATTCTGCCCCCAGTACGTGACGAACAGGTCGGTAAAACCATCGTTATCGTAGTCGCCGGCGCAGACGCCCTGACCCCATCCCGAGGAGCTAAGCCCGACTTCCGCGGTGACATCGCGGAAGCGGCCGCCACCTTCGTTGTGATACATGCGGTTGCTGCCGCCTTCGCCGGAGATCACGAAAAGGTCGGGATAGCCGTCGTTATCGTAGTCGATCATCGCTACGCCACTACCGGTGGTTTCGATGATGAACTGCTTCGCGGTGTCACCGCCGTTGGGGAAGACGCGGGTCAGCCCGGCCTGCCTGGCGATGTCGCGGAACGACGGCGCGAGACCTGACGCGGGGCTGTCGCCGGCCATGCCGGCGAGAACAAGCGCGATGCTCAGGATCGAACCGGTAATGAATCGTCCCGACACAGGCCGTTATCCGACAACCAGGGTAACGCATTACACGTGGCCCAGAGCCGTCCTGTATTCGATCTCACAACGGGAACGTAATTTAACTTGTCAACTAAACTCTTGATTTCAGGTCGCAAAACCATTTATACTGCCCGAAATTGCCTTTGTGAAAACGTTTCCACAAGGGTGAAGCTCGTGCAGGGGGAGAACCATGTCCGCAGGCATACCACGTGTGTGTATTGCTTTTTGCCGCCAGCGCCTGGCGTTTATGCTGTTGCTGGGGATCGTACTTGCTGCGGTTCCGGCATTTGCGCAGCGCGATCTGGGTACGATAACCGGAACCATAACCGATGCCCAGGGCGCGGCGGTTCCCGGCGCAAAGGTCGTCATTACGGAGGCCGCCACCGGCCTGACCTATGATGCGACGACCGATGAAGCCGGAACTTACAGCCGTCCGTTGTTGAAACCCGGCAGCTACACCGTGGACGTGGAGGCCCCCGGATTCCAACGCGCCGAGCAGAAGGACGTCGTCGTCAACGCCAGCGAGCGCACGGCCGTGAACATGACGCTTCAGATCGGCAACGCGCAGCAGACTGTGGAAGTCACGGCCGCCGCGCCTTTGCTGCAGACGGAAAGCGCGCAGCAGGGCGCCAATCTCAACACGGCCGAGGTAAGCCAGCTGCCTCTTGGGGGCCAGCGCACGTTCACCTATCTGGCGCGCTTGTCGCCTGGCGTGCTGACGGCCGAGCCGGGCGCGCGTGGCGCACAGGGCGGCGACTTCTCCGCCAACGGCGTTCGCTCCACGGGCGAGAACAACTTCCTCCTGAACGGCGTCGACAACAACGTCAACGTCATCGACTTCATCAATCAGACCTCGTACGTGATCGGCCCCTCGGTGGACGCCATTCAGGAATTCCAGGTGCTCACCAACGGGTACAACGCGGAGTACGGGCGCGCCGCCGGCGGCGTGGTGGACGTTCAGCTCAAGTCCGGCACCAATGCACTGCACGGCGACTTGTTCGAGTTCCTGCAGAACACCGATCTGGACGCGAACCGCTGGGAGAACAATCTCAACGACGCAGTCCGGCCCAAACTGATTCAGAATCAGTTCGGCGGCACCGCCGGTGGACCGATCATCAAGAACAAGCTGTTCATCTTCGGCGACTACCAGGGGACGCGAATTGCAACCGCGGGCGGCGTAATTCAGAACCTCGGTTACGGCGGGTCGTACACCATTCCAACGCAGGCCATGGTGCAGGGCGATTTCTCGGCACTGCTGGGGAAACAGATCGGGACCGATCCGGTCACCGGCCAACCGATTCTTCAGAACGAGCTCTTTGACCCGGCGAGCACGACGTGCGTGAGCGGGTGCGGCACGGCGAACCCGGTCTACACGCGCACCCCGTTCCCGGGAAACAAGATTCCCACAAACCGCATGGACCCGGCGGCAATGAAGATTGCCGCGCTCTACCCCGCGCCGAACCAGCCGGTCGCCGCCGGCAATTATCCGCAGAACGATTACTTTACCCAGACCGCCGGTGGCCTCAATCAGGATCAGGGCGACGGCCGCGTGGACTACCGCATCAACGACAGCAACAGCCTGTTCGGCAGTATCAGCTGGTCGGATACGGCGAAGACTCTGGTTCCGCCCTTCCAGGGACTGCTGGACGGAGGTAATTTCTACGGCAGCAACGAAACGGACCTTGGCCGCAACGCTCAGTTGGGATACACGCGCATCTGGTCGCCCGCGATCATCTCTGAGACGCGAATCGCCTTTAGCCGGCTTGTGACCGCGCGCACACAGGCCAACGCCAACACGGATGCGTTCAAGGCGGTCGGCATCGGCGGACTCGATCCCACCACCACGCTGAACGGCGGCCTGCCGCAGTTCGGTATGGGCCCGTACAGCCAGATTGGCGCGAATGACTGGCTGCCCACGAAGGAATACAGCAACGTTTGGGACTTCATCCAGAACGTCGCCATTACCAAGGGCAGCCACGCCATGAAGTTCGGCGGCGAGTTCCGGCCCATCCATTTCCCGTTCTTCCAGGTTCCTTTCCCGCACGGTGAGATGAACTTCGCCCGTACCCAGACTGCATACCCGTCCACCGCTAACGATAACGGCGGGATCAATGGAACTCTTGCCAGCGACACCGGGGACACGTTCGCATCGTTCCTGCTGGGCGCCATCAACGGCGGTCAGATTTCGACGACGAACTTCATATCCTCCACCCGGCAGGCCTACGCCTTCTACGCTCAGGATGACTGGAAGGTCACGCCGAAGTTCACGCTGAACATCGGCGTTCGTTATGAGCTGTGGTCGCCCATCGGCGAGCAGTTCGCGCGTCAGTCGAATTTCAACATCGACACGCTCACTCTGGAGATTCCCAAAGGACCCAATCAGAACGCGCCATTGCCGCCCAACTTCAATCAGCCGTACACATTCGGCGGCATCACTTACCCGGCGCTCTTTCCGAACGTGAAAGTCTGCCGTGGGTGCGTTTCGCAATACCTCATTCCGTGGGACAAGAAAGACATTGGCCCGCGCGTCGGGTTCGCCTGGAACATTCGTGAGAAGACGGTCATCCGCGCCGCTTACGGCATCTTCTACGGCGGCGAAGAAAACCAGGGCGGCAATCCCAATCGCGGCGAGTCGGCGCCGTTCAACGAATCACCGCAGTTGAATTACCCCTCCGGGGTGAACCAGTTCCTGCCGAATCCGTTCTTCGCAAACGGGGCGGCCACCGGCGGGATCTCGACCGGGTATCCGGCGACTGTTTTCACCACCTATCCCGTTTCCTCGCTGCAGTTCCGCGAGGTGGCCAACGACTTCCTTAATCCCATGGTTCAGAAATGGAATTTCTCGGTCCAGCAGCAGTTACCGGCAGATATGGCCCTGGAAGTCGGGTATCAGGGGAATCATTCCTCACACCAGTTGTTCCAGCCGGACACCAACCCGTGTCCGAATCTTGGAACGCTGAATTCGAGCATCAACTGCGACAGTCTGCGGCCCAATCCGTACATCGGCTTCGTCTCGGGAACCTCGACTTTTGGGTTCGGCAACTACGAGGCGCTCACGGCGAAGCTGGAAAAGCGGCTTTCTCGCGGCCTGCAGTTCATCACCTCGTATACCTGGGGCCACGCCCTCGCCAATACGGGCACGACACTCAGCGGATCGCAGAACTTCCAAACCAAGGACAACACCAACTACGCGCTCGATTACTCCAGCGCGGCATGGGATATCCGGCATAACTTCACCACTGGGTTCACCTGGGAGCTGCCCTTCGGTCGGGGAAAGGCGTGGGGATCCAACTGGAACCGCGCCCTGGACACCATCGCCGGCAATTGGCAGACCAACGGCATCCTGACGCTCCACACCGGACAGCCTTATACGGTGTCCGCGGGTGGTTGCCAGGGTGTCTGGGCGGGATGCTTCCCGGACCTGGTCAAGGGCGCCGACCCGAACGCCGCGCCGCCGGGAGGCCGCCGGCCTGCTGAATGGTTCAACACCGCGAACTTCACAAAACCGGCTCCGCTGACCGAAGGCAACCTTGGCGATAACACGAACTACGGGCCTCCGACGAGGACCCTCGACTTCTCCGTCTTCAAGACATTCCCGTTCACCGAGCGGTGGAGGATGGAGTTCCGCGCCGAGGCGTTCAACATCGCAAATACGCCGCAGTTCTACTTCCCGGACAGCGGGTTCGGGGACACGAATTTCGGTAAGGTGACCAGCACCTGGGCAGGTACGGAGCGGCATATTCAGTTCGCGCTGCGGCTGCTGTTCTGAAAGGCAACTGTCCTCACAGGCCCTCGCTGCTCCGGCGGGGGCCTTTTTCTCTTCGGTAGAATAGCGATCACGTGAAGTTTTTGTCGGCCATGCTGCTGTGCGCTTCGACGGCAGCGTTCGGCGCACAGCCCGTTCCGGACGACCTGCGAACAGGGTTGATTGCGCTCCAGAAGAACGATCTGACCCTGGCGCGGCAGACCCTCGAGCACGCCTCGACGGTTACTCCTGAAAATGCCCTGGTCTGGGCGGCGCTGGCGCAGGCCTACCTGCGCAGCAATCAGATGGATCGCGCTCGCGGAGCGGCCGAGCGTGCGGCGAAACTCGCACCCGAAGATGCAACCATACAACACGCGCTCGCCCTGTTCTGGTCGGAGGTGGGTGATGCCGCGCAGACGATAACGTGGGCGACAGCGGATCTGAAGCATCGGAACACCGCTGAGTTGCATCACCTGCTGGCGCAGGCGTATCAGGCTTCGAATCAGCCGGAAAAGGCAATTGGCGAATACCACGAGGCCGCGGAGCGCGCACCTGCTAACGAGACCTACGCGTTCGACCTCGGGCAGATGCAGCTGCGGCGTGGAGATTTCGCGGGGGCATTGTCGACTCTCGGTGCGGCGCGCGCCAACTTTCCGAAGAGCGCGCAAATCGAGCTCGCCTGGGGCGTTGCGGCTTACGGTCAGCGTCGGTTTCAGGATGCCATCGATTCCTTTCTGCGCGTCATTGTGATCGATCCGGGCGTGGAGCAGCCGTATGTGTTTCTTGCGCAGGTACTCGATCAGGCGGGAGATCGAATGCCGCGGATCCTCGCCGCATTCGATGCGTGGCGCAACGCGGCGCCGCGGAACTGTTTAGCCTGGTGTCTGCACGCGAAGGCGCTGAACGCCGCCAATGGAGATCCTGCACAGGTCGAGGCCGAGTTGCGCCGGTCGATCGAGCTGAACGGAGCGTACTGGCAGTCGCATTTCGAACTGGGGCAGTTGCTCGCGCGCGAAAAGAAATGGCCGCAGGCCTCGGCTGAGCTTGCGCGCAGTATCGAACTGAATCCGCAGAACGCCGGCGCGCATTTCCAGCTCGCGCGCGTGTACGAGCGCATGGGCATGAAGGAACAGGCTCTTGCCGAACGCGCCGCGCATGAACGAATGACCGCCGCTGAGACAGGGTCGCCGCTGGACGCCGCGGCGGGCGCGAAGGGTATCTCGCTGCCGTGAACCGGCGTGAGTTCTTTGCGGCCTGCTCGGCGCCGCTGCTCATCTCGCGCGGCCATGCGTCGGCGCCGTTTCCTGTCAGATTCCGCCAGCAGCCCGCATATGCCTCTCTGATGGCCTTCGCGGAACCGGGGCGCGACGAGTTTCCCGGCGAGAAAATCGCCATGGAGATCGAGGACCGGCTGTTGACGGCGCTGCAGTCCGGCGAGTTTCCCGCGGCGCGTGATTGTTCGGGAGCCTCCCCGCTCGCGGCATCCTGGCGTGAGGTGGCGGGCGATGTGTCGGTCGCGGAGTTTGGGGCCGATGGCGGGGATCCGATTGCCGGCTGGCGGAGATGGCGAGCTTCGCTCGGCTCAGTGTGGCGCGCGCGCTTCTACTCACTTCCCGGGGATCTGATTCGATACGAAGTTGCCGCCGAGAATGGTGGCCGCCTGGAGTACCGTGTTGGAACGTGGCGGCAGTCGTGGAAAGACGGCGCGGTCGTCCATTTCGAGCCGATCGCGGAAACCCTCACCCATGCCGTCCAGCCCTGGTTCCGGGATATCACGCGGCATGCCTTCGACGGCGTGACCTCGTTTGACGAACAGCTCACGCGTGGTGTCCCGTACTGGCGCGCGCGCATCGACCCTGCCTGCGGCATTGACGTCTACGGAGAGAACGGGATCGCCGTGGCCGACATCGATAATGATGGGTTCGATGAGATCTACGTTTGTCAGCCCGGCGGTCTGCCGAACCGGCTCTATAAGAATGACGGAACAGGCCGCCTGCGCGACATTTCCCGCGAGGCCGGCGTCGACATCCTGGACGACACCGCGAGCGCGCTGTTCGTAGATCTGCGAAACTCCGGATTTCAGGACATGGTGCTGGTGCGCCCGACGGCAGTCATGCTCTTTCTGAACGACGGCCACGGGAGATTTCGAGTTCAGCCCGAAGCCTTTCGGTTCGCCTCAAAACCGGAGGGCACGTTCACCAGCGTTGCCGCCGCTGATTACGACCGCGATGGCCGCCTGGACCTGTACCTCTGCTCGTATTTCTACTATCAGACCGAGGCTCAGTATCGCTATCCCGTCCCTTACCACGATGCGCGCAATGGTCCTCCGAATTTCCTGTTCCGGAACCGATTGCAGGAGGAGCCTGGCCATTTCGAGGATGTCACCGCAGCGGTTGGACTGAACCACAACAACGACCGCTTCACCTTCGCCGCCGCGTGGTGCGACTTCAATGGCGACGGCTGGCCCGACCTGTACGTGACCAACGACTTCGGGCGCAAGAATCTGTATTTGAACGAGGGTGGCCATTTTCGCGATATCGCGGAAGCCGCCGGCGTGGACGATATTGGCCCCGGCATGAGCGCCGCCTGGCTCGATTACGACGGCGATGGCCGCCCCGACGTGCTGATCTCGAACATGTGGAGCGCGCCAGGGCAGCGCATCGTCAACGATCCCGCGTTCGGACCCGTGAAGCAGGATCCGTCGCTGCGCGACGCCTACCGCCGCCACGTGAAGGGCAATTCTCTCTATCGCAACAACGGCGACGGCACGTTCACCTACACGGCCGACTCTCAGGCCATCGAAATGGGCCACTGGTCGTGGGGCTGCGACGGCTGCGATTTTGACAACGACGGGACGCCGGAGATCTACATCGCCTGCGGCATGGTGACCAATAACAGCCGGACCGATCTGATGAGCTACTTCTACCGGCAGGTGGTTTCGCGATCGCCGGTGAAGGCGGAGCCGTCCGCCGCGTATGAGAACGGCTGGAACGCCATCAATCAGCTGATCCGGCAGGATTTCAGCTGGGATGGTTCGAGCCCAAATGTCTTTTACGCCCGGCGCGGCGGACGCTATTACGATCTATCCGGCGTCAGCGGCATCGATCTCGCCGAGGACAGCCGTGCGTTTGCGTTTACCGATATAGAAGGCGACGGGAATGTGGATATGATTCTGAAGAGCCGCCTCGCTCCGCAGGTGCGCGTCTTTCAGAATTCGGTTGGGGCGGGAAAGAATACAATTGCCATTTCACTGCGAGG
>Ga0070739_10004915_pt1 | contig 15533 bp, 8 predicted proteins | sample Coa_R1_7_FD_66445 | JGI IMG/M metagenome (GOLD analysis project Ga0070739, IMG submission 66445) | Surface soil microbial communities from Centralia Pennsylvania, which are recovering from an underground coalmine fire - Coalmine... | ecosystem: Environmental > Terrestrial > Soil > Unclassified ... | reverse complement strand
TTGGGTCCGCAGCCGGCGTCGCTGTGACGAAGTCAGGTGTACGGGACTCATAGTAGCCCTCCAACTATGAGCTACCAGCAGCAGTCCGCGCGCCAAAAACCTTTTGCGGAAGCACTTAGGATCGATCTATGCCGACGGCTGAGGCTGAGTCGAGAATTGTAATTCTCAGTTCGCACTACCCTGCGGTACACGATTCTCAACACGGCACCTTCGTTAGAGCGAAAAAGAGAGCGCATCGGCTCTCCGAACCGGGTCCAGATTGGCTCTGGAAATAGACCCGGTTTCGTACCATCGAGCCATTTGTGGGATTATAATCCTACGTCTCCTGATTCTCACGGCAATCAAGCAATCCTTGTGGCCTAACCAGGTTCCATTTATCCCATCCGCAAGGCTTGCTCGCTTCGGGGCCGCCGACCCCTAATCCGATGTCCGGAATAGAGGCCCTCTCAGCCCAGCCTTTGTTGCCGAGGAGCCCCTAGATTTACAATTTTCAACCTGATAGGAGTAGCTGCGGCACCTAACGCGGCGACGCGTAGCCCAAGGTACTGGTCTGAACCTCCAAACCGGCATCAGGCCTATGTGCCGCCTGAACCCGTCCGTCGGTCCTCGTGTCAGGAGACTAGGATTGGCGTTAGCTCATAGGGAAACCCGTTGCTCCTCAAGCACCTTGACAGTAAACGCTGAAAACCTCGGTAAGAAAAACGCTGGAACTGGATGTCGAGAGCTTTCGTTGTCGGGAAGCCCCTGAAAGGAAACAAATGTCCCCTATTGCCACCTTGGCTGACTGCGGCTATCGCCGCGCCGGCCCGTTACCTGCGACGGGGCCAGGGCACACTTCATCCGAGATCATTAGCGCGGCGAGCATGCTGCGTGTCCTCTACGCCGCCGCACAGACACCACTCGCAGAAGTGAAGCAGTCCTTCCAAGGCATCCGTACGCTCCAGTCCTGGCACATGAACTCGGCCATCAACATGGGGCCGACGCTTATCGGGTTATTCAACTATCTCTTTTACCCTTTCATCGCCGGTTATCACGGTGGTCCGCCAGGCCTAGACTTCCTGTTCCTATTCGAGCCAGTGGAGCATTACATACCCGAACGGTACCCACGTAATTGGCTCTGGCCAGCAAGCGCGGCTGCTAGCTTCGGTCGTGGGCAAGTCGATCTCATGGCAGTCATCCAGGACTACAAAGGTGCCACCGGAATGCACGCCGCGCATCAACGTTACCAGTTTGTGAAAGGCTACACTGTTGGTGAGAGGCTCGACCTGCTCCGCTGGTACATCGAAAGGATTAACCGGTTGCTCTACCAGCTTGCGGATGTCACGAACTTCACGGAAGGGTTTGACCCCGAGGCTGTGATCGACCCGGTGTTCGGCTTCGAGCATCACATGACCGTGGACCGGCTGGCCTGCAAAACGCTGCTGTCGATGTCGCTGGAGGATGCCGGCACAGCCAGATTCATGGTTTTCGAGGTTGCCGAGCTGTATGATGCTTTGAGCCACCTCTTCCGTGGTATGGGCCCGACCGAGTTTTTCAAAAAACTCTTTCATTCCATCGAGGGACCGGCTCTGCTGCGCAGCCGGCTCGCCTTGCTACCCGCGCCGTTCGGGCAGGAGCTGCCGGCGCTGGCAGATTGCATTTACGAGAGGATTCAGCAGACAGTCATCGAGTCGATCTGGCTTCGGACCAAGGTAACCACCAGCGATGTGCAGGTACGCGACAAGACGCTTGCGGCGGAAAGTGCCGTATCCCATGCCGACTTCGTTGCTGAACTGATGCGCTGCTACCGCAATGGCCACCATGGCTACTTCACAGCTGCCGATAAGCAGAACCGCCCGTCTCGCTTTTTGTACTTGGTAGACGGCAACCTTCCGGCCGAACTGTCAGCTCTGCCGATGTTGTGGTGGCTGGCTTATCTGGCGGACCCTGGAATCGTCGGTTGGCAACCGTTGCCCATCCATGGTTTCGATCATTGAAAGCAGCTTGAGCAGTTCGTTCCTTTATCCCGCTGGTCCTTGGTTGAACATCGTCCGGTGGATGGATCTCATGGAAAAGGGCACTCCAGCAGACCGCTCAGGCAATCGAAGATGGGCGCGGGGCGAGTTCAAGCCCATCGCGACCGGCGTGCCGGGGAGTAGGATTCGTCCAAAGATCTGGTAGGCATTGGCATAATTCGAGGCTTACAGAGGAAGATCACGGCTATGACACGCGATCAAAAATATGCGACCTTTCGGGCGCTCCATGAGCGATCCGGTGCCTTTGTGATCCCCAATCCGTGGAATGCGGGAACGGCAACAATACTAACGGCCCTCGGTTTCGAGGCTCTCGCCACGACCAGCGCGGGTTACGCCTTTGCCGTGGGACGCCGTGACTGTGCAGCAGGGTTGACACGTGCTGAGGTTTTGGAGAATGCCAAGGCCATTATCGAGGCTACGCATTTGCCCGTATCCGCGGATCTGCTGAACGGCTTCGGCTCTTCGCCAGAAGTGTGCGCGGAAACCATTCGATTGGCCTCGGATATCGGTCTGGTTGGGGGCTCCATTGAGGACGCGACGGGCAATCCAAACGATCCCATCTATGACTTCCGCCTTGCGGTGGAGCGAGTCGCCGCAGCGGCAAAGGCGGCTCAGGATTGCCAGTTCATGCTGACGGCACGCGCCGAGAACTTCCTTCATGGTCGTCCCGATCTGGTCGACACGATAAAGCGATTGCAAGCCTTTGCCGAGGTCGGCGCAGATGTTCTGTATGCGCCGGGCCTGCCGAGCCTGGAAGCAATCCGAGAGGTTTGTTCGTCCGTTTCTCGGCCGGTAAACGTCGTCATGGGCTTGCAGGGCGCTACCTTTTCCATTGAAGAGCTGGCTGCGGTTGGAGTGAAGCGGATCAGCGTGGGTGGCGCTTTGGCCCGCGCCGCTCTCGGAGCTTTCGTCCGCGCCGCGTGCGAAGTGAAAGAGAAAGGCACCTTTACCTTCGCAGCCGATGCGATTTCTCATGCTGAGGCCACTGCCTACATGGCGAACCTTCACGATTGCCAGAACTCCGACTGACGCCATGCGTGACAGCGGATTGCCCGGAGCGGCGTCTGGAAGTGTTTCTGCCCCGACGCCAAAGACTCCATCCCGTCCGCGACCAGCCCTGTCGTCAGGAGCGTGCGCCCAATGGGATGCGCTACCTTGCCGGTCAGAAACACCTCCCTCACCTTGGACATCAGCGCCGCCGAGTAGACGACATTCGGATTGGCGGCAGATAAAACAAGGTGGAGAGTCCATGTGCGCTCGCCGAGCACTTCAATGGCAAGAGTTGGAGTGTCGTCTCCACCCCGGCCGTGCCCAGCGGCGGCGTAAATCCCCCGAATGCCCAATTCCGTGGCGCAGCCGCCGCAGCTAGCAATGACGTGTGGGCCATCGGCAACAGGACTGGGCCTGATAACCCAGACACCGGAGAATCGTTGACCGAGCACTGGAACGGTGCCAGCTGGAGTGTGGTTTCAACCCCGACAGCGACGGTTGAGAGTACAGGTCTCAATGGGGTGGTGGCGATTTCATCGAGAAACGTCTGGGCTGTGGGAGGCAGCAGCGGGGGCGCCTTGGTCGAGCACTGGGACTGCACAAGCTGGAGCGTGGTCTCCAGCCCCGTCTTCGCAACCTCTGGCAGCCTCGCGGCCGTCTCAGCCGATTCCGCCAACGACTCTGGGCCGTGGGGGGCCGAGCGATCCTGCACTTCAACGGCACGAACTGGAGTCAAGTGGCCTCCCCTAAACCGCGGTAGTTCGGACCCGTCCACAAGAGGACTCACCGGTCGAAGGGACATGTGCGGGCCCTGCAGCAACAGATACTTACAGCGCGTTTCAAAATTAAGCCTTTACGAAGCGTGGGCAGATCACCGTACACGCGATGAGCATGAGCGCTTCATGGTGGGAAGGATAGCGCTCCTCCCGAAGTTCGAGTTTGCCAAACTGGTGCAACCAAGCCAAGGTTCGCTCGACGTACCAACGCGTTTTGCCCAAGCCGCTACCATGCGGCGTCCGCCGTTTCGCCAGGACTGGCTTTATCGCCTTTTTTGAGCCGGCGGCGATGAGGCTCCGAATCATAGGCTCGGTCGGCGCAAGCTGCCGCGGAAATGACGTGGCGACCATTTTCGCAATTTTGCGCGTCCCTATTTGGCCTGGCGACGTGCCTGTCCTAGTAGAGGGAGTCGTTTTATGAATGCCACCGACAGTCCGGAACCGGATCACCTCCTGGCCGCCGCTCGGGCGGGAGACAGAAATGCCCGTGGGCAACTCTTGGAGTTGTACCGCGCCTACCTGAGCTTGTTGGCCCGACTGGAAATCGACCGACGCTTGCAGGGCAAAGTTGATCCGTCCGACCTCGTGCAGGAGACGTTCTTGGAGGCCTACCGCGACTTTGAGCAGTTTCGGGGCAGCACCGAAAAGGAGTTCTTGAGCTGGCTGCGGCAGGTGCTGCTCTGCAACTTAGCGAACCTGGTGCGGCACTATCTGGGCACGCAGGGCCGCGATGTGCGTCTGGAGCGCGCCTTGGCTGTGGGGCTGGACCAGTCGTCGCGGGTGCTAGAGCGCTTTCGAGGTTGCTATGGCGACCGGATGACCGATTTTCTAGGATTTATGGCTGATCTAGGAGAGACCAGCCATGAAACCGTATTCGATGGACTTACGGCAACGCGTACTCGAAGACTGGGATGCCGGATTGACTACCAAGCAGGTCGCCGACAAGTATCGCGTCCGCACTTCCTGGGTGCGATGCGTCAAGCAACGCCGCGCCTCGAGCGGCGACATCGCGCCCCGCGTCTTTCGCCACGGACCCAAACCCAGTTGGGACGCTTACGCCGACCGTCTGAGCCAGGCCATCGGCCTCAAACCCGACGCCACCCTGGCCGAATTGCGTGACCAACTGGGCCTAAGCGTCGCGCTGTCCACCTTGTGGCGGGCCGTCAAAGCCTTGGGCCTGAGCGTGAAAAAAAAGTCGTTCACGCGGCCGAGCAGGACCGCCCCGATGTGAAAGCCCAACGCGAGGCTTGGCGCGCAGGGCAGTCGGGCTTCGACCTAGACCGTTTGGTGTTTGTCGATGAAACCTGGGCTAGCACCAACATGGCTCGTCGCTACGGGCGAGCGCCCCTTGGCGCGCGTTTGGTGGATGCGGTCCCCTATGGGCACTGGAAGACGACCACGTTGGTGGCCGCCCTGCGTGCGACGGGTTTGACGGCGCCGATGGTGATCGACGGGGCAGTTAATGGGGATCTGTTCGTGGCCTATGTCGAGCAGGTTCTGGTGCCGAGTCTGCGTGTGGGAGACGTGGTGGTGATGGATAACCTGTCCAGTCATAAACGTTCGGAGGTTCGTAGGCGGATTGAGGCGGCGGGATGCCGCTTGGAATATCTGCCGCCGTACAGCCCGGACGTCAATCCGATTGAGTTAGTCTTTGCCAAGCTCAAGGCGTTGCTGCGCAAGGAGGGCAAGCGGACGATGGAAGGCCTGTGGGAGTTCTTAGGGCAAGCACTAGATGCCTTCGCCCCAGACGAATGTCGGAAGTACTTCCGCCGCTGCGGATACAACGCTATACTAACCTCGAAAGCACTCTAGCCGCTTGGCCGCCGCCTGGTCAAGTCTTTCGGAGCCGATTCGTCGCGCCGTCATGGCGTTGATCGTCCGCCGCGGCGTAGCGGGAACGCCCCAAGGCATCCCTGGCGTTACAAGCAAGGGAAGGACTCACTTCCCTTTCGGCCGGGGTGCCTCGGCCGCGCGGCGCAAGCGGGAACGAGCACGCAGCGGCTCGGTGTCCCACAGCCGCAGCGTGGCGTCGCCCGAACTCGAAACCAGCGTCTTGCCGTCGGGGCTGAAGGCCAGCGAGAAGACGTAGTTCGAGTGTCCAGGCAGCCGGACGAGTTCCTCGCCCGTCGCCGCGTCCCACAGCCGCACCAGGCGGTCGCGCCCCCCCGACGCGATGCGCGACCCGTCGGGGTGGAAGATGGCGGTGAAAACTTCGTTGGTGTGCCCGCGCAAGGTCAGGAGGCAGTCTTTCGACTCGACGTCCCAGACTTTGATGAGGGAATCGGCGCCGGCGGAGGCCAAGCGGCGGCCGTCCGCGTTGAAGGCGACAGATAAGATCGTCCCCTTGTGGCCGGCGAGCGTGCCGACCAGGCGGTAGGTCTCGGCCTCCCACAGCCCGACCTGGTTCCCTTCGTAGGGGCCGGCGAGCAGTCGGCCGTCGGGGCTGTAGGCCAGAGTCCGGCGGGCGGCCCACGGCTCCAGCCTCCCCCCGGCGTCTGCCGTGGTCACTCGTTCCCCCGTCGCGGCGTCGAGGACCTCGATAACGTGGCCGGGCCCCAGCATAGCGAGGTGCGCGCTGCCGGGGCGGTAGGCGACCGCCCAGATCCTGTTCTCGGCGGTCTTGTAAGTCGCAATCTGGCGGCGGGAGGCGACGTCCCAGACGCGCAGGCCGTCCATCTGGTCTCCCATCGCGACCAGGCGTGTGCCGTCGGGGCTCAGCGCCAGGGCGCGCACGTAGCCGTGGTCACGTCGCCCATCGCCATGGGGCAGGTCGGCGACCGCCTCGCCGGTGGCAGCGTCCCAGAGACGCACGGTGCCGTCCCAGGAGCCGGAGGCAATCAGACGGCCGTCGGGTGTGTACTCCACCGGGTAGACGTCGCTCGTGTGGCCGCGCAGCACCGGCAGGGTAGCGTCCGGCGCCGTTTCCCACAAGCGCACGACGCTCCACCAGTCCCACGACGCCAGCCGCCGGCCATCCCGGCTGAAGGCCAGGCCGACGACGATCCCGGTATGCCCGTGCAGGACGGCCTGGTCCTGCCGGCCCTCTGCTCGCCACAGCCGGACGGCTCGGTCCACGCCGGCCGACGCCACCAGCAGGCCGTCGGGGCTGTAGGTCGCCGCCTTGACCTCCCCTTCGTGCCGCTCGTAGGGCGGCTCGACCTCGCGGCCGGTCCGCAGGTCCCACTGGTGGACGCTGCCGTCGGGCGCGGCGGTCAGCAGCCGGTCACCGCGCGGGTGGAACGCGACCGCCATGACCCGGGGCATGGCGGTGCGCAGCTCGACGACCACTCGGCCGGTGTCAGTATCCCACACGGCCATCGTGGACGCGTCGGCGGCTACCGCCAGCCGCCGGCCGTCTTCGCTGAAGGCCATGGCGTTGTAAGTACTTCCGTCCCGGGCGCAGTGGGCTGTTTCCCGGCACGCGGACACGTCGCAGATGCTGATCGAGAAGTCTTCCAGGAGGACCGCCAGGCGCTTTCCGTCCGGGCTGAATTGCATCGGGTTCACGCAATGGCGGCCCGGCGGCAGTCGGAGAAGGCGTTCCCGGCCGGTTGACTCCAGGAGGCGAATCACTCCCCCAGGCTGATCCATGATCTCGGCGGCCAGCCACGTCGTGTCGTCCACGGAGTGGAAGGCGTGGCGTCCCCGCGGGACTACCTGTAGGGGAGTCGAGGAAATAAGTCTCCCCTCTTCGTCCTTCACGACTAGGGCGTCCGACGAGAAGGCCGCGACGCGGAACCCTGAGACACCCCGGCGCAGCAGGTGGCCCTCCGGCAGGACGGCGGCGCTGTCGTCGAGCCGGGCGTGCAGGTGGCGCCACTCCCAGCCGCGCAGCTCCTCCGGTGCCGCCTTGAGCTGGCGCTCGGCGTCGGCGACATCGTGGTGGGACAGCGCGGCGGTGGCAGCGGCCAGGCGCGCCCGGTAGGTTTCATACCGCGCCAGCCGCTCGCTCTCGTTGGCCAGCTGCTCGTTCTCTTTCGCCTGCCGCGCGTTCTCGCCGGCCACCCAGGCATTGTGGTCGGCGCGGACCGCGTACAGGGCGGAAACCACCGTGCCCGCCGCCAGCGCCGCCACCACGCCCAGCACGCCGCCCACCAGCGCCTTGTGCCGCCGGACGAACTTACGGAGTTGGTAAAGCGCCGACGGTGGCCGCGCCCGGATCGGCTCGTGGCTCAGGAAGCGGTGGATGTCGGCCGACAACTCGCCGACCGAGGCGTAGCGCCGCGCCGGGTCTTTCTCCAGCGCCTTGGCCACGATTGTCTCGACGTCGCCGCGGCAGACGGCGTTGATCGACCCCAGGCGCGACGGCTCCTGCTCCCGGATCACCTGCGCCGCCTCGGGCAGCGGCAAGTGCTCCAGGTGGTAGGGCAGCTGGTCCGCCAGTAGCTGGAAGAGGATCACGCCCAGGGTGTACACGTCGGAGCGCTGGTCGAGCTTTTCGGGATCGCCCGTGACTTGTTCGGGACTCATGTAGCTGAGCGTGCCCAACAGCTGCCCGGCCTGGGTGCGGGCGGCTGTCGTCTGCAGGTCCGCATCGGTGGCATGAGCGACGCCGAAGTCCAGCACCTTCGTCTGACCGGCCTCATCCACCAGGATGTTGCCCGGCTTGAGGTCGCGGTGGATGACGCCGCGCTCGTGGGCATGCTGCACCGCGTCGCACACCCGCGCCACCAGCTCCAGCCGGCCGCGCGCGTCGAGCGCCTGCTCTTGGGCGTACTGGTCGAGCGGGACGCCAGCGATCAGCTCCATGGTGAAGTAGGGTTGTCCGCTCTCGGTGATGCCGGCGTCGTAGACTTGCGCGATGCCGGGATGGCGCAAGCGGCCGAGGATCTGCGCCTCGCGGGTGAAGCGCTTGAGCAGGGAGTCCTGGGCGAGTCCCGTCCGGATGACCTTCAAGGCGACGGTGCGGCGGGGGTTGTCCTGCTCCGCCTCGTATACCGTGCCCATGCCGCCTTCGCCCAGCACGCGCACCACACGGTAGCGGGCGATGGTCGGGAGCAGGGGTGCCAATACCTTCGGGCGCAGCTTGGCCAGGGGGCTGCGTAGAAAGGACTCGGCCGCCTGAGCCTTGCTGTCGAGCTGCAGAAGGTCCTCCACCGCGGCGCGCAGCTCCGCGTCGCCGGCGCACTGCTCGTCCAGGAATGCCGCCCGCCGCGTCGGCTCCAGATCGACCGCCTGGTCGAACAATTCTTCGACGCGCCGGGGGGAGGGTTCGGCCATCGGGGGTTCTCGCGCGGGGGGGCCAGGCTCAGCCCAGCCGCTTCAAAAGCCAGGCCCGAATGTAGCGCCACTGCCGGTCCAGCGTCCGCTCCGCCAGGCCAAGGATCTCCGCCGTCTCGGCCGTCGTCAGCCCGCTGAAGTAGCGCAGCAGCACGATTTGCGCCTTTAAGGGGTCCTGTTTTTCCAGCTCTTCCAGGGCCTCGTGGACGGCGAGGACGTTGTCTGCCGGCGGCTCAAGGACGGCACACGCCTCGTCCAGCTCCTGGCGGTGGCGGCCGCCGCCCCGCGCCGGGCCGGCCTTGCGCCGCGCCTGCTCGACCAGGATGTCGCGCATCGCGCGGGCAGCGGCGAAGAAGAAGTGCTGCCGGGACTCCCAGGCGACGTCGCTTTTGTCGCTCAGGCGCAGGTACGCCTCGTGGACCAGGGCCGTCGGTTGCAAGGTCTGCCCAGGCGGCAGGTGGGCCATGCGGGCGCGAGCCAGCTGATGCAGCTCCTTGTAGACGACGGCCAGCAGCCGCTCCGCCGCGCCGGCGTCGCCGGCTTGGGCGGCTTGCAACAGCTCCGTGACGGGTTGGTTTGGCTCAGCCGGCACGGCTCGAAATCCTCGAAAAAGTTGGCGCTACTTTTCCGTAATTATCGGCTGAAGGAGTGAGGGCCGCAAGGGCAATCCCGGCGGACCCGCAGCCGACTTCTGGAAGGAAGTGGCCGGCAGGTCGCGCCCGTCTGAGCCGCGGTCGCAGCGCGACCGGGGCAAGCACACGAAACGAAGCGGTCGGTGAGATCGTGCCGCCAAGCAACCCCTCACCGGCCAGACAGTGCCTGAGCGCTGGGTCTGCGCGCTCGGCTCGCTGTCCTTTCACCATAGGGCAGACCACGGCTCTCGACGAGGAGACTTCCCATGTTTGCATCTTCATGGCTGCGTCAACTTCAGCGTCGTTGGCTTCTGCGTCGTCCCCTTCGCCGCGGGCCCGTGCGCCGGAAAAGGCTGTGTCTGGAAGCACTGGAGGATCGCGTCACGCCCTCAACCATGATCACCGTCAACGACCCCAGCGGCGGCATGGATAATCTGGCCAACGTCACGCTGGCGACGTTAGGCAACAAGGTCACGCTGCGCGACGCCATCAATGCCGCGGACAACACCGGTGGTTCGGGTTCCTATGTTATCGTTTTGCCGGCCAATCAAACCATCACGTTCACGTCGCCGGTCAACAACACGACCATCACCAGCAACAACACGGTGCAGAACCAGAACTGGTACGGTCCGGATGCCTTGCCGGCCATCACCAGCGACATCACCCTCGAAGGCAACGGTGCTACGCTGCAAATCTCCGGCGCGAACATGCGTTTCTTTTACGTCTCGGGCGGTCCCACGTATACGGGTGGGGCTTTGGCAGCGGGCACACTGGAATTGGACAATCTGACGCTGGAAGGCGGCACAGCGCAGGGCGGTAGCAGCGGTAGCGGCGGTGGCGGTTTGGGTGCGGGCGGCGCCATTTTCAACCAGGGCAATCTGACGCTCAACGGCGATACGCTGACCAACAACAAGGCCATCGGCGGCAACGCCGGTGTCAGCGGTATCGGCGGCGGCGGCATGGGCAGCAATGCCGATAGCAGCGGAGACGGCGGCGGCTTCGGCGGCAATTTCAGTATCACGGGCGGCCCGACGGGTGGCACCGGATCATTAGTCGGCGGCGGCGGCGGCGCGGGATTCCAGATCAGTGACAATGGCGGCAATGCCAGCGGCACGGCCGGCGGCGCGGGTGGAGGACTTGGGGGCTTCGGGGGCGCGGGCCGCGCATTTAGGGGGGGTGGCGCCGCCGGGGACGGTGGCGGCGGCGGCGGCGGCACCAACTACACTGCCGGCAGCGGCGGCGGCTTCGGCGATGGCGGTGTCGTCACCTTGAACGGCGCAGGCGGCGGCGGCGGTATCGGCGGCGGCGGCGGCGGCAATGGTGGCTGGGGCGGCGGCGGCGGTGGTGGTGGCTTTGGCGGCGGCGGCGGCCTCAACCACGGCGGCGGCGGCTTCGGCGGCGGCGGCGCTGCCGGCAGCGGCGGCGCCTTCGGGGGCTTCGGCGGCGGCATTGGTGGTACATACTTCACAGCCAACTGGAATCCTGTGCCGGTTGGCGGCGGTGGCGGCGGCATGGGCGGCGGCATTTTCAGCATGTTCGGCAGCCTCACCATCCTCGACTCCACCCTGTCGGGCAACAGCGCCCAAGGTGGCAGCTCCGCGGGCAGCGGCGGCGGCAGCGGCTACGGCGGCGCTCTGTTCAACCTCGACGGCAACGCCACCCTCAGCTACGTTACCGTGGCCAACAATAGCGCTGTCGCCGGCAGCGGCGGCAGCAACGGCAACGCCGACGGCGGCGGCGTCTACAACCTCGCCTACGGCAACACCATCACCACGGGCGGAGCCAACACCGCTACGCTGACGATCAACAACAGCGTCCTCGGCCAAGACAGCGGCGGCCACGATCTTGTCAACGATTCGGAGAATGGCAAGAACGCCAATACCGCCCAGATTAACGGCAGCTCCAGCGTCGTCCAGGGCGGCGCGGAACAGATCGGCAACGGCACCAACGCCGTCGCCGCCGGCGCCATCACCGTCACCAGCGCTCCCGCCTTGGCGACAACTTTGGGCAACAACGGCGGCTTGACGGAAACCCTGGCGCCTGGGAACGGCAGTCCCCTCCTTGGCGCGGGCAATGGCAGCCTAAGCGGTCTGCCCAGCGTCGATCAACGCGGCCTGGGCCGGCCCAGTTCTGCCTCGCCGATCAATCCTGACGACGGCGCTTTGCAGATGCAAAGCACCTCCACTTTCGTCACCAACGTGACGACGACCTACACCAGCGCCACCCAAACCATCACGCTGACGGCCACCGTCGATGCCTTCGGTGACCCGACCCAGCCCGTCAGCGAAGGCCAGGTGCAGTTCACCGTTGCCGGACTTCAACCTGTGACGGCGACCATCAACTCCAGCACTCCCGGCGTGGCTACCACGACCATTGTGTTGCCCAGCACCGTCAACGCCGGCAGCTACAGCCTGGGTGCATCCTATACCGATCCGAATACTCCCTCTCTTTACGAGTCCAGCAACGGTGCCGGCTCTCTGACCCTCAACCCCGCCGCGCCAACGCTGACGGTCAGTGATGGCGGCACCTACAACGGCAATCCGTTCGCGGCAACCGCCTCGGCCGTGGGCGTGGATGGCACGATCCCGGTTTCCGGCTCCTTCGCCTTCGCTTACTACGTCGGCGCTGGCACTTCGGGCACGAGCCTGGGGGCAACGGCCCCGACCAACGCCGGCACTTATACGGTGGTAGCCACTTTCACCAGCAGCGACCCCAACTTCAGCAGCGGCGGCACGGCGCAGACCACCTTCACCATCAACCCGGCCGCGCCGATGCTGACGGTCAGCGATGCGGGCGGCAGCTACAACGGCAATCCCTTCCCCGCGAACACCACCGCCGTAGGCGTCGATGGCGCGACGCCCGTGGCCGGTGCCTTCACATTCGCCTACTACGTCGGTAGCAGCGTCAGCGGCACGCCCTCGGCCACTGCGCCCACCAACGCCGGCACCTACACGGTGGTGGCCACCTTCACCAGTAGCGATCCCAACTACAGCAGCGGCACGGCGCAGACTACCTTCGCCATTAGTAAAGTCAAGATGGCTATCAGCAGCACAGCCGATGATGCAAGCCCAGGAACGCTGCGCTATGCCATCAACGAAGCCAACGCCGGCAACTTGACGGAGATCGATTTCGCCATTGGAGCCGTCGGCAGCGCACAAACAATCCAGCTCACCAGTGCCTTGCCTACTCTGACCGCCAGCGGCGTGTACATCAACGGTCTGAGCCAGGGAGGCAGCGGCAACACCAAGCGACTCATTACCCTGGACGGGTCAGGGGCTGGCTCCAGCAGTGATGGCTTGCTCCTGCAAGGGTCGAACTGGGCTGTCTCAGGCCTCATCCTCTCGAATTTCAGCGACAACGGCATCGAGGTCCAAGGCTCCAACAACACCATCGGTGGCACTTCGACCGGCGCGGGCAATGTCATCTCTGGGAATCAAAATGACGGTGTGCTCATCGATAGCAGCGCTTCGGGCGTACAAATACAGGGCAACTCCATCGGCATCAATGCTGCCGGCACAGCTGCCCTAGCGAACATTGTCGGCATCGAGGATGCCGGTAATCACAACACCATCGGCGGCAGTGTGCTGGGAGCGCGCAACGTCATCTCCGGCAACAGCGGCGACGGCATCCAGCTGGACAGTACCGCCGCAGGAGAAACCGTGCAGGGCAACTACATTGGCCTCAACGTCAGCGGCAACGCTGCCCTCGCCAATGGCAGCAACGGCATCGAAGTGCAGGGTAGCAACAACACCATCGGCGGCAACAGCGTCAGCAACATCCACACGCGTAACTACATCTCCGGCAACAGCGGCGATGGCCTGCTCATCGACAGCGGCGCTACCGGCAATCAAGTGCAAGGCAACTTCATCGGCATCGATGTCGGCGGCACGCATGGCGTGGCCAACAGCATCGGCATCGAGATCGCCGGCAACAGCAATACCATTGGAGGGAGTGTCAACGGCGTCGGCAATGTTGTCTCCGGCAACACGGGCGACGGCGTGCTCATCGACAAGACGGTCCGCAACAACGCCATCCAAGGCAACGATGTGGGTACCGACTATGCCGGCCGCAACGCTCTGGCCAACAGTGGCAGCGGCATCGAAGTCATGGGCAGCGGCAACACGCTGGGCGGCACCACGACCGCAGCGCGCAACGTCATCTCCGGCAACAGCGGCGATGGCGTCAAGATCGACAGCGGTGTCAGCGGCACCCTGATTCAGGGCAACTTCATTGGCCTCAATGCCGTCGATGCTACCGCCCCCAACGCCGGCAACGGCATCACCATCGCCGGCACCAACAACACCCTCGGCGGCACCGCTACCGGCGCACGCAACTACATCTCTGGCAACAGCGGCGATGGCGTGCTGCTTGCCAGCAGCGCCAGCCGCAATGTCGTGCTGGGCAATTTCCTCGGCGTCAATCTCTTCAGCAACGCCGCAGCCAACAACAACGGCATCGAAGTGGCCGGTACGCAAAACACCATCGGCGGCAGCGCTGCGGGCGCGTTCAACATCATCTCCGGCAATAAAAACGATGGCGTGCTGCTGGATAGCACCGCCAGCGGCAATGTGGTGCTGGGCAACAGCGTCGGAGTGAACGTCTACGGCAGCGTAGCGGTGGGCAATGGCAACGGCATCGAAGTCGCCGGCACCCACAATACCGTGGGCGCCTCGTGGGCAGTGGCACCCAACGTCATCTCCGGAAATAGCAACGACGGCATCCTGTTGGACAGCACGGCCAGCGGCAATGTGGTGCTGGGCAACTACATCGGCACCAATCACGCCGGCACGGTTACTATGGCGAACCAAGTGGGCATCGAGGATGCCGGCAACCACAACACCCTCGGCGGCAGTGTGCTGGGCGCTCGCAACGTCCTCTCCGGTAACAGCACCGACGGCATGCGGATCGACCGTAGCGCCACGGCAGAAGCGGTGCAGGGCAACTTCTTCGGCCTCAACGCCTCTGGCAACGCCGCCCTCGCCAATGGCAGCAATGGCCTGGAGATCCAGGGCAGCAACAATAGTATCGGCGGCGCCACCGTTTACTTTGCCCGCAACTTCTTCTGCGGCAATGGCAACGATGGACTGCTCCTCGACAGTAGCGCCAGCGGCAATCGCGTGCTGGGCAACTTCATTGGCCTCGACCAAAGCGGCACGCATGGGGTGGGCAACCTCAACGGGGTCGAGGTCGCCGGCAGCAGCAACACCCTCGGCGGCCTGACCGCTTCGGACGGATCGGTTGTGACCCAGGCTATCTCCGCCAACAGCAAGGACGGTGTGCTGCTCGACCGCGGCGCTACCGGCAACCTGGTCCAGGGCAATTGCATCGGCACCGACTCTGCGGGTACGCGGGCCATGGCCAATAGCGTAGGCATTGAGGTCCAAGGCAACAGCAACACGCTGGGGGGCACGGCCGCCAACGTCTTCAACGTCATCTCCGGCAACAGCAGCGACGGCATCTTGATCGCTAGCGGTGTCAGCGGCACGCTAGTGGAGGGCAATTACATCGGCACCGACTACACCGGCACCAGCGCCGTGGGCAACGGCGGCAATGGCATCACCATCATCGGCAATGACAACACCGTCGGCGGCAGTGCTGCTGCAGCCGGCAACACCATCGCCTATAACAGCGGCGCTGGGGTGTTAGTCAGCGGCGGCACCGGCAATACCGTCACCAGCAATTCCATCTTTGCCAATACAGCAGGCGGCATCTCCCTCAGCAACGGCGGCAATAATAATGTGACCGCTCCGAGCCTGCTGACGGCCGTCGTCGCCGGCAGCACGCTGACGGTGACGGGCAACTTCACGGTGCCGACCACTAATGTCAGCTACGTGCTGCAGTTCTTCGCCAATCCCAGCGGGGATGCGGAGGGCAAGATGTACCTCGGCGCGCTAACGGTG
>Ga0070739_10004914_pt1 | contig 15537 bp, 13 predicted proteins | sample Coa_R1_7_FD_66445 | JGI IMG/M metagenome (GOLD analysis project Ga0070739, IMG submission 66445) | Surface soil microbial communities from Centralia Pennsylvania, which are recovering from an underground coalmine fire - Coalmine... | ecosystem: Environmental > Terrestrial > Soil > Unclassified ... | reverse complement strand
GACCGGTCAGCGGTACCATCATAGCCGCTACAGCGAACAGACTCACACTCATCCACAGGGGCACAGGCTTCCGAAGCAGCATGACTTATCTCCTGGACAAAGAGAGAATTCTTCATCGCTCCTCAAACCCTGAAGGAAACCTGATGAAGACAATTTGTCTTGAATAAGACGAAACGCTCAACCATTCCTAACTCCCGAAAAATCTTGGTTATCAATCAGCAAAGAACGTCCGTGGGAGCTAACCGAGCTTAAGGGACTGGGCTTCGGTGATACGCGGTGAGCAACCTCACACAGATGGTTACTGAGGACGCTAGAGAACGCGCTCTCCCGAATCGGGGTAGGACCGCCAACCCGTGACGGAAGATGCGGAATGTCTTCTGACAGCACATAATAAAGACAAAATGTCTTGAGTTGTCAAGGCCAATTCGAAGTTTTTTCCAATTTTTTTCGGCAGTCGATTCGGCGAGGCACTCACTCAGGTATCGTCTCGCCCGGTTCAGGAGTGTAACCTCCGGCATAATAGGCGCGGCTGCCAGCGCCCGCGGCGTTCCGCGCTTCGATGGACCAAACAGGACGGACCTTGTAGCGAGCCTCCAGCTTGAAAATCGTCATCGGCGCGACCGCATAGCGATAGCGGGAATCCTTGCCGTTCTCGTAGGCTTCCAGAAGCAGGCAGCACTCCGGGTCCGTCGCCACGACAAAGATAAATAAGGCGCCGTCAAGAATTTTTCCTTCTTCGGAGTACCGGTAGACCGGCTGGCGGAGCAGACGCAGATTCTCTTCCGTCTTCTTCGCGCCGAAGTAATCGATCACCGAAAAGTCTGCCGCAATGGCCCTCATTTGCGCTAAGCGAAGTGCAGGTGTGGCGGCGACCGATGGCGAGTGCGGCAAATCGGTGAACTTGCAGACGTATTCCACCGGTTTCCAGACCAAGCGGCCCGAGCGCCGGATCGTGACATCGCTTTGGGCAGTGATCGTGAACTCGTTAACCCACTGTTTGCTGGGCAGACGGAAAAACTGTCCCACGGCCGCTGGGCGGCCGCCCTTGTGAGCATAGACAGAAACGATGCCGTCAATGATGCCGGTCGAGCTTTCGTCCAGCGGATTAGTCCAGCGGAGACGGGGATCGCCGACCTCGGCTGGTTCTGCTTGCTCGCCCACATAGACCGTGTAGCGGCCCAGTGCCCCCTTCATGAATTTCATGCGCTTGTCCGCCAGTTCTTTCTCTGTCGGAGGTGCAATGGCAGGCGGTTTTTCAGCGGGCTTTTTGGCAAGTGGATCATCTGCAAGCAGAACGGACCCAACCCAGAAGAATGCCAGTGCCATAGCAGGACTGAGTACGCAATTTCTTGTCATGGTCTTACCTCAGCTAGGGAACGACCCCTTTCCGGGATCTACTTTTCAAGAGTGCGCCGCATCGTGAAGTGAGGAAGGGTGGGGATGCGATTGGCTGGGGCCTTCTCGGCTGTCCAAACCACTTGGTTTTCCAGCTTGACCTCCAGTCCACCCGATGTCGCTCGGACAAAGGCGTACTGCCACGTTGACTTTTTGGCCGTTCCGATGGCTTCGAGAACGAGCACGACTTCCGGGTCGGTACCCTGAACGTAAGCAAACAAGCCCCCATCGAGCAGGTCGGGATCGGCATTCTTGGCATTCTTCAAGTCATACCTGTACAACGGCCGCGGGAGCAGTCGCAACTCTTCCCTGTCTTTGTCATCTGCTTGCCAACCCGTCATTGTCGCCTTGAACCGTGCGGCAATCGCCTTCATCTGACGCAGTCGCTCCGCCTGCGTTTTCGCGGGCTTTGGAGCAGCAGGCAGCTCCTTGAATTGCACTCCCGCTGTCTTGGGAGACCAGATCACACGGTCCCTGTCACGGGCGATCAGATTCGCTTCTTGAGAGAGGGAATCGAACTCGTGCGACATTTGTCCTTCCCAGGGATAAATGCTGGCCACGGCCACCGGCCGGCCCTTGTGGGGCCAGACTACCATAATGGCCTCTCCCTCTTGACCGCGAGCTACGTTGCGCCAGCGCAGGACAGGCTGGGGAGCGAGAGGGGTCGCCGAATCGGCCGCGGGGAACACATCGTACCAACTGACCGCTTTTTCAATCAGCTCGTTGAGTCGTTTCGGCTCTTCGGAGGGATCTTGCTTTTCAGGCGGCTCAGCGACGCATTTTCCTGAAAGCATCAACGAGGAGGCCAAGTAACACAGCAGTAGTCCGAACAAGAAATGTCCAGCTCTCATAGCAACCTCCCATGATTAATCGCCGAACCATTCGCCTCGTACGCGCATACACATACCGCAAGTTGATAATGTGCATAATAAAGACAGAATGACTTTATTTGAAGAGGGGATCGGCATTTTTTCCAAAAAAACTTGCAGTCTCGAATCACCAGTGCTTTCAAGCTAGCAAGCGATCGAAATGCTTCTTGATGACCCGGTAGCAGGGGCAGCAGACTGCCTCTAGGCCAGGCCTATCAAGGATGTTGATTCCACCGCGCGTATAGCGGATCAACCCGGCGCCCCTGAGTGCGCTGGCTGCCTCCGTAACGCTGGCCAGCCGTACCGCCATCATCATCGCCAGTAATTTCTGAGTGAACGGCAGGTGGTCCGAACCCATTCGGTCGTGCGCCATGAGGAGCCAATAACAATAGCGATTGGCTACCGGGTGCAGAGAACGGCAGGCAGCCGTTTGCGCCACTTGAACCAAGAAAGCGTTCGTATAACGCAGCAACAAGTCCGTCAGCAACCGGCTGCGGGAGACCGCTTTCCGCAGTTCATCCGCAGGCATGCGTAACGCCTGACCTGTGCCATGCACGACCGCACGGAAGGGCGCGTCCTTGCCGCCGAGGAATACGGGAAGACCAACCATGCCTTCCCGGCCTATCAGACCGACCTCGACGGTTTTGTCCTCTCCGAACGGCGTCACGAGAGAGATCAAGCCGCCGCAAGGAAAGTAGACGTAAGGGATGTTCTGTTCTGGTTCGTGGAGGACTTGTCCGGCCGTCAGCCAGACCGGCTCGAGCTGGCGTGCTAGTCGCCGGAATTCGGCAGCAGGGAGAGTGGCGAGAAGCCAGCTCGTTTCCTCCTCGTCCCGGTTGTGGGCCATTATCGTCTCACTTCAAGGGTATTTCATCCAAAGGACCTACTTCTCCCCGTCAATAGAATTCTATTCTGGCCCAAGTGCAGTTCCTCGTCTGGAGCGAGTTAAATCTGCGCTCCCATGTCATACTGCTGCTCGTCCTCGCGGACGCCGCCCATGCCCTCGCCGATCTTGCGATAATCCTCGACAAATTCAATTGAACGCAAGAACTTCACCATCTTGAATCCCAGCTTCGTCTCAAAGCGAACACGCAGAGGAGCGCCGCTCTGGATGGGCAACTCCTGTCCGTTCAGCTCGTAAGCCAGGATCGTCTGGGGATGGTTTGCAATATCGAGATCAACGCATTCGTAATAGGTCTTGCCGCTCTTTTCGTGCTTGCCGAACGAGGTAAACACCAGATAGCGTGCGCCGGGAAGCGGCTTGCATTGTTCCAGGATGTGGCTTAGGCGAACGCCTCCCCAGCGGCCGACGGAGGTCCAGCCCTGGATGCAGTTGTGCATGGTTGTCTGCTCCTGCTTGGGCATCCGCCGCAGATCCACCAGCGAGAGCTTCAAGGGGTGTTCAACCAACCCCTTTACTTCCAGTTGATACTCCGCGAATTGATTACTCAGCAGCCGCTCGTAGGTATCGTCATCTCCCTTGGCTTGCGGATAGGCCGAAATGGGCGGATAACCATTGGTGCGAAAATAGGGGGAGATGTCTTTCTCGGAATATTCCTGCACGGAGATTGTGTTGTGCAATAACCGCTCCCGGATGGGACCGACGATGGAGGAAAGAGCCACATGGACCTTTCGCCTGGCCTTCGTGGATGCGATGGTTGCCGCAACGTGCAGTAAGAAGATGGTGAGGAGAATGCTCACGCCCAGGATCACACCCAGCCAGCTCCCCTCCGAGTGCGGCTCGTTGAGTACCTGCTTGTCCATCTCCTTAGCGAAGCCGTGCCAAAACACCATCGTGATGTGAATGACCGCGTAGAACGCAATCATCACCAGCCCGATGAAGTGCAGACTGCGGGCAGCCTGACGATTGCCGAATAGACGACCGTACCAAGGAAAGCGCGCCAGGATGGACGGCGATTGCGCAATGCCGGTGGCAATCTGAAACGGAATCAGGAAGAAGACAAACCCGAAGTAGGTGAGCTGCTGCAACGAATTGAACGGCAAGTGGCCGGCATCGTAGCAGAAGCGCGGATCGGTCGGTTCCGGCACGCCGAGCTTGAGGTACTCGATCATTGTGTTCCAGGCGCAAGGGATGACATCCCAGGAGGTCGGCACCAAGCGCCGCCATTGATCGCTGGTGAACATCACGAGCATGTAGATCACGCCGACGGTCAACCAGCAGAGCGCGCTGAAAAAGTGCCAGTAGCGCCCCAGCCCCAGTCCATCGCCGTTGGGAAGCACCAAGATACTCGGCCAATCGTGTCTCTCTTCGTCGGAGGAGCACCACATCCGGTCGCGGGGTAGCTTCTTCCGCAGCAGATCGAGCCATTCGCTGGTTGGCCAGGCGTGAATGTTCCAGTACAGCTTGGGATGCGCGGCCAGGATCGCTAACCCGCTGCGAAAGAGCAGAGTAATAAAGAGCAAGTTGAACCAGTGCGTTAGACGTACACCAAGAGGAAAGCCCAGTTCGTGATCCAGGTGCATTTCTTCTTTTCTCCCGCGGGGCGAAAATGAATGGACGTTGGGATTGCCGAGAAGTTCACTCTCCGGATCCAGGCGGGCAGAGGGTCGGCGTTTTGCTTGAGGGACGCACAAGCCGTGCCGCCTGGAAAGAAAACCGAAAAGATGCGCATCGGTGTAGACAATGGCCAGACTGCCAAATGATAAACAAGAGAACGGAGCAGAGGCACGCAAAACATAGGCAACTATTCTCTCGGAGAGGAGAAACGAGTCACCTCTCTTGCCCATACAAGGCGGAGATGTGCAGACACGAATTCCCCAAGTTGATGAGTGGAAGCAATACTGTAATATGTCGGAAGATAGATTTCGCCGCGTTTTTGAGCTACAAGCCAACGGGCATCATAAATCGGATAGAACATCCGAGCGATAGATGCGTTTTCATGTCTTCTTTGTTAATTACGCTTTCGAAATTAAGCAGGATGGATGGCACGTCATGTGCTGGATCTTTTCAGTCTAGGAAACGTGATAGCCAGCGAATGAGTGCGCTAGCGTACAGCCATCTGAAACTTTGGCAAATCCTTCACCTTCCTTTCCTCTCATCCGCCGATGCATGGCCGATAGAGACAACACCCAGGGCGGGTTTCCAATAACGATACATCTTGGCGATATGGTCTGCCCCCATTTTCTACCATGAGGACGCTTAATCGATGTTTCCCCGACCCTATGCCGTCGGCTTCGATACATCGTACACAACCAGGGGGGGATCGATCCTGCTTCGTCAGGCCGGATGTGCAGAACGATCAGTTGACTAGATTGCTCGAGCACTCGTTGCCCAACACTTCGGGGTGAAAATGGGACAAGCACCCTAGCCATCGATGTAGAAATCAAGCTCCCTGACAAACCCACTGAGGGAAGAACGATGCAAAGCCGCGACAGTATTCGAGACATCTGGGGACCGCGAACTCCTTATGACGGCGAAAAACAATGGCCGATCCGGGTCGATGAACACCTGAGCGAAGAACCGGAGCGCTGGGTGCAGTCGTGCTGTGTCCTCTGCACCAATGGCTGTGGTCTGGAAATCGGTGTCAAGGACGGACGTATCGTCGGAGTTCGCGGCCGGGCCGACGACCGAGTCAGCCATGGCCGGCTCGGTCCCAAAGGAATGAATGCGTGGCAGGCCAACAACAGTGCGGATCGCCTTACACGACCTCTCATCCGCGACGGCAAGAAACCCGATGGCCCTTTCCGTGAGGCGTCCTGGGATGAGGCGATGGATCTCATCGTGCGCCGGTGTAAGGAAGTACGGGAGAAATTCACCAGCGGCGCCATCGGTTTTTACAATAGCGGGCAGCTCTTCATCGAGGATTACTACACGCTGAGTGTGATGACCCATGCCGGTCTCGGCACCAAGCATGTGGACGGCAATACGCGTCTTTGTACGGCCACCGCCTCGTTCGCCCTCCGCGAGACGTTCGGCAACGACGGCAATCCCGCCAGCGTTACCGACTATGACACTGCCGATTGCATTGCCCATTTCGGGCACAACCTCGCATCCACCCAGACCGTCGCATGGATGCGCATCCTCGACCGCCGGCGCGGACCGAATCCACCAAAGCTCGTCGTCGTCGATCCGCGGCGGACGGACACGGCAAAGGAGGCCGACGTTCATCTTGCCCCTCGGCTTGGAACGAACGTGGCATTGATGAATGGACTGCTGAACCTTGTCATCGCCAACGGTCACATCGACCACGAGTTTATCGATAAGCATACCGTCGGGTTCGAAAAACTCCGGGAGGTTGTGTCGAAGTACCCACCAGAACGTGTTGAGCAAATCACAGGCATCCCCGCTTCCCAGCTGCGCCAGGCCGCACAAATACTCGGGACGGCGAATCGGCTCGTCTGTACGGTACTTCAAGGATTCTACCAGGCCAACGAGGCCACCGCGGCCTCGTGCCAAGTCAACAACTTGGTGCTGATTCGAGGCATGATCGGCAAGCCCGGCTGCGGCGTTATCCAATCAAACGGCCAACCGACGGCCCAGAACACACGGGAAACCGGCTGCGATGGAGATTTTCCCGGCTTCCGCAACTGGCAAAACCCGCGGCACATCGAGGAATTGGCCCGCGTTTGGAACGTCGAGCCGCACACTATCCCGTCCTGGGGGCCGCCGACGCACGCTCTGCAAATCTTCCGCCTGGCTGAGGAGGGAGCCATCAAGTTTCTCTGGATCATCGCCACCAACCCGGCCGTTTCGCTCCCGGAACTGCACCGCATTCGTCGCATCCTTCAGCAAGAACGCCTCTTCATCGTTGTTCAGGACGCCTTTCTGACCGAGACGGCTCGACAAGCTGACGTGGTCTTGCCTGCCGCCCTCTGGGGCGAGAAAACCGGCACATTCACCAACTACGAGCGCACAGTCCACATCTCCCATAAGGCAATCGAACCTCCCGGCCAGGCACGGCCGGATATGGACATTTTCATCGACTTCGCTCGCCGCATGGATTTCCGCGATAAGGATGGACAGCCCTTAATCAAGTGGAACACCCCGGAGGAATGCTTCGAGGCATGGACGGCATGTTCCAAGGGCACGCCGTGCGATTATAGTGGCATGGGCTACGCCAACCTGAGCAGTCGATCCGGCATCCAATGGCCATGCAATGAAAAGTACCCCGAAGGCAAAGAACGACTCTATGATGACTTCCACTTCCCGACCGATTATGAGGAATGCGGCGACTTCGGGCATGACCTGGAAACCGGCGGCCACATCCTGCCGGTTGATTACAAAGCTAATGATCCTAAGGGGCGGGCGTGGCTGAAGCCTGCGGACTACCGCGCACCGCATGAGGTGCCGGACGAGGAATACCCCTTCTTTCTGACGACTGGGCGAATCGTTTACCACTTTCATACGCGGACGAAGACGGGCCGCGCCACGGAGCTACAGCAGGCCGCTCCCGATGTGTTCGTGCAGATCCATGAGCAGGATGCTCAGCGTTTGGGCATCGCAGAGGGTGATTGGGTGGAAGTGGCTTCGCGCCGAGGCACGCTTCGAGCGAAGGCGCGGCTGGGCGACGTGCTTCCGGGGCATCTGTTCATCCCGTTCCACTATGGCTACTGGGACGAAGCCGACTCCAACCACTTCTCTCCGGATGGCAGGGCGCGAGCGGCCAACGAGCTAACGCTCACTGCTTGGGACGTAGTGAGCAAGCAGCCGAGTTTCAAATACGCCGCCGTCAAAGCGACAAAGGTCGGCAAGGAGTCGCTAGTCTCGAAGGCAGTCGGCGTGGCGAGCCGTATGATGGATCGAGCTTCGGAAGTTACCGACGTACTGGCAGGAGGCACACACCCGGCGCCGCGCAACCATGTCAGCGATTACCTGGGGCTGCTGTCGGATGCCAACGAGGAGCTGATCGCTGCCTGCGAATACCTCTCGCACCAGCATGAGCAGAACGCCGAGATCCGCGAAGGGGCGAAGGTGATCGGGAGCTTCTCGCGGCAAGCTCTGGAGAAACTGAAACCGTTCCGGGAGAAATATGGGGAACGCTCGGAGAAGGAGCCGCGCGAGCTGCGACGAGTTCTTTTTCCGAAGCCGCGATCCGGGGGGTTCGGGCTATTGCGAGACTTGCACGCTCTGCATGTGCTGGCGTCCGATGCTCATGTGGCCGTCAAAGTCGTAAAGGATGCAGCGCGCGAGCTGCGGGACGACGCTCTGCACGAAGTCTGTCTGCTTCTATATGGACAAAACCAACGGCAGCAGGCGTGGATCGATACGATGATTAAGGAAACCGATGCCCAGTCCGTGGTGGTGCCATCTTAGCAGGATAGGCCGAGGAATTGGCGGCAGAGAGCGAACAGCACTTGTTCACTTGTACTCCATGTAATCATCGACTGTCGCCTCGTCGAGGCTTGATGCCGGTGCGGACGCCTTCACAAACTTTTCGCGGGCTTGCACCACCACGAAGGCGACCGGGATCACAGCGAGAACGACCGCTAGTGCAGCTCGTAACCAGACAGACGAGAGTCTCCGTGGCAGCACTTCGGGCAGACCTACCAGAAGCGGCGCCGCCAGCAGTATCCCGCTGTGCAGGGTGGTTACCTCGCCGAAAAATCGGCCCATTACCAGCAGACTGAAAAGGCCAACCACACCCACGCTGACTACTCCTACATTGCACTTGAGCATCCGCAGGCAAAGAGAAACGAATGCTGCTCCGCCGATTGCTCCGGCAAGCGGCAGGGCTAACTCCCCACCTGTGAGGTAGCCAGACAGCATGATGGTGACACCGGCTCCCCCTGTCGTGATTGCCAGCGCAAACGGCAGGATGCGTCCGGAGCTTGTTCCAAGTAGGCGGACGGCACCTATCCAAAGAATAGCCAGGGCCGCGGCCATGCCTGTCAGCCATGCGGCCATTTGTCGATCCGTCCATTCCCGCGAACCGGGACCGGCCAAGTCCGCGAGGTAAGTTGTCCTGTACAACAGAATGGGAGCGCAGGCAGCGGCAAGCACGAGCCGCATATCCCAGGTGAGCCATGGACGCACGCGCGGCAGGGAGGCGAGGCACTCGACAAGGATCGCTGCCGGAAGGAGAAGCGTGAGGAAGCGGTCACGATCCTCGATGGGCGGCCAGTGTGGCCACTGCCCCAGCGTCCAGGCGCCGGCAACGAAACCGATGCCGACGCCCAGCGCTCCGCCCACAGCAACTCGCGTCTGCTGCAGTTGCAAGACTTTGGGAAGAACCGCCGCACCGACCGCGCCCAGAATCCACCAGGCAAGCAGTTGAGCCATACCGGCCAAGACAGAGGCCATCGCAACCGCCTTGACCAACAGCAGCGGCTCGGGCATCTTCTGTCCCTCGGTGGATCCTACTTCTGGACCGCTTCGATGCCGATCTCAACATGCACGTCATCGCCAAGCACCCCGGCAGGTTTCTCCATGCCGAAATCCGACCGTTTAAGCGTCAACGCGGTGGTGAACCCGATGCGCTTGCGCCCCTTGGGAAACTCGATTTCCTTGCTGCCGCCTTCCAGCACGAACGTGATTTGCTTGGTGACGCCGTGCATCGTGAAATCGCCGGTAACTTCGTAGCCCTTCTCCACTCGCCGGACCGACGTGCTCTTGAAGGTCAGCGCCGGGAATTGCTTCGTGTTGAAAAAATCCGGGCTGCGGAGGTGTTTGTCTCGCGCGGCGTTGTTGGTATCGACGCTGTTCGCCTTAATATTCAAAGCGAAAGTCGAGTTTGCCGGGTCTTGCTTATCGATCATGAAATCGCCCGACATTTCATTGAAACGGCCAAAGATCGAGCTAATCCCTGCGTGCTGGATCTTGAACACTACCGAGGAATGCGTCGGGTCCACTACGAAGGGGTCGGCCGCCTCCAAGGCAGCACACGCGGTGAGAAACAGCAGCGCCAAGAACAGAACGATCAGACGATGGGTGCAACGCTTCATTCTTCTTTCTCCTCGTGAAGAGACGCGTTTGGGAAACACCGAGAATCGGCAATTGGGCGAATGAGTGTACTCAAATTCCCTGGTGATATCTTATTATTCCTTTGACGGTCGCCGATGAGTTTTATTCACTCGATTCCGCCCAATAGCTAATCGAGAAGCGTCAGAAGAGGGGGAACATTCAGCCCTAGTTCCAAGATGAACGAGCCGAGGACGAGGCGAAACATGCTGACAAAACCATCCGACAGGGCGTACGAGTTGAATCTCACGTAGGGACGCCTCCCACCACGTTTCTCATTGAATATATCAATCATACAGAGTTCTATTCAGTATAGATTCTTCCCCAGACCGAAAACCGAGGAGGCCGTGTACTCATGTCACCAAACTCCTCTCGGAAGGCCCTTGTTGTGGCGGCGGTCGTCATCGTCCTGGGCATCGGCGTGTTTCTGTTTCTCCGCGATCAAGGAGGCAACTCTCCCGGCCCGGCGTCGGATGCGGCCTACGAGAACCAGACAGAAGAGCGTCCAGCCCGCTTCCGTGAAGTCGCCCGCGCGTCCGGCATCGCCTTCCGCATGGCGTTCCTCCCCGCCGAGCAGGGGGAGAAATTCAAGATCAACCTCTACGATCACGGTTGCGGCGTGGCCGTCGGCGACTACGACGGCGACGGTCACGATGACGTCTACTTCACCAACCAGTTGGGCGAGAACGCTCTGTACCGCAACAAGGGCGACGGCACCTTCACCGACGTGACGCACAAGGCCGCCGTGGCCCTGGGTGACCGGGTGTGCGTGGCGGCCACCTTCGCCGACTACGACAACGACGGCAAGCCCGACCTCTTTGTCACCAGCACGCGCGGCGGCAATGTGCTCTTCCACAACCAGGGCGATGGGACCTTCAAGGATGTCACTCGCCAAGCCGGTCTGACGCTCGTGGCTCACTCGCAGACCGCCGCCTTCTTCGACTACGACAACGACGGCTACCTCGACCTGTTCGTGACCAACTCGGCCAAATGGACGCTCAATCAATACGATCAGGCAGGGCACTACTTCCCCGGCGTGCCGGACTTCTGGAAGTTGGCCGAGTGCCCCCGGGAGTACAACATCCTTTACCACAACAACCGAGACGGCACCTTCACGGATGTGACGAATAAGGCCGGCCTCAAGGGCGAAGGCTTTGGCGGCGACGTGGCCGTCTTCGACTTCGACGAGGACGGTTGGCTCGATCTACTGGTTACGAACATGTTTGGTGCCAGCCGGCTCTACCGCAACCACGGCAACGGCGTCTTCAAGGACGTGACCAAGGACATTCTTGGCCGCACCTCCTGGGGAGCCATCGGCTCGAAGGCTTTCGACTTCAACAACGACGGCCGGCTCGATCTGCTGATCGTGGATATGCACTCGGACATGTGGCTTCCCCCCGATGTTGAGCCGCTCAAGACACGCGATAACCTGAAAAAGAAGTATGACACCGCCGTCGGCCCCTTAGTCACCCGCGGCGAAGCGCCGCTGTGGGGGCGCTTCATGGTCGCCTTCAAAATCCACCCTGAGGAAGTGATCTTCGGCAACACGCTGTTCAAGAAGCTGCCCTCGGGCAAGTTTGCCGAAGTCTCCGACAAGGCCAACCTGGAGACGTTTTGGCCGTGGGGCATCGCCACGGGCGACTTCGACAATGACGGCTACGAGGACGTTTACTTGCCTTCGGGCATGGGCTTCCCCTACGGCTACTGGCCCAGCGCGCTGATGATGAACAACGGCGACGAAACCTTCACCGACCGAGCCGAGCAGACAGGGATCGAGCCGCCCCCCGGCGGACGTCACTACGGCGAGATCGGGGGCAGGCCGGCGGCCCGCTCGTCTCGCTGCGCTGCCGTGGCCGACTTCGACGGCGATGGGCGACTCGACATTGTGGCCAACAACTTCAACGACCATCCCTATTATTTCCGCAACAACTACCCGCAGAAGAATTACGTCGCCTTCCGGCTGGCCGGCGCCAAGAGCAACAAAGATGCAATCGGAGCGCTGGTGCGGATTTATGTGGGCAAGGAAGTCATGGTCCGCCAGGTCCACGCTGCGGGCGGCTACCTGTCGCAGTCGTCGCGGACGCTCCATTTCGGCCTGGGCCACCGCTCGAAAATCGACCGCGTCGAGATCCGCTGGCCGAGCGGACTGCGGCAGCAGCTCGATAACCCGGCAGTCAACACGCTGCATCGGCTGACCGAATCGGAGTGAGGAGTGTCACCGCATCGCTTCCCGCGGTGCTACCGTCGCCGCTCGCCACAACGACGCCAGCGTTCCGCTCAGCACGATCACCAACGACAACACGAAGGCGAGCAGGGCTGGTACCGGCGTTAGCTGGAACGGCACCTGAAAATCGGGTGCCGCTCCGCTGCCTGCCAGGAAGAAGCCGGCCACCCCCCAGCCATTGAAGAGGCGCAGCCACAGCCAGGCCAACAGCAGGGCCATACAGGCGCCGGCGAGGCTCAGGCAGATGCCCTCCACCGCGCCGCGCAGAAGCACTTCATCGGTCTGCCAACCCGTCGCCTTGAGGATGCCGATCTCGCGCCGCCGCTCTGCCAGGCCCACTCCCGATGTTACCAACAGCACGAGGATGCCAACCACGAACACCAGCACGAAATGGAGATTGAATATCCCTTCCCGATGCAAAAGGCCGCGCGGCAGAAGCGTCCGCAAGTCCTCTCGCGCCTTCACGCGCGCCTGCAGATCTCCCAGCAATTGGCCCTGCTCGATGCGCTGACTGACCTCGGCCTGGCTGCCGGGCCGGCACCATACCAGCAGGTCGGTGGCCAGCCCGGTTTGATCGAACAGATGCGCGGCCGTGTCGAATGTTGTCAGGATCAGGTTGGCTTGCCACAGCGGTGCGTCCGGCCGGAAAACGCCCACGATGCGCGACGGCCGTTCGCCGCGCTCGGCGTGATAGAAGGGCAGCAGCATGGAGCCTACTTTCAGGTTCAGTCTCCGGGCCAGAGCCGTGCCGATAACCAGCTGGTTGGGTCCGCCGCCGCCGTGCGGCAAATCACCGTCGATGGAGGCTGACCAGGCGGGCAGCCGTTCCGTCGGCAAACCGACGAGTACCGCATGGAGGCGCTCTTTGCCCAGCAGCACTTCACCGACGATCCGCGGTACAACCTCCATCACACCGTCGAGAGCGCGGACGGCGGACACGACCGACAGCGGCAGCGGCGCCGGCCGGCCGAACCGACTGCCCGTCACATACAGATCGGCCCCGAACCCCACTGAGGCTTCCGCCTCTGCTTGCAGCCCCTTCGACAACCCCAGGCCCACCAGGTAGGGCAGGAGCACGACCACCAGGGCGGCGACAGACACCAAGCTACGCAACGGGTGCAAGAGAACGGCGGTCAACCCGGTATGGGCGATGTCAAGGAGATGGCGCATCGCCTTCCTCCAGGAACCACACGGGAACACGACAGGGCGAGCGGGGTCGTGTCAGCGCCCCGAGAGGAGGCGGCGGGTAATAGAGGACCGAACCCGCATGCCGGGGACAGAAGCACGTCCCGCCCGGCAGGGGCGCGTACTCTTGGGCACAGCTGCCGTCCAGGCGCGGATCGAAGCCGAAGATACAATCGGACAAATCGAGCGCCGGCCCAAATCCTAGCCCGCCCACCAGGCGCTGGAATTCCGCGGTGCGCTCCTCCCGGCTACGCTGGAGCTGCGTCTCCGTCACAAGGACCGCAGCCGACGCGCCGGCCAGCAACAGCAGGGCCACGAGCAACACCCAGGCTCGCGCTGTCATTGCCGCATCCTCAACAAGTTCGGCGAGCGGGGGGCATCAGCCCCCTGTTATTGCTGAACAGGGAGCTAACGCCCCCCGCTCGCCTTGGAAGCAGACGCCTCTCCCTTCAGGAAAAGCAGTTGTTCGGAAGTGTAGCGACGAGCGCAATAGAGTTTTGCGTTGCCGCAGGAGCAAGTCCAGACCATCTCTTGCCCCTGTGTCACCTCGAAGACTGTGCCAGCCTCGGAATTGACGATCAGGGTATTGCCGTTGGACAACCGTTGTGTCATGCCCCGGATTTCGCTGTAGAAGGGCGTCCCCTGGTCGCCGGGATAGATCCAGGGGAACGCCTGGGTGAGTGGATCGTATTCCAGCACGCGCGAGCCTTTCGGCCAGCCGAGGTTGTCGAAGAGCAGCAGATGGCCATTGTCCAGGAAGGAAGGATCATGCTGGGAGTGCCAGAGACTGCGTGCCGCCCACACCACCTTGCCGCTGTCGGGGTCCAGCACCGCAAGGGCATTGAGGTTACGCAGGGAGACAAGGAGCTGTCCCTCCTTGAACAAGGGGAACTTCGACGCCAACGCCCGGCTCAGAACCTTAATGGCATTGGTGTGCAGCACATCACGGCGGCGCGCGTCGTCCAAAGAGGGCGGTACCCACTGCGCGTCATGAGGGGCGGCAGCCTCGGACATCCCCGGGCGTTCGAGTATGCCAAACAAGGCAGCATAGGGGGTGTCTACCAACGCCTCCAACAGCGAAATACGCTTTTTTCGCTTTCCATCCGGAGAGATCACGTCCACAAAGTCAATCATGCAGGGCGTGGGAAGGTAGGCCAGCTGCGGCGGAACTTGCTCGACCAACTCGTTGACCAAGGCATGGATCGTGCCATCCTCTGCTACATCGAGATCGTGGTGACATTTTTCGGCATACTTCCACAGTACGCGCGAATATCTGTCCAGCTTGACCAGCCCGTGGCCATTCGACGGGTTTCTCAAGGTGATCGGCCCCTCGATCACGGCAAGCAAGTCGCCGTTGGGATAGACATGGCCGCCGCTGAAGTAAACCTTGGCGTCCTCGATTGGGCCGCGCAGATGGGGCGGATCGGTCCACAGTTGGCTGAACGGCACATGCCACTGGTGAACCATCTCGCCGCGCATGTCGATGAGCACAGCGAGCGAGCCTTTGCCGTACATACACAGCGTGAAGCCATCGGATGTCTTGCCCGCGCTGGCAATCTGCCCCACGGTAAGAGCGGGCGATTGCTCTTCCACCGATGTCGAAGCCGCTTTGTGCTCATGCCACGTTATGCCGCCGAGGAAAGCGCGGCGGAGAAACGACGAAGGGGGAAAATCGAAGAAGATCACAGCGGCACCGAGCAAAAAGCTGAGCGAGGCGACTCCAAGCAGGGACAGGAACGAGGCCAGAAAGTTTCGCCGGAAAACCATTCGTCCTCTCGTAGTCTGCTGTCCCAGCCGTGACTGGGAGGGAGCGGTAGGCGTGGTCGCTCCCTTACGGTCGCGGTGCTGCTGGATTACTCGGTTTTGTCTGATAACTCTTTGTCTGTAGGCACCCTTGTTGTGGCACGGTCTCCGGACCGTGCCACCGGCGTTGACCGAAGGTCTCC
>Ga0070739_10004907_pt1 | contig 15553 bp, 17 predicted proteins | sample Coa_R1_7_FD_66445 | JGI IMG/M metagenome (GOLD analysis project Ga0070739, IMG submission 66445) | Surface soil microbial communities from Centralia Pennsylvania, which are recovering from an underground coalmine fire - Coalmine... | ecosystem: Environmental > Terrestrial > Soil > Unclassified ... | reverse complement strand
TCCCTGAAACGTTTCGCCGACACCTACATCCACTCCGGCTGGCAGGACTGACCATGACTGACACGCAGACCAAGACCGAGCATCCCGCCCACGCGGCCGGCCGTCGCTCACGAGAAGCGGTGCAGGCCAAGGACAAGCAAGCCTGGCTGGAGGTGTTCGCCGACGACGCCATTGTCGAAGACCCCATCGGCCCTTCGGCTTTCGACCCCGAGGGCAAAGGGCACCGTGGTCGAGACGCGATCTCCGCGTTCTGGGACAAGGCGATTGCCCCGACCGACAAGATCGAGTTCAATTTCCGCGACACCTTCCAGTGCGGCAACGAAGAAGCCAACGTCGGCAACATCGTCATCACTATGGGCGGACACCAGATCACTGCCGAAGGGGTGTTCACCTATAAGGCCAACGGTGACGGCAAGCTGGTCGCGCTGCGCGCCTACTGGGAGATGGACCGAGCCGCCGCCACCGCGCGGCCGGTTTAACTGGGTCCGTCCGCCTCAACCGGCTCCAGGCCCGACACATAGCGTCGGGCTAAGTCCTGGTAGGCCTGCGGGTTCACTTTCACCCAGGTCTCAGCGCTGGTCCCCGCGATGGGGCCTTTGACGCTGGCGGGTGACCCCACCACCAGCACCTCGGCCGGAATCTGCGTGCCGGCCAGCACCAGCGCCCCGGCCGCGACCATGCTGCGAGCGCCGATCACTGTGCCGTCGAGGATCGTGGCGTGGTTGGCAATCAGCGCCTCAGCACCCACATGAACGCCGTGCAGCATGCACATGTGTGCCACCGTCGCCCCTGGACCGATGTCGACAGGGATGCCGGGAGGCGCGTGCAGCACCGAGCCGTCCTGAACGTTCGCGCCTTCCCGCACGACAATCGGCGCGTAGTCGCCCCGCAGCACGGTGTTGAACCACACCGACGCCCCCGCCTCGATGGTGACGTCGCCGATCAGGCTCGCGGTCGGGGCGACGAATGCGGTCGGATCGACTTTCGGCGATCGGCCCTCGAAGGCAAACAGCGGCATCGTTCACATATACCGCAGGCCGGATATAGCCGCAGGCCCGGTGCGATCGCCCGACTCCTCCTCAGACCGCCCATGGTGTGCATCGTCGCCCGGCGGCCACCGTCGTTGCACTATCCGGGACGAAAACTGTAACGTGTTCTAGTTAGAAGCTGACGATGTGGGAGGTGTCATGGCTACCGAGACGGCCGGCATCCGCGAGATCGACACCGGCACCCTGCCCGACCGGTACGCCCGCGGTTGGCACTGCCTCGGCCCAGTCAAGGACTACCTGGACGGCAAGCCGCACGGCATTGAGGCGTTCGGCACCCATCTCGTCGTGTTCGCTGACTCACACAACGAGTTGCACGTCCTCGACGGCTACTGCCGGCACATGGGCGGCAATCTCGCCCAGGGCACCATCAAAGGCGACGAAGTCGCCTGCCCGTTCCACGACTGGCGCTGGGGCGGCGACGGTAGGTGCAAGCTGGTCCCCTACGCCAAGCGCACCCCGAAGCTGGCGCGCACCCGGTCCTGGCACACGGATGTGCGCGGCGGCCTGCTGTTCGTCTGGCACGACCACGAGCGCAACCCGCCGCAGCCCGAAGTGCGAATTCCAGAGATCCCGGAGGCGCACAGCGACGAGTGGACGGACTGGCGGTGGAACTCGCTCCTGATCGAGGGCAGCAACTGCCGCGACATCATCGATAACGTCACCGATATGGCGCACTTCTTCTACATCCATTTCGGTCTGCCGACGTATTTCAAGAATGTGTTCGAGGGCCACATCGCGTCGCAGTACCTGCACAATGTCGGGCGCCCAGATGTCGACGACATGGGGACTACCTACGGTGAGGCGCATCTGGATTCGGAGGCTTCCTACTTCGGGCCGTCGTTCATGATCAACTGGCTGCACAACACCTACGGTGATTACAAGGCCGAGTCGATCCTGATCAACTGCCACTACCCGGTGACCCAGAATTCGTTTGTGTTGCAGTGGGGTGTGATCGTCGAAAAGCCCAAGGGGCTCGACGACGCGACCACCGACAAGCTTGCTGCTGCGTTCACCGACGGTGTCAGCAAGGGCTTCCTGCAAGATGTCGAGATCTGGAAGCACAAGACCCGCATAGACAATCCTCTGCTGGTCGAAGAAGACGGCGCCGTTTACCAGATGCGTCGCTGGTATCAGCAGTTCTACGTCGATGTCGCCGATGTCACCCCGGATATGACCGACCGGTTCGAGATCGAAGTGGACACCACCAAGGCGAACGAGTTCTGGCAAGCCGAGGTCGAGGAAAACCTGCGGCGCAGAGCCGAAGAAGAAGCGAAAGGGCAAGCTACCCAGCCGTCACGATGACCGCGGACAACGAGCCGAGCGTTCCCGACATCGATCAGCTGGCACGATCGATGCTGGCGCTGCACGGCGCGCACGGCGATGAGCATCCAGTGCGGCAGCGCGGCAACCGCGGCTCTACCGCGCCCGTCGTCCCCTCCGACCCCAAACGTGCTGAGGCGCTGCGCGAAGCCACGCAACGTGACAGAGAGCGGTATCTCAGCTGGGGCTTGCAGCCCGTCGATTGCCGCTTCTGCCACGTCTCGGTGCTCGTCAGGAGGCTAGGACCCGGACATACGTCGGTGCAATGGAATTCGCAAGCAGCCCAGCGCTGCGCCTACTTCGCGGAAGTGAGGGAAGCCGGTGGTGACACCGCACGCATTCCCACGTGCCCGAAGCTGGCCGACAGCATCGATCATGCGATCGCCGAGGGCATTTTGGAGCCGGCGCCGTCCGCTCCCCCTCCGGGCGACGGCTGAGTTCCCGTTACAGGCCGGCGAACCGCTCCTTGACCGACTCGGCGGTCAGCCCATAATCAGCTAGCGAGTAAGTGTGTTTGGGCGCCCGCGGCCCGCTCTGGCTCTCGGCGTGGCTTTTCTCCATGGCAGCCCGTGCATCGTCGGTAAGCGTCAGCCCAAAGTGACGGTAGATCGCCTCTACGGTGCCGATGGGATCGGCGACAAAATCGGCGTAGTCGACGTCGTAGAACTGAGCCTGATCGTATTTTGCGCGCGCAGTGTTGAACCGCTCCAGCCCCCGCGACCACGTGTCCATTGAGTCGTAGCCGATCTGGGCGCCGACGTAGGTGTTCGACCATCCTTCGGTGGTGTGCTGGGCCAACGAGCACATCGAGGCCATGATCGTCTCGACCGGCCGATGCGTTTGGATGACCAGCGCGTCGGGATAAGTCGCCATCAGCGCATCCAGCGCAAAGAGATGACTGGGATTCTTGAGCACCCACCGCTTGTTCGCGTCGTTGAGACCGATCAGCTGAAGGTTTTTGCGGTGTCGCCGATATGCCGGCGTCCAGTCCTGCCGGGACAGCCACTGCGCATAACTGGGCAGGTGGGCCAGCGTTTCGTACGACACCGAATGAAACGACTGTCGCAGCAGCTGCCAGCACTCCTCCAGTTCGTCAGCGGCCATGAAATGAAGCCCGGTGTATTCCGGATTCTCCTGATGATGCTTGGTGAACCGCGCGTCGATTTCGCGATGGATCGGGTTGGATTCCCAGGTTTCGCGTGGTGGGCGGGGCTGCGGGTATTCGGTCAGCCACATCTGCAGACCCTGATGGGCCGGGTCGGCGCCTAGCAGCCGGTGCAGCGCCGTCGTGCCGGTGCGCACCAAGCCGGTGACGAAGATCGGGCGCTCGATTACGACGTCGGCATGCTCGGGATACTGCTTCCACGCCGCCTCCGACAGCAGCCTGGCCACCAGCGCGCCGCGCAGGAAGAACCGGTTCATCTTGCTGCCCAACGGCGTTAGGTCGGCCTCGCGTCGATAGGAGTCGAGCAGCACGGCCAGTGCTTCGCGGTAGTTGTCGTCCTCGGTGCCGAAATCGTCAAGCCCGGTCACCTTGGTGGCCGAGGCGTGCAGCTCGTCGACGGTGCCGACGTCGGTGCGCCCAGTCATGAGTGCGCCGCCTCCTCGTCATCGCTCCGTTCTGCATCGTCGGCGGCGGTCATCACGCTTTGTACTCCCCGCAGTTGACGTCCAGCGTCTGGCCGGTGATGCCACTGGCGAGGTCACTCGCCAAGAACACGATCGCTGAAGCGACTTCGTCCTCGGTGGGCAGCCGCTTCAGGTCGGAGTTCGCCGCGGTGGCGGTGTAGATCTGCTCCACCGTGGTGCCGTACTTGCCGGCCTGGTGCTCGAAGTAACCCTTGAGCGTGTCGCCCCAGATATAGCCAGGCGCAACCGAATTGACGCGAATTCCTTGCTCACCGAGTTCGCTGGCCAGCGACTGCGACATGGCCAGCAGCGCGGACTTGGCCATCTTGTAAGCGCCGTACTTCGGCTGGGAGTGCCGGATCACCATGGAATTGACGTTGACGATCGCGCCTTTGGTCTCCGCCAGCGCCGGTGTGAAGCCCTGGATCAGCCGCAGCGCACCGAGCACGGTGAGCTCGATCGCGTCGCGGATGTGCTGAAACGACGTGCCCGCCAACGGCTTCATCGACGGCACCCGAAACGCGTTGTTGATCAGCACGTCGACCTTGCCGTAGGCGGCCAGCGCGGAGTCGACGAGGTTTTTCACCTGGTCGTCGTCGGTGATATCAGTGGCAACCGCCACCGCGCGGTGGCCGGTGTCGGTGATCTGCTTGGCGACGTCGTCCAGGCGTTCGGCGGTACGGGCCGCCAGCACCAGATCCGCTCCGTCGCGGGCACATCGGCGTGCAAGCGTGCTGCCGAGCGCGGGACCCACGCCGCTGATCACGACTACCTTGCCGTCAAGCATTCCGGGCATTGTCACCCCAGCATTCTGTTAGCAATCTGCTGCTGGCGCAGAGCAATTCGTGCGCGCCAGTCTTCTTGGGAAATCTTGTTGTGCTCGTAATACGGCAGCACGCCAGAAATTGCGTCGAAATCGACGAGGTCGACCGTGGGCCCGTCGGCCTCGGTGAGCTCACGCGATACGCGTTGCCAGCGGAACTGCAGGAAGCCGCGCCGATGGCCGAGCGTCTCCACCCAGTTGGTGACGCCGGGATTCTGGTCGGCGACCACGATGCGAACCTTGCCGTCCGGATCGGGTTGGGCCTGTGTTGCATTCAGTGAAGTCTGGTGGTTGATGTAGTCCAGCGAGATGTACCACATGCTGCCCAACTGGAAGCCCAGATACGGTGCGTCGCTCACCGGCACCGTGATGACCAGCGCCTGGCCGGGCTGCAAGTCGAAATGCCCGGCCGAGGAGTACTGCGTGGCGAGCCCGCCGGGAGTCAGCCGGGGCGCCACCATGGTGTTGACCGGGATGTTGAGATAGAACCATTGCGGGAACTGCAGCCAGGTCTTCACCCGCTGGACCAGTTGCTTTCCGGCTGCGGCATAACGCTTTTCGATGGTTTGGCGGGTCAGCGGCGGTGGCGCGGTCCCGGCGGTGTCCAGTCTGGAAATCGCCACCGTGCCGCGCTGCTGCGACCAGTCCCCGTACACCTCACGGATCACCAGTTGCCCTGGCGTCGTTGGGCGCAGCCGCCACTGGAAGCTGCCGTCCTCGGCGATGTCGAGTTCGCGGTCGTCGAAGGCGACCTGGCTGCCGGGCACGTTGTCGTCGGTGTACTCGCCGCCGAGCAGCTGGAAACTCAAGTCGGTGGTGGTGCCGCGCAGGCCGGTGACGACGTAGTCGTGGTCGGGAAGCACGCGAGTGCCGAAGTACAGGGTGTCCGGGTTGTCCAGGCCCATCTTGGTGAACGGCCCGGTGCCCGACAGCAGGAACGGGTGGTCGCGCTCGTGGTTGAAAGCCATATGCGTGCAGGCCTCGACGCAGCCCGCCAGGTATTGCAGTCCTTCGAGCAGGTCGGCTTCGGTCTCGATGTGCGGGGCGGCGGCGACGAGTTTCTCGGCCTCGGCGATCGCGGAGGCTAGCGGCTCAGAAAAGGACGCAGCGGACACGCCTAGACGCTAGAACGTGTTCTATTTTTCGTCAATGGGCGAACATTCCAGGGTGTCGGCCACGGCGGTTACGGACGAGACCGACTCACTACGGTGCGCACTGCTGCGATAGATCGATCAGATGCTGCCGCACATCCGGATGCCGGTTCAGATAGTCGATGACGCTGCCGTTGCCGCCCTCGGCCTGCGACCTGGCCTGCAGCTGCTGGTGGAGGTCCGGGTGCTTTTGCAGGTACTGGTCGATCGAGTCACCGACGGTCTGGTTGCACGGCGGATCTGCGTTGGCTGTGCCCGCCAGGGGTAGCGCGATCACCGTCGCGGCGGTCGCAGTTAGTAGCCCGCCAGCAAGCCGGCCGTACAGCCCGCGGCCACGGGTGCCGACTGTCTTGGATGTGCTCATGGGGCCAGGTTACTCGCGCTACCTTTGCATGGCCTGTGCGCGCCGTTCCGAGGAGCGGCAGGCAGCGCTTAGTTCAGTGCGTGACGACCTGCCCCTGCTGCTGCTCACGCTTGATTTCCAGCGCGATGTCGATCAGCTGGTCTTCTTGCCCGCCGATGAGTTTGCGCTGACCAGCCCGATACAACAGCGCCGACGCGGGCACGCCGTAGCGTTCGGCCTGCCGGACGGCGTGCTTGAGAAAGCTGGAGTACACCCCGGCGTAGCCCATGATCAGCGCGTTGCGGTCGAGCAGGCATTCGGCCGGCATGGCCGGGCGCACCACGTCTTCCGCGGCGTCGGCGATGTCGAAGAAGTCGATGCCGGTCTTGACGCCGATCTTGTCGAACACCCCGATCAACGCCTCGACCGGAGCATTGCCCGCGCCCGCGCCGAAGCGCCGGCACGACCCGTCGATCTGCTTGGCGCCCGCTCGCACGGCCTCGACCGAATTGGCCACTCCCAAACCCAGATTCTCGTGCCCGTGGAAACCAACCTGGGCGTCGTCGCCGAGCTCGGCGACCAACGCCGCGACCCGGTCCCGCACACCTTCGAGGACCAGCGCGCCGGCGGAGTCAACGACGTAGACGCACTGGCAGCCCGCGTCGGCCATGATCCGGGCTTGCTTGGCAAGTTTCTCCGGCGGAATCGTGTGGGCCATCATCAAGAACCCGACGGTTTCCAGGCCCAGCTCCCGGGCCAGCCCGAAGTGCTGGATGGACACGTCGGCCTCGGTGCAGTGAGTGGCGATCCGGCAGATCGACCCGCCGTTGTCCTGAGCTTCTTTGATGTCGTCTTTTGTGCCCACCCCAGGCAGCATCAAAAACGCGATCCTGGCCTCTTTCGCGGTTTCGGCGGCGAGCTTGATCAGTTCCTGCTCCGGGGTTTTGGAGAAGCCGTAGTTGAACGACGATCCGCCCAAGCCGTCGCCGTGGGTCACCTCGATCACCGGCACACCGGCGGCGTCCAGGGCTGCCACGATGGCGCCGACTTCGTCTTTGGTGAATTGATGGCGTTTGTGGTGCGACCCGTCGCGCAGCGACGTGTCGGTGATCCGGATGTCCCAAATGCTGTTCGTCATCGCGCACCTCCCGCGACGCTTAACGTCTCCTTGGCGATCTCCTCGCCGACCTTGGTGGCCGCCGCGGTCATGATGTCCAGGTTGCCCGCATACGGCGGCAGGTAATCGCCGGCGCCTTCGACCTCGATGAATGTCGTGACCAAAGCCTGGCCGCCGGAGTTGATCGACGGCTCGTCGAACTGCGGCTCGTTGAGCAGCCGGTATCCCGGCACGTAGGTCTGCACCTCTTCGACGACGTCGTGAATGGACTTGGCGATGGCGTCGCGGTCGGCGTCCTCGGGGATCGCGCAGAAGATGGTGTCCCGCATAATCATTGGCGGCTCTGCCGGGTTCAAGATGATGATCGCCTTACCGCGCTGCGCGCCGCCGATCGTCTCTACACCGCGGGCAGTGGTCTTGGTGAACTCGTCGATGTTGGCCCGGGTGCCAGGCCCGGCCGACACCGAGGCGACCGACGCGACAATCTCGGCGTAGGGCACTTGGACGACGCGTGACACCGCGTACACGATCGGGATGGTCGCCTGGCCGCCGCAGGTGATCATGTTGACGTTGGGAGCATCGAGGTGCTCGCGCAGATTCGCCGGCGGGATCACGGCGGGGCCGACCGCGGCCGGCGTGAGGTCGATGGCCCGGATCCCGGCCTCGGCATATTTCGGCGCGGCTGCCTTGTGCACGTAGGCGCTGGTGGCCTCGAACAGCAGGTCCGGTTTTTCCGGTTGCGCCAGCAGCCAGTCGACCCCCTCGTGTGTGGTCTCCAGGCCTAGCTTGCTTGCCCGCGCCAGGCCTTCGCTTTCCGGGTCGATGCCCACCATCCAGCGCGGCTCCAGCCACTCCGAGCGCAGCAGCTTGTACAACAGATCGGTGCTGATGTTGCCCGACCCGACAATGGCGACTGAAGCTTTGGACGGCATGAACGCTCCTCTTATTCGAAAGACAACCGCACCGACCCCAACCGGTCGAACTCCGCGACGAAATTATCGCCGGGCCGGGCGTCGATGGCTCGCGTGCACGAGCCGGGCAACACGATGTCACCGGCCTTGAGCCGTACACCAAAACTTTCCACCTTGCGGGCCAGCCAGGCCACCGCCGTGACCGGATTGCCCAATACGGCGTCGCTGCGGCCCTTGGCCACCACCTCGCCGTTGCGGGTCAGCACCGCTTCGATCCCGGTGATGTCCACATCGGCGGGCGAAACCCGGGCCTCGCCGAGCACGAAGCCCGCAGAGGAGGCGTTGTCGGCGATGGTGTCGCACAATGCGATCTTCCAGTCGGTGATCCGGGTGTCGATCAACTCGATCGCCGGGGCGAAGGCAGCCGTCGCCTGCAGGACGTCGTCCTCGGTGCACTCCGCGCCGGGCAGGTCGGCGGCCAGGATGAATCCGACTTCGACCTCCACCCGCGGATACAGGTAATTCGCCGCGGGCACCGGGGCTTCTTCGAACACCTGCATCTCGTCGAGCAAGTGGCCGTAGTCGGGCTCGTCGACACCCATCATCTGCTGCATCGCCAACGACGAGAGGCCCACCTTGTGCCCGACCACCCGAGCACCGTCGGCCACCCGCTGACGGATATTGATCAGCTGGATCTCGTAGGCGTCGACGACGTCGATCTCCGGGTGGGCAGCGGTCAGGGGCGGGATCGGCTGACGGCTGCGCTCGGCCTGTGCCAGGTCAGCTGCCAGCGCCTCGCGGACGGCGGGTGGAAGCATTTACCGAAGTCCCCTCGTGGGTGTGACCGGGGCAGTAGCGCCCGCCCCTGGCAATTCTATAACGTGTTCTACATGACAGCTCAGGAGTACGACGTCGTCGTGGTCGGGAGCGGCGGCGCCGGCATGGTTGCTGCCCTTACCGCCGCTGACCGGGGCCTCTCGACAATAGTTATTGAGAAGGCCCCGCACTATGGCGGGTCGACGGCGCGCTCCGGTGGCGGCGTGTGGATCCCTAACAACGAGGTTCTCAAGCGTGACGGTGTGAAAGACACGCCCGACGCGGCGCGCACCTACCTGCACAGCATAATCGGCGACATCGTCGAGCCGGAGCGCATCGACACCTATCTGGAGCGCGGGCCGGAAATGCTGTCGTTTGTGCTCAAGCACACGCCGTTGAAGATGTGCTGGGTGCCCGGCTACTCCGACTATTACCCCGAGGCGCCGGGCGGCCGCCCGGGTGGCCGCTCGATCGAGCCGAAGCCGTTCGACGCCAAGAAGCTAGGGCTTGACCTGCCCGGGCTGGAGCCGCCGTATGGCAAGGTGCCACTGAACGTGGTTGTGATGCAACAGGACTACGTGCGGTTGAATCAGTTAAAGCGCCACCCGCGTGGTGTGCTGCGCAGCTTGAAGGTCGGCGCGCGGACGATGTGGGCCAAGACAACCGGGAAGAACCTGGTCGGCATGGGTCGCGCTCTGATCGGTCCGCTGCGGATCGGTATGCGGCAGGCCGGCGTTCCGGTGCAGCTCAACACCGCGTTGACAGATCTCTACGTCGAAGACGGTGCGGTTCGCGGGGTGTACGTCCGCGACACCAACGCTCCGGATACCGCCGAGCCGCAACTGATCAAGGCGCGACGCGGAGTGATCCTGGCCTGCGGCGGGTTCGAGCACAACGAGCAAATGCGGGTCAAATACCAGCGGGCTCCGATCACGACGGAGTGGACCGTCGGGGCCAAAGCCAATACCGGTGACGGCATTGTTGCCGCCGAAAAGCTAGGTGCAACTTTGGATCTGATGGAAGACGCATGGTGGGGTCCGACCGTTCCGCTGGTGGGGGCACCATGGTTCGCGTTGTCGGAGCGCAACTCACCCGGATCGATCATCGTCAACATGTCGGGCAAGCGATTCATGAACGAGTCGATGCCATACGTCGAAGCCGTTCATCGGATGTACGGCGGGGAATACGGCCAAGGGCCCGGGCCGGGCGAGAACATTCCCGCGTGGCTGGTGTTCGACCAGCAGTATCGGAACCGCTACATATTCGCCGGGCTGCAGCCGGGGCAGCGCATTCCGCGCAAATGGCTCGACTCGGGCGTAATCGTCCAGGCCGACACACCCCAAGAGCTCGCAGACAAAGCTGGGCTGCCGGTCGAGGAGTTCCTGGCAACCGTGCAGCGTTTCAACAGCTTTGCGCGGTCGGGTGTCGACGAGGACTTTCACCGTGGAGAAAGCGCCTACGACCGCTATTACGGCGACCCGACCAACAAGCCCAACCCGAATCTGGGCGAGATCAAGCACCCGCCGTACTACGCCGCCAAAATGGTGCCCGGTGACTTGGGCACCAAGGGCGGCGTGCGCACCGACGTGCACGGCCGCGCGCTGCGCGACGACGGCAGCGTGATCGATGGCCTCTACGCCGCAGGCAACGTCAGCGCCCCTGTGATGGGACATACCTATCCCGGCCCGGGCGGAACCATCGGTCCGGCAATGACATTCGGCTACCTGGCGGCCCTGCATATCGCGGAAGGCGCATAGATATGCCGATCGATCCGAGTATCGCGCTTGGCGCCGAGTTCGGCGCCGTTGAATTCTCGTGGACTGCCACCGATGTGCAGCTCTACAATCTGGCGCTGGGCGCCGGCTCAGACCCGATGGACCCGCGTGAGCTCAGCTACGTGGTGGACCACACTCCGCACGTGCTACCGACTTTCGGGTGTGTTGCCGCGTCGTTCCACGAGGTTGAACCGCCGAAGGTGAGCTGGCCGGGTGTGGACATCGACCTGGCGAAGGTGCTGCACGCCTCCGAAGAGGTGAGGGTGCCCGCGCCGTTGCCGCCGTCCGGAAGTGCCCGTGCGGTAAGCCGAATCGTCGAGGTGTGGGACAAGGGCAAGGCCGCGGTGGTTGTGCTCGAGACCTCGGTGACTGCCTCGGACGGCCAGCCCTTGTGGACGCAGCGGCGTTCGATCTTCGCCCGCGGTGAGGGCGGATTCGGCGGCGAGCGGGGGCCTTCAGGGGGCGTCGCGGCACCGGAGCGCACGCCGGACCTGGAGGTCGAGATTCCGGTGCTGCCGCAGCAGGCGCTGCTCTACCGGCTCTGCGGTGACCGCAACCCGCTGCATTCGGATCCCGAATTCGCCGCGGCCGCAGGGTTTCCACGGCCGATCCTGCACGGCTTGTGTACTTACGGTATGACCTGCAAGGCGATCGTCGACGCGATGCTGGACGGAGATGCCGGCGCGGTGGCCTCCTACGGCGCGCGGTTCTCGGGTGTCGCATTTCCCGGTGAGACGCTGCAGGTCGGCATCTGGAAAGACGACGGCCGGTTCCTGGCCAGCGTGGTGGCGCCGTCCCGCGACAACGCGGTGGTGCTCACCGGCGTGGAGCTGGTACCGGCTTAAGTTGCTTGCGGCCGAACCGCCGGGTGTGAAATTAGGTTCACTGCGGACGCCCGCGGGTGAACCTAACTTCACTGTCGCGTTGGCAGCGGGGTATGTCGAGCCCGCGCGGCCCGGACGCGGCGAATGATGTCAGGTTCCCGGTCGCCTGCGAGTACTCGGACGACGATCCAGCCAAGACGTTGGAGCACCTCATGGCGTTTGGCGTCGTACCGGTATTGGCGTGGGTCACTTTGATGGTGTTCGCCGTCGTATTCGACCGCGACCTTGAGATCCTCCCACCCCATGTCGAGATAGGCCACCCTACCGGTGAGCTCGTCATAGACCCGGATCTGCGTCTTTGGCTTGGGCAGTCCGGCACGAATCAGGATGAGCCGCAGCCAGCTTTCTTTCGGAGACTCTGCTCCCGCATCGACCAGTTCCAGCGATACCCTCGCGCGGCGTAGGCCACGGCGGCCCTTGTACCGCTGCATCAGCAACTCCACGTCGGCGAGTTTGAGGTCGGTTGCGCGGGCCAGTGCGTCCATCGCGGGTACAGCCACCATGGTCGGGTACCAGCAGGCCAGGTCAAGTGCCGTGCGGGGCGGGATAGTCACTGGCACGCCGGCAATGGTCTGGATCTCATCAAGCTCGAACGCGGTGGTATGCACCGCCAGACCGCTGAGGCGATGCCGATTGTCGTGGATGAGCTCGGCTGGCCGCGTCACGTCCACCCATTTGCTGCCGTGCAGCGCCGCGGCGGAGAATCCGGCAACTACACCGCGACGACCTGACCATAGCCACGCGGCCGTGGCGCGGTCGACGGCGGTGACCTCGCTGTGGCGCGATATGTAGACGTCGCGAAACAACCGCGTGTGGTACGTGGCCAACTGGCCCTTGGTCAGCGCGCCTGCAGCGAGGGCTTCGCTGCCGATGAATGGCTCCCCCATGTGCGAAGGCTGGCACGACTGGGCAATTACGTCACTTCACCGACGGTCCCCCGCGCAAGCGTGAAGCTACGTTCACCGCGGGGCGCCGAGAGTGCACCTAACTTCACGCTGGGCGACGTGCGTGCTCGGCGAGCTGGGCTAGCCCAGGATCAGGCCCGACGTGGGGACGCCGGTGCCGGCGGTGACGAGCACATGCTCGACGTTCGGCACCTGATTCACCGAGGTACCTCGCAGTTGACGAACACCCTCCGCGATGCCGTTCATGCCGTGGATGTAGGCCTCACCGAGCTGACCCCCGTGCGTGTTGGTGGGCAGCCGCCCACCGATCTCGATGGCACCGTCAGCGATGAAGTCCTTGGCCTCGCCCTTGCCGCAGAAACCCAACTCTTCCAATTGAATCAGCGTGAACGGCGTGAAGTGGTCGTACAGGACAGCGGTCTGGATGTCGGTCGGCTTCAACCCGGACTGGGCCCACAGCTGCCGGCCGACCAGACCCATCTCGGGCAGGCCGTCGAGCTCGGGCCGGTAATAGCTGACCATCGTGTACTGGTCGGGGCTGGAGCCCTGCGCCGCGGCCTGGGCAACAGCCGGCCGATGCTTGAGGTCCTTCGCTCGCTCAGCAGAAGTCACTACGATCGCGACGGCGCCATCGGTCTCCTGGCAGCAGTCCAGCAGCCGCAGGGGCTCGGCGATCCACCGTGAATTCTGGTGATCTTCAATGGTTATCGGTTTCTCGTAGAAGTAGGCCTTCGGGTTCTTGGCGGCGTGCTTGCGGTCCGCCACCGAGATGGCGCCGAAGTCGCGGCTGGTGGCGCCCGACAGGTGCATGTAGCGCTTGGCGATCATCGCCACTTGCGCAGCAGGTGTGCTCAAACCGTGCGGGTACGAGAACGAGTTGTCCACGCCGGTGGAATCGGCGTTTTCGGTGAGCCGGGTCTGCACCTGCCCGAAGCGCATGCCGGAGCGCTCATTGAACGCCCGGTATGCCACAACGACATTGGCGATACCGGTGGCGACGGCCATCGCGGCTTGCTGGACGATCGCGCACGCCGCCCCGCCGCCGTAGTGGATCTTGGAGAAGAACGTCAATTCGCCGATACCGGCCGCGCGCGCCACGGCGATCTCGGTGTTGCTGTCCATCGTAAAGGTGGTCAGCCCGTCGACATCAGACGGATTCAGCCCGGCATCGGCGAGGGCATCCTGCACCGCCTCGGCCGCCAGCCGCAGCTCGCTGCGGCCAGAGTTCTTCGAGAAGTCGGTCGCGCCGATGCCGACAATCGCGGCTTTACCGGACAGCACTACGCATCCCCGATCGTCAGCGTGGTCGTGGCGATCACGTGATCGCCAAGGCTATTGCGGCCTACCACTTTCACGGTGATCAGCCCATCCTCTATCGCGGTCACTTCACCGGAGAACGTCACGGTGTCGTAGGCATACCAGGGCACGCCCAACCGCAGGCTGATTGACTTGATCAACGCCGAGGGTCCAGCCCAGTCGGTCACATACCGCTGCACCAGCCCCGTGTCGGTGAGAATGTTGACGAAAATGTCCTTCGAGCCTTTGGCCTGGGCCTTGTCCCGGTCGTGGTGCACATCCTGAAAGTCGCGAGTGGCCAGCGCCGTCGAGATGATGAACGTGGGATCGCCGTAGACCGACAGCTCCGGCAGCTTGGCGCCGACGTCCACAGCTGGGGCGCTCATGCGTCCGGCTCCCAGGCATACAGCGTCCACTCAGGGCCATTGTCGCCGGCCGGGAAGTCGATATAGATTGCGCGAACGGGCATTCCGATCTCTACCTTCGCGGGGTCGACATTACGCAGTTCGCCGAGCATACGTACGCCTTCATCGAGCTCGACGAGCGCGATGACGAAAGGCAGTGTGCGGCCGGGCACTCTCGGCGCATGGTGCACCACAAAACTGAACACCGTGCCCTTGCCGCTGGCCACCAGATAATCGATCGGGGCTTCTTTGTCCTGCCACACCGCGGGCACCGGCGGATGCTGCAGGCTACCGTCGGGGCGCCGCTGGATCCGCAGCTCGTGGGCGTTGACGCCGTCCCAGAAGAACTTGGTGTCGCGCGACGCCGCGGGCCGCATCATGGTACCTGGGTCGAGATCCTCGGGTACCGCCGGTTTGTCGCTGTCCTTCGGTCGGAATTTGAGGATGCGCCAGTTCATTTCGGCCACATCCTCATCGCCGACCTGCCACACGATGTGCTGGTTGATGAACCAACCCTCACCCAGCGCGGTCTGCTTAGGGCCCACCACGTCGCCGAGTTCGGCGCTGACGCTGACTTCTTCGCCGGGCTGCAGGTAGCGGTGATAGGTCTGCTCGCAGTTGGTGGCCACCACCCCCACATAGCCGGCGTCGTCGAAGAGCTGGATGATGCGGCCCAGCGGGTCGTCGTCGGGCCGCACGCCGCCCAGGCCCATCATGGTCCACACCTGAATCATGGCCGGTGGCGCCACAATTCCGGGGTGGCCGACGGCGCGGGCCGCCGCCTCGTCGACGTAGATAGCGTTGCGGTCGCCGATCGCCTCCACCCAGTTGTTGATCATCGGCTGGTTCACCGGGTCGCGGCCCACCCGCGGCTTGCTGCGCCCGGCCGCCCTGACCTGGGCGACCGCTTCTTGGATGTCGCTGGCCCCGGTCATCGCGGCACCCTCGGAACCTTGAGGCCGGCGGCAGCGATCATTTCCCGCATCACCTCGTTGACACCGCCGCCGAACGTGATGACCAAGTTGCGTTTGGTCTGCGAATCCAGCCACTCCAACAGTTCGGCGGTGTCGGGCTCGGCCGGGTTGCCGTATTTGCCGACGATCTCTTCGGCGAGCCGACCGACATACTGA
>Ga0070739_10004905_pt1 | contig 15555 bp, 14 predicted proteins | sample Coa_R1_7_FD_66445 | JGI IMG/M metagenome (GOLD analysis project Ga0070739, IMG submission 66445) | Surface soil microbial communities from Centralia Pennsylvania, which are recovering from an underground coalmine fire - Coalmine... | ecosystem: Environmental > Terrestrial > Soil > Unclassified ... | reverse complement strand
GCGAATGCATTCCTTTCAACCCTCGATCAAAAGCAGCGTCAGATGGCGTTGTTCGCGTTTAATGACGAACAGCAGCGTGCGCGCTGGTCTAACTTCCCGACCTCTTTTGTCCGCCGCGGTGGTCTCAACATGGGGCAACTGAGCCCCGCGCAGCGCTCGGCCGCGTTGGCCCTGGTTTCGTCAGCGCTGAGCCGCCGGGGCTTCGAAAAAGTCCAGCAGATCATGGAAGCCGACGAGGTCCTCAAGAACAGCGAAAACAACAATCCGATTTTCGGAAAAGACCTTTACTACATCTCGATTCTCGGGACGCCCTCTGAAAAGGACCCGTGGATGTTGCAGTTCGGAGGTCACCATCTGGCGCTCAATATCACCATCGCCGGCGAACACGGCGTCCTCACGCCGACGCTCACCGGCGCACAACCCGCTCTTTACACGAGGAACGGCGCGATCGTGCGCCCGCTTGCGCAGGAGAGCGATAAAGCGATGGCATTGCTCAACTCTCTCGACGACGGCCAGCGCAAGCAGGCGATTCTAAGCTACCGCCTCGCCGATCTCGTGCTTGGGCCCGGCAAGGACGGGAAAACAATCCAACCCGAGGGACTGAAGGCGTCCGGCATGAACAAAAAGCAGCGCGCCATGCTCCTCGACGTCATATCCGAATGGGCGGGCGTCGTGCACGAAAGCGCGGCTGCGGCGCGCATGGCGGAGCTCAAGGCTGACATCGATGAGACCTGGTTCGCCTGGAGCGGCCCGACTACAGTCGCTCCGGGAACCAATATCACGGCGTACTACCGGATTCAGGGGCCGCATCTCGTGATCGAATACGCGCCGCAGCGGCTGGGCGGCGATCCCGCGATGCATGTCCACACCATGTACCGCGATCCGACCAACGACTATGGAAGGAAGTACTTCGCGAAATGAAAAGCTGCCTCGCTGCTGCCGCGATCTTCGTGCTGGCCTGTACGCCGGCGGATGGGCGCCGGCTCGATGAGTACCTCCAGGGCGCGATCATTTCCGTTGAGAAGAGCCGTGTTCAAGCCCAGATGACGTTGACTCCGGGCGTCGCCGTACTCCCGATTGTGATCGAGGGGATTGATGCTGATGCAGACGGAGTCATATCAGAAGCTGAGCAGCGGGCGTACGCCGCGCGCGTGCTCCGTGACGTATCGCTCTCGGTCGATCGCCGCCCCCTGAAATTACAGGTGCGTTCCGTCCGATTTCCGCGCATGGAGGAGATGAAAGACGGCCGCGGCGAAATCGAAATAAAGTTCGAAGCCGATTTGCCTGCCGGCGGGCCGGACCGGCGCCTCGCCTTCGAAAACCATCACTACAGCCGGATTGCGGCGTACCAGGTGAATTGTCTTGTTCCACGCGATCCGGATATCCGGATTGTCGCGCAGACACGCAACTACGAGCAGTCGATGTATGAATTGGAGTATGTGCAGGCGAACGCCAGCCCAGGCCCGCTGCGGTTGACGTGGTGGTCAGGCGGTCGCGGATGGCTCGGAACGGCCGCGCTTATTCTGCTCGCGCGGCTTGCCTTCGTTTGGGGGCAGCGTGCGCGAGCCGCGAGCGGCATCTGAGGACTTCGTTCCTAGAATGCCTGGCTGGAGGTAATGCCGTTTGCCTCGAGCACCGCCGCCATCTTTTCCAGCGCCGACTTGTGAATCTGTGAGACCCGGCTCTCGTTGATGCCGAGCACGCCGCCGATTTCCTTCATCGTCATCTCGTTGGTGTAATACAGCACCACCACCTTCTGATACCGCTCCGGCAGACTTTTCATCGCGTCGCCGAGCACGCTCTTCAGCTGCTCGCGCGCGCACATGTTGTCGGGCTGTGTTTCCGGCGTGCTGGGGAAGTCCGGCGCGGGGAGATCGTCCTGATCGTTGCCCCGCGTGGACGCGGAAATCAGGCCCACGTTGCGCAGATCGATCATCATCTGGCGCCAGCGATCGACCTCAATGCCCAGTTTCTCTGCGATCTCTCCCTCGGTAGGGTTGCGTTGCAGCGTGGCTGCAAGTTCCCGAGTCGCATTCTCAACCTGCTTGTGGCGCCGCCGCAAATCCCGGGAGGCCCAGTCGAGCTGGCGCAGGCTGTCGAGAATCGCCCCTTTGATGCGATGCTTGGCGTAGCTGGAGAACGCGACCTGCTTTTCCGGATTGAACTTTTCGGTAGCATCGAACAGACCCAGAATGCCTGCATGCACCAGATCATCGAGGTCCACGTGTACGGGCAGATTCTCATGTACCCGGATCGCAATCGCCTTCACCAGAGGCAAGTGCTCGAGGACGAGTTCGTTTCGTCGCGCTAATTTGTTGGCCTGTCGAGTTGCTGCTGTTGTCATTTTTGCTGTTCCCTCGGCGTCCGTTTGCGGGCTGAAATTTTTGCGTCCGCGTCCAGCTTAGGAGCAACGTCCCCGCCAACTTCGCGCTCTACAGAGGCACGGCCTTTCTGACGAACAAAAGCTTGTAGCATCACAAACTCACACAAGGACTTAGCCCCGCCTCGGTAACGCGCGCGGCACACTGCCGCTGCGCCGCCGAAGCGCCGCCTGATTTCGTTCTGAAACGGATGCGCGCGGATGCAGGCGCCGTATCGGAAACGCCAGCGCCAAATTGAAACGCGCGCCGTTTTGGCGCTAACTTTTAGGGCTCAGTGGAAGAATAAACGGGCGGCGTGGGCTGAGTCCTTCGGCGGAACGCCTGAGGCAAGCTTTATAAAATCACCTGAAATGCGGGGCTTGGGGGTTTAGCACCCTTTAGCGCGCACGAACTATTCCTCATCCCGGCGCAGGGTAACCAGCCACGTTTTGACGGCCAGTCCGCCGAGGAACACCCATGTGGCGAGGCGGAACGGGCCATCCAGCGTGAGTCCGGCCAGCGCTGCCAGAACCGCATACGCGGCCAGAGCGAGGTAGAACTTCGTGCGATTCATCGGGCCGGCAGGTTGTAGAAAAATGCGAGTTGCAGCCGGATTTGATCGCCGCGGAACTCCGGAGGGAGCGGAGGAAAGGGGTTCGAAGCGCTGATGCCCGCAACGGCGGCGCGGTCCAGGGCGTCGGCGCCGGAGGGGACGGCGATCACGAGCTTGGGAACGAATCCGGAGCGGTCAATCGAAAACTGAATGACAACCTTTCCGCGCCGGCCAAGGCGGGCGCTTTCCGGAATGACCGCCATCCAGTTGCGGCGGACGGCAGCCAGCACGCGGATCAGGTACGGCTTGAAATCGACGCCCATGGGGTCGCTCAGCAGATCCAGACTGCTCGCCTGCCTGGTGGGGCCGCCAGTCTGGCCTGGCATCGGGATCTGGGGCATTTCAGCGCCGACGTCCCCGACGGAAACGCCGCCGGCGCGGTTCTGAACAGCGGCGCGGGCGGCCTCCAGAATGCCGCTCTTCGGCGCGGGGATACGGCTTGCGCCCTGAGGCGCGGCGGTGGGCAGGCCAGGCGTTTCAAATGCGAGCTTTGGCTTGTCCTCCGGCGGAGGCTGCGGTTTGGGCGCGGGTATGTTCACTTCCGGAATCGCGCCGACTGCGGGGGGAGGCGCCTGAGCAATCCGGATTTGCGAACTCTCTTCGATTGCGGGAGCTGGGGGTGGCGCCGGCCGCCCGCCCGGCGGCGGAGCAAATATGCGCGCGCGGGGCCGGACCTGCGGACGGGCGATGAGATTCTCCAAGCGGGCCTCCTTGGCGACCGGCGCGCGATTCGGCTGCTTTTGCGTCAGCGTCGTGAGCGGAGCAACCAAAGGCACGGCTTTGCGCACGTCGATTCGCTCGGGCTCGAGCGGCGGCGCCGGGGCGGGCAGGCGCGCGACACCGAAGGCCGCAAGAGCCATCAGAAGGTGAAACAGAATAGACCCTGCGCCGGCCCAAACAGACCGGCCGCGGTCTTTGCCTGATGACAGATCCACCAGAAGGCGGAGTTCCGGAGCGGTCTCCGATTCCATGCTCGCCGCAATCGGCCTCATACGCGAAAGAAACGACGCTTGGGACAGCGCGTAGGTTGCTAACCGCCTGAATTTGCAGGATGAAGCTGGCTACTCAGGGAATGCGCCACAATACGGGAATGCTCTTGTATTTTATCAAGGATTTCCACCGCCACCTCCAGCGCTCGCCGTGCGTCCTCTCCGCTCACCTGCGGCGCGCTGCGGCGTTCGACACACTCGAAAAACGACTCCAGCTCAAGCCGCAGCGGCTCTTCTTTTTGGATGCTTGCCGATTGAAACCCGATCTGCCGGTTCTCTCCCACCTCAAAAGCGACCAGATCCTGGCGGGCGTAATCCAGCGATAAGTACTGGCGGGGCTGGAACAATCTCAGCTTGCGCACGCGTTCCGTTGACACCCGACTGGCCGTGAGATTCGCGATACAGCCGCCCGGAAACGCAAGCCGCACGTTGGCGATGTCAACCTTTGGCGACAAGATGGAAATGCCGGCGGCGCGGATCTCCTCAGGCGGGCGGCGCACGAGGCTCAATACGATGTCGATATCGTGGATCATCAGATCCAGCACAACATCGACGTCCAGGCTGCGCGGGCTGAACAGGCTGAGCCGGTGGACCTCAAAGAACAGGGGGATTGTCGCTAACTTTTGCAGCGCCGTTACAGCCGGGTTAAAACGTTCGAGATGCCCTACCTGAAGAATGCGACCGCAGCGCGCTGCGGCATTGATGATCTGCTGCGCGGAAGCGACATCCGGAGCGATGGGCTTCTCGACCAGAACGTCCATGCCGCGCTCGATCAGAGCCGTTGCAATCTCCCGGTGAGTCACGGTGGGCGTCGCGACGATTGCGGCGTCGGCCTTGTCCTCAAGCCCGTCGATGCTGGTGAGCGCCTGGCATCCGTACTGCGCCGCTGCCTCCGCCGCGCGCTGGCGATCGACGTCGACGACGGCCGCCAGCGCGGCGCGCCCGCTTTGCCGGATGACGCGCAGGTGATTTCGTCCGAAGGCGCCCGCGCCGATGACGGCGACGCGAAGGGGGGCCATGTTAATCCTCCACGCGGAAGCCGACCACGGCAATGCCCGCCGCATCAGCCGCGCTCAGCATTTCTGTCCGATCCAGCAGAAGCGTGCGGCCTGCATCCACCGCCAGAGCGGTCGTATTTGTCTCGCGCATCACAGCGATGGTCTGCGGCCCGGCGACGGGGACATCGAAGAGGAGATGCGCACGCCGCCGCGACGCCTTCACCAGCCGGAGCGGTCTTCCATTGACCAGTCCGGCTGCTCGACGCAACATCGCGTCTGTACCTTCCATCGCTTCGACCGCGACGCATGCGCGATCGGCCACGGCGACGCTCTGTCCGATATCGAGGCTAGAGAGCGCGGCTGCAATCCGCCGGCCGTACTGAATGTCCCGCTCTTCGTCCCTGGCCAGCCCCCGCTTTGTCAGCGTCCCATCGCCCGCCAGCAACGGCTTCAACAGAAGCGTCGAGTCTACCAGGCGAATGCCTTCATTTTCGAGCGCTTTCGCGACGCCGCCGATCAATGCGTCCGTGCTTTTTTCGCGCAGCGAGCTGAGCAGCTTCAAAAGCCGCCAGTCCGGCCGTATCGAGGAGTACAGCTTCGAATGTTTCACCTGCCCGCACATCATAACTTCGCGGACGCCTTCGGCCTGCAGGATTTCAATCAAGCGGCTGAGCTCGCCGAGCGAAATCCAATAGCACTTGGGCGCAAACCTTTCGATATCGGGCGCCGCCTCTTCTTTAATGGCAATCGTAATCAGCTCGATGCCGGTCTCCCGGGCCGCCTCCAGCGCAAGACAGGGGAACCGTCCGTTTCCGGCGATCATGCCGTACCGCATACTACTTGATGAACCCACGCTGGGAGCGGGCGATGAACGCAAGCAGTTCATCGATTTCCGGCAAGGGCGGGGCCTCGGCGTGAATGCGATCCACCGCTTGCGTGGTGTTCAAGCCTGATCGCGTCAGAATGCGAAACGCTTTGTGCAGCGCGTCGATGGTGGATTTGGAGAATCCGCGGCGCTCCAGGCCGATGGCGTTGGCGCCGTACACTTTCACCTCGCGCGCGCTCACGGTCGTTGAAAACGGCAGAACATCCTGTGTGATCACGCTGTAACCGCCGATCATGGCGTGCCGTCCGACGCGGCAAAACTGATGAACGCCGCTAAAGGCTCCGATCACAGCCCAGTCTTCTACAGTGACATGTCCTGCGAACGTCACGCCATTGGCGAGCACGGTATGGTTGCCGATGATCACGTCATGCGCCACATGAACATACGCCATCAGCAGATTGTCGTCGCCGATGCTGGTGACCAGGCCGCCTCCTTCCGTGCCACGGTGAATCGTCACGAACTCGCGGATTCGGTTGCGGTTTCCAATGCGCGTCTCCGATCGCTCGCCTTTATATTTCAGATCCTGCGGCGCGACGCCTACTGTCGAGTAGGGGTAGAACAAGTTGTCCTCCCCGATGCGCGTTGGACCCTCAACGTAAACATGCGCCATGAGGCGCGTGCGCTCGCCAATCTCGACGCCCGGGCCGACGATGCAAAATGGCCCGATTTCGGCCGATTCGGCGACTCGCGCCGCGGGATCTACAATGGCGCTGGCATGCACAGGCATCGGCGGCAATCAGGCCACCGCAACCGGCTCGTTCGCCTCGCGTTGGGCCAGCTTGCACATTACTTCAGCTTCCGCCACTACAACGCCGTCCACGGTGGCCTCCCCATGCATCTTGGCCACCGACGCCTTGCGTTTGCCCACCCTCATCTCAATGCGAAGCTGGTCGCCAGGGCGCACCGGTCTGCGAAATTTAGCCTGTTCGATGGAAGCGAGAAAGACCAGCTTGCGGTCCCGATCTTCGATTTGCTTCAACACAAGCACGCCGGCTACCTGCGCCATCGCTTCGACGATAAGAACGCCGGGCATAACGGGGTAATTCGGAAAGTGTCCCATCGCCCACGGCTCATTAGCCGTGACATTTTTGACGCCGACGATGCGCTCCGGCTCCAGCTCAAGGATGCAATCGACGAGCAGCATCGGATAGCGGTGAGGAAGGATGTCGCGGATCGCATCGATGTCCAGCAATGGCATGCAGTGCCGCTATTATAACAAGCGATGGACCGGCTTCTTTCCTATGCGCGCTCGAACCAAAAAGAGATCATCGCGTTCATTCGCGAGCTCGTCGAGTGCGAGTCGCCGAGCAACGATCGCGCCGCGCTGAACCGTTTCGCCGATCTGTTTGCATCGCGGACAGCCGATATCGCCAGGTCCCGCAAGCTCCCTGGAGGCCACCTGCGATGCGAGTTCAAGCTGCCCAAGCGCAACCAGCAGGGGCGGATTCTGGCGCTCGGCCATTCGGACACCGTATGGCCGCTCGGCGCTCTGAAAACGACGCCCTTCCGTGAAAGGGATGGCCGTCTCTGGGGGCCGGGCGTTCTGGATATGAAATCGGGCCTGGCCTTCTTCGTGTACGCAATGCGCGGCTTGCGAGAGCTGGACATTCCCGTGCGTCGAAGCGTCATGTTGCAGATCAACGCCGATGAGGAAATCGGAAGCGAAAGCTCACGGGAGTACACCGAGGAGGCTGCGCGCCAGAGCGACTTCGTGCTTGTGCTTGAACCTGGGACCGGACTCGATGGAAAACTTAAGACTTCCCGTAAAGGGGTTGGCAAGTACACGGTGGCCGTGCGGGGCAGGGCTGCGCACGCGGGGATCGACTTCGAGGCGGGAGCGAGCGCGATTCTCGAGCTCGCCCGCCAGATCGAGCGCATCTCCGGATTCACCAGGCTCGAGCGCGGCATTACCGTCAGCCCTGGAACCATTCGCGGCGGCACTCGTACGAACGTCGTCGCAGCTGAAGCGCACGCGGAATTCGACGTGCGCATCGTCAAAGCCAGCGATGCCGGTTGGATCGACCAGCAGTTCCGGCGTCTGAAGCCATTCGATAAGCGCTGCGCGATCGAAGTCGCTGGCGGACTGAACCGCCCTCCCCTGGAACGATCCCGACCGGTAATCGAGCTGTTTTGCGAAGCCCGGCGCCTTGCGCGCGATCTCGGCGTAACCTTGGAAGAGTCCGCGACGGGCGGCGGATCGGACGGCAATTTCACGGCCGCTCTCGGCATCCCTACGCTCGACGGGCTTGGCGGCGTGGGCGAAGGAGCGCATGCCGTCAACGAAAGCATTCTCATCGACCGCATTGCGGATCGGACGGCGCTGATCGCGAAGATTGTCTCCGAGGCGCGCGCTCCGGGTAAGGGCGGATCCGCCAAGGCGGCTTTGAGAAGTTAAGTCTGCATATGCCTCTTGCTTTGCATCGCATCGCGGCAAAGCGTATCGATTGCATGCCGTCGACAAGCGCATGCGTGCGCAACCGGCGGCGCACTTTGTCGAGCGTTCACCAATGAAAATTACGGGCGTTAAAACCGTCGTCGTAAACGCGGAAATGCGCAACTGGGTCTTCGTGAAGGTTGAGACGGATCAACCCGGACTCCACGGGTGGGGCGAAGCCTCGCTGGAATGGAAGACGCGCAGCGTTTCTGGCGCGATTCAAGATTTCGAGCCGATGGTCGTCGGCGAAGATCCCACTCGAATCGAACATTTATACCAGAAGATGTATCGGCAGTCATTCTGGCGGCTGGGGGTGATCGGTATGTCTGCAATCTCAGGCATCGAGCAGGCGTGTTGGGACATTCTCGGCAAATCGCTGAATCAACCGGTATACAAACTGCTCGGCGGGGCGGTTCGGGATCGCGTGCGGATGTACACTCATCTCGGCGGCGGAGACATGCGAGCCGTCTACGAATCGCAGCTCAGCGCGGACCCTCAGGTCTTCGCGGATCGGGCGCTCGAAGTCACCGCCAAGGGATACACAGCCCTAAAAGTGTTGATCACGCCGCCTACGGAGGCGCTGAACAGCATCGGTGCGTACCGCTATGCGGAGCGAATGATGGGCGCGCTTCGCGATGCGGTCGGGGAGTCTGTCGACATCATGGTCGATTGCCACGGCCGCCATTTTCCCGGCAACGCCATCGAATTCTGCCGCGTACTGGCGCCATACCGGCCCCTCTTTATCGAAGAGCCGGTGCCTCCCGAAAACGTGGAGGCCATGGCCGAACTGCGGAAGCTGAGCCCCATCCCCATCGCGACCGGAGAGAGGCTTGTCACGCGTTTTCAGTTCCGGCCGCTGTTTGAACAGCAGGCATGTCACGTCATCCAGCCCGATCTGTGCCACTGCGGCGGGCTCGCGGAAGCAAAGAAGATCGCTGCGATGGCCGAAGCCTACTACGTGGGCGTGGCGCCGCATAATCCGCTGGGCCCTGTCGCCAACGCGGCGGCTCTCCATTTTGCGCTCAGCACGCCGAATTTCCTTATTCAGGAAGACATGCTTGCCGATGTGCCATGGCGCTGGGAGGTTGTGCGGCACAAGCTGGAGACCCGGGACGGGTATTGGCTGCCTTCCGATGCGCCCGGCCTGGGCGTGGAGGTTGACGAGAAGGCTGCCAAACAACATCCATTCCGGCAGGAGGTGATGCACTCAACGACAGTTCGCGCCCACGATAATGCGATTCTCGATTGGTGACGGACTCCTGCCAGTCGACACGCGCCAAGCCTACCCGCGCATCCGCCGCATCATCCACGTGCATGCTGCGAGACGGCCCAGTGATCGGGGCGCTCAACGACGGTTGGCGCCCATTTGCAATCGTTGATTGGAGTCCCCTCCATTTGCCGCTTCTCACGCCGGTACGCAGCCGAATCGGCGCTCCCGCGCGTGAAACTCAGCCACCGCGCGGGCGAGGTCATCCCCGGTGAAATCCGGCCACATTTTCGTCGTGAACACGAATTCGGCATAGGCGCATTCCCACAACAGAAAATCGCTCAAGCGCTGCTCGCCGCCGGTGCGGATCAGCAGGTCCACCTCCGGACCGAGCGCGCTGGCGAAGGCTTCCCGCGTCGGCGCAGCCTGAGCGGCGGCCTGGAGGATGGCGTCCCGAGATGAATAATCGACCGCCAGTCGGAGATCGAGCAGGCGACCGCAGGCGGTATGCCGCTCGGCAGCGGAGATCGCCTCGCGGAGGTCGGGAGGAAGGCGGTCGCGGCGTCCGATGAAGCGCAGCCGTACGCCGTTCTCAAGGCAGCGTTCTGTTTCTTCCACGAGATAGGTCCACAGCAACTCCATCAAAGCGGCCACTTCTTCTGCTGGACGGCGCCAGTTATCGCAAGAGAATGCGTACAAGGTCAGTGTTCGGATGGAAAGATCCGGCGCAGCCTCAGTTACGCGCCGGACCGATTCGGCGCCAGCCCGGTGCCCGGCGATGCGCGCCAGTCCGCGCTGCCGAGCCCAGCGCCCGTTGCCGTCCATAATGATCGCTACATGAAGAGATGTACTTTGTGTCATAAAGTTTAATTCCACAAAAAAAGGAGCGGCTGCTCCCGATCAGGCGTCGCGCATGGCGTGAATCAGCGCTTCCATATGATCCAGATACCGTTCGAGGGCGCGGCGTCCTTGAGCGGTGAGCCGGTATTCTGTCCGCGGCATGCGTCCCGCGAAAGACTTGGCGCAGGAAACATATCCTGCTTCCTCGAGCCGCCGCGCGTGCACGCTGAGGTTGCCGTCGGTGGTTTTCAGCAGCTTTTTCAGATCATTGAATGTAAGGCAATCGTTTGCGGCCAGCGCGCTGACGATGCCGAGCCGGATTCGCTCATGGATCAGCCGGTCGAGATCGGGCAGGGCCTTATCGGCGCTGTGGGTCCTGAGCGACCGACGCCCGGGCGCATCGGCCTGCGACTTGTCCGGGCGGTCGGCTGGAAGAGCATTGTTTTTAGCCACCGTACCTCCTCGCGATGAGCGTTCCGAACAGAATGTGTAAGCCGCCAAAGCCGAACCCAAGCAGGGCGTCGCCCCAGGCCGCGGGCGCGAACAACGCGGCGGCGCCAGTCAACATGAACGCCGAACCCATGATGGGCACCACCGACGCCGAGAACGCGCCGCCGCTCACCACCGCCGTTCCGTACAGCAGCAGCCATACGCCAGGGATTGGACCGAACAGGCCCACGCGCAAAAGCGCGATTGTGAGGAGAGCGCCAACGGCCACCGGCGGCGCAAAGCCGAGCACAAATTTGCGCGCCGGTTCCGACCGCAAGGACAGATGAGCCGCTTTGGCCTTGCGGCGAACCGTCCATAATCCAATGCTGAGCGCCAGCGCTCCTTCGATGATCCACACCGCGAGCCAAGCGGGACGCGAACGCTGAAGGGATGCGATCAGGGCGGCGGCAACGGCAGTGAGGCCCATTGCTACGCCGCCCCAGCCGGGAACAGCGGTAAACGATCCCGCGCGCTCCATCATGCCCCGGATATATCGAAGGTTGTCGAGGGCGTGCTCGTGAATCGCTATCGGAGGCGCCGGCTTGCGCGACCCGGCCGGCCAGGCTGAGGCCATACAGGACGAGTGTACACCGCTTGAAGACTGGCGGCAAGTACTTTGTTAAACAGAGAAGACGCCGCCTCAATGCCGCTTCGCCGCCTGCCTTAGGGGAGCAACTGTTTGAGGGCCGCCGGGCCGGGCGCAGCCGGTCTGGAGGCCGATGTGCGCCCGCCGCTGAATGGGGCCTGCCATAGAGGGCCCGGCTCGCTCGCGGTCGAGCGCAGCCTAAAACTCGAATCGCAATCCCATCTGCAACTGCCGCGGATTTCCCACTGTGCTGGTAATCGAGCCGGCCTGCGGGTTGCCAATGGTCGCATTGGGCAAGCCGAACTGCGGATGATTGAAAACATTGAAAGCCTCCGCGCGGAATTCCAGCCGGCTCTGCTCACGGATTACGAAGTTCTTGAACAGCGACATGTCCCAGTTCGTGCGACCTGGGCCGAACAGGATGTTTCGGCCCGCGTTTCCGTAGGTGTAAGGCGCTGGCGTTGTGAACGCCGACGGATCGAACCAACGCTGCAAGGTTCGGGGGTAGGATACGGGCTTGGCGACGTCCGGCCGGCTGCCCGTGCCGGTGTTGGTCGTGGAGGTCTGAAGCACCGGCGAAAAGGGGAGTCCGGTTTGTATGGTGAGTATACCGTTGGTCTGCCATCCGCCCAGGATCCAGGTCAGCGGGCCGGCGTGGTTGAGAAAGGGTTTTCCTCTTCCCACCGGCAGCTCCCAGAGATAGCTCAATGTAAGCCGGTGGCGGATGTCGATGATTGAGTTGCCGCGTTCGGCGCGGAGGTTGCGCGGGTTCTGCGGTTGGGGCCCGGCCGCGCCGCCGCCAAATTCGAGCGGTACATCGTCAATCGCGTGGGCCCATGCATAGGCCAGGATAGCGCTGACGCCCTGGCTGAATCTCTTGTCCACGGTGAGCTGAAACGAATAATAAGAGCTAAGCCCGTCCGTGGTGAAATAGCTCGCGTCGGCGAGATTAGGCGCAATCGAATACAGCGGCCGCCGTGTGTTGAGCGCGGTTGCTCCGGGCACGGCCTGATTCGCGTTGTAGGTGTCATACAGGCGCCGGCCGAGATTGCCGACAGCCGCTGTTTTGACAACCAGAGACCACGGCGCGATTTCATGCTCGAGAGTGATATTGAACTGTTCCGCGTAGGAAGGACGGAATTTGGGGTCTACCGCGAAGACCGTTCCGAACGGGTTATCGGCGAGGGCGAAGTTCACGGGCTGAAGCGGCGGGAAACCATCGCTTACCCGCTGTCCCACGTTGATATCGCCGGGCGAAATGCTCACGGTCGATCCAAACGGCAATTGGCGGAACAATCGCAGGCTTCCGCCCTCGCTTCCTGTTGGGTTGTAGAAGAGGCCGAATCCGCCGCGCACGACTGTGTGCGCCGGAAGCTGGTAGGCAAACCCAAAGCGCGGTCCGAAATCCCGGTAGTAGGGCTGCACCCCCGCATACCGGTCGACTCCATTCCGGCCGGCGACGTCGATCTTGCCCGTAAACAGGTTGAAATTAGCCCACCGGTTCGCGACTTCGTAATAGGGGCTGAAATAGTCCCAGCGCAAGCCGAGATTCAGGGTAAGCTTCCGGCTCGCGCGCCAGTCATCGGCCAAATAGAGACCGATTTCCGTTCCGCGTTCCCCGGGCCAGTTCAGAGTGTAGTCATGCGCAATCAGGGTCGGATAGCCCAACAGGAAGCTGGCCATGCTATCGCCTCCCGATCCGGCGGGTTGCCGCGAATCCGTCAGGGCGGGGGAGAAGTTGAAGCGGCCGTTCCCTTGATTGGTCTGATAGATCGTAAGCTGCCGGCGACGGAAATCGGCGCCCCATTTTAAGGTGTGGCCGCCGATCGTATAGCTCATGTTATCGATGTACTGAAATGTATTTTCACGCCTGTATATGGGCAGCGAGCGCGTCTGACCGATGCCGATATAGCTTGAGGGCGAGAAGATCGGCAAATTCTGTTCAGCGGGAGTGACATTCGAGTTCGGCACTCCCAGCTGATTGCCGAGCGCGCCGCCAGGTTGATACTGGTCCGCAGTATAGTCCAGGCGATACCGGTTGAAACCGAGTCGAAGCTCATTCACCAGTCGTGGGCTGATCACCTTGGCGTAGCTGGCGACGGCATGCTGGGCTGGTTGAAACGAGGTTCCGGCAAACGACGCCTCATCGCTGAGGTTTACGGGCCGCGAAATTCCCGGAATGGTGGTCGGGGGAAACGTACTGGGGACTCGCGTCTCGGTATTTTGAATCGCCCATCGCGCGAAAAAGTTATCCTTCGGCGTAATTTGATGGTCGATGCGTACGTCGCCTTGATTCCAGGCCTGATGTTGGACCAGGTTGGCAAGATAGTTGTTGAAGCGGCCAGGAGCGGTCGGCGCCGGATAAGCATTGATCATTTTCGCCGCAATTGGGTCCCACCGATTGGCGGGGATCTGGTTGCCGGCAAATTGATCGCGAATGAAACCCGATCCGGCCGGGTTTGGCCGTGTGGTCAGCGGGTCATAGATCGGCGCTGTCTCGCTAAAATCGCCGCGACGCATCGCAAGCGTCGGGACGTTGCCTAAGAGAAGCTGTTGCGCATCGCGGCGGTATCCTTCGTAATCGACGAAGAAGAATGTGCGGTTCTTGCCGTTGTACGCCCTAGGCAAGACCACAGGTCCGCCCAATGAGCCGCCGAACTGATTCAGGCGGAAGGCCGGAAAAGCCGTTCCTTTCGGGCTGAAGAAGTTGCGCGCGTCCATAGCGGAGTTCCGCAGAAGCTCGAACAAACTTCCATGGAACTGGTTCGTGCCGGACTTCGTAATTACATCCACTACAGCTCCGGAATTACGGCCTATCTCAGCGCTGTACAGATTTGTCTCAATTTTGAATTCGCGCACCGCCTCGACCGCCGGGCGCAGCACAATCGACAGCGTCAGGCGCTCGTTATCGTCGACGCCGTCGTAGAGGAAATTGTTTGAACCTTCGCGGTTGCCATTAGAAAACACCTCGGTGCCCGGCCGCCTGTCATCCGGACGCGTTCCGCTCATGATTGTGCCGGTTGCGGAATATCCGACGCCATTCACGCCTGGGCTCAAGATGGCAAGCTGGATGAAGTTGCGTCCGTTCAAGGGCAACTGGTTGACCAGTTGAGTGTTGATAACGGTGCCGAGCGACGAGGACTCGGATTCGAGTAAAGGCGCCTGCGCCGTAACCTCCACTGCCTCGGCCACCTGCCCTATTTGCATCGTCAGATTGACCTGGGCTTGCTGATTGACTTGCAGGGTAATGCCACGCTGCACCAATTTGCGAAATCCAGGAGCTTCGACGCTGATCTCATAATCTCCCGGCGGCAGCAGTGGGATTACATAAGACCCAGCGGCATCACTCACAGTCTCATGTGCGCGTCCGGTGGCGACGTTGGTGGCAATCACCTTTGCGTTGGCCACTCCCGCCCCCGTGGGATCCATGATGGTCCCGCTCAGCTCCGCCGAAGCCACCTGCGCTGAAATACCTAAGCAGGCTGCGAATAACAGCACAACCAATGTGAAAGACTTTGACACCGATTTCCCTCCACCAATAGAATCCCGAAGCTGTTAAAGTTCTGAAGCCTGGAGCTGTTGATGATTTTATATCGTGCGGGAATCTCCATGGGCAAGCTCGCCTCGCAGCTTTGCAGCTTGCAGAGTATGCAATATCACGATTCATCCCTCCCTGTGATGACTCGAGCTAACTAATTCGCGAATTGCGGCTAGATGGGGTCTAGTCGAATTTGAAAAGAACAACTACAATCAAAGATGTTCCGTGGCAGAAGAGCCTTGAAGACCTGAAAGGAGAGTCGGTGAACGACATAGAAGCTGTCATTTCTCAGTTGGAGCGGCAGCGGCAGGCCATCGATAATGCCCTTGCCGCGCTTCGCGATATCTCGGGAATTTCTGGCGGCGCTTCTCGAACCGCTGGCCAGTCCGGGCCGGGCGCGCCAAGGAAGCGCGTCTTGACCCCCGCCGGACGGAGGAGGATCGCGGAGGCAGCTCGCAGACGTTGGGCTGAAAAGCGCGCAGCCGAAGCTGGACAGTTGCAGGCTAAGGCAGTAAAAAAAGCGCCCCGGAAGAGTCAAATTTCCGCCGCCGGGCGGAAGAGACTGGCCGAGGCGATGAGGAAACGCTGGGCGCTGAAGCGCGCTGCTCAGGGCCA
>Ga0070739_10004902_pt1 | contig 15559 bp, 11 predicted proteins | sample Coa_R1_7_FD_66445 | JGI IMG/M metagenome (GOLD analysis project Ga0070739, IMG submission 66445) | Surface soil microbial communities from Centralia Pennsylvania, which are recovering from an underground coalmine fire - Coalmine... | ecosystem: Environmental > Terrestrial > Soil > Unclassified ... | reverse complement strand
CGTACCGTGTCTGGAGCCACGTCGCGAACCATGGCTAGAAAAGCAGCTCCATCCATTTCCGGCATTCTCATATCGGAAATAACCACGGCATAAGGTCCGGCCTCTGCAACTTTTACCAGTGCTTCTGCCGCTCCAAGAGCCGTATCAACATCAAAGGTGCGGTGCAGCAGACGGCGATAACCATCCAGCGCTGCCGGTTCATCATCTACAAACAGAATTTTTTCAGTCATGCTAACCTCAATCTTGTTCTTGCGTTCCAAGACGCGTCCCTTAGCTTTTTTTCGTATCATTCAAAGGCAAGCGGATAAAGAACGTTGTGCCTTTCTTTTCTTTCGTCTCAAACCAGATCTTGCCGCCGTGTTTCTTTACAACCACGCCGTGGACCAAAGTCAGTCCCTGCCCGGTCCCGCGGCCCACAGCTTTGGTCGTGAAGAAAGGTTCAAACACCCGCGATGCGATGCTTTCAGGAATTCCGATACCTGTATCCTGAATACTGATCTCAACCCACTCTCCATCGCGACGAGTCCTTAAGGTGATTAACCCTTTTTTTCCGGCGCCATGTCCCACTACGTCCCCAATTGCATGTGCGGCATTGATAATTAGATTGAGGATTGCCTGGTTAAATTCACCGGCAAGGCAGGGCACCATCGGCAGTTCCCCGAAATATGTTTTTACATCCGCTACATACCGCCACTCATTCCGCGCCACCGTAAGGGTGGTTTCAATGGCGTGATTAATATCAATGGGTTTCTTGAGTTCTGAACCTGGATGAGAGAACTCTTTCATCGCCTTCACAATATTGGCAACTCGCTTGATTCCCTCCAGTGTCTGGTCAATGGCGCGCGGAACTTCGGATTCCAGGTAATCGAAATCAGCAGCGTCCCATGCTTCACCAAAGTGCGCCAACTTCTCAGCGCCAAGAGGGCCGACGGCAATTTCTTCCCGAATGCCTTTCGCTTCTTTCAACAGACTGCTGATCGTTTGCCACGAATCTTTTATAAAGGTGGTGTTGTCACCGACAAACTGCGTGGGTGTATTGATCTCATGTGCGATCCCCGCCGCCAACTGCCCAATTGCCTCCAGCTTCTGCGACTGGCGAAGCTGTTCTTCCATGGCTTTTCGTTGCGTAGTGTCTGCCCCGATGATCAAGACAGCGCTCGCACTCTGGTTGGCAAATTCAACGGGAGTCACTGTAAAGCCCAACAGTCTTGTTTCACCATCTTTTTGGAAATGAATATTGTCAACGCGACACACAGATTTTGCGTCAAGCCATTCGTAAATCTTTGCTTCAATATCCTGGTCAAGCCACTTAATGCCGCAATTTAGAAGGGATTTGCCGCGAACATCAGCTGGAACCAGGCCGAAAACCTCACGTGCGGCAAGGTTCCATTGAGTGATACGTCCGCTGGTATCAAGACCAATCAAAATTGTTGGCACGGAGTTGATGACCAGCTCTGATTCCTTATGAGCTTCGCGCAAGTGCGCTTCAGCATTTTTTCTTTCAGTGATATCAATAAAGGTCACCACCAAGCCCACGATCTCGCCATTTTTCAAGACCGGATGTGACCAGTACTCCGCGGGGAAGCTTGTTCCGTCCGCGCGCCACAGAACTTCACCATCTACTCGGATTTCTTCTCCATGGGCCAGCGCCTTGTATATGGCGCACTCCTCGATCGGATAAGTCGAGCCATCATTGCGGCTGTGATGGATCAAAAGATGAATGTTTTTTCCCAGCAGTTCATCCACTGATTGATATTGCAGGACGCGCAAAAATGCGGTGTTACAAAATGTGCAATTGCCGTCACGATCAATGCCAAAGATGGCTTCCGCTGTTGAATCCAGGATCAGTTGCAGTTGCTCTTCGCGCTCTTCCAGAATTACCCGTGCGGCAAGCCATTCATCGATAATGCGTGAAGTGGTTACAAACCTTTCCACGCCATTCTGGGCATTGCGGACAATGCTGCCGTGTGAATCCACCGTGCGCCAGCTTCCGTCTTTGTGCTGCAACCGGATCTGTACATTAGTATTGGTTCCAGGTTCCATAGCGTGCTTTGACCGGCGACGGATCATCTCCCTATCATCAGGGTGCACATGTTCAAGAAGGTGCGCACCGGCGAGATCATCGGGGCTATAGCCAAGATGTTTCTGATACGCAGGACTGGTGTAGAGAATTGTTCCGCGTCGGTCAGTAACGGCAATCAGCTCGTCAGCATTTTCTGTGATCGCGCGAAACAGGGCTTCGCTTTCCTCCAGGGCTTTTTCTGCGGCTTTCTTCTTCGTCACATCCTGGATTTGTGAAACAGCCTGAATGGATGGGCCATAACGACTCTTCACAGAGGATACTGTGAGCAGCCCCCAGATTGTCTTGCCGTCTTTATGTAAGTACCGTTTTTCAATCTGAAAATTTTTGATCTGCCCGGTAATCAGCTTTCTGAACAGATCTTCGCTTGTCTCTAAATCTTCAGGGTGCGTCAGATCCCGAAAAGTAGATTTGAGCACCTCTTCTTTGGTGTACCCAAAAAAGTCCGCGAACGCCTGATTGACTTGCTCCCACCGCCCATTCGCATCAACAATGGCCATGCCGACGCCGGAACACTGGACAGCGTCTTGAAACCGCATCTCGCTTTCCCTCAAAGCCCTTTGCAGGCAAATCCGGCTGCCGGTTTCAAGGCGCGCACGCAGCTCGCGCGGATCGAAAGGTTTAATCAAATAATCGTCAGCGCCGGCTGAGAGGCCTTCAATGCGTTCCGTCTGCTGATCGCGGGAAGTTACAAGAATAATGTAGATGTATCTGGAGTTTGAGATTGCTCGCACACGCTGGCAAACTTCAATGCCATCTGCGCCGTCCATCATCCGGTCCAGAACAGCCAACTCCGGGCCGTTTTCCTTTTCAAGTTCGTGGATTGCTTCCTCACCGTTCGAAACTGCTACCACATCGTAGCCCCATTGGGTCAGCAGCTTTACCAGCATCTTGCGCGCAATTGGATCATCATCAGCAACAAGGGCACTCGTTCCAAGAGTGGAAACCACATTCATGGCTGCGGGTTCGGAGCCTGCCTGCAGGATCGCGCGGTCCGGTTCGCTATGCACATTTTGTGTTTTCACTGACATCATTTTCTGGGAAGGCTCCGCATCAACTGAGAAATGGCCGTTACAGTCGCCACCCCTGATGAAAAGCGTGCGGCTTATTCCATTTGGATATCGGCATTTCTGCCACGGGTGGTTAGAATTTTTATTTAGAAACCTATGGGCTGAGATCGGCTTCGTTGGATTACAAATTCCTTAGACACCCTAGCCAATGCGTGGACATCGCTTGTGAAGCTGTTGCCTTTTGGGAAGATTAGAATGCTTTATTTTATTGTCGAACAACCAGCCGCAGCCTGGCCCTTCGCACAACTATTCCGGAAATCAGAGACAAAAGTCGAAGGCGGGCGCGGGATGCCAAAGAGCCTTACTTCTGGATCGCATCATCGATATTAATGTGGTTCTTCTCCAATACGACGCCGATTGCTCTATCCAAAGTAAATCTGGCCTTGATGTAAGCACTGCGAGCGGCAACTTCCGTGGAACGGGACTGGGCTAGAAAGCTTTGATCCTGGACAATGAAGAAATTAGCTGAGGCACCAACGGAGAGCTTTTCCTTTTCTGACTGCAAGAGCTGTTCCTGATAGATGCGGCTTTGGACTGAGGCATCGTAAGCCGTACGCGCCATTTGCAAAGCGCGTTGCGCGCTTTGTACTTCTTCCAGAACCTGATTTTGCAGTTGCTGCAGACGCGCCTGCATCTGCCGGAGTTGCAGCGTGTCTCGCGCGGCATCAGAGCGCGCGACACGATTACGAATCGGCAGGCCGATATTGATGCCTGCTTCGTAGATCTTGCCGGTCTGTCCCACTGAAGTTGCATTCAGACCGACCCCGCCTGATTGGTTCGCGGCTGCTACGTCTGAAGTAGCCAGCGCTCCGCGCGTCTGCACATCGGCGATCAAGTCGATCTGCGGCAGAGTTTGGTTGCGCGATCCTTCCAGAGTGATCTTGCCATTTGTGACCTGAAGCGCCGCCTGTGCCAGATCAGGTCGGTTTGCCAGTGCCTCTTTTACTAGTTGGTCTATAGGCTCCAGTTGTTCCACCGCAGGAATGGAAATGCCGGTTGTGGCTTTAATGTGTACAGTCTTCAATGCTGGATCATCCACGCCTTTGCGGGCCAACTGCGTTTTTAAAATAATCTCCTGCTGATCCAGAAAACCCTGCGAGCGGACCAGATCAAGTTGCGCGGCTGAGACCAGGGCTTTCACGCGCATCAATTCAATGGGCGCCAATGTGCCGACATCTACTTGGATTTTGTCGTCATCATAAAGTCTGTTCGCAGCAGCCAAGGCTTCCTGTTTCACCAGGACATCCTCATTCAGGCTGACAAAATCGTAGTAAAGCCGCGTCACGCCATAGACCAACTCAATCAATTGCTGCCCAAAAACAAGTTTGGAGATTTTCTTATCATTCTTGGCGACACGTATCTCACGGCGGTTCACGTTAGTACCAAAGCCGCGCAGCAGGGGCTGAATCAGTGCCACTTGCACATTGGGTGTTGAAAAAGGATTATCACTGGAGAGGCCCGCGGCAATCGCTCCGTTATTGTTGACGCCAGCCTGCAGAGTCAGACCGGTGCTGAAACCCTGGACAATGGAAAGGTTGGCAAGGTTGCTGTTGCTGGTTCTGGAACTTCCCTGAGTAACTGTGCCGGCGGCATTGTTCTGGTCAACGCGGACTCGCGCAAACTGGCCGTTCAGTTCGGCGTCATAGTTGGGAATAGGCGGACCGCTGGAAAAAGAAGATGATCCCTGCAGGGAAAGACTGTTCTGTTGTTCCGTGATCTCGCTTACATCAAAAAAGCTTGCGCTGACTGAGGTTGAAGTTGGGTTTGCGGTTGGCGAAGCCACGCTGAGCAGAGGACCTGCTGGCCCGCCAACACCGTTGGGCAATTGCGAGACATTAAAAGAGACGCCGCGCGATGTGCCACCACCCTTGGTGCGCATGATATCCATATCGGCAATGCCCAGATCATAACGGTGAATTTCCGCATCAAGATTGTTGGTAATAGCCAGAGCAATGGCATCATCCAGAGATAAGTTCAGCACGCCGTCATGCACAAGATCATTCATGGCCAGAGGTTTTTCAGCCGGTGGCGGCACGCGGAAATTTCTATACCAATTGATGACCGGAATGACCGGTTCTGGCGCTTCAGGATAGCTTTGTGGCTTCCCATGTGCTTTTTCAATATCCTGAACGGCAGTGCCAGTCTGGCTTTGTTCAACTTGCGTACTGCTTTGCTGAGCACGGGCAAAAAGTGTTGTGAATACCAGGATGGCGGCAATAGCGGCGCAATAATATTTGACGAAGAATAATTTCATTTCTTCTTCCCCGATTTGTTGTCCTGCTTCTGATTGCCGTTTTGCTGCCCGCCTTGCTGACCATTCTTTCCGTTGTTCTCTGTACCCCCAGACGATTTGGATTTTTCATATTGCTCGCCGCCGGCGCTTTGCTGGCCTTGGTTGCCGCCGGATTGCTGCCCCGGAGCTTGCGCCTGCTTGGCATTTACCTTGGCGCCTTCCGTGGTTTCGTCAGTAGGCGTGAGCACAACCTGATCGCCTTCATTCAGGCCGGTCAGCACTTCCACCATGGGACCATAATCGCGGCCAAGCTGCACCGGTTGCAGATGGACTGCATTGTCCTTAACTGTTGCAACAAACGTGCCGTTGCTGCGTGTGATCACGCTGTCAGACGGAACTGAGATTGGCGGCTGGGCACGTACATTGACCAGCGACACAAGCACATACATTCCTGGCAGGAGTGCTTGCTTGCTGTTATTGATCTGGATCTCCGTGAGCAGCGTGCGCGTGTTCGGGTCAACAGAATTTGCCGTGCGCGTAACTTTTCCCTGTGCCTTATATCCTGGGCGCGACGATGCTTCGATTTCTGCGGGCATCGCAAGCTTCACGTAAGGCGCGTATGCCTCAGGCACTGCCACAAAAACACGCAGCCGTTCTGACTGCGCTACGCGAAACATCTCACCTCCCTGAGCGCCGCCGGTCGTTGGGGTTGCACTATTTCCGCTTGCAGTGTTGGTTGTGTCGCCCTGTCCAGAACCAGTGGCTGAAATGAGCGAACCCACATCAACATTCCGAGCAGTAACTACTCCATTGAATGGAGCAATCACGCGCTCATATTGTTGTAGCTTGATCAGGCGATCAAGATTGGCCCTGTTTGCAGCTACGGTATTTTGCGCTGCGCTCAGATTTGCGACAGCCACTTCGTAATTCGCCTGTTGAGTGTCAAAGTCCTGCCGGGCAATTACACCTTTTGTTACCAGCACACTGAAACGATCTCGTGTGAGCTTGGCTAGATTGAGCTGTGCCTGGACCTGTCCAACGGCAGACTGGCTTTGCAGCAACGTGGCCCGGGCCTGATCTACCTGGCGATCAAGATCTGGAGCATCAATGATGGCGAGCAGTTCGCCAGCACGGACTTTGTCGCCAATATCGACTTTGCGCACCCGAATGTAACCAGAAGCGCGGGCAAAGATCGGAGCTTCTACATAGGCATTGAGCGTGCCGGGAAGTTCCAGACGGTCGTCTGGGGAAGAGCGCTTGGCCTGAACGACGTCAGTCGTCGGAGCAGTATTTTTTTTGCGCTCCGCTTCTTCCTGTATCTTTTTATTGCGGTTGTGGCGCGGCAAAAAGCCAATGAGGAAAGCAAGCAGCAGAAGAATTACCAGCCCGATCAATATGAATTTGCCTTTGCCTGCAAATAGAGAGCCGCCATCGCCATGCTCTGCCGGGGGAAGCGCTAACTGGGGCTCAGCTTGCGGCAATGTTCTGTCAGCCGGCGGCAGATTGGATTGTAGTTCCAGCCGATTGTCGTCCTGATGGATTCGCTCGCTGGAAAGATTTCTTTCGTGTCTCATGTTGTCCTGATCTCTCATGCTGCCTGGGGACCGTTTCCTTTTTTGTCTTTCACTTCGCCCTCTTTTTTATCTTTTTTCCTGCCGCCCTTGTCGTCTTTCTCGTCTTCGTGCGTTTCTTCGTCGATCTTTTTGTCGTAGTCGATAGGCGCTTCTTTGCGTAGCAGGGAGTAGACCACCGGCACAACCACCAGCGTGCTGATCGTGGCAATCAACAATCCTCCGATAACGGCGCGGCCAAGCGGTGCGTTCTGCTCGCCGCCTTCACCCAGTGCAAGAGCCATGGGGCCATGCCAATAATCATCGCCAGGGCCGTCATACAGACCGGGCGCAAACGAGTGAAACCCGCGGACAATGCAGCTTCCATAGCGTTCTTGCCTGCAGCCCGCTCGTCATTGGCAAAGGTCACCAGCAAAATGCTGTTGGCCGTAGCCACGCCAATGGTCATGATGGCTCCCATGAGCGAAGGCACGCTCAGCGTGGTTTGTGTGATGAAGAGCATCCACGCAATGCCGGCAAAAGCGCCAGGGAGAGCGGTAAGAATAATGAAGGGATCAATCCATGATTGAAAATTCACGGCCATCAGCAAATAGACAAAGATCACGGCGAATCCAATGCCCAGCGTGAGCCGGTCAAAAGATTGCTGCATGGTTTCCACCTGGCCACGCAGTTCAAGATAGGAGCCGCGCGAGAGTTGGTTCTTCTCGTCGGCCATGATTTTTCTGACCTGCTTGGCCACGCTGCCAAGATCGCGCTGATCGGCGTCGGCATAAACGTCGAAAATCGGCTGCACATTGTAGTGGTTCACAATGGCCGGTGAAACGGACCGCTTCACATTGGCCAGGTTGCTCAAGAGCTGTGTACTGGAAGCTCCAGTGGCTGTGATCGGTGTTTGATTGATGTTATCGAGCGACTGTATTTTGTACTGCGGGGTCTGCACCACTACTTGATAGTTCACACCATTTTGCGGATTTACCCACTGGTTTGGCGCAGTCTGAAAGCTGCCGCTCAGCGAGATCAACATGCTGCTGGCAACGTCACGCTGGGTCAATCCCACTTGCTGGGCCCGGCTGCGGTCTACATTGATATCCAGTTCCGGCGCTGATACTTCCTGATGAACGTGAACATCTACTGCGCCCGGGATCTGCGATATTTTCTTCTCCAGATCTTTTGCGGCCTTATAGTTGCCCATTGGATCGCGTCCCACAACTTGCACATCAATTGGCTGCGGGCGGCCAAAGTTCAGAATTTGGTTGGTGATGTTGGCTGCGGTGAAGAAAAAAGTTTCCTCTGGAAATTTCTGCTCCAAATCTGCACGCACCTGCCGCATCAGGTCTTTGGTGGCAGTATGCTTTTTATTGAGCGAGATAAGAATGTCGCCATCGGCATCGCCAATGGTGTTGATGTCACTGAATCCCAGATTCACGCCGCCCGGCGGAATTCCGATATTGTCCAGAATGATATCGATCTGGCCTTCAGGAATTACGTGCCGGATTTCCTCTTCCACCTTGGCAAAAACCTGCTCTGTCTGTTCAATGCGCGTTCCCTGCGGTGCGCGGACGTGGAGGCGCATCTGGCCGGAGTCGACATATGGGAAAAAGTCTTCTCCGATGACAAAGATCAGCATGGCTGAGCCAACGGCAAAGACGCCAAACACAATCAGCACCAAAGCCCGGCGATGCAGGCAAAAATTCAGGAATGACTTGTAGTGCTCGCGCATCCGGTCAAATTTCTTCTCAAACTTTTCATGAATGCGCCAGATAAAGTTCCTGGCCTCTTTCGTATCCGGATGCTCTTCCGTATACAGTGGCAGCTCTGGCCCCAGCATGAAATGCACCATGGTGGGGACCAGCGTGCGCGAGAGAAAATATGAAGCCAGCATGGCAAAAACCACGGCCATGGCCAGCGGCGTGAACAGATATTTGGCCGCGCCGGTCAGCAATACGACAGGGATAAAAACAATGCAAATGGAAAGCGTTGAAACAAAAGTCGGCACCGCGATCTGCTGAGCGCCATCAAGTATGGCACGGGTCAGAGGCTTCTTCATCGCCATGTTGCGATGAACGTTTTCAATTTCAACCGTTGCGTCATCCACCAGAATGCCGACTGCCAGCGCCAGGCCGCCCAACGTCATTACATTAATGGTCTCGCCCATTGCGGTAAAAATCACAATGGATGTCATAATGGCCAGCGGAATAGAGGTGCAGACAATCAACGTGCTGCGCCAACTGCCAAGAAACAGCAGAATCATCAATGCTGTGAGAAAGGCCGCGATGGCTGCCTCACGCAACACGCCATACATTGATGCTCGAACAAAGATGGACTGGTCAAACAGTGGCGTCATCTTCAACTGCTGCGGCAGAGTTGAAGCAATGCGCGGAAGGGCGCTTTTGACCTCTTTCACAATGTCCAATGTGGATGCCTTGCCGTTTTTCAAAATGGTAAGCAGAGCGGAACGCGCACCATTGGTGCGGACAATGCTGGTTTGCACGGCAAAACCGTCGCGCACCTGAGCCACATCTTTTATATAGACTACCGCGCCGTCTGCGGCGCGAATCGGCAGGTCATTCATGCCATCCACAGTGGTAGGGCTGCTGTTCAGCTTGACCTGATACTCACGGTCGCCCACTTTTGCCGTGCCAGCAGGCAAAATCAGATTTTGCGCGTTGAGGGCATTTGAAACATCCGTGGCAGAAAGGTGCTTGGCATACAGCAGATTCGGGTCGAGATCCACCATGATCTGCCGCTGCTTTCCGCCATACGGCAGAGGCACCGATGCGCCTTGCACAGTGGCCAACTGAGTGCGAATAAAATTGGTGCCAAGATCGTACAGCTGGGCTTCACTCATGCCTTCGCCGGAAAGGCTTAGCTGCAGGATGGGCACGCTGGAAGCGTCATATTTCAAAATCAGTGGAGACGTGGTCCCAGGCGGCAAGATTCGCAGAATGGTCTGCATGATGGAGGTGATTTGGGAAATTGCCAATTCAACTTTTGCCGTGGGCTGAAAATAAACTTTAATGACGGAGACGCCGGTATAAGACTGCGACTCAATATGCTCAATGTCATTCACTGTCGTGGTCATGGCGCGTTCGGAAACAGTGACGATGCGCTTTTCCATCTCATCCGGCGGAAGCCCCTGAAATGACCAGATGATGCTAACCACGGGAATATCAATGTAAGGGAAAATATCTTTGGGCGTGATCAAGATAGCGCTGGCGCCAAGAATGAGAATCAGCAGTGAGACAACGACAAAAGTGTAAGGGCGGCGCAGGGCCAGCCGGACTATCCACATTTAGGGACCACCTGACAAGTAACAATAAAAAGATGAGCTGAGGATGGGCGGGGATGTAAGTGCTCCCAAGCTGCTGGCAGGTCATACGCCCAATTCAGCAGGACTTAACACTTCTTGAGGATTTATCTTTAATGAATACGAAATTCGATAAGGACTAGAGGCTTCCGGAAGAACAGAAATCTTGATAATGAATCACGTAATCGGTTTTGAGCCCTGGTAAGATTTTCTCTTCACCCAGGGCCGCCTCTGTCCCAAAAGCGTCAAGCGCTACATGCAGGATGAGCATCCTGATCGCCTGAAAGCTCCGCTCATGCGCAGGATGGTGCTGGCTTTGTACCTGTGAGTTGGAATGAAGCGCTCGATAAAGTTGCCAGCGAGATCAGGCGTATCCAGCAGGCATACGGCAATGGTGCTTTGCGCTCCTCGGAGGAGCATGGCGACAATCAACTTGGTGGTTGCGAGCGGACGCATTGGGCGCGAAGGCTGCGGCTATGCCATGATCACCGGCTAAAGAATGCTAATTTGATGAAGCTGCTCCGGCGAAAGAAGGCGAACGTCCACGGCGCACGATGAAGCCGGGAACGTTCACGCTTCTGGTTGTTGGAAAAAAATAAAATTTTCCGGCGGCTATTTCAAAAACTTTTCCGGCAATGGGTGCTTCGCATCTTCCGCTTCCCAATAGATGGTGAGCACCCACCAGCGTGTGCCGTCATACATCAGTTGAAAGCTGTTGATGCCCCGTGCAAACGGCTTTTCACCTTTGGCATGGCGCGATTCATAGGTGCTCCACACGTGCGCAATGTTGTCCCATGTCTCAATGCGATTGGCCAAAGTATCTTCATAAAAGCCTTCTTTGCTGAAGAACGCGCCAGCGCGCGCTATGTATTCATCAGGCGTAAGCGCGTGCGCGCTGACAACATTAGTTTTTTCATCGCGATGACTTGGAATCAGCCGCGCCCCGGGATAGAACAAGCTGCGGAAGCGGTCCCAATCGCGGGAGCCTGCCGGCCCTGAGATCACGTCATAGGTTGCAGCCAGAATATGCTCAATGGTATCCACGTCGCCAGGCTTTGCTGTTGCACTCACAGCGCTTGCTGCAGGAGCAGTCGGGAGTGTTGTTTGCGGTGAAGAAGACTGGGCAGCCATACTGATAACCGAACTAAGACACAGACAAACAGCAGACATACTGAAGCTGGGTTTTCTCATGACGAGTACTGTAATCCCGCGTGTAAAAACTGTAAATGAGCGAAGAAATAAGGGATGCGATTCATCCCTGACTAGGGCGCAAGAGGCAGAGCATGGGCTGAACGGCGGATCATCTCCCTTTGTTGATCGGTGGCATTTTGAAATTGAAAACCATATTGAAAGCCACGGCGATACTTTACTTCAGCCCGGACTGCCAACGGCTCACTGATTTCAGGCAGGTGAAGTTCAATTTCCACGGTCTGCCCTGTGTTGATATCTCCCGGAATGGTAGCGCCAATGCCGCCTTCAGCAATGTCTTTAGTGCGGCCGTGCAGCGTCTGGTCTGCCTTTACAGTTACGCGCACGTCCAATACATAGCGCGGGAATGCCCGTGGCAGCGTCCAGGGATGAGGCTTTCGTTCAGCGCGCATGTTCAGCAACTTACCATAATGGAATTAAATGCGCGATTACTGAAAAGCTACTTTTCTTCAAGTTTTTTAATAGCCCACTCCGCATGCTCGGCGATGACCGGATCAGGACCAGCCGCCAGGCTCCGCAGATCAGGGATAAATTCCTTGTTTCCGCTGTTGCCCATGGCAATGGCGACATTGCGCTTCAAACCTGCGTATTTGGCCCGTTTTACGGGAGAGCCGCGAAACGTTTCCCGGTAGATTTCCTCATTCATCTGCGCTAGCCGGCGCAATTCCGGATGATAAACCTGCTCTTTGGGTTGAAATTCTGGCAGGGAAGTCGGCGGAGCGTTTCCCGTCTTGTTGTTCCAGGGGCAGACATCCTGGCAGATATCGCAACCAAAAATATGATGGCCCATGTGCGGGCGAAGCTCTTCAGGAATACTCCCGCGTTTTTCAATCGTCAGGTAAGCGATACAGAGGCGGGCATCGAGTTTCCCCGGAGCAATGATCGCATCGGTTGGACAGGCGTCAATGCAGCGTGTGCAACTCCCGCAGCGGTCTGGAGCAGGCACATCAGAGGGGAGTTCCAAGGATGTAAGAATCACCCCAAGAAAGAGCCATGATCCGAGTTTCTGGTGAATGATGCAGGTGTTCTTGCCTATCCATCCAATACCCGCATACTTTGCGTAAACACGTTCAAGAATTGGCCCTGTATCCACATAGCTGCGAGTTTCTACTGATGTTTCACGTTCAGCAGCAAATTGCTTCATGGCGGCTTCAACCTGCCGCAGTCGCGGCAGCAGCGCATCATGGTAGTCTTTGCTGCCCCAGGCATAACGCGAAATCCACCCGCGCTCAGGATCGGCGGCCTCAATGGAATAGGGTTTACCCGCGCTGTAATTCAGTGCGCATACCACCATGGATCGTACCCACGGCGCGGCATTTTTTGCTGACGCGCGGCGGAGTCCCCCGGTTTCAGTACGGGTTTCCAGATACTTCATCTCTCCTGCATGTCCGGCATCCACCCATTCAATAAAAGCGTTCAATTCTGGAATATCTTCAGTTCGTACCGGCGCAATGCCTGCAAGGTCAAATCCGGCTTGAATGGCCGCGACCTTGGCAGCCTGTGCAAAATCTTCAGCAAACCCCATCTAAATCATTATCCCGCAGGAATGCATAAATCCCACAGTGCTGAATGAAGATTGCCACGTATATTGCTGTAATAATGAGGGTTGAACAGTTAGGGGTGCAAAAATCAAGCGTGCAAATCTCACCTTAGGAAAATAATTCATTTGCAGCTTATTACAGGCAACCGTCATCCTAGTAACTGAGCTGCTGTTTTCGGCATTGGTGTGCCATACAGTTACAAAAAGGAGTCGGGGCCTTCATGCTATGTAGCTTTTGCGGAACGGACAATCGCCCGGAATACAAATTTTGCGGCATGTGCGGTGTGCGGCTGGAGCGCCGTCATGCGGAGAGAAGAGTAAATCAGGGTGTGAGCACAAAGTGTTCTGGTTGTGGTCACGTCAATGATTCCGGCCAAAAATTTTGCGGCATGTGCGGAAGCAGGGTGGAGCGCCGGGTACAGGACCGTCGGGCGCCAGAGGGTGAGCCGCGTGCCGTGGCCATTGCAAATGCGCAGCTGCCTACGCCTGATGTAGCCAGCAAGCCCAGGCCGCAGCCGGTCCAAATGGCATCTTCAACTCCGGACATTCCAGCCCCTCTGCCACGAAAAGCTGAGCCGGCTATATTTCGCAATGAGCCGGTAAAAGAACCTTACGTGCAGGACACAAATATCAGCGGCCCGTCGTTTCTTGGCCTGGGTTCTCAGGCGGAAGGCAATGGCGATTATCTGCTGGAAGATGAGCCGTCGCGTGGCGGGGTCAAGAAGGTTTTGTTTTTGGTGATCATCATTGTGATAGCTGGCTTGATCTTTATGCAATGGCGCTCCAGCTTAAAAGCGAACCCCAGGAATTCAACGCCAAAAGTTGATCCTGCATCCACGGGCCCGGCCACAGCTCCGCAAGGCAACAATCAGCCTCCGAGCGCGAATTCCCCGGACCAATCTGCCACGAACACAGGAAGCGACAGCGTTGAAGCTTCAACGGCAAAAGATACAAAGGATCCCAAGAACGCAACTGCCAGTCCTTCAACAGCGAATTCAAAGAACACAGCAGATAATGATAGTAAAGATGCTCAGGGCGATTCACCGGCCGCAGCATCTGAGAGTGCAAGCGCTGCCTCAGCTGATCCACCCGAAGAAAGTGCCGGTAAAACTGCCAGTAACAAACCAGATAACAGCGATTCCCAGCCGAGCGCAGAGCCCAAATCAGCAGAGACGAAGACTTCCGATGATCGCAAGCCAAGTGCCGCCCTTCTACGCGCACAGCAATACTTGCAAGGCCGCGGAGGCGTGCAGCAGAATTGCGAACAGGGCTTGCTCTACTTGCATGCCGCGACAGAAAAAAACGATCCGGGAGCGGCCATCCAGATGGCCGCGCTTTATTCCAGCGGGCATTGCGTAAAGCAGGATCGTGTAATGGCTTACAGATGGTTTAATTCAGCGCATGAACTGGAGCCGGCAAATATGTGGATTCAGAAAAATATGGACCAGTTATGGGCCCAGATGACGACACAAGAACGGCGCCTGGCGGGATACTAAGGCCGAATCAGATACCCAGCTTCTTTACTTCCTCGTTGTAATACTTGCGATATAAAATGTCCCACTCCTGAGTGCCTTCAGTAATGGTACGCCGCTGGCTCTCTATTTTCTGCCGTGCGGCAACGTCAATTTTCTCTTCAGCGGCCAGCAGTTCTTCAAGAATGCGGCGGGCCTCCATGCGGATAGTATTCGGGTCTTCAATAAATTCCACGCTGTCCAGGTTTGTCAGCGCATCAACCACGCTATGAGCGAGCTTATTCACCTTGTCGCGAGAGAGTCTCACAGCACCGCCTTATATTTGCGCACTAGTTCGCCTTTTACCTTCTTGAACATCTCCTGGTAACTTGCGCCAGCGCGATGCATCTCGTCCTGATACTGCTCAAGGATAAGACGGACCTCATCATTGATGCGGTCTTCGAGCTGTAGCTCTTCGAGCATGGCGGTATTCAAGGCGGATGAAACCTCGGACGCGTCCTTGGCTTCAATAAATTCGCCAGCAATCAGTTTTTGGGCCACCTGCCGGGCCAGATACCCGACGTATTCTTTAGAAAAGAGCATGCTTGTATAGGCGTATGTGCTTGAAAAGAATAGTGTAGCACATTGGGCCGTAACACTCCTATGTGGGCCCTGGTTCGCGAGGAAAGAAGGCATGAATACATAGCCATAATTCATTTTTTGTTAGAAATCTTAACCATCATGGAAGTGCAGTTCCACTCCGAAGAAATTTGTATTCTCAGCAAAGCTAATTTGTTTTCTGTAAGTTGCGCAGCTTTAAGAGTGGAGTGATATGGCGCAAATGGAAAATGATTTACATTTTGCTCAAAGTCAATCTAAAGTAACTTTGCCCGTGAAATGAAAGCTGTGTTGAACCAGAACTAAAAGACTGTAAAAAAATAATCTGGTTCTATAAATAACGATTTGCTGGTTTGTCTGGCCCTGTCAGGGCACATCTCGCGCAACCACATCGTTTGCAGTTTCAAGGTTTTCGGGACGGTCATTTGATCGACCGTTTATGTTACCCATTCCCACAAGATTGCTTAATTTAGCAAATGC
>Ga0070739_10004900_pt1 | contig 15562 bp, 12 predicted proteins | sample Coa_R1_7_FD_66445 | JGI IMG/M metagenome (GOLD analysis project Ga0070739, IMG submission 66445) | Surface soil microbial communities from Centralia Pennsylvania, which are recovering from an underground coalmine fire - Coalmine... | ecosystem: Environmental > Terrestrial > Soil > Unclassified ... | reverse complement strand
CGATCATCGAGCGCACACGCGACTCGGTCAGATGCACGCTGAAGAAGAGCACGGCGTGCATCGTACTACTACCACGAGCGCGAATATTCTGTTTATATGCTCCGTAACCAAATCTAATCGGCCATCGTATTTACATTGGAGTTGATTACCGTCACTCGGAGTCCTAATATATGATCAGAAAAGTCCTCATTTCTTTTGCGACCCTCGCTGTCGCCGCCGCCAGCGCCGCCACGTACAACGTGCGGCTGCTCGAGCCCACCGTGATCAATGGCACGGAACTCAAGGCCGGCGAATACAAGGTCGAGGTCCTCGATAAGGACAACAAGGCCGTTTTCCATAAAGGCCGCGAGACCACGGAAGCCAAGGTGAAGGTGGAAACCGCCAACAGCAAGTTCCGGCAGACGACGTTCCGCTATGACACCAGCGCGGATGGCAAGTTGAAGCTGCAGGAACTGAACATCGGCGGCACCTCGACCCGGCTCATCTTCAGCGACTAGTCGCAAGGGTCCGTAAGGGTCCGCCGAACTCCACTTGTTAACCTGAATTCATGCGGTTTTTCTCTGCGCGCGCAGCGCTGCTCCTGTTCGGAGTGTCGCTGCTGCGCGCGGATACCTATCTTGTCCTTCCTTTTTTCAACGAGTCCGGGCGGCCCAATCTGGACTGGATCGGTGAGAGTATCGGGGAAGCAATTCTCGACGGCATATCCTCCCAGGGCATGCTGGCGGTGGCGCGAGACGATCGCGAGGAGGCCTATCATCGACTCTCGCTGCAACCCTCCGGTTCTCCGCTAACACTTGCTTCCGTCGTGCGCCTGGGACAGTCGGTGGACGCCGAGGAAGTGATATACGGCACATTCGATCTGAAAGCTGCCGACGACCCTAAGAAGAGCCGCGGAAGTCTGCATATTCAGGCACAGATTCTGGATCTGAAGCAGTTCCGCCAGGGTCCTCGCTTCAGTGAGGTGGGCGCTCTGGAGGATTTGGCCGCCCTCCAGAACCAGGTCGCGTGGCAGGCGCTGAAGTACATCAGTCCGTCAACCGCTCCCGCCGAGCAGGACTTCCTGCGCCGGCATCCTCCGGTTCGTGTCGACGCGCTGGAGAACTACATCCGCGGCCTTCTTGCGCACAAGGATGAGGACCGGCTGCGCTTCTTCTCTCAGGCCGTCCGCCTGCAGAGTGACTTCTCGCCCGCCGCTTTTCAGCTCGGCCGTCTGGAATGGCAACAGCGGCAATACCGGGCCGCGGCTGACTGGCTGCAGAAGGTAGCGCAATCGGATCCTGATTACCTGCAGGCGAATTTCTTCCTCGGCCTGGCGCGGTTCAACAGCGGCGACTATGCCGGGGCGCAGGGTGCGTTCGAGCTGGTCGCCGCCAATCTGCCGCTGAACGAAGTCCTCAACGATCTCGGCGCCGCGCAGTCTCGCCGCAACCTGCCGCAGGCAGTGGACAACTTTCAAAAGGCGCTGGATGGCGATCAGAGCGATCCCGCGTATCAGTTCAACGTGGGGTACGCGTTGTGGAAGCGCGGCATGTTCGACCAGGCCGCGGATCGGTTCCGGGCCGTGCTGGAGCGCGATCCCGACGATCGCGACGCGCCTGTGCTCCTCGAGCGATGCCAGACCCGGAATGGCCCCCGGCCCGGAGATACGCGCACGGTGAACCTCGAGCGCATTAAGACGAACTACGAAGAAAGCGCCTATCGCGAGCTGAAATCGATTCTGCAAAAGAAGTGAGTGCGGACCACGGAAAGCGACGTGATCCGGCGCACGCTTTTCAGGAGATCGAAGGATCGAACGGCGGACCCCGAGGTTATAATCGCTAAAGCTCATGACGATCGAAGCCGCCGGCATGTCCGACGCGGGCTGCGTACGCCCCAATAACGAGGACTCCTTCGCCATCGTTCCCGAGCATTCCCTCTATGTCGTCGCCGACGGCATGGGCGGCGCGCAGGCCGGCGAACACGCTTCCCGCATGGCAGTTGACGCGGTCATCGATTATGTCGAACGCTGCGACAACCTGAACGGAGAGACACTGCCGCACGCTTTCGAAGAAGCGAATCGGCGGGTCATGGCCGCGGCCGCCGCTGACGCCAACCTGGAAGGCATGGGCACGACACTCGTGGCCGCACTGTCGAACGGCGCCGATCTCATGATCGCGAGCGTGGGCGACAGCCGCGCTTACGTATACGACGTGTTCGGGCTTTCAGCGATCACTGAAGATCAGACGTGGGTCCAGGAGGTAGGCCGCAGGCTGGGCATTGACGATGACAGCCTGAAGACCCATCCCATGCGGCACGTGCTGACCATGGCCATAGGGGTCAGCTCGCCCCTGCGCGTGCACGCGTACGCGATTTCGCCCGATCCTGGCACGCAGGTGCTCTTGTGCAGCGATGGACTGCACGGCGTCGTCGATGCGGATACCATTGCCGACACGCTCTCCACGCCCGGCGCGCTGGAGGATAAATGCCGCACCCTCATTCAGGCCGCCCGGGAAGCCGGCGCTCCGGACAATGTGACGGTCATCCTGCTTCGCGCGGTCGGCAATTCGAACCCACCGGACTCGAAGACCTGAGCATCGCCCGCTGAGAGTTATTCCCTTCCCCGCGCACGTATAGACGTGGGATGCAACAGGACCTGGGCGCCGGCCGGTGTGGCGGCGCTCCTCATACAATCGGCTTCCCTGCAGGCGGCGGCGATTTTACAGATCCGGGTCGTTGAGGGCGAAAGCGCGGTGTACGCAGCGGGATCCCGCGCGACGCGCGGCATTACCGTTCAGGTGACCGATGAAACCGGGCGGCCGGTGGAGGGCGCCGCAGTGAGTTTCCGCCTGCCGGAATCCGGACCGGGAGGAAGCTTTTCCGGAGGCTTAACCAGCGACATCGTTATGACCGGGCCCGATGGCCGCGCCACCGTTTTCGGCATGCGCTGGAACGCGGAGCCGGGGCCGGTGGAGATCCGTATCACCGCGGCGAAAGACAAGGCCCGCGCCGGCACGGTCACTTCGGTTTACCTCAGTGACAAGCTGACGGCCACGACTGCAGGCGCGGCAAGTGCGGGCGGCACGGGCCGATTCACGGCCAGCCATTCGCACAAGAAATGGCTCATCGTCGGCGCGGGCATCGCTGGGATTGCTCTCGCCGGCGTTGCGCTGGGAGCGCGATCACCGGCCTCGGCATCGACCGCGGCCAATGTTGCCGCGCCGCCACAGGTAGGAACGCCCGCGATCAGCATAGGACCACATCCCTGATTCGCTCCGCGCTGAGTTCTGGAGTGTACAAATGAAAAGCTTCTTTGCCGCGGTATTGCTGGCGGCGGCATCGTGCGCCGCTCAGGTATCGGCGCCGCACGTCGGCATCGCCGGTGATTCGGCCGGCGCCGTTCGCCCCGTTCTTGGTATTGCGGGCAACTTCCTCGAAGGTGAGCCGCTCGCTGTTGGCGCGATCTCGTCGGCCTCCAGCGGCGAGGCGGTGCTGATCAAGACAGCATCGCAGGTTCGCGCCCTGGATACAGCCGGACACGAGCTCGCGCACGCGGAAGTCGGCGGCGGTCCGGCGCTGTTCGCTTTTGCTACCGGCGGCGCTCCGGAGTTCGCGTGGCTGCCGCAAGGTCAAACTCTCCTGCGCCGCTGCCCGACAGGATTCTGCGCTTGCAGGCTGTCGCTGCGAGCCGTCTCCGGCGAGGTGCTGTCTATCGGAACGGCGGATCGGAATCACATCGATCTCGCGGTGTCGAGAAACAACGCCCTCGAGATTCTGCGCGTGCGCCTTGGCGATGGCGCCATCGCAAACACGCTACGCCTCCCTGGCGCCATCGGCGCTCCCCTGCTCATGCCCGACGGCAGAATCCTGTACGCCGTTCCCGGCGAACTGGTGCTGCGCGATGCCCGGGGCGAAGAGCGTCATAGCGCGTTTCCTCATGCGGCGTCGTCCATCGCATCCATGTCCGCCGAATGGGCACTCGTGTCGGCGAACGGGGAGGGCAGACGCTTTGCCGTGCGACTCGCGGATGGAGCGGTGTCTCAGATTCCGGAGGTGCGGTGATGCTGCGCTCCGTTCTTCTTGTCCTGGCTCTCCCGCTGGCCGCGCTGGCGCAGATTCAGGTCTCGTACATTCCGGACTCCGGTTCGGCACAGGTAATCCCGGTGGCCGGGACTGAGGATGTTGGCACGATCGCCGCGGGCACAACCGCCAGCCTTCACTTTCAGATCCTTAACAGCGGCCAGAACGCGACCTCCATCGGAACGGTCAACGTCAACGGATTCGACTTCGCCGTGCCGGATCCTCCGCCATTGCACTACACTCTGGCGCCCGGGTCCACGCTCGACTTCCATGTCGCGTTCGCGCCGGTTCAGCCCAACGACTACCGCGCATTGCTGACCATCGACAGTTTCTCGGCGCTTTTGGTGGGACATGCGGTTGCGATCCCGGAACTCGCCGACGCAACCGGCGCAACCTGGCAGGCCGGTGATGTGATCGCGTTCCCGAAAACTCAGGTGGCCGCCTCCACGGCGAAGAGCTTCAGTGTCGTCAACCCGTGGTCCACACCCCTGACCATCAGCACCATGACTGTGAGCGGGGACAGTTTTCAGGCCACTCTGCCCGCGCTGCCATTCACGCTTCCGCCGAATACGACCCAGGCTGTTCAGATCACCTTTCAGCCCGTCGCGTCGGGAACGAATACCGGCGCGCTTTCCATCAATGGTCAGCCGTTCGGACTTACGGGCGATGCGTTCCAGCCGCCGCTGCCACCCGCATCACTGGCCATCAGTTCGGGGGCGAGCGCCAGCCGGCAGCAGGCGACCATCGCCGTGCAGCTTGCGTCGGCGGCCCAAAGCGCGGGCAGCGGCACTCTCACCATGTCCTTCGTCCCTTCAACGCCCGGAGCGTCCGACGACCCGGCCATTCAGTTCCTGGATACCGGCTCGCGAACTGAGAACGTGCAGATCGCGAATGGAGCGGCGGCGGGGCAGTGCGGCACCGGGGCGGCGTGTACCTTCCAGACAGGCACGACAGCGGGTACGATTACCTTCACGCTCAGTCTCGGAGGCCAGATCAGCCAGGCCACGCTGGTGGTAACTCCTGCCGTCGTGAGCTTCGACACGGCGTCGGCGAAGGTGGTGGGCAACGGCATCGCAGTCACGCTGCCTGGGTTCGATAACACACATGCGACGACGGCGCTGTCCTTCACCTTTTTCGATACCAGCGGGAAAGAGATTCCCAGCGGCGTCGTTGTTGTGGATGTGACCGCGAAATTCCAGCAGTTTTTCGCACAAAACGCGCCGCAAAGCGGGGGATTATTCCAGCTGGCCGCGCAGTTCCCCGTCACCGGGACCGCTACGCAGCTCGGCGCCGTGGCTGTGACGGCGACGAACGCTGCGGGAACATCCCCGTCGGTGCAAATCCCGATCGGCTACTGAGTTCCGTCTGCCCCGCTTCTCACGTATACTGTCGAAATCCGTGAAAGGTTCGCCGAAGAGGCGCAGCTATGGAACCGGTTCTCGAGCTCGCGATCCACATCACATCGCACCTCTGGCTGCTGCACGAGTTGTATCCAGGCGAGGGCAGCGTCCGGGCGGCGCTGGCGATGTCCTGGCAGGCGGAGCTTGCGAAGCGCGCCGGGCGCGACTACTCTTACCTGCAGGGCCTGCTCGATCTGACCGGCAACGTCGCGGCTGACGACTGGGATCCTTCACAACCCCTGCGCCGCTTCTCTCCCGGCCAGCAACTGGAGCCCGAGAAGTTTCGACTGCGCGATCCGATGCACTGGTTCAGCGCGCGGAGGACCAACCGGGCGCTCAGAAGACAGCCGGCGCAGGATCTGCGTGCGGTTGCGGCAAGTGCTGCCTTACAGGTTCTCGAAAGGCGGTTCACGGCCCTGGAGAAGCTCGCGGCGGCGATCGATTTTGTTCCGGAGACGCGCACCGGCGACCAGAGCTTCGCCGCGAGTCTGCTGACCCGCGAGGATCTGTTCTACAAGATCGCCAACTGGCTGTTAACAGCGGGCAGCGAACAGGTGGCCGCTTTGTTCGACGCCTTCCTCCCGGCCGAGCTGTTGCTCGAGCAGGAGATCACCGGCCGCGCGAACGCCATTGCCGGCAGTCGCGGGGCCGACTTAACGCAGCGGGCGGTTGCCGAAGACTGGGCCAGGAAAACCGGCGCGCAGCGAAAGGCCGTGCTGGCTGATCGTATCCTGCTGCGGCAGTTATGCAAGGATCTCGAGGTTCCGGTTCCGTTCTCGCTGGTGCTGGCCGACGAACTGGATGAGATCGCGTTTTCACGGGCCATCCGGCTGTACGGCGCCGACCCAACCACACTGGCCCCTCAGGCGCCTGGGACGGAGCCGCCAACACCGGAAGCCAGGACCAGAGAAGCGCGCGACGCCGCTGACCGGGCCGCTGCGGCGAGGAAGCAATCGGGCGTGGCGCCGGACTGCACCGCGCCGTCACAGCAGGCATTCCAGTCGCAGCTGTTTGGACTGGCCTTGTCCGGCGGTGGCATTCGCAGCGCGACGTTCGCGCTCGGTCTGCTGCAGGGCATGGCTGACCGCAACATCCTGCCGTACATCGACGTGCTCTCGACGGTGTCAGGCGGTGGTTACATCGGCACGTGGCTGAATGCGTGGATCAAGCGCCGGGGCGGCGTCAGCGCGGTGCAGCAGTCCCTGCGCGGCGCGGCATCGTATCTGCTGGCGACGCCCGGGTGCGCGCCTCCTGGAGCGGCCAATCGCCGCAGCGATGTCCCGGACCCTCTGGCTCTGGTCACGCATAACTCCGACCCCCAGGCGGACCACGTTCGCCCGGTTCGCGTTCTGCGCGAATACGCTCGGTATCTCGCGCCCCAGGCGGGGCTGTTTTCCGCGGACTTCTGGACCATCGTGGCCACGTGGTTCCGGAATACGGCGTTGAATCTGGGTATCCTCGTTTTCCTTTTCGGGGCTCTGCTGCTGATTCCGCGCATTGCCATTTACTTCCTGCTGCATCTGCGACGGCCGATGTACCAGACCCTGCGCGGTCCGGCCGAAGTGCTGATCCGCGTGTTGCCCGGACATCTGCAACTGCGACAGGTGTCGAGCGGTTTGGCGTTGTTGATTACCGGGCTGCCGATCCTGTGGGGCTGCCGCCTGATCGGGAAATACAGCCTCGCGACTTTCGGATCGTACCGCGGGGGGCGGGGCGCCCGCGGCAGTAATGACGTGCAGATCGTTACCCGTGTCATGCCCTGGATTGTGGCCGGCTCGTTTCTGCAGATCGCGGTGATCTGGAATATCGGAATCACCCAGCGTGTGGCCAATGCCGCGTCAGCGGTGTTCTGCATCGTCTTCATGGCCGGAGCGCTGGTTCTGTGGCACTACACTCCGCCTTGGGCCCAGGCAGGCCGGGGCGCTTCCGCTACCAGGCGCAGGATCGCCGTCATCGCCGCGTTTCTTTGCAGCGCCGTGGTGGGCTTTGGACTGGCCGAGGGTTTCTGCGCAGCGCTGAATACCCTTGGAATGAACACGCAGCGGGGCTTGTGGGAGGTGGGCAGCTTCGGACTGGCCCTGATGATTACCATAATCGGCGCGATTCTGGTGGTATTTCTCGGGCTCGCGGGACGAGAACTCTCCGACGAGCAGCGGGAGTGGTGGAGCCGGCTCGGCGCCTGGTACATTCTGGTGATCGGCGGATGGCTGGTGGTCTGCGCCATCTCGTTTTTCATGCCGCTGTGGCTGGCTCTGCTTGGATTGCAGGCCGCCGCCGCGGGCCTCAGTTGGGCGGCAATCTCGGCAGCGGGCGCGAAAATCGCCTTCAGCCCGGAATCGGGGCGTGATCAGGGCATGGCCCAGGGGCCGGTTCGGCGGGCGATCATGAACATCGCTCCCACGGTATTCGTGATCGGCACATTGTCGGCGGTTTCCTTCGGTCTGTTCTGGGCCCTGCAGTGGCTCATCGACTGGCGCCCGGATCTGTCGGGCAATCCCGTCGCCCATCAGCTCTGCTGCTCGACGGCATCTCTTTCTCTGGCGCACATGGTCGATTTGTACTGGCCGCTGATGGATCCGGGATCCTTCGCGCCGGTGCTGCTGCTCATTCTCTTCGGCGCACTGTGCCTGCTGCTGGCGTGGCGAGTGGATATCAATGAATTCTCGATGCACCACTTCTATAAGAACCGGCTCGTGCGAGCCTATCTGGGCGCATCCCGCGCCAGGGCGCATCGATTTCCCAACGCATTTACCGGCTTCGATCCGGAAGACGATATTCGACTCTCGCGCTTTCAACACGCCGATCCTACCCGGCCGAGCGATATGGCGAGGGATTGCAAGGCTTCTTTCGCCGGCCCATATCCCATCATCAATACGGCCCTCAACGTCACGCGCGGCGAAAATCTTGGCATTCAGGAGCGTAAGGCGGAGTCATTCGTTTTCACTCCACTGTGGTCGGGATTCGATTTCTCCCGCCGGCAGACCACGGTCCGTGAAGCGTGCCTTGCCGAATACGCGTTTCAACGGACAGACCGGTTCGGCGAACCGGATGCCGGGGGCGTGCTGGCGGGAACGGCGATGGCCATCTCGGGCGCGGCATTCAGTTCGAATGCAGGCTTTCACACCTCGCCCGCGCTGGCCTTTCTCCTTACGGTGTTCGGAGTGCGCCTGGGTTGGTGGGCGGGCAATCCCCGCGGTTCTTCCTGGACGCAGCCCTCGCCCGCGCTCGGATTACTGTACCTGATCAAGGAAGCAAGCGCTAACACCACGACATCGTCGAATTTCGTTCTCCTCAGTGATGGCGGCCATTTCGAAAACATGGGCCTTTACGAGCTGGTGCGCCGCCGCTGCCGGTTCATCATCGTCAGCGACGCCGAGGAGGACATCAAATTCAAACTGGAAGGGATCGGCGGCGCCATCCGCAAATGCCGCGACGATTTCGGCGTGGTGATCGATCTCAATCTCGATGCTCTCCAGCCGGTGGGCGACCCGGCGGTCAGCAGGCTGCATTATTCCATGGGGAGGATCATTTATCCCGAGGAGAAGGACTGCGGACGGCTCATCTATATCAAATCGTCAGTCACCGGCGACGAACCGCTGGACATTATCGAATTCCGCAAGCGCCACGCTGAATTCCCACACACCTCCACGGCCAACCAGTTCTTCGACGAATCGCATTTCGAGAGCTATCGCGAACTCGGACAGCACGTCGCGTCCGGCATTTTCGTGCAGGATATGCCGCCCCTGCCGCTCGCCGCCGGCGAGAGCGCGGGCCAGCATGTGCGGAAGATGTTCGACAGAATCGAGCAGGCCTGGAACGAGCAACTGAACGCAGCGCCGAAAGCCAGAGCCGACACGACGAGCGCGGAGGAGCAGCGGTCGTGAGGACGTGGAACCGTATTTTCTGGACCGTGGCGGCCATTGTGCTTCTGTGGGAGATGCGGGATTTTAACAGCCCGCAGCGCATCGGCCACGCCGTCGCCTGCTCGGCTGGGTTCCCGTTTCGCGATCAACAGGCGCAGATCCTGGCGTATGGTCTGCAGGATGTCCGCGGGCTCGCGTGTGCCGGAAGCACGCCGTATTTCGCGGAAGGCGGCCGCCCGCTGATAGCGTGGCGACCGGAAAGCTCGGGCATGAACGATTCTGAACGCGACGCAATGTGCCCGGAGGAATCGTGTGGCGATGCAGACCAGCGCGGCGTCGCGATTTCCGGCGGCGCGCTTTATGTCGCAGAACACAGCCGCGCGCGCATCGCCGTTCAGAACATCCCCAGGGGATCGAAGGGCGCCAGCAAATTGGACACTCACGCGCCATCAGCGTTTGCTTCCGGCCTCACCGGGCCATCCACCGGAGTCGCGGCCGCGGGCGACACTCTATTCATTACCGATGACCGCCCGTGGCCTGCTTACCAGGGCGGATTGACGGCAGGGAAAAGCGGCGGCCTGTACACCTGCCGCGGTCCTGGCTGCACTCCGGCGTTGATCGATGGCGCCCTGCAGCACCCTTCGGGCGTTGCGGCGGTGGGCCCGAATGGGCCGATTTTTGTGGCCGAGAACCTCGGGCGTGCAGTGCGGTGGCGGTCCTATGGATGTGGCAACGGCGTGTGCGCGCAGACGGGCGCGCTGGGATCGGCGCGCTGGTCCGGAGAGCCTGCCGCTTCGTTCCTCGGCGTGGCCACGGACGGCTCGCGGGTATTTGCCGCGGGTCCGGGTGGGTTGTACGTACTCGCGGTGGATGGGACGGTGCAGGGCCGAGTCATGTTCGACGAGCCCGTCTCCGGCGTCGCTACCGACGGCAAGAGCGTGTATCTGGCCGTCGGACACAATCTGTGCCGGTTGCGGATCCGCACCCGGTAGCCGCTATTCTTGCGCGGCGTTCACTGCTTCACGAATCGCGTGCACCACAAGCTCGGGCTCATCGAGATGAATCCAGTGCCCGCTTGCCGATGCTACGACGTGCTTCGCATCCGGCGAGACCGCGCGCACGACGGCTTCGCTGACCGGCGGTTCGCGGCCGGCGGTGATGAACGTCACGGGAATACCGCGAATCGGCGGCGCTGAAGCAATCTCCCTGATCGACTCGGGCAGATCCCGCAGGTGCGCGCGAAGACCAGCGAATGAAGCGGCATTCGACCAGTGGGCAGCAATAACGGGCCAGATCTCAGCGGGCATTTTTCCGATTTCACCGGCAATGCGGTCCATAACCCGGGCGCCGGATCCGCTGGCCGCTTTACCGATCAGCCGCGGCAGCACGCGCCTGCCAGTGAGAACCGCGGAAAGGCAGAATCGAACGATGCCGAATTGCGCCAGGGCGCTTCCGCGGCCAAGCAGCATCACGCCGCGCGCGAGCATCTGCTTCTGCTGGTCCGATACCGGCGTCCAGTCCTCCGGACGCAGTGGGTCCACCAGAATCACAGCGGCCACTTCAGGCGGGTAATGCGCGGCGAACCAGCGCATCACTAGTCCGCCAAACGAATGTCCCACCAACACATACGGCGGCCGGATGCCGGCCCGGCGGAGCACGCTGCGCAGCTCTTCGACGATATGAGACGGCGTGCGCGGCGTGCGTGCCGGGCCGCTGAAGCCCAGACCGGCGCGATCGTAGCTGACGGTTTGGGCAAACTCGGCGACCCGCGCCTGCACCGCTGTCCAGTTCAGGGTGGTAGCGGCAATGCCGGACTCGAAGATGACTGCCGGCGTTCCTTTACCGGCAACATAAAGATGCAGCGGCAAACCATCGACATCGACGAGCACGCCGGGGGCGGGCCAGCGGCGGCGGTCGCGGCGTACGCCGATCTGCTGCCACACAAATCCGGCGATGGCAATCAGGATGAGTGATGCGGCAATCGCCAGGGCGACATACATTTAATCGGAAATCGCCAGCTCACCCGGGATAATACGGCGTGTACGCGGAAGTATGCCGCGCTTCGCGAGCATGCCCATGGCGCCGATAATGCCAACGAAAACGGCCAGCTTGAGGGCGTCGTACCCCCGCCCGCGGGGCAACATCCGCCAGAGCAGACCGGTGATCGCCTGGGACAGAGAGACCGCCCACACAGAACCGTAGAAGTATCGCCGTTCGTGACCTTCGCCTTTCGTCGAAGCCATGACACGCGGCAGACGGCCCACCGCTCCGAGAATCCAAATCGCGCCTGCGACAGGAAAATACGCCGCGGCATAGATCTGGCGCAGGCGCCAGTGGCCGGTTATAACGGCGTCGGCCAGACCGGCAGCATTGAGAATCGCGTATGCCACCACCACGCTCCAGGCAAACGTATAGCAAACGCGGCGGTACAAAGGGTTCGGTTTGTCTTCAGTGAAGCGAATGATATACGGCCGGGGCTCGACACCCGGGAGGCGGCCGCGCAACCCTGCAATTCCGGTTGCCAGCAGTACGACGCCCAGCCAGACGGCGATCCAACGATTGAATCCGTAAGCAAACAGCGAAAAGATCAGTGGGCCCGGAGCGAGGAAAAAGACGAAGATCCAGATGGGCCAGTGCGCCAGGCGATAGTGCGGCTTATTCCGGTCGCGCAGCCGGCGAGCGCTGTCCAGCTCGAGGCGGACGCCGTTCCCCATTCCTTCATTGTGACCTGAGCGAATTCAGCGTGTGGAGCGCGTAGATTCCGATTCCACTTCCACATCGCTGTCGGATTCCTGATCCCCGCTGCGTGAGCGCAGGTCGTGGAACTGGAGGCGGCAGGACTGGCAATGGTAAAGGTTTCCACCGAGCAACATTTGCAGCAGGCGAAACGGGTTCCTCAGAATGGGGTCGATGCGGTCGCGTTCATGGCGCCGCCGCAGGACCGTTCGCGAACACTTCGGACACCGGGCGACCAGGGAGTACAGGGGGCGCGGCTCGGCGATCCTGCTGCGGCCGCACGGACAAGCATAGATGCGGCGATAGGCCATGCGCTGGAAGGGTCCGCGCGCCACGCGCGTCAGCTTCTTCCGGCAGTCGGGACAGGGGTTCAACAGAGGACCTCAGGCATTAATGTCAGCCCGAAGTCAGAATTCTCTCATAACCCGTTGTAACGCGCCAGTAAAAAATTAAAGGTTGCCCCGGAGCGCCTGCTCCCGCTCTATGGCCTCGAAGAGAGCGCGAAAATTCCCTTTTCCGAAACTGCGGCTGCCCTTGCGCTGTATAATTTCGTAAAAAAGCGTGGGACGGTCCTCTACGGGTCGAGTGAAGATCTGGAGCATGTACCCTTCATCGTCACGATCGACGAGTATTCCCAGTTCCGCGAGTTGCTCCAGCGGTTCAGCGATGTGGCCAACACGGCTCTCCAGTTCCTGATAGTATGTGCCCGGAACCCGCAGGAACTCGACCCCCTGCGCGCGCAGCTTCGAAACGGTCGCGATGACGTCGCCCGTTGCCATGGCGATGTGCTGAACACCGGGGCCATCGTAGTACTCCAGGTACTCTTCGATCTGCGACTTGCGCCGCCCTTCGGCGGGCTCATTGATCGGGAATTTCACGCGGCCGTTGCCGTTGGACATCACCTTCGACATTAATGCTGAGTACTCGGTACTAATGTCGTTATCATCGAAATGTTTCCAAAGCTCGAACCCCATCACCGTGCGGTAGAAGTCGACCCAGCGGTTCATCTCGCCCCAGCCAACGTTGCCGACCATGTGGTCGACGTGCAGCAGACCCACAGGGCGCGCGACGGTATCCTCGACGGCTGTAGAAGTAAAACCCGGCAGGAATACACCCCGGTAATTTCGACGCTCGACAAAGGTGTGGATGGTGTCGCCGTAGGCGGCGATGGAGCACATCCGCACTTCGCCGTCGTTGTCGGTAAGAGTGATGGGCTCCTGCACTCCACGCGCCCCGCGCGACGTGGTTTCGCGCCAGGCAGCCTGGGCATCGTCTACCCAGAGCGCGATGTTCTGTACTCCGTCGCCATGACGATGGATATGGGCGGCGATGGGGTGATCGGCGCGCAGCGGGGTTGTCAGCACGAATCGAATTTTCCCCTGTTGCACCACATACGAGGCCCGATCGCGTGTGCCCGTCTCCGGTCCCCGGTAGGCGACCAGACGGAAACCGAACGCGGCGCGGTAATAATACGCGGCCTGCCGGGCGTTACCGACAAAGAATTCGATGAAATCAGTCCCGTTCAGCGGGAGAAAATCGTTTTGCCGCTCAGGCCGGTCAGCCTTTTCCGCGGTTTGCAACATGATCGCTGTCCTCCTTCCGTTACGCTCTGACCGCAGCCATGGTTCGCTCGACGGTTTCGATACAAAACTGATTGGCCTCGTCGGTTCCGGTTGAAATCCGGATGCAGCGCGGGAGGCCGAACGCGCCGAGGGGCCGTACGATAATTCCCTGCCCCAGCAGATCCTGAACCAATCTTGCTGTTTGTTCGGCCGTTTCCATCTCCACCATAACGAAGTTCGCTTCCGAAGGGACCACCTTCATCCCGAGTCTTGTGAGTGCATTGGTGAGGAAAGTGAGGCCGCGAGCGTTCAGCTCCAGGGAATGATGGAGGAATGCCTTGTCGGCGAGGGCTCCAATTCCCGCCGCCTGAGCAAGGGCGGATGGCTCGAACGGCAGCTTGACCTTGAGCAGGTTGCCGATCAGGGTCTCGTGGGCGAAGCCGTAGCCGATGCGAATCCCGGCCAGGCCGTAGACTTTGGAAAACGTGCGCAGGGTAATGACGTTGTCATACCGATAGTGCATGGAGTCGGGATAACGGGGGTTATCGCGGGCGTACTCGAAATAAGCCTCGTCCAGGATGATCAGCGTGCGCTCGGGGACGTGCCGGTAGAAATTATCGAACTCGGCGCGAGTGAAGATCGTTCCGGTGGGATTATTTGGATTCGCGAGGTATACGATCTTTGTCCGCTCGGTGATTGCGTTGGCAAGCGCGGGCAGGTCGTAATGCCATTCGCGATACGGCACGGCGCGGTAAGCCACGCCGCGCGATTTCGCCAGCACCTGAAACCCGATGAACGCGCCCTCGGTGGTCAGGACTTCATCGTCATCGCCGAGGAAGGTGCGGATGATGTTGGACATGATCCCCTCGCTTCCAGAACCGGCGATAACGTTCTCCACTTTCAGGTCGAACTCGCGGGCCAGAACCCGGCGCAGTTCCAGACCGCCATTGGGATAGAGGTTGAGGGTAGGCATGGCCCCGCGCATCGCTTCGAGGGCGAGCGGCGAAGGACCCAGCGGGTTTTCGTTGGAGGCGAGCTTGAAAACGCGGGCAAGTCCGTACTGCCGGCGCACTTCTTCGGGATTGCGCCCGGCCTCATAAGGCCGCAGATTCTCTATATATGGCGGGACCAGGCGCATCCATCCCTATCCTGCCATATCAGGCAGACGGACCGTTTTCTGTTTCACGGGCAGCAAGGCGCCGGGCAGGTGACGCGCACATATACGAGGGTGGTCGATAAGGCGCGCCTCCCGAGAGACCTGCAGCAGCTTCTCGGTCATTTATAAGGGTGAGTTGAGCGATGGCGCCACCCGCCGCGATTGAACCGGCGACCTGCTGATACCCAGGGGCATCTTCTCGAATGCTGTTGACTCAACGCGAATCCCATGTTAAATAGGTCTAGACTAATTTCGATTGGTCTAGGCCATAGACGTCCGGTCGCGCAGGAGGCCCGGGGCACCGTGAGCTGTTAGGGGCTCGTTCCGGATTCCGGACTCCTGAGAGAACTTCATCACTTTCGCGAGATCGTCATGAAACGAACACTGTTGTTGCCTGTCGCGGTTGCGGGGATGATTCTGCCCATCGCGGTGGCGGATGAGATCCGCGTCGGCATTTTGGGCACTGACTCTTCTCACGCCGTCGCTTTTACTGAGATCCTGAATGATCCATCGCTCTCAACTCATATTCCTGGCGCCAGGGTAGTGGCGGCGGTCAAAGGAGGCAGCCCCGATCTGGCGAAGAGTTACGAACGAGTGGATCGGTTCGCCGAGGAGATTAGAACCAAGTGGGGCGTGGAGATCGTTCCCGACACGGCCACGCTGTGCGCCAGGGTGGATGCCGTGATCGTCGGCAGCATCGATGGCCGCGTGCACCTGGAGCAGGTCCGTCAGGTGCTGAAGGCGCGCAAGCCGATGTACATCGACAAGCCGCTCGCCGCCAGCCTCGAC
>Ga0070739_10004898_pt1 | contig 15563 bp, 16 predicted proteins | sample Coa_R1_7_FD_66445 | JGI IMG/M metagenome (GOLD analysis project Ga0070739, IMG submission 66445) | Surface soil microbial communities from Centralia Pennsylvania, which are recovering from an underground coalmine fire - Coalmine... | ecosystem: Environmental > Terrestrial > Soil > Unclassified ... | reverse complement strand
GAATCTCAGGGCCTTCGTTCACATTGCCAAAGCGTTCCCAATCATATTGCGGTGAAGAGATGAGAACTCGCTTGCCTTTGACCTTCGCCGGCGCTTTCAATTGCGCAATATACAGATCCTGCGTCCCGTCCGTGTTGCCCGGCCACCCCGACCATACGATGTACTTTCGGCCGCTTTCTTCAAAAACGGTCGGATCAATCGCCCAATGCTGTTGCAGTCCCTGAACCGGTCCCAGCAATTTCCACTCACCGCCGAACGGGTCCGGCGAAAGGTCTTTCAGCACCCAAAGCCGGTGAGTCGCGTTCTGGCCTGCATCGGCAGCGAAATAGATGTACCAGTGGCCGTTCACTTTGTGCAGTTCGGGAGCCCAAAGGTCGTGCGAGTAAGGACGCCCGGGCGGCGGCGTCCAAATCACCTTCTTCTCAGCCTGTTTCAAATCAGTGATATCGGCAGTCCGCCAAAGCGTAATGTTTTTTGCCGTCGTGTCGGTGTAGTAATAAAATCCGTTGTCGTAGATAACCCACGGATCGGGCCCCGAAGACAACAGCGGATTCGTGAATGTCGAAGAGGCGTAGGCACAAGCTAGAAGTGCCGTTGCAAGTGACACGTTTCTGATCCCCGTCGTGAATGCAGCCATGGTGAGCCTGACGTCAATATAAATTAGGTGAGAATGCGCTATTCATTTTCGGCTTTCCTGGCAGCCTGCCTTTTCTGCGCAACGCACGCTTTCGGGCAGACCTCCCCGCCGGCGTCGGAGCGTTGGAGCCAGCAGCAAGCCAACCAGTGGTATGCCCGCGAGCCATGGCTGGTGGGAAGCAATTACATTCCCGCCGACGCCATCAATCAGCTCGAAATGTGGCAGGCAAACACATTCGATCCCAAAGAAATCGACAAGGAACTGGGCTGGGCAGAATCGTTAGGCATGAACACCATGCGCGTTTTCCTGCACGATTTGCTGTGGAAACAGGACGCGCAAGGATTCAAGCAGCGCATCAATACTTTTCTCGCCATCTGCGGCAAGCATAAGATCAGGCCCATATTCGTGCTGTTCGATTCGGTCTGGGATCCGATGCCGCACCTTGGCAAACAGCACCCGCCGGCGCCCGGCGTCCACAACTCGGGCTGGGTCCAAAGCCCCGGCACGCAGGCTCTGGAAGATCCCGCGCAATACCCGCGCCTCAAAGCCTATGTCGAAGGAGTCGTCGGAGCGTTCGGGAAGGATCGCCGCGTCCTGGGCTGGGATATCTGGAATGAGCCCGACAACGAAGGCGGAGGCAACTATCACAGCCAGGAGCCGCCCAACAAAACCCAGCTCGTGCTGGCGCTCCTCCCCCAGGCTTTCGCATGGGCCCGGGCCGTTCACCCGTCACAGCCTCTCACAAGCGGCGTCTGGCATGGCGATTGGTCTGACCCCGCGAAATTAGAGCCAATGGCCAAAGAGCAACTCGACCTCTCCGACATCACCTCGTTTCATAACTACTCCGGCGCCGCCGAATTCGAGCAGCGTGTGAAATCGCTGCAACAATACGGCCGTCCCATCATCTGCACCGAGTACATGGCGCGCCCGATGAAGAGCACCTTCGAAGCCATTTTGCCCATCGCCAAGCAATACAAAGTCGGCGCCATCAACTGGGGCTTTGTCGAAGGAAAAACCCAAACCAACTTCCCCTGGGATTCCTGGGAGCACCCGTATGTGTCCGCGCCGCCACCCGCCTGGTTCCACGATATTTTCTATCCCGATGGCAAGCCGTATAGCGAAAAAGAGGTCGAGTTCATCCGCCAGATGACAGGCAAGAAGTGAAGGTTGTCCTCTCCTGGTCGAGCGGCAAGGATTCGGCCTGGGCACTGTACAAACTCAAGCAGTCGCCGGATGTCGAGGTAATCGCTCTCCTGACCACCTTCAACCAGGCATTCGGCCGCGTTGCCATGCATGCCGTCCGCCGCGAGCTCGTCCTCGCGCAGGCGGAAGAGGCCGGATTACCGTTGTGGGAAGTCCCGCTGCCGTGGCCCTGTTCGAATAGCGATTACGAATGTCTGATGAAAGCTGCTTGCGAGCGGGCCATAGGCGAGGGCGCTACGCATATCGCCTTTGGCGATCTGTTTCTGGAGGATGTGCGTCAGTACCGCGAACGCCAGCTTGAAAATACCGGACTGAAACCTCTGTTCCCGTTGTGGCATTTGCCGACGGACGAGCTGGCGCGCGCCATGATATCGGCGGGAATAAAAGCGAAGATCACCTGCGTCGATCCAAAGAAACTTGACCGGTCATTTGCCGGACGCGATTTTGATTCAGCTTTCCTGAACGGCCTGCCCGCCGGCATCGACCCCTGTGGCGAAAACGGCGAGTTTCACACGTTCGTCTACAGTGCCCCGGTTTTCAGAAGTGATATCCGCGTCCAGACAGGTGAAATCGTCGAGCGCGACGGCTTCGTCTTCGCCGACATGTGTGACCTGGGCAGATGATGCACTCCTAGTAATACTACTAGTTGTTTGATTTTTTGGCCGTATCGTACGGTTTTCGTAGTTCGGCCTTTGGCTATTCCATCCAGCTATTTACTTCAAAGCTGTCGAAAGGAGTCCCACATGACACTGAACAAGATCCGCAGTTGCGCCGGGTTTCTTTGTTGTCTCATTGGCGCTAGTTTACCGGCTGTTTCCCAGAGCCAGATAGACAAAAGCTTGTTTGAAATCAATAACGTCGTCTATACGGGAGGCCAGATCCAGTTTAAAGTAACCAACCACTCAAAGCCCGTGCTCGCGTACCTTGTAGACGTAACTTGGCATCTTCCAAACGGCCACACTAGAACGCACGTGTTCGCGAAAGACCTGATCTTCACCTTCGCGCTTCCCGGCAAGATAATCGCTCCTCCCGGAACCCATGTAGGCGCCCTGAAAACGGGCGAGAGCATAACGTGGAACTTCTACTCGCCGGCGCCCCCCGGCACGAACATTAGCGTCGAACCCCTAGCTGTTGTCTATACGGATAACTCCGTCGTCGGCGATGAAAAGCTGGCCGCCTCAGAGATATTTGCACCCCGGCAGGAATTTGTGAATGTAATGAGTCAGCACCTGAACTCGCTTCAGCAACTTACATCGCTCTCGCCGGAAGACATCCTCTCCAAGCTGAAGGACCTGAAATCACAGTACGACACGAGGAGCTCGGAAGACACACGGACGGCCGCCACAACAAATGGAGCGCCGAGTACACAGGCCAATTCTGACAGTCTGATGCGTGATCGATTGAGCTACGAGATCGATCACCTCATTAAGCAAATTTCTGCGGGAAGCGTAGCTCCGAATGCGGCGCTTTCAGACTATATAGATGGAATCGCCGATCAGCTATCCGTTTACAAGAGTCACGCTATCCCAGCTTATTAATGACGAGGAATGAAGAGGCACGAATATGTTAGCGCTAAGGAAGGCCCTGTTTATTACAGCTGTAGGCACAGGGACAGCACTATCCCTGCCCGCCCAGACACCGGGCTGTTATAACAACTGCGGAGCGCCGGTCGAAAAGGCCGCGTATCGGCTCAGCACCACCGACTGCTCAGCACCATGGCCCGGAGGTCAAGTCGGCCTCGTGAACTACGGCAGCTATACGGTAACCGTTTTCTACGACGCTGCGTTTGCAAATTCAGATACAGGTTCCACGGATCAGGAGCAGACGTCTTCCCCCAGTTCCTCGGGGGTTTGTTACAGATACGGAGATCCGAATGCGCCGTACCCTTTTACGGGCGGGGAGCAAGACTGCGACCCCTATTGGCGTTCAAGCATCCGTAATGTCACGTGTACAAACGACGGTGAGGGCAGTCCGTCTTACGAGGCGGACGTTGCGCCTGGCATCTTCTCCGGCTACGCGCGCAGTGGGCTGCCAGACTGCGGCCAAGGTGAGTATTCTGTCGCCGCGCTATTCATGTTTAACGCCGAGCAGTGCGAGCCTTGCCCAAGTCAAAACGATTTCGGCTGCGATATCGACGTGGATCGTTGCACATATTATGGCGGCTGCCCACCAGATTACTATCCGGACGATTGGGATGCGTGCTGCCTAATCGGCTAAATCGATCTGCGGACCGCACTCACATGCAAGCAAAACGCCTAACTTACTTTTTAGCCGCTCTCCTGCCGTTGGGATTTGCCGGACAGTTGCCAATCCAAGCGCAGCAGTCGACCTCCTCCTGCCAGGAACTCTCGCCAGATCTGGTTACAAGACTAACGAGGTTTACGCAGCTCCGGTTTCGATTACAAACCACACCTAGGCTAGAAATAGTGGAGAAACGTCCGGATTGCTACTACAAGGTCGCCTTCGTCGTAGTCGGAGGGGACAAGCCGTTTCGGAAAACCGCCTACATTAGTCCTGATCGAAAGCATCTCTCGAGCGAACTGGTCGATGTTGATGGCGATCCCGATGCAGCTATCCAAAACGACGAGGCGCGCACGAAGAAAATCGTTGCAGCCGGAGCGCAACTTATCCACGGCTCGGACAACGCCCCAGTGCAGCTCGTGATCTACGCGGACCTACAGTGTCCCTATTGCGCCCGATTCTGGACTGAGGTGCTTCGCCCTTACATCTCGACGAACGATCCGGCTGTCGCCGTGTTCTACAGATCCTACCCGCTGGAGCGGCAGCATCCATGGGCGCGCATTGCGAGCGTCGTTTCGAAATGCTCCGAGCTACAGGGCCAGAGCTACTTCATAGGCTTGGCGGATAAGATCTATGCAAATCAGCGAACCATAACCCTCGACAACATAGTAGGCTTCGCGTCATCGTACCTGGAGACACAGGCGAACTTCGATATGAACCAGTTCAGGGCGTGCCTAAGCAGCGGTCAAGTCGATAGCGCTATCCAAGCTGACATAACATCCGGCCAGCAAATCGAATTAAGCGCTATTCCGACTATTTTTATTAACGGCGCTCGATTTAGGGGCGCTCCCAATGCGCAGCAGTTTGCTGCGGTCATTGAAAGTGCGAAAAGGAGCAGCGGCAGCGGTGTGCGTATCCCATCGCCCGGGAACACAGCAGATAACTCACACCGCGACGTTGAAGCTCAACTCAACTGCAGTCCCCATAACGCGAGTCGACGGTGTGAAAAGCAATAACGTCCCGCGCTGCACGACGTCTACTAGGAGTTGCCGTCGTTTCGGGCTTCTATCTGATTCGGGACTGACGGCCGCATCGTCAGCGCAATGAACCCCGACGCGAGCGTCGAAAGCGCCAGATACGCATAGGCCAGCTTCACCGTTTCGGTAAACGCGCCGATTCCGTAATAGGACAGGAATCCCGCCACCAGTGTCAAAACGAAAAGCAGAAACGTGAAGGTACGCATAACGATACTCCCTGTTTCGGTAGTGCCGCCTAAGCGATATTCATCGCATCCATCATGCGGTTGAGGCGGTCCGCGCTGCTTTGCAAACGCAATACCTCTACCGCCGCGTTCCAGGGCTCGATTCCGGCGCTCGAACGCAGCCGGTTCTGCAGCTCCGCTTCGCGCCTGCGAATCGCAGCTAACTGGGCGACAACCAGGGTCTCAAGGGCAGCTTGATGGTTTCTTTTTGTGGCTGGCATTTTTCCGTCTCTCGCCTCTGTCTTTAGCACGTCGCGTGCCATTCGCACTTATCGGCCGAAACGGCCCTGTTTTGAGGAATTTTTCCGCGCTTCTGCGCTCCGGCTTTAACGCAAACCTTCCCTGCGGTTGTAAGAACGTTAAAACTCGAAGATATTTCCCTGACCCAACAGCCACTGCGGGTCTAAATGACGCTTGACCTCCTTCATGGCTTCGATCTCATCGGCTGAATACATCAGCTTCAGCAGATTGGTTTTCTGCTTGCCGATGCCATGCTCGGCTGCCACAGTGCCGCCCAGCGCCACCACCTTGCGCGCGAAATCTTCCATCAACCGTTCCGCTAAATCGGCATCTTCGGGCCGCGGCAGAAGATTCACGTGCACATTCGCATCGCCGATATGGCCGAATATCGTGTACCGGCCAGGAAATGTCTCCTCGCACCGCTGGCGGTAATACGTATACATCTCGCGGTTCTTTTCAAGCGGTACCGCAAAATCGGTGCTGAATTTCACGCCACTCCGGCGCCCCAGATCCACCGTAATGGCCGGCAGCGCATGCCGGAATTCGCGAAAGCGTTCGCGGTCCGCGGCGGTAAATCCGAACCACGAGTCTTCCTCGAGCGCCGACTGCACCGCCAGCCGCTCCGTCCAGCGATCGATTTCAGGGTCGTCCTCCGACGCCAGATCCTGCTCGATCATCAACGCCGCGCGCGCCCTGGCAGACATACCGGTGTACTTGGGCCGCAGAAAATCGAGCGCCCGCGCGTCCATCGATTCCAGCAGGCGCAAGCCGGGTACCGGCCGCCAGAAATCGACTGCATCCAAGGCGAGTTCTTCGCTCGGAAAAAACACCACGCCGCTCAGGATGGCGGGCGGCTCCGGGTAGAGCTGAAGCTCAGCTTCCGTCACAATTCCCAGCGTCCCTTCACTCCCGGAAAAAAGCTCCACCCAGTCGAGATCCGGATGCAGCGTATAACCGGCCGCATTTTTGGTTGTGCGGGGAGCGGGAACCGTGCGATAAGGAAAATCCACCTTATCGCCGCGCTCATACCGCCGTGTCCGGCCATCCATAAACGTCACTTCCAGCGCCAGCACCTGCCGCCCCATCGGCCCGTAACGGAAACTGCGCGCCCCTCCCGCATTCGTGCTGATCGCGCCGCCCACTGAAGCCGCGGATTCAGTCGGATTGGGCCCCGGAAATTGCCGCGTTTTCGCTGCCGCCGCTTGCAACTCGGCCAGCAGCACGCCCGCGCCGCAACGTGCCCGGCCCGGCAGAATCTCAATCTGCCGGAAGCGTTCGAGCGACACAACCCATCCGCCGCGTGGCACCCGCGCGCCCGTCAGCCCGGTTCCTGCGCCCGCAATTGTCAACGGTATCCGCCGGCCGGAAGCTTCGCTCGCAATCGCGCGAACTTCGGCAACATCTGCGGGCGCGAAAACCCGCTCTGCCGAACCGCGATAGCCGGAGGCGTCTTCCAGAAAAGCACTGATATCGGTGGGCGCGGCCGGCATATCCGCTCTCAAAGACTGTGGCTCAATTCTACGCCTCGCGTGGTGACGTAATATTTCGCCAACATATTGGGCGTCTCCCAAGCCGGCATCGCTAGCGGCTCGCGCAGATATTCGAAAAACGTATGCGTTACCTGCGCAAAGTGTTCTTCGTGACTTACGCGGAAGCGGTCCGGGATCAGGATGCGCGCCTCGCCTTTCTGTTCAGCCATGTCGAGACCCGGCCAGCGCGATTGCAACCTCTCAATTTTCTCCCGAAGCGCCGGATTCGCCGGCCTCACATACACCTCCGGGCGATACCGCTCCGCCTCGCCCTGACGCACCTCCACGCAACATCTCGTGCCGCGAAAACTGGCTTCGTATACATCTCCCGCCCCGGCCGGCGCCTGCCACTCCCAGCCGATGTCCATCTTCACGTGAATCCCGCGCAGCGTGTAGTGAACGGAGTTATTGCAGAAGTACTCCAGCTTTTCCGTACGCTCTTCCCCGGTGACGGTGCAAAACTGCGCCGGAGTCAATACCAGCGGCCAGCGGCGCGCGTCCAGAATCTGAATGTCCGTTCGATAGTCAATAGCCTGCTCTGCAAAAGCCGTCCATTGCACCAAATCCACCACGTGCGTGCCCACATCAGCCAGTGCTTCGCCTTGCACGCTGATATCGAAGAACCAGGCCGGACGCCGAAGCGGCAGGCCGGACACCATTTTCATAATGTGGTGAACGCTGCGCGCATACACGCCCGGCTCCTCAGCCGTACCCGCCTCCAATTCGCCGAACAGTTCGGGACAATTCACCAGCTCGCGCTGCAATTGCGAAGTCACTTCATACCGCTCAGTCATGATGTCGTAAGCAATGAGCCCTTGCTCTTCCGCCATGCGCAGCGATTCTTCCAGCTTCGGCAGATCGGCAGACGAGAGAATCCACGGCTTATCGGCCAGGACATTCAGCCCGGCTGCAACCGAGGCGCGAATGCGGTCCATTTTGCTGTCGTTTTTTCCCGCCAGCACCACCACATTGCCGGGCCGCTGGGCCATCATCTCCTGCACAAAATCGGCCGCGCAGTGAACGTCGAGCTCCCAGCGCGTCGGATCGTCCGCTCGCGTATTGAACAGATAAATGCGGTTTAGATAATCGAGTAATTCCGGTCCCAGCGGCGCATACACGGCGACGCGCGGATCCACTTCGGCATAGGGCTCCTTCTGCACCAATGCCACATGGAAGTGAGCCGGATCGAGAACAATAAGGCGCGCCAGGGGCGCCCGCTGCGGGGCCATCTACACATTGTCTGACTGCTATCCTCACGAGTGGCATGAGCGGGGTGATTCTCGATGGAAAAAAGATCAATCAGGAAATTTTGAGCGAATTGCGGCCGAGAATTGCGGCGCTCACCGCCAAAGCACGCCCGCCGGCGCTCGCCGTCGTGCTGGTGGGCAACAATCCTGCTTCGCAGATCTATGTTCGCAACAAAGTGAAGACCTGCCACGAACTGGGGATACGGAGTATCGAGCTGACGCCGCCGGAAAACACCACCACGGAAGAGCTCATCGAACAGGTCCTGCCTTTGACAACCGATCCCGAAGTCGATGGCATTCTGGTGCAGATGCCGTTACCCAAACAGATCGATGCGGAGCGCGTCACCCGCTACATCGATATCTCGCGCGATGTCGATGGCTTTGGAATCGAGAGTCTGGGCGCGCTGGTACTGAACCGCCCGGCGCCGCGCGCCTGCACGCCGGCCGGAATTCTCGAGATGCTGCAGCGCTACCACATTTCGCTCGCCGGCAAGCACGCCGTCATTGTGGGGCGCAGCGACATCGTCGGCAAACCCATGGCCCTGCTGCTGCTGCATCAAAACGCCACCGTCACCATCTGTCACTCGCGCACGCAGAATCTCGCCGAAGAGTGCCGGCGCGCCGACATTCTGGTCGCCGCCATCGGCAGGCCGGCCATGCTCACGCGCGACTTCATCAAACCGGGCGCGGTGGTCATCGACGTCGGCATGAACCGCCTGACTGACCGGGCGGAAGTCGAGCGCCTGTTTCCCGGTGAGCCTGCCCGCCTTGCCGCGTTTGAAAAGAACGGCGCCGCCCTGGTAGGCGATGTGGACCCGTCGGCGATGAAAGAACTATCGTCTTATTACACGCCCGTCCCCGGCGGCGTCGGGCCGCTAACGATTGCCATGCTGATGGCCAATACTGTTCAACTTGCCGAAAGCCATTTGCTGCAATAAGCTCAACACGGGGCGCAGCTCAGCCCCGTTTGCGAATCCATCCCACCGATGCTCAAAGTCGGCCTGACCGGCGGCTACGCCACCGGCAAATCCTTCGTCGCTCAGGAACTGGCGCGGCTCGGCTGCCACATTATTTACGCCGATGCGTTGGGTCATCAGGTGCTTCTGCCCACCGGTGAGGCGTACGCGCCAGTAGTCGCCGAATTCGGCGCCGGCATTCTGGATGAACAACAAAGAATCGATCGCAAGAAGCTGGCGGAACTGGTTTTCGGCAATCCAGCCCGCCTCGAAAAATTAAGCAGTTTCGTCCACCCCGCGGTCTTTCATCTCGAAGAGCAGATGCTCAAAAGGATTGCAGAGAGCGATCCCGGCGCCATCACAGTGGTTGAAGCCGCTATCCTGATAGAAGCAAAACGTACCGGCTGGTTTGACCGGATCATTCTCACCGCCTGTGATGAGGAGGTGCAGATTGCGCGCGGCATGCGGCGCAACGGCCTCACACGCGAGCAGGTGCTGGCGCGGCTGGCCAATCAGATGCCGCTCTCCGAAAAACGCAAGTACGCAGACTATATTGTCGATACGAGCGGTACGAAAGAAGAGACGGTGCGTCAGGTACAGGAGATCTATCGCGAGCTAGCGCGTTTGGCCCGGAGAACGTCAGAGTGAGAGTCAGGACATTTCTCATTGCGATGCTGATGACGTTGTGTTTCGTCTGGCTGACCTCGCGCGCCAACTGGAACATTCGCGATATGGCATCCCCGCTGCTCCGCCGCGCATCCACCTGGTCGAATCCCACCCAGGTCCATGGCGCCGGCCTGACCGTTGAAGAACAAAACAACATCGATATCTACAAGTCCGCCAGATTGGCTACCGTTTACATCACGAGCACCGCCGTCCGGCGCGACTTCTTTTTTCAACCCTATGCGCAGCAGAGCATCGGCTCGGGTTTTCTGATCAATGACGACGGTTTCATTCTGACCAACTTTCATGTCATATCGGGCAGCAGCCGTATCCAGGTCACGCTGCAGGATCAGACCCAGTACTTTGCGCGCGCGCTCGATACTGACCGTTCCGATGATTTGGCGCTGATCAAAATTGCGCCCAAGCGCAAGCAGGAATTTCTTCGCCTCGGCGATTCCGATCATTTGCAGGTCGGCCAGAAGGTGCTGGCGATCGGCAACCCGTTCGGGCTCGAAGGCACTTTGACGGTCGGCGTCGTGAGTTCCATCGGCCGCTCCATTCAAGGCGAAAATGATCAGCGCCTGGAAGGCATGATCCAAACTGACGCGGCCATTAACGGCGGCAACAGCGGCGGTCCGCTACTCGATTCCAGCGGCAATGTCATCGGCATCAATACTGCCATTCTGGGCCAAACGAACATGGGCATCGGCTTTGCGCTGCCCATCAATCGAGCCAAGGCGCTGCTGAGCGATTATCAGGCGGGCCGCATCACCGAGCGGCCGAAAGTCGGCGTGACCACCGAATTCGTTGCCGGCGATCTGGCCGAAGCGCTCGGCCTGCCGCGCCGCGGCGGCCTGCTGGTCCAGCGCGTGATTCGCGGCAGTTCCGAAGACATGGCCGGCATTCGCGGCGCGCGCGAAATCGTCGATATCGGAAACGTGGAACTCGGCATCGGCGGCGATCTGATTATCGCCATCGATGGCCAACCGGTTACCCGCGAGGACGCCCTCGTTCGCGCCATTGCGAACAGGCGCGTCGGCGATACCATCACGCTCACCGTTTATCGCAACGGGCGCACGCTGCAGATTCCGGTCAAGCTTTTAAGACCGCCAGCCGATCTGAGCTGATATTCACTACAGCTTCCTTTCACTCCGTCGTTGCAAACGGGCTGAAGTTGGTCGAATAGTCGAAGTAATCGACCCCTTCCGTCCGCTTCAGCAGATTCACAACCTTATAAGTCAGCGGCGTCATCACCGTCTCGTAGATCACTTTGAAGAGATAGCCCGAGATAATGAGCTGCACAATCACGCCGAGCGAACGCGTGCCGTAAAAAGCCACGAACATCACCACCGCTGTATCCACGGCTTGCCCGACAACCGTCGAACCAATGGTGCGCGTCCATAAGAAGCGGCCTTTGGTAATCAACTTTAACTTCGCCAGCGTGAACGAATTGGCAAACTCGCCGCACCAATACGCAATCAGGCTCGCCAGCACGATGCGCCCGACCGGTTGAAAGATGGTCGCAAACGCCGCCTGATCGTGGTATTCCGGCGCAGGCGGAATGATGGTAGCCAGCGCCGTAATGCCCACCAGAAGAAACGATGCAAAGAAGCCATACCAGATGGCGCGGCGTGAAGCTGCGTAGCCGTAAACCTCGGTAAAGACGTCGCCAAAAATATAGGTGATTGGGAAGAGCATTTGTGCGCAACTGATACGCAGATTGAGTGGCAGATGGGGCCGCAGATCTACTGCAAAGAATTTCGCAGCCACTATGTTTGAGATCAGCAGAACCACCACAAACAGCGTGATCAGCGTGTCCAGATACTTATAGCGGTGATCGCTGCGCAGAAGCGCACTGATACTCTGTTTTTCTTCTGTAGCTGCTGTCATTTGAGATGCACTGATTATAAGTGTTGCAGCGCGCTCCCGTACTCCGAAACTGTCTGGGCTACATAGAGATACCGCTATAATCGAAACGTGTTGCGTCGGCTGTGCGGCTGGGCCGCTGTTGTCTTTTTATTGGCCTGCGGACCCGGAATTCGCAGCAAGGAAAAGGTTCAGGAAGCAATCTTAAACCGTTTGCAAACGAAAACCGGCCTGGATCTCAATAGCCTCGACGTAACCACCACCGCAGTCACTTTTGACCGGAATATGGCTTACGCGACCGTCTCCATCCATCCCAAAGCCGATCCCAGCCTGCAAAGCATGATCATGAAGTACACGCTCGAAGACCGCGATGGCAAATGGGTGGTGACCAATGTCGCAGACTCGCAAGGCCACGGAATGGCAGGGCATTCTTCTGCAAGCAGCGACCAGAACCTTCCGCCCGGTCATCCTCCCATCGGAGGCATTCAAGACACGCCGCCCCCAGCCGGCAGTACAGGACGAAAACCATGAGAACCGTTGCCGTTTTAGGCGGAGGACCGGCGGGGGCTACTATCGCGGAGCGGCTCGCCCGCGCGGGCCTGCGCACCATCGTCATCGATGAAAAATTAGCCTGGGAGAAGCCCTGCGGCGGCGGCATCACTTACAAGGCCTACAGCCAATATCCTTACTTGCTCGAAAACGATACGCCTAAAAAGCTCGTGACCGGCACTACGCTCGCGGCCCCCAGAGCCGGCCGTGTGCGCATGGAGCTGAACCGGCCGCTGGTGATCTACTCCCGTTTTGACCTGAACGGCATGCTGCTGCGGCGCGCCGAAGCAGCGGGCGCCGAGATTGAGAAGAATCGTATTCTAGGACTCGACCGCACCGCTTCCGGCTGGCACATCCGCACGCGCACCAGCCGCATTGAAGCCGATTACTGCGTCGTTGCAACCGGCGCGCGCAATCCGCTGCGCGATGTCGGCACGCAATATACCGCCGACAACACCATGTACACGCTCGGCTATTTTGTCCCGAGCGATCAGGCCCATATCGATATCCAGTTTCTGCCCAACCTCGAAGGCTACATCTGGGTCTTCCCGCGCCAGGGTCACCTTTCGGTCGGCATCGGAGGCAAGGGTGAACCGGCGCAGTCGCTGCGCGCGCGGCTCGAAAAATACATGGACGAAAACGGCATCTCGCGCAAAGATGCCAAGTTCTTCGGGCACATGCTTCCGAATCTGAACCCTCCCGCCTGGCGCAACAACCGCCTCGCCGGTGACGGCTGGATCGCGGTCGGCGATGCCGGCGGCCTGGTCGATCCGGTGACCGGCGAAGGACTCTACTATGCTGTGCGCTCGGCCGATTTAGCCAGCCAGGTATTGTTGAGCGAGTCAGAGCCGGAAAAGAAAGCCGCAGGCTACCGGCAGCTCATAGAGAAAGATTTCGGCTACGATCTCACCTACGGCGCAGGTCTTGCTAAACGCCTGTTCCATGGCGCTATCCTCTTTGGAGCCGTGCCCACCCGCATGATCGATTTCATGCGCCGCAGCCCGCGCTTCTGCGAGATCATGCAAGACCTGTTTGCCGGCACGCAGCCGTACCTGGAGCTGAAGAGCCGGCTGCTGAAAAACGTCAACACGACGCTGCACGAGATTCTGATGAGCTTCCTCTTCCGGAAGGTGGTTCTAGGCTCCACCCAGGTATGACCACCGCGCAGTCGGAAGCCTTATTTCACCGAGCGCAGCAATCGATACCGGGCGGCGTCAATTCGCCTGTCCGCGCCTTCCGCGCCGTGGGCGGCACGCCGCGCTTCATCGCCCGCGGCGAAGGCTCCCACATCTTCGACGTGGATGGTAACGAGTACATCGATTACGTCTGCTCCTGGGGGCCGCTGCTGTTAGGCCACCGTCCCAAGCCTGTCATCGACGCCATTGCATCCGTCCTCGATCTGGGCACCAGTTTTGGCGCGCCCACCAGTCGCGAAGTGGAGCTTGCCGAATTAATCATCGATGCGGTCCCATCCATCGAGATGGTTCGCCTCGTGAATTCCGGAACCGAAGCCTGTATGAGCGCTTTGCGCCTGGCGCGCGGGGTGACGGGCCGCGAGTTAACGGTCAAATTCGAAGGCTGCTATCACGGCCACGTCGATTCGTTGCTGGTCAAGGCCGGTTCCGGCATCGCCACCCTGAGCCTGCCCGATACCGCGGGCGTCCCGCGCTGCTTTTCCGAAACCACCCTGGCGCTGCCCTTCAATGATCTGGACCGGGTGGAAACAGCCTTTCATGAGCACGGCGACCGCATTGCCGCCGTGATCGTAGAACCCGTGGCGGGCAATATGGGCTGCATACCGCCGCAGCCCGGCTTCCTCCAAGGCTTGCGGCGAATCAGCAACCACTATGGCGCGCTGCTCATCTTCGATGAGGTGATGACCGGCTTCCGCTTAAGCCGCGGCGGCGCGCAGGCTCTTTACGGCGTGGCGCCGGATATCACCACCCTCGGGAAAATCATCGGCGGCGGCTTGCCCATCGCCGCCTATGGCGGCCGCGCCGATCTCATGAAGCGCCTCGCGCCCGCAGGACCGGTGTATCAGGCGGGCACGCTTTCGGGCAATCCGGTCGCGGTCACAGCCGGAATTGCCATGCTGCGCTATCTCGAACAGCATCCCGAAGTCTATGAGACGCTCGATAAAATCAGCGCCGAAATTGTGGCCGGCCTGCCTGCGGACGTGCGCGTAAACCGCGCCGGTTCCATGTTTACCATCTTCTTCCAACCCGGCCCGCTAGCCGATTACGCAGCCGCGCGGCGATCGGATACGGCGCGTTTCGGACGATTCTTCCATGAGCTTTTAAATCGCGGCGTCTACTTCCCTCCCTCGCAGTTTGAAGCGGCTTTTGTCTCGACAGAGCACCGCCCGGACGACGTTGTCTTCACCCGCAAGGCGATTCGGGAAGCATTGGCCGCCGCCAGCGCATGAGCCGCCGCGTGCTGATCACCGGAGCGGCCAAGCGCATTGGGCGCGTGATTGCCATCGAGCTTCATCGCAAAGGCTTCGAAGTGGCGATTCATTACCATACTTCGCAACGGGAAGCGCGGCAAACCGCGCGCGAATGCGGGGATGCTCCCATCTTTCAGGCGGATCTTTCGAAAGTGCCGGAGATTCAGCGGCTGTTCGGCGAAGTTCGCGAGAAGTTCGGCCCGCTCGACTGCCTGGTCAACAACGCCGCGCGCTTCACGCGTTTTCAGCCCCTCGAAATCACCGAGGCCGATTGGGATTTCATCCACAGCGTGAATCTCAAAGGCGCTTTCTTCTGCTGCCGGGAAGCTGCCCGCCAGATGCGGGAGCGCGGCGCCGGGCGCATTGTGAACATCAGCTCGCTCGGCGGAATCAGGCCCTGGGCCGATCACGTTCATTACTGCGCCTCCAAAGCGGGCCTGATCATGTTGACGAAAGCGCTGGCCAAAGCGCTGGCGCCTGCAATCAGCGTGAATTCCGTCGCGCCCGGCGTGATCCTGTTCGAAAGAGACGACGACGAGGCCCAACGCATGATCAAAGCGACTCCCATGCAGCGTCCGGGAAAGCCGGAGGAAGTCGCCGATGCCGTGCACTACTTTTTAACCGCCCCGCCATTTATTACCGGACAACTGCTGGCGGTGGACGGCGGCTTGAGCCAAAGATAGCCGTCAGCCGTCCGGGCAACCAGAAAAGTAAAAATACGCGGC
>Ga0070739_10004897_pt1 | contig 15565 bp, 11 predicted proteins | sample Coa_R1_7_FD_66445 | JGI IMG/M metagenome (GOLD analysis project Ga0070739, IMG submission 66445) | Surface soil microbial communities from Centralia Pennsylvania, which are recovering from an underground coalmine fire - Coalmine... | ecosystem: Environmental > Terrestrial > Soil > Unclassified ... | reverse complement strand
AGAACGTGCCTGCGGCAAACCCAAACGTCGCCGCGTCGGCAAGGACTGTTGGCGCGGGTACGTTTTCCACGTGCATCGTGATGCGGGCGCTCGCTGCCCCGAACGACCCCACGACGATTGCGGCGGTGATCAGGAATCGGTACATGACTGTCTCTCCCCTCATCTACCAACGCGAGAGAATCACTCGTATTGGCTCTACCTGATTACGTAGTTGCATTCCGGCCCGGATGCCGGGCCGCTGCTTCGATATAATTCAGAACCAAGCCCCGGTATTCCTGTTCCTCACATTACGGTCTGTTCATCCGGTGGCCGAGCAGTAACCGTGCGCCACCGCGCACGTCAGTCGCAGGAGGAATGTCCGTGTCCGTTTCGCCAACCGTGCGTACCTTCGGCGAGGGCCGGCTGAGTGGGCAGACCATCATCAGCGAGCTGATCCGCAACATGGAGCTCGGCGGCTTCGAGATGGCCTACAGCATCCTGCTGCCGTGCATCTTCGACGTCTATCTTCACCCCGAGGATCACGCCCGCCTTGCCGGGGTCCTTCCGCTGATGGTCGAGGATGCGCGCCGGGCTCTGCGTACGCGCGTAGCGGAGCTAAACCGAGCGCGCGGGGGAGGTTTTTCGCTCGGGCGCTCGAAGAAGAACGGCAAAGAATACAAAATCGCCGCAAGCGACTGGATGATCGACTTCTATCCCGACACCGAAGGCACGGTCCCGCAGGGCGACGTCGAGATCCATTCCGAGCTGAATGAAACCGCCGCCCCCGGATATCGCGGCACGAAAACCACGCTCATGGGCCGGGAACCCTCGGTCACGGCAGTCCGTAATCCCGGAGTGACGCGGGCCATGCCGAAGACCGACGCGGTGTTCGCCGAGATCCGTTATGAGGACGACTCCGGCCCGCAGACCTACATGGTGACGCAGAATCAGGTTCGAGTCGGCCGCGGCGGCGACGACGCCCTGATGGACCTCGCGCTGTACGCCAGCGACGAGGTCTCGCGCGAGCACCTGCTGTTGCGCCGCGACCCGGCCACCGGCCGGTTTTTTATCACCGACCGCAGCACCAACGGCGCCTGGGTCAATGGCAAGCGCCTGAAGCGCGGCTCCGAGGAGCCGCTGCCGGATAAGGCCGAGATCGGCGTGGCCGAGGTCCTCACTCTGTCATTCGAGGTTCGCCGATGATTGCCTCCCCCGTAAAGCAGGCCTTTGACCTGCGAGATGGCGCTCCATGCTAGCCACATTCACCCTCCCCGCGGGCGCCAACGTCATCTTCGTTCTCGCCTTTCTGGCAGTCGCCGCGATGCTCGCCGCCGCCAACTGGGGAAGGCGCTCGCGCCTATGAGTACCCTGGCCGCATTCCGCTGCGCCATGGCCACGGACATCGGTGGCCGGACCCGCAACGAAGATCGCGTCTACATCGACGAGGCGAACGGAATTTTCCTTGTCGTTGATGGCGTCGGCGGCCACGCCGCCGGCGATCGTGCCGCGGAACTTGCGGTAAAGGTGATCGCGCGCGAGCTCGCCGTCTCCAACGGCTCCGCCGAGCGCCGCATCCGCCGCGCCATCGCCGCCGCTAACAACGATATCTTCGAAGCCGCGGAAACCACGGACGAGTGCCGCGGCATGGCCTGCGTGCTGACGCTCGCCATTGCCGATGGCGACCGCGTCACCACCGGCCATGTGGGCGACTCCCGCCTGTACCTGGTCTGGAACGGCCGGGTCCGCAAGCTGACCTCCGATCACTCACCTATTGGCGAGCAGGAAGACAACGGCGAGATCACCGAACGCGAGGCCATGCGGCATCCGCGCCGCAACGAGGTCTTCCGCGACGTGGGAACGCAGATCCACGGCCCCGACGACGAGGACTTCATCGAGATTCGTTCCTTCCTCTTCCATCCCGACGCTGCGCTGCTGCTGTGCACCGACGGCCTGACGGACGCGCTCACCTCGGCGGAGATCAGCGCCGTCGTCGAATCCTATGACGGCGACCCCGAACACACCGTCCAAAGCCTGCTCGCCGCCGCCAATGCGGCCGGCGCTGCTGACAACGTCAGCGCGATCTTCATCGCCGGCCCGGAATTCATCGGCGTCGCGTCCCCCCGCATGGCCGAAGCCCGCCTACGTCACGCCACGACACGAATGCGCGGCTCCGCCTGGCGCCGCTTCTGGCTGACTCGGTTTCCGTGGCTGTTCGCGGGCCTGGTCGCCGGAATGGCCGGCTGGGCGGCGCTGGAACGGATCACCCCTGGCCTGCTGCAAACAACGCCGCCGCCTCCAAAGCCCGCGCGCACGATTATCGTCCGCCCTGACGATCCCGCTGCATTCGGCCGCGCCCTCGCCGTTGCGCATGCCGGTGACACCATCGTCGTTCCACCCGGCCAGTACGCAGGCCGGCTGGAGTTCCGCGACGGGGTCGTGGTGGTAACACGCAGTCCGGAGAAGTAACCCATGCCTGCTGTCCTGCCCGCGAAACAGTTCGGCCGATACCAGATCATCCGCAAGCTCGGCCGCAGCATGACCGATGTCTACCTCGCATTGGACGATACGCGCGAACGCCGGGTGGTGCTGAAGATCGTCGAGCACGCGCACGACCCGCTGACCCAAACCATCCTCGATGCCGAACGGCGCGGCGCCGCGATCCAGCGTCAGCTTCACGCCATCGACCCCCGTGTGCTGGAAGTCTACGAATGCGGCGAGCAGGACAACTGTTTCTTCGTCGCCATGGAGTATTGCGAGGGCCGCAGCCTCGCCGACATTCTGCAAATGGACCGCCGCCTGGACCCGCACCGCGCCGCGCGGTACGCCATGGAAGTCTGCAGCCAGCTCACCACCCTGCATTCCTTCCAGACGGATATCGATGGCCGCGAGCGCGCCGTGGTGCACGGCGACATCAAACCTGCGAACATCCAGATCGATCCGCAGGATCGCCCGCGGCTGCTCGACTTCGGCATCGCCAAGGCGATCACCAATACCCATAACCTTACCGGCCACAATCTGGGCAGTCCGGCCTATTGCTCGCCGGAGCGGCTGAAGAACGCGCAGGTGGATCCCAGCGCGGACCTGTGGGCGCTCGGAGTCACGCTGTATGAGCTCATCACCGGACTTCCGCCGTACCAGGCGCAAACCACGCGCCGGCTGGAGAACATCATTCAGTCGCGACGCCCACCGCGCGCGCTGCCACCGGACTGCCCGCCGCGCCTGAAGGCGATCATTGCCAAAGCGCTCGCAGCCGATCTGCCACAGCGCTACGCCACTGCCGCCGAATTTGAAAGCGACCTGCGCGCTTTTCTGGAGAACAGGCGCACGTCGGCGGAGGGAGCGCACGCGCCATCGTGGGATTCCAATGCCACCATCGAGCGGCCCAGCCTGAAGATCGTGGGCATGCGCACGGGACAGCGCCTCAGGGTCGCGGGCATGCTGCGGCAGCTGAATCACATGGTCTGGGCGCTGGTCGCGGGGCTCGTTGCCGGTCTGCTGATCCTCATGCCGGCCGGATTCATGCTGCGCTTCTGGATGAACAGCGCGCCGCTCCGCGCGGCCCAGGATTACACTCAGGCCTCGCTGGAAACGATCAGCTCGGACTGGCAGCTCTACAAGGAGCTCGATCAGCAGAACGCATTCCTTCATGGCTTATCGCCCATCGACCACGTGCGGCAGCCCCTGCGCGCGCGCCTCGTGGCCGCCGCCAGTGACGTGATCGAGGCTTATCGAAACAGCTCCGAGGCGGCGCTCGACAAGTTCGACTGGGAAAAGGCGCGCACCTGCCTGCGGCATGCGCTGGAGTTGCGCCGGACCAGCGATGTCGCCGGCAAGCTCGCGCTGTGCGATGGCTACGCCAGCGGATCGCGTTCGGACTTCGAGAAGGCCGCGCGCCTGCTTCCGCACGCTCCTGATCCGCACCTCGCCCTCGCGCGTCTCGATATCTACTCCGAGCACAACGTCGGACAGGCCATGGCCGAGTTCGAGCAGGCGGAGCGTCTGGGATACCACCTTGGGCCGCGCGAGAACGAGGAACTCGGCGATGCCTATCTGTGGCGCGCCGAGCAGGAGCTGCGCGAGTTCATCAAACAGAACAAAGCCAGCGCCCGGGCGGGTCGCCGCGTGCTCCTGGCGGCACAGCGCGACTTCGGACGCGCGCACGAGCATTACGAGCCCATCTCCGGGTTTTCGAAAGTCAGCGACAGCCTGGACCGCATGGATCGCGACGAAGCCGTAGCCGAGCAGTGGGAGGCGCGGCAGAAACGCGCCGAGCAGGAGAAGTCCCACGCCGTCCACCGCAGAAAGCTCTACTCGAGGAGGTAACGAGTGAGGCGATCCGGGCCAGTTTCTTGGGGGGCAGGCTCCCAGCCTGCGGCGGGCTCTCAGCGCGCCTGTCCAGGGTCAAAAGGTGAATCGCCGTGGCAGTAACGCGCAGCTGGGAGCACAAGGTCACCGTCACCGTCCAGCAGATGGATGCCGCGGCGCGCAGGCAGGTGCGCCGCCCCTCCGGCTGGCTCGCCATAGCCTCACTGATGGTGGCCTGCGGTCTGGCATTCGTCTATTTCGCAAAAACGCAGGATTTCGCCGAGCAGCAGCGCCGCCTGAACAGCGGCGAGCTCCTGAACCTGAATGCGGTCTCCAGCTCGCCCCAGTTGCTGCCGTACCTTGATGCGTGGCGCGATCCGGCGCAGCGGGAGCTCGTCGCCGGGCGCATCGCAGCTTTCCTCGAAAAATCGAAGCCGCTGGCCAATGTCGGCGCCCTCGCGCGCCTTCGCCTTACGCGCGCCGATATCGACGCCGATTCGCGCTGGTCCGGCTATCGCGCTCAGCTCGGGACGCATGGCGCCGTCCGCCTGATCCCTCTGGCGAAGCTGAAACCGTCATTCGTCGTCCGTACGCCCCGCGATTTCCTGCGGGCGTATGTGATCTGGATGGCCGTGTACCTGGCCGCATTCTGGCTCGTCCACTTCGCGTGGAAACTGCGCGCGTTTCGCGGTGATCCGACCGTGCTGCCCGCCCTGCAGCTGCTCAGCGGCATGGGCCTGATTCTCGCTGTAAGCCTGCGCGACCCACTGCGCGACACCATGGAGTTCAGCAAGTTCGCGTGGGGCGTGGCGGCGGGCTGCATGATGCTCCTGTTACCGCTGCTGCGGCCATTCAATTACCGCAATTTTGCGCGCTTCATCTACACTCCGCTGCTGCTCGCACTGGCGCTGTTCATCGCCCTTCTGCGCTTCGGTTCGGGTCCGACAGGCAGCGACGCGAAGGTGAACCTGGGTCCGTTCCAGCCGGTGGAACTGATCAAAATTCTCCTCGTGTTTTTCCTGGCGGGCTACTTCGCGCGCCGCTGGGAATGGCTGCGCGAGCTGCGTGAAAAGACCTTCGTGCCGCGATGGCTCCGCTGGCTGCAACTCCCAGGGTTTGCGCACGCGTTGCCGGTGATGTGCGGGGTCGCGGTGGCGCTCTTCCTGTTCTTCGTGCTCAAAGATCTCGGCCCCGCGCTCGTCACCGGCTTCCTGTTCCTGCTGATGTTCGCGGTGGCCCGCGGCCGCAGCGGCCTGGCGCTCACCGGTCTGGCGCTGCTGGTCGGCGGGGTCACGCTCGGTTACCGCATGGGCGCGCCACACACGGTTGTGGAGCGCATCTCGATGTGGCAGTCGCCCTGGGACAACAATATTCGCGGCGGCGACCAGCTCGCGCACTCGCTGTGGGCCTTCGCCACTGGCGGACCCTTCGGCTCCGGCCCCGGCTGGGGCGATCCGGGCATGATCCCCGCCGGCCACACCGACCTGGTTCTGTCCGCTATCGGCGAGGAATGGGGCTTCGCCGGCGTCCTCACCGTCGCGCTGATGTTCGCGTTCCTGCTCCACCGCGCGTTCCGCGCCGCTCTGCGTGCCTCCGATGAGTACGCCTTCTTTCTGGCCATGGGCATGGGCGCCCTCATCGCGCTGGAGATGCTGCTGATTTCCGGCGGCGCGCTGGGGGCCATTCCACTGTCGGGAGTCGTGTCGCCATTCCTCAGCTCCGGGAATACGGCGATGATCGCCAACTTCCTGATCTTTGCCATCATTCTCGCCGTGGCCAACCGTGGACAGGGCGAAGATGAAGGCGTCGAACTGGTGATCGCCGAGCCGTTCCGGAAGCCCCTTCGCGCGCTCGGGATCGTGCTCGCCGGCGCCGCTGCCTGCCTGGTCGCGAAAGCAGCCTCGGTCCAGGTGCTTCAGGACAACGATCTGATGGCCCGCGACGCGAACGTTATCCAGGAAGACGGCGCCAAGCGTCCGCAGCACAATCCGCGCTTGAACTCGCTCGCTCACGAGTTGGCGCGCGGAACCATCTACGACCGCAACGGGCTGCCACTGGCCACGAGTTCCTGGGACGAGCTGATCGGCCATCGCGCCGACTATCAGAAGCTCGGTATCGACGTGCAGAGCGCGTGCTCGCGGATGGATGGCCGTTATTACCCGCTCGGATCGGCCGCGGCGCACCTGCTCGGCGACGTCCGCACCGCCGACAATTTCCACGCTTCGAACGCGTCGCTGATCGAGCACGACGCCAACACGACCTTGCAGGGGTTCGGCAATTACCGGGAGCTGGCGGCCTTCGTGCGTTATCGCCATCAGCCCGGCAGCGCGGCAATGCAGCAGCTCCGCGCTCGCGATCGCACAGTACACACCACCATCGACGCGCGCCTTCAGGTGCGGGCCGCCGACACTCTGGCGAAGCACCTCGCCGAGGCCGGTAAAGAGCGCGGCGCGCTCGTAATCATGAATCCGCAATCGGGGGATGTGCTTGCACTGGTGAGCCTGCCCGCGCCGGCGGCGAACTCCGCGGCCACTCCCGACCAGTTGCTCGACCGCGCCCGATACGGCTTCTATCCGCCGGGCTCGACCTTCAAGCTGGTCACCGCCATGGCGGCGCTGCGCCTCGATCCCAACAACGAAAAGCGCAGCTTCCATTGCGCGCGCCTCCCTGACGGCCGCGCCGGAACCATGGTCCGAGGATGGAATCGGCCGATTCGAGACGACATCGGCGACCATCCCCACGGCACGCTCACCATGGCGCGCGCCATTCAGGTTTCCTGCAACGCGTATTTCGCGCAGCTTGGAACCTATGTCGTCGGCGCCGAAGCGCTCCACAAAACGGCGGACCTGCTCGACATTCCTGCCGGTGACATAAAAGACCTGAAAAAAATGATGCCCTTCGCCGCGTACGGTCAGGGTCCGGTCCTGATCTCGCCCTTCAAGATGGCCCGTGTGGCGGCCACGGTTGCTGATAACGGCGACATGCCGCAGGGCCGCTGGATCGTGGGCCAGGGCAACGCCCGCTCAGCTGCCGGCCGTTCCATTGTCACGCCGGCCGACGCGAACTTCATCGGGTCCGCGATGCGCATGGTGGTCACCGGCGGCACCGGCCGTCGCGCCATGGCCGGCCTCGACGTGCAGGTCGCCGGCAAGACCGGAACGGCGCAGATGGACGAAGGCCTGCCGCATTCCTGGTTCGCCGGATTCGCGCCCTTCGACGCGCCGCCGGATCAGCGCATCGCCTTCGCCGTGATGGTGGAGCACGGTGGCTACGGAGGCCAGCTGGCCGCTCCAATCGCGCGCGATCTGGTGCAGGCCGCTCGCGACCTGGGCATCATAACGGCATCGCCGTCAAACGGGGGAAAACAATAATGCCAGGCATCAACTGGGTGGAAAAGCTGGGTCGCGCGATCTTCGAAGCGCCATTCGCGGGGACGCAGCTAACCAAAGACGCGCCGGAGATGGCCGAGATTCGTCTCGCGATTCTCGACGAGATCCGCAGCCGTACGCATCGGGTTGCCGGCCGCGAGGTCTTCCCCTGGAACGTCGTGCGCATCACCCTGCGCGGCGTTCCCGAAGAACAGGCGGGCATTTTCCGTGGCTCGTTCTTCTCTCAGCTGATGGAGCAGGAAATGCGCGCCGGCCTCGAGAAAGCCCGCTGCCGATTTCCGAGCGACCTGCGCGCCGAAGTGGAAACCACGGCCGAGCTTCCGCAGCGCGGCGAGCAGTGGCTGATCGTCAACACCGAGATGCGCGAGGCGCCGAAGACCACTCCGCCTTCGAGGCGCACCGGCCGGCTTGTAGTCGTACAGGGGAAAGCGAATAAGCCCGACATCCTGCTGACCAGAACACGTACCAACATCGGCCGGCCCATCGACGTCTTCCGCGAGGACGGCCCCTCACGCCGCAACGATATCTATTTCCCCGATGACACCGCCGTAAACCGCAGCGTCTCCCGCGAGCACGCTCACATCATGTTTCACAAGGCCGAGGGCGAGTACCGCATTTACAACGACCGCTGGTACAAGCCCGGCGAGAACTGCGGCGTGTGGATCATGCGCGACGGCCTGAGCCACGAAGTCCACCGCACCCCCCGCGGCACACGCCTCGAGCCCGGCGATGAAATTCATCTCGGCTCCGCGGTGCTGCGCTTCCAGCTGGATGGGCCGCTGCGCAAGGCCTGAATGACGTGCATGATCGTCATCCGCGGTGGGGCAGGACTCCAGTCCTGCGGCGGGCGTCCACGCCCGCCTTTCCGCACCGAGCCCTCGACATTCTGCACGTGAGCGCGTATATGCAGCGGGCACGATACGGCCGCGATGGCCGCTCAGATTGCTCAGCGTCATTATGCAGCGTATTTGAGCGGAAATTCCCGCCGCAGACAAACAAACACGATTCACACCAGAATTACGATTTACCGGCCAGACCTTGCAACGCGCTTCGGCGCAATCAGCCGGTAGCTGCCGGTCACCACTTCGGCCACCTCCGACCAGTCGACTTCGCCGCGGTCGAGCCGCAGCGCGACCCAGCCGCGCGGGCCGATGTAGGCCGGCAAATAAAATCGTCGGGCTGAGAACGGACCAGCAGTTCGTTATCGCCCGGAAGGGCTTTGGCCGCCACGGAAACGATGCCGTCACCATGGTGGTCGTTCAGGAAATACGCATAGGTGCGCTTCCGCACCAGAAACGATGCATGCGAACCCATGTCGCATCGCGTCGTTTCCGGCAGCGCCAGGCAGATTTCGGTGAGTCGCGCGAGGCGCAGGTCCTCGCGGGAACGCTTCGCTGCCGTGCGGGTCGGCACACGACGATTCTGCCATGGAACGCGATGCTCCGAAATCGGTCGCCCCGCCCGCGGCGCCTAACTGTATTGCAGAGCGATATTAGAATGCTCCCATGTCGCTCGAAGGAAAAGTCGCGCTCGTGACCGGCGCGAGTAAAGGCGTAGGCCGCGGGATCGCGCTCGAGCTGGCGCGCCGGGGAGCCGACGTCGCCATCAACTACAACACCGATCGCGACGGCGCCGAGGCGACTGCGGCCGAAATTCGCGAACTCGGGCGGCGGGCCATTCCCGTTCAGGGAAACGTCGCCACCGCCGCCGACGTCGATCGCTTCTTCGCGGAAACCGTCGACTCACTGCGCGGCCTTCACATCCTCGTCAACAATGCCGGGGTGCAGACCTGGGCCCCGCTGCTCGAACTCAGTGAAGCCGAATGGGACCGAGTCCTCGATACCAACCTGAAGGGCTGCTTCCTGTGCACGCAGCGCGCCGGCCGCCACATGAAGGAGCACGGCGGCGGGCGCATCGTGAACATCGGCTCAGGCTGCAACCGCATCGCCTTTCCAAAGCTCGTAAACTACACCGCCAGCAAGGGCGGTATCGAGATGTTCACAAAAGTCGCGGCCGTGGAGCTGGCGCCCGGGCGGATCACCGTGAACTGCGTCGCGCCGGGCGCTATAGAAATCGAGCGCACACGCGGCGAGAGCGACGACTACGCCGGCACGTGGGCCTCGCGAACGCCCCTCGGCCGCGTCGGCACGCCCCACGATGTCGCGCGCGCCGTCGCTTTCTTCGTCAGTGAGGATGCCGACTTCGTCACCGGCCAGACGCTGTTCGTCGACGGCGGGCTCTTCAGCCGCCCTTCCTGGCCCTACTGAAACAGCCAGCTGTTGAAGCGAGTCAACAACTTGTGTTACCTTAACGGTTTCGGGGATGTTGCAGGCTCCTCGTGTAAGGCGCCCCGTACCTTCGATATTTCCCTCTGGAATCTGAATGGAAGCGACTCTGCAAGCACTCGGCGGTCTGCTGGTTAAGGCTACTTTCACAATAATCGTTCTTGTCCTGCTGCACATCTATCTGCGTTTGGTCTTCTTTTCGCCGCTGGATCGAATCCTGAAGAAGCGGTACGAAATGACCGAAGGAGCCCGATCGGCCGCCCAGGAAAGCATGAAACGCGCCGCCGACCGCACCTCCGAATACGAGACGAAGCTCCGGCAGGCGCGCGCCGATGTCCTCGCCGAGCAGGAAGAGGCGCGGCGAAAGTGGCTGGCGGACCAAACCGAACACATCCGCGAGGCGCGCGGCAAAGCCGATGAAGCAATTCGCCGCACCCGCGATCAGGTCCTCGAGGAATCGGAAAAAGCGCTGCTTGACCTGACCCGTGAAAGCGAGTCGCTGGCCAGTGAGATTGCCGACGTGGTCCTTGAGGGGAGGACCCGCTGATGCGCCGCCTGACCTTCGTGCTGTTCGCCGCGCTCTGCGTCTTCCCCGCCCTGTACGCACAGGAAGCGGCCAGCCCGAAATCGCCGCAGTCGCCCACCGCCCAGCCGGAGCCCGGTTCCACCACCGAAACCGCCAAACGCGGCGGCGGCGAAGTCAAAGAACCCGGTGACGAAGATAAGTGGGTCATCTGGAAATGGGTGAACTTCGCCATCCTGGCCGGCGGACTCGTTTATCTGCTGCGCAAACCGATGGGCGCATTTCTGGCCGGCCGCACCGAAGCCATTCGCCGCGATATCGACGAAGCGGGCCGGCTCCGGCAGGAAGCGGAAGAGCGTGCGAAAGAAATTGAGAAACGCCTGAGCGCGCTCGCCCAGGAAATCGAAAACATTCGCACCGAGGTCCGCGCCGAGTTCGCGCACGATGGTGAACGCATCCGCAAAGAGACCGAGCGCCACGTCGCACGCATCCAGCACCAGGCCGAGCAGGAGATCGCGTCCATCGCCCGCGCAGCCACCAACGATCTTCGCGCCCAGGCGGCCCGGCTCGCCCTCGACCTTGCGGAACGCCGCATCGGCGAGCGGATGGATCACAATACTCAGGATCGGCTATTCCGCGGCTTCCTGGCCAGCCTCGATAAGGAGTCGCGGTCATGATCTCGGTAGCCGCACACCGCTACGCGGAAGCACTGGCCGATATCGTCTTCACCCCCGGCGCCGGGCGCAAGCCGGAGCAGGCCCTCGAGCAGTTGGCTGCCTTCGAATCGGCAATGGACGAGTTTCCCGAGCTGAAGCACGTCATGATCACGCCCGCCGTCCCGTCCGCCCGCAAACGGGCCGTGGTGGCTGATCTGGCCAGGCCGCTCGGGCTGTCGCCCCTGATGCGCAACTTCCTCTTTGTTCTCGTCGACCGCCATCGCATCGGAGAGATCGCCGAGGTTCGCGAAGCGCTCCGGCAGGTCATGGACGAACGAATGGGCTTCGTGCGCGCGGATATCACCTCCGCGCAGCCGCTGGACGAAAAGCAAACCGCCGACCTCGAGGAAGAGCTCGGCCGCCTCACCGGCAAAAAGATACGGGCGAATTTTACTGTGGACCCAACGCTCATCGGCGGCGTCTCGGCGCGCGTCGGCTCGCGCCGCTACGATGGCAGCGTGCGCGGCCAGTTGGAAAACATGCGGCAGAAGCTGGCCGCGCGGTCGTAACCGAAAAAGGATTGTATGGCATCGATTCGAGCAGATGAAATCACGCGCGTGCTGCGCAGCGAGATCGAAAATTACGACAAGGCCGTGAACGTGACCGAGACCGGCTCCGTCATCTCCGTCGGCGACGGCATCGCCCGCGTCTATGGTCTGGAGAACGTCATGGCCGGGGAGCTCATCGAGTTCCCGCATAACGTGTCCGGTATCGCGCTGAACCTCGAAGAGGAACAGGTCGGCGCCGTGCTGATGGGCGACTACACCGAAATCAAGGAAGGCGACGAGGTCCGCCGCACCGGGCGCATCATGAACGTGCCCGTCGGCGACGCCCTGGTCGGCCGCGTCGTCAACGCGCTCGGCGAACCCATCGACGGCAAAGGGCCGATCAACACCACCGAGACTCTGCCTGTCGAGCGCCTGGCCCCCGGCGTGGTCGATCGCCAGCCCGTGCGCGAGCCGCTCCAGACCGGTATCAAAGCTATCGATTCGATGATTCCCATCGGGCGCGGCCAGCGCGAGCTGATCATCGGCGACCGCCAGACCGGCAAGACGGCCATCGCCCTGGACACCATCATCAATCAGAAGGGCGGCGACATGATCTGTATCTACGTCGCCATCGGCCAGAAGCGCTCCACCGTTGCCCAGGTGGTGAAGACGCTGGAAGACTACGGCGCCATGGAGTATTCCATCGTGGTCGCCGCCACCGCCTCCGATCCTTCGCCCATGCAGTACCTGGCGCCGTACGCCGGATGCGCCATGGGCGAGTATTTCCGCGACCGCGGCCGGCACGCGCTGTGCGTTTATGATGACCTTTCCAAGCACGCCGCGGCATACCGCGAAATTTCCCTGCTGCTGCGCCGCCCGCCAGGGCGCGAGGCGTTTCCCGGCGACGTGTTCTACCTCCACAGCCGTCTGCTGGAACGGGCGGCGAAACTGTCGAAGGAAAATGGCGGCGGCTCCCTCACTGCCCTGCCCTTCATTGAAACTCAGGCCGGCGACGTATCCGCGTACATTCCCACCAACGTGATCTCGATCACCGACGGCCAGATCTTCCTCGAAGCCGATCTGTTCAATTCCAACGTCCGCCCGGCGGTGAACGTCGGCATTTCCGTAAGCCGTGTCGGCGGTAACGCGCAGATCAAGGCCATGCGCCAGGTCGCCGGCTCGCTGCGTCTCGATCTGGCGCAGTACCGCGCGCTCGCTGCCTTTGCCCAGTTCGGGTCCGACCTCGATAAGGCCTCGCAGCAGCAGCTGAACCGCGGTCAGAAACTGGTGGAAATTCTCAAGCAGGCGCAGTATTCGCCGTTGCCCGTGGAAAAGCAGGTGCTGATCATCTTCGCCGGAACCAACGGCTATCTGGACGACCTTCCGACCGACCTGTGCCGCCCCTTCGAAGCGGAAATGTACCGCTTCATGGAAACAGCCCACCCCGGTATCCAGAATGAGATTGCCGAAAAGAAAGCCATCACCGACGAGCTGAAAGAAAGAATGCACGCGGCCATGAAGGAGTTTAAGAAGCGCTTCGTGGACGAGCACCTGAAGCGTCCCCCCGCGGCGCAAAAAGAGGAGAAAAGGGAGCCCGCCGGGGCGCGCGCATAACCCGGCTCCGCTATGCCCAGCCTGATCGACATCCGCCGGCGCATTCGTTCGGTCCGCAACACGCAGCAGATCACCAAGGCCATGAAGATGGTTTCGGCGGCCAAGCTGCGCCGCGCGCAGGATCGCGTGCTGGCGGCCCGCCCGTACTCGCGTATTTTGCGGGAGATCCTGCAGAACGTGGTGGCGGCTGCCGCGGGCTCCGAGGAAGCGGAGACGAATCCGCTGCTGGCCCGCCGCCCGGAAAAACGCATTCAGCTTCTGGTCATCACCGCCGACCGCGGTCTGGCCGGCGCCTTCAATTCCAATGTGATCAAGCTGGCGCAGCAGTTCATCACCGACCATCGCGACGCCGAAGTCACCCTGGAGCTGCTCGGCCGCCGCGGACGTGATTTCTTCCGCCGCCGCCACGCCAACATCTCCGGCGAGCACGCCACCCTCTTCCTGCGCGGCGTCGCGGAGCTGGATCCGGCGCTCGAAATCGCCAAATCCGTAATCCAGCGCTTCGAGCGGGCCGAAAGCGACGCCGTCTATATCGCCGGCAACCAGTTCAAGAGCATGATGTCTTCCACCCTGGTGGTGCAAAAGATTCTACCCTTCGACCTGCCCGAGGGCGGCCCTTCGGTGGATTACATTTTCGAGCAGCCGCCGGGCCGCATGCTCGGCGAGCTGCTGCCGCGCTATATTCGCAACCAGATTTTCCGCGCCATGCTGGAGTCCGTCGCCGCCGAACAGGCGGCGCGCATGACCGCCATGGATGCGGCCAGCCGCAACGCCAACGAAGTAATCGATAAGCTGACGCTGAACATGAACCGCGTGCGCCAGGCGAGCATCACGCGCGAGATCATCGAGATTGTGAGCGGCGCGGCCGCTCTGGATTAGAACCGCGAGCGGCTACCGCCGCTGGAGAAACAGGAAATCAAATGGCAACCACCGTAACCCCATCAGGAGCACAGGGAACCGAGAACCTCGGAGAAGCCGGCGTTCAGGGCAGCGTCATTCAGGTCGCCGGCCCCGCCGTGGACATCCAGTTCCCCGAGGGTCAGATTCCCATCATCAACACCGCCGTGAAAATCACGAGCGAAGGCTTCGATGTGCCGAACCCCATCGACATCACTGTCGAAGTGGCGCAGCACATCGGCGAGGGCCGCGTTCGAACCATCGCCCTGGAGCCCACCGAGGGTCTGGTGCGCGGCATGAAGGCCGTGAGCACGGGCCAGCCCGTGAGCGTCCCCGTCGGCCGCGAGGTGCTGGGCCGCGTGCTCAACGTGATCGGCGAGCCGGTGGACAAGATGGGACCGGTGGATGCGAAAGAGCGCTGGCCAATCCATCGCCCCGCCCCCTCGTTCGAGGAGCAGTCCACCGAGCAGCAGATGTTCGAGACCGGCATCAAGGTCATCGACCTCCTCGAGCCTTATCTTCGCGGCGGCAAAATCGGCCTTTTCGGCGGCGCTGGCGTCGGCAAGACCGTCGTCATCATGGAGCTGATCAACAACCTCGCCATGCATCACGGCGGTGTCTCCGTGTTCGCCGGAGTGGGCGAGCGAACCCGCGAGGGCAACGACCTCTGGCTGGAGTTCCAGGAATCGCAGGTCATCGACCCGCACGACTGGCATAAGTCGAAGGCGGCGCTGATCTACGGCCAGATGACAGAGCCGCCCGGCGCACGCCTGCGCGTGGGCCTCACCGGACTGACCGTTGCTGAGTACTTCCGCGACGTCGAAGGCCAGGACGTGCTGCTGTTCATTGACAACATCTTCCGGTTCACCCAGGCGGGCTCTGAGGTTTCGGCGCTTCTGGGGCGCATGCCCTCCGCCGTCGGCTATCAGCCCAATCTGGCCACCGAGATGGGCGATCTTCAGGAGCGCATCACCTCCACCAAGAAGGGCTCTATCACGTCTGTGCAGGCCATTTACGTGCCCGCGGACGACTACACCGATCCCGCGCCGGCCACAGCGTTCGCACACCTCGACGCCACCACGAACCTGTCGCGCGATATCGCCGCCCTTGGCATCTATCCCGCGGTCGATCCGCTGGCGTCCACCTCGCGCATTCTCGATCCCCGCGTGGTCGGGGAGGAGCACTACGCTGTGGCCCAGCAGGTGAAGCAGGTGCTGCAGCGCTACAAGGACCTGCAGGACATCATCGCCATTCTCGGTATCGACGAACTGCCGGAAGAGGACAAGGTCACTGTGGCCCGCGCGCGCAAAATTCAGCGCTTCCTATCGCAGCCCTTCCACGTGGCCGAGCAGTTCACCGGCTTCAAGGG
>Ga0070739_10004896_pt1 | contig 15565 bp, 14 predicted proteins | sample Coa_R1_7_FD_66445 | JGI IMG/M metagenome (GOLD analysis project Ga0070739, IMG submission 66445) | Surface soil microbial communities from Centralia Pennsylvania, which are recovering from an underground coalmine fire - Coalmine... | ecosystem: Environmental > Terrestrial > Soil > Unclassified ... | reverse complement strand
AAGGCGGCTTCTTTCGTACTCGTTTGTTGGAACGGGTCGTCGTCTTTGCTCGGATAGTAAAACGTGTAGTCTAACGGAATGCTTTGATCCGTGCCGTCGGGGAAATGCACTTTGATCATGATGTGCTCCCAAACGCGCCCGCTGGCCGGGTCCGTCGTCGGATCTTCAGTCTCGTAAAAATCGACGTAGCCGCAAGGTTCGTGTGCCGCGGGCGCACCGCCGGTTCCGCTGCCCGTTCCGCTCTCACCTGTACCGGCTCCGCCCGGGCCCGTGCCTCCCGTCAGCGCTTTTGCGTTCTTACTCGTTCCGGCACCATGACCGCCGGTCGCAACGTGAATCGCCGCCGGACGGCTGTGATATCGCGTGTGCACGAGCGGACGTGCAGACGCAATGCGTTTGACGTGCTGATGCTGCGCCGGATTGCCCGGATTTACGATGTGCGGTGTGACATGCGTCGGAGCGATCACCTTTGCGTGCACGATCGGCTTGGGCGTCGGACGCGGCGTCGGCTGCGGTTTTGGCGTCGGCGTTGCGCGATGCTCGATGCGAACGATTCTGGCGATGGTCAGCGTTTCAACCGGTGCTTGCGGGAGCGTTTGTGTATGCCACGGGACGACGCCGGCGGCGATTTCGTGAATCGCAATCGCCACCGCGAGGGCAAAGATGAGCCGGCGGCGGTTCGCCTGCGGCGCCGGCGCATCCTCGCCAAAGAGCCACGAAAGCCATCCGCGGCGCGCGGATGGCTCTCGATGGATCGAGTGCTTTGCTGCGTTCACCCGCGCGTTACCGGTTCTGGCGCGGGCTTACTCCGTACGTCTGCTTGTACCACGTATCGACTTGCTGTTCCGTTGGATAGTAACCGTATCTCTTGTAGTACCAGTCGCGATACGCGCTTTGCCGGCGGCCCATTTCTTGCCGTTCTCTGCGCTTTTCGCGAACTTTGCGGGTGTAGTTCGGGATGAAGATTCCTGCTGCGGCCGCGCCGGTGACGATGATAATGTTGCGTGTACTGGCTGCACCGTCGGCCAGGGCGGGTAGCGTTGCGCCGAACCCCATTGCCGCTGCGAGCGCGGCGGCGAGGACTCTTTGCTTCATGACCGTCCTTTCTCCGCTCCAAATTGTTCCCAGAGGAGAACGAAAAGGCGGCATGCCCTAGTTCCGACGAATCCCTGTTCCTCGTGAACGTTCAGAGCTTCATACGAGCAATCCCGGATTTTCCAATTCCCGGGATCCTTTTCCGTGACATTACCCCACTTCTAAAAGACAGGCAAGGCTTCAAGGCGGCAATCGATCTCTTTGTCGGCAAATTCAAGGACCGCAAGATCGATTACGTTGTCGGAATTGAGGCCCGCGGCTATATGCTCGGAGCTCCGCTCGCATATGAAATCGGCGCGGGGTTCGTTCCGGTTCGTAAACCCGGCAAATTGCCGTACGACAAGCTGAGTGAAACCTATGCGCTGGAATACGGCACGAACTCCCTGGAGATTCACGCCGATGCAATCGGCAATGGAGATCGCGTCCTGGTGGTCGACGATTTGCTGGCGACCGGCGGAACCGCAGCGGCAACACGGCGCTTGCTAGAACGCCTGGGCGCAAGCGTCGAAAGCTTTGCGTTTCTGATCGAGCTGGAAGCGCTCAAAGGGCGTGACGCTTTGGCCGGTGCGGACGTTACTACGTTCATCAAATACTAAGCGGCTAAAGGGTTTTTTACTGCATGCGCCTCTCTCGTTTTGTGCTCGTTCTTGCGTTGATTGCCGGCGCTTGCACGTATTTTGGCGGCTCCGCGCGAGCGCAGGACAATGCGTCACCGTCGCCGCAGGCCAGCGGGCCGCTGCTGCCGTCTCCCAAGCCGACGGCGGAAGATCCGAAGATTCACAAACTCGCCGTGCAGCAGTTTTTGGCGTGGCAAAGCGGTACGATCAACCGCGATCTGTACTCGGATCAAGTCAATGCCGACCTCACGGATGACGTGCTGGACAAGGGAACCAAGACCTTGGCGAACTTGGGCGGGCTCCAGCAGGCGCAGTTCAAGGGCATCAGCACGGCCAAAGGCGCCAGTTTTTACGTGTATGAGATGCTTTGCCAAAACGGCAAGGTCCAGATGGATTTTTCGCTCGAGCCGGACGGCAAAATTGCGCTGATTTTCTTTGAATAGCGCGTTGTCATCCTCAGCCGCGTCGAAGGGCTTTGCAACGACCCCGCCGCCTGTGGCAGTATATACTGATACATGACTATCGCGGAGTTGGTCAGCAAGGTGCAGGCCTACGACCCGTCGCTGGACGGGTCGTGGCTTATGCGTGCCTACGAATTGGCCGACCACGCGCACGAAGGTCAACGCCGCGTTTCGGGTGAGTCCTACATCGAGCACCCGCTGGCGGTAGCCGGCATCCTCGCGGATCTCGAGATGGACCGGCAAACCGTCGCGGCCGCGCTGTTGCACGACGTCGTTGAAGACACGAGCGTCACCACCGAACAAGTCGCCGCCGAGTTCGGCGAAGAGATCGCAAGTCTGGTCGACGGCGTCACCAAACTAACGCGCATTCCGTATCAATCGAAGGAAGAAGCACAGGTTGAAAACCTGCGCAAGATGTTCATGGCGATGGCCAAGGACATCCGCGTCATCATCATCAAACTCGCGGACCGCCTGCACAACATGCGCACGTTGGGCAGTCTGACGGGCGCCAAACAACTGGCAATCGCTCGCGAAACGCTCGACATCTACACACCGATCGCTCATCGCCTGGGAATTTGGAAGATCAAATGGGAGATGGAGGATCTGTGTCTGCGCTATATCGATCCCGAAGCCTATCGTGAGATCGTCGAACGCGTCGCCAAAACCCGCAAAGAACGCGAGAGCGGCGTGCAAACCGTTATTGCGCGTTTGCAGGAAGAATTCAAACAAATCGGCGTCAACGCCGAAATTCAGGGACGCCCCAAACACTTCTATTCCATCTACGCCAAGATGAAGAAGGGCCGCGATTTCTCGACGATCTACGATCTGACGGCGATCCGCATCATCGTCGACTCGGTGAAAGATTGTTACGCGGCGCTCGGAACTGTGCACGCGCTATGGACGCCGCTCCCGGGGCGGTTCAAAGACTATATTGCGATGCCCAAGCCCAACATGTATCAATCGCTTCACACCACGGTCGTTGGTCCTGAAGGCGATCCCCTGGAGATTCAGATTCGAACGTGGGAGATGCACCGGACCAGTGAGTACGGCATCGCCGCGCACTGGCGTTACAAGGAAGGCGGCAAAGCGGACCAGTTTGAGAATAAACTCTCCTGGCTGCGCGCGCTGCTGGAGTGGCAAAAGGACATGCGCGATTCGCGCGTGTTCATGGAGAACCTCAAGCTCGATCTTTTCGACTCGCAGGTTTTCATATTCTCGCCGCGCGGTGACGTCTTCAGCATGCCCGCCGGCGGAACGCCCCTCGACTTCGCCTACGCCGTACACACGGACGTCGGCAATCACTGCGTCGGCGCGCGCGTGAACGGACGTATCGTTCCGCTCGATTCAGCGCTGCACAACGGCGACATCTGCGAAATTCTCGTTAATAAATCGAGCGGACGCCCGTCCCTGGACTGGTTAGCAATCGTCACGACGAGCAGCGCCAAACACAAAATCAAGCAGTGGTTCCGCAAGGAGCGCCGTGAAGAAAACGTGCTCGCGGGCCAGGAAGCGATCGAAAAAGAACTCGCACGTCAGCACATTTCGTTCTCCACCCTCAGCGGCGAGATCATCGAGAAGATCGCGCACCGCATGAACTACACGGCGCCGACCGATTTGTTCGCGGCGGTGGGTTTCGGCGACGCCTCGGCACAGTCGGTCGCGCATCGCATCAAGGACGAGCTCAAAGCGAACAACGTCGTCGATTTTCAGACGATTACCCGTCCGCCGTCGGTCTCGCGTCGTGTAGCGCGCAAAAGCAGCGGTATCCGGATCGCGGGTGTCGATGACGTGCTGGTGCGTCTCTCGAAGTGCTGCAGCCCGGTGCCCGGCGATCCAATCATCGGCTACGTCACGATCGGCAAAGGCGTTTCCGTGCATCGTGCCGACTGCCCGAACGTTGCCTACATGACCGCAACGCCGGAACGCATGCTGGAAGCGGCGTGGATTGGCAAGACCGAAATCACGCACGCGGTCGACATCGAGGTCGAAGCGCTCGATCGTCCCGCCCTGTTGCAAGACGTCATGGCGGTCTTCGCGGAGCTGAAAACACAGGTGAGTTCCGTCACCGCTCGTGTCAAACGCGATCGTCACGCGCTTGTGAGCATGACGGTGCAAATTCACGATCTCGTGCATCTGCATCAGATCTTGCGCAAACTGGAAACGCTTAAGGACATTCGTCGCGTCTATCGCGTGACCAAGCGCGAAGCCAAATCGTCGTAGCCGACATTGTCGTTGTGAGGCATCGAACGACCCTGAGCCTGTCGAAGGGCTCTTGTTGAATCATACCCCGCTGCTCTTGCTCGCCGCCCTGCTCGGCGGCGCCATCAACAGCGTTGCAGGCGGCGGCAGTTTTCTGACGTTTCCAGCGCTGCTCTTTGCGGGTGTTCCCGCGATTCCGGCAAACGCGACCAACAACACTGCGATGTGGATTGGCGTGCTCGGCAGTGCTCGCGGTTATCGAGAAGAGATTCGCGAATATCGCGGCGTGATCGTACCCGCGATGGTGATTAGCATCGTTGGATCGATTGCGGGCGCGGTGTTGCTATTGCACACGCCCGCAAAGTTCTTCGAGCGTATGATACCGTGGCTGCTGCTCTTTGCAACGGTCGTCTTTGCGCTAAGCCCGTTGCTTACGAAAAAACATCAACCGCGCGACGTGCATTCGCCCTGGCAGCTGGCGGCGCAGTTCGCCGTTTCGATTTACGGAGGCTACTTCGGCGCCGGTATGGGCATTTTGATGCTCGCAATCCTGTCGTTCTCCGGGTTGCCGAGCATGAACGCGATGAACGGCGTAAAGAATCTGCTGTCCATCGTTATCAACGGCGTGGCCGTTGTGCCGTTCCTGATTGCAGGCATCATCAATTGGCCCGTCGCGCTGCTCATGGCGGTCTTTGCGATGGGCGGCGGCTATTTCGGCGCGCGATTCTTCCGCCGCGTACCCTCACGCGTCACGCGGCTCATCGTGCTCGGAATCGGGCTTGGCATGTCGGCGTATTTTTTCGTGCGCTAAAGGCTAGTGGGCAACGGTCGGGGTTGTTGCCGGTGCCTCGAGCACGTGGGCACGGCCATCGCCTGCACGGCGTGCACGGCGCCGTTGCACCCACGGTTCGATGTGATTGGCGGCCCATAAATAGAGCGTCGGAATCACCACGAGCGAGAGCATCGTGGAGCATAACAAGCCGCCGATGACGACCGTACCAAGCGGCGCTTGCGTCGAACTGCCCGCTTCAATACCGGCTGCAATCGGTAACATACCGCCGGTCGTTGCGAGCGTGGTCATGAGAATCGGGCGTAAGCGCAGCGGCGCCGCTTGCAGGACCGCATCACGCGCGGAGAGACCGCGGTGACGCAATTGGTTGGTAAACTCGACGACCAGAATCGCGTTCTTTACCACGATGCCGACGAGCATGAGCAAGCCGATGAACGCCGTCAATCCGAAGGATCGCTGCGTAATCACCAGCGCCAGCACGACTCCGGCGAGTGAGAGCGGCACCGAGAACATGATGATGAGCGGATGCAGCAGCGACTCAAACTGTGAGGCGAGCAGCATGTAAATGAGCAGCACCGCCAGCATTACGATGAGGCCCAGACTCCCGAACGTTTGGTTTTGCTGCGTTACCGACTGACCGAACTGCCAGTAATATCCCGATGGAAGCGGCGTCGTGTCCATGATTTGCGTCGCTGCCTGTACCGCTGCTCCTAATGGAAGTCCGGCGAGCGTTGCGGTCACGTCGATCTCACGCTGTTTGTCCTGACGCGTGATCTGCGACGGGCCCGCGCCGGTGCTGATATTCGCGACTTCCGAGAGCGGAAACGTCGGCAACGTGTAGTTTTGTCCGGGGATAGCCGTTGACGTAGCCAGGAGCGATGAGCTGCTGCTGCCGGCGGCCGATCCTGCTACCTGAATACCCGTCGACGCGCCCGCGGAGGCGCCGCCCTGCGCGGCCACCGGAACCTGCAAATTCTCGATCGTTGCAAGCGAACGGCGTTGATTCGGCGGCAGCTGCACGATGATTGGATACTGCGTTCCGTTGATTTGCAAGTACGAAGCGATGCTGCCGCTCGTTCCGGTGTCGATGGTCTGCGCGATCGACTGCGTGGAGATGCCGAGCTGCGCGGCCTGACTGCGATCGACGGCAATATTCAGCAGCGGCTGAGATGGCGTGATGCTGGTGTCAGGACGCGTGAGGCCCTGAACTTGCGCAAGGCGCGGAATGATGCGCGACTGTGCGATGTTGTACAGCTCGTTCATGTCCGGACCGTAGATCTGAAGGTCCAGAGCGTCTTGTCCGCGGGAGATGACATTCTGGATAATGTCGATCGTCCGGCCGAATGCCATCAGACCGGGAATCGGTTTCCCGAAAATTTTTCGATACTTGGCAAACTGCGGATTCGGCCGACGCGTCGCGGCGGCGTTCGATCCGCGCCGTCCGCCAAAGCCGCCGTTCAGCGCCGCTTGCCACTGCTGGACGAACTGTCCCGCAGCGGTGCCGCTGACATTGGGCTTGAGCGTAACGGAAAGATTCGCGATATTGGACACCGACGTCGTCGTCAAAAAACCGGTACTGCCCACCTGAGCGCCCACATCGACGACACGCGGATCGCGTTTCATGCGGCTCTCAACGTCTTGCGCCACGCTATTCATGACGTTTAGCGCCGTCCCGTTGGGCATGCGCAGATTGAAGCGCACGAAGCGCGAATTGGACGCGGGGAACATTTCCGTTGTAACCGCGCCCAGACGTAATGCGAGCAGCGTCGCCACGAGAATCACGCCGGCAACGGCAAAAACGCGCCCGGGATGGTCCACGGCCCACTCGAGCCGGCGCCGGTACCACGCCGCAAAGCGGTCGTACAGCGCGTCAAACTTCTTGACGAACAAAGCGTAGCGGCCTTTGTGATGACCGTTCGTGTGCGGCTTCTCCTCGCGCAGGAGCAGGGTCGAAAGCATCGGCACGGTCGTCAGGGCGACCAGCAGCGAGATCGCCACTGCCACCATGACCATCATGGCGAACGGTTGGAAAATCAGCCCCTGCAAACCCGGAATAAGCAGCAGCGGCACAAAGACCGTAATAACGGTTATCGATGACGCCAGAACGGCGGTAAAGATCTCGGTGACGGCGCTTTGCGCAGCCTCTTTGATGTGCTGACCGCGCGCCATGTGGCGGTAAATATTTTCGATGACGACGATTGCGTCGTCGACGATCAACCCTACGGCAAGAGCCAGACCCCCGAGCGTCATGGTGTTCAGCGTATATCCGAACATGTACGCCGCGAACAGCGTGCCGCATACGGAGATGGGCAACGAAATTGCTACGATCAGCGTCGAGCGCCATGAGTGCAGAAAGAGCAGGATAATGAGAATTGCGAGGATCGCGCCGTACAGCGCGGTATGTTCGAGAGCCGTAACCGCGTCGTTGATGAAGCCGCGCTGATCGAAGACCACGGCCATGTGCATCCCCGGGTAGCGCTTTTCAATCTGAGCAATCTTTTGATACACGCCGTTCGCCGTCTGCACGACGTTGGCGTTGGGCTGCGCGATGATCTGTACGCTCACGGCTTCTTGGCCGTTCACGCGAATGAAGCTTCGCTGTTCTTGGATCGAATCGGAAACACTGGCGACGTCACGCAGTAAGACCGGCGCGCCGTTCTTTGTTGAAACGATGATATTTCCGACTTGCTGTGCGTTCTGGAACAGCTCGTTCGCTTGAATCTGATACTCTTTGTTGGAGATCTGAACGATGCCGGCCGGCAGGTTCAAATTTTCTTGACCAACGCGGGATACGATTTGGCTCATCGTCAGACCATAGCCCGCGAGCTTATTCGCGTCGGGCTGGATCATGATCGCGCGCGTTTTGTCGCCGGTTACGGAAACCGATGCAACGCCGGCCACGCTGGAAAACTCGTCTGAAAGTGTGTTCGACCACAAATCCAGCAAATCGCGCGTCGACATGTTCGGATCCGTCGCATAAGCGCGCACGACCGGCAGCTGGTTCGGGTCGAATTTGTTGATCGTCGGCTGCGAGAGGTTCGGATCGTTCGGCAGAGAGCTGAAGATGCGCGCGACCTGCTGCTGAACGTCCACGGCAGCCGTATCGATGTTCGTTCCGTAATAGAACTGCGCGGTGACCTGGCTATTGCCTTCGGACGAGGTCGAGTTGATCTGTTGAATGCCGGGCACGCGGCTGACCGCATTTTCGATCGGACGCGTAATCAGCGTCTCCATTTGCTGCGGTGCGACGTTGGTGTAGTTGATGCTGACCGTCACGACCGGCGGGGTAAAGCTGGGCAGCAAGTCAACCGGCAAGCGGGGGAAGGCGAACAGGCCGAGCACCACGATCGCCGTCGCGATCATGGCCACCGTCACGCGACGGTTTACAGCAAAATGGGCTATGGACATGGATTCAGGCTAATGTTCCCATGGGTCGGTTCAAACCATCGCATGCAGCGATTAAAGCAAGCTGAGAGGGCTCGTTGGGTGTCATTCCTTAGCTGATTTGTGCCGTCCTGAGCCTGTCGAGGCCACGACCGTAGTTGCTGCCGTGCCGGCCCTGTGCTAAGATATCGCGGTTCCGAGGCCCATTAGCCCCGGATTCTATCGCTCTGCTCGCCGGCTCCCGGTGGGCCGCCCGCCAGACGGGCGTCCGAAGAGGATCACACATGGCCGTTGATTACGAAGTCACCTACATTTTGCGCCCGAGCCTTGAAGAGAACGAGGTCACGGAGCGCACCGCCGCCATCACCGAACAGCTGAAGAGCAACGGCGGCGACATCCTGCACTCCGAAACGCTGGGCAAGAAGCGCCTGGCCTATGAAATAGAGGATGTTCGCGAAGGCATTTACGCCGTAATGCGCTTCCGCGCCGAGGCCGCCACTGCGCATGAACTCGAGCGTCAGCTTGGCCTTAACGAAGACGTGATGCGCGCACTGCTCATCAAACTCGACAAGCACGCCTTGGCCGCTGAGAAGGCCGCGACCGCCCCACAATAGTGCCATACGTCTGGCATGATCGCGTGCTAGCCTTGCAATGACCCGCATAGCTGAATTGAAGAAAGAGTAACGCATTATGGCGGCATCGTTTAATAAGGTCATTCTCGTCGGCAACGTCGTTCGCGACCCGGAGATCCGGTATGTCGGTTCGGGTGCGGGCGTGACGAAGTTTTCGATCGCGGTCAATCCCAACAAGCGCGACGCGAAGCCGGAGGATACGCTCTTCGTTGACATCGTGGCTTGGGACAAACTCGCCGAGACGTGCAACACGTATCTGAAGAAGGGTTCGAACGTTCTCGTTGAGGGCCGTCTGGTAATCCGTTCCTACGACGACAAGGACGGCAACAAGCGCAAGGCAACGGAAGTGGTGATCAACGCGATGCAAATGCTCGGCTCGCCGCGCGATCGGCAAGAAGGCGGTGAATCTTTTGCGGGCGCGGGCGTCGGTGCGGGTCGCATGGACGACCAGCTTGAGGACGAGATTCCCTTCTAGTGTTGTCTCACCGTAACTGACGAAAAAGTGTGAGTTAGGAACAAATTCTTCTAAAAACCGAAATGTAATTCGGTTCGCGTAAGATGATGCAGAAACGCCCTGTTTTTACAAGGCGTTTCTTGCATGTTACTACGAGCGGATGGCTCGGAGTGTCTCTAGCAGTTCCTTGTAGCGTTTTGCGCCGATCTTGCGCACGATTTCGTCTTGCGCCTGCACCCAGAGCGGTCTCGCCGCTTGCATTATCTGCTTGCCATTCGACGTGAGGCGTATTTCCTTGCGGCGTTTATCGTAACGGCTGGGCCGTATAGCGACGTACCGCGCCGATAACAGCGGCGCAAGGTTTCGAGTCACCGTAGAGATGTCCATATCCATCCCTTCGGCAAGGTCCGCCATTCCGCAATCTTTCTTGCGTTCGATGAAGTTCAGCATCGAGAACTGGGTGGAAAGCAGCCCGGTTCGTGCCATAAGCTCGTCGTACCGGCGCGTTAGCGATCGCGTGGCCGCGCGAAGATTGAACCCGGTGCAGTTCTCTATTTCGTGGTGCATCACAGTCGTTGAATATACAACTATCGCCGCGGTGGGTCAAGGCTTGACTCGGCGCGCAGATAGTTGTATATACAACAACATGGAACCCCATACCATAAATGACGTCGTCATCATCGGCGGGAGCTTTGCCGGCCTCGCCGCCGCACTGCAGCTCGGCCGTGCCCGACGCAAAGTCACGGTTCTTGATACCGGCCTGCCGCGCAATCGCTTCGCCCGCCACTCGCACGGCTTGCTCGGGCACGATCATAAGCCACCGCTGGGCATTCTGGCCGAGGCGCGGCAACAGCTGGTGCGTTATCCCACGATCAGGCTGGTCAATGCCCGCGCCGACAGCGTCTCCGGCGCCATCGACGATTTCTCCGTCCTCACTGGCGATGGCGAGAGTCTGGGCGCGCGCCGCGTGATCCTGAGCTATGGCGTCGCCGACCAGATGCCTGATGTTCCCGGTTATGCCGAAAGCTGGGGCACATCCATCGTGCCCTGCCCCTATTGCGACGGCTTTGAAGCCGCCGGCCAGCTTTGGGGCCTCGTCTGGTCCGGCCCGCAATCACACCAGTCTGTCAGATTGTTCCACGATTGGACTGACAAGTTGACTGTCTTTGCCGATGGTCATGACATTGCGCCCGATATCCAGGCCGATCTGGCGCACCGCAACATACCCGTCGTCGATGGCCGGATCGTCGAGATCGCCCATCACAACGGCCATATCACCACCGTCAATCTCGATACCCGCCGCAATATCGCGGTTGACATCCTGTTCGCCCAGCCGCGCAACAAGCCGTCGGCAAGCCTGCACGAATCACAGTGCCTAGCCACGGTGGACACGCCCGTCGGCATCGCGCTCAAGGTCGACGAGCGCCGCCAAACCAGCATGCCCGGCATTTACGCCGCCGGCGATCTCACCACGCCCTCCTTGCCCTCGGTCACCGTGGCGTCATCGCAAGGCGCGATGGCGGGCATCTTCGCCCAGCAATCGATGCTGGTTTGAGAGCAGAGATTCCCTTCTCCGGTTCATATTGCGAAATGCTGATTAATCGCGGCCTAAGAAAGGGCACCGCGCGGTTCGAGTTAGGGTGAAATGCCATCAAAAACCGCTAGTTAGGGTGAAATACGCCTGAAAGGTGAGACAACGCCGTTCTAGCGTTCTAGCGTTCTGAATCAAGAGCCCGGCGAAATATCGTCGGGCTCTTTCGCCGCAAATGAGCGCGGCGTCTCCGAACAGAATCGCAGATGTAATGCAAAAGCAATCGCTCCAGAATCTTAGCTGGCCAAAACTTCTCGCTGCGCTTCGGACCTGTTCCGGAGAGTCCGTGCTGATCCGTGATGGCAATTTGACCGAACCCGCATCTTCTGTTCGCATTCGTCCTTCTGCAAACGGAACGGAACTTTGTCTGTTTTCCGGCGAAAGTGCTATGAAGCGCCTCGAGCTCATCGAGCAATTAGAGATGCGCGCAAAGGGTGCTGGCAGACGCTTTATGGCGCCGGCGCGCGCGATGGTCAACGGATCGACGCTTATCGTGGAGAGCCTGACTGACGAAATGGTCGATAACGTTCTGTTCGCGGTGATCAAGACGCGCCGGCGGACGCTCGGCTTCAATCAAAGCCAACAAAAAGGCGAAACGACCACTTTCCGACACAAGCGCATCAAGAACGGATAAGTGGATGAGCACCTACAGAGAAGAGCTAGCTGAAGTGAAGCGCCGAGGAAAAGTGGCCCACGATGCTATGGAAGCCTGGGTTAGCCGTCCGCTTGACGCGCCCGATGTTCCAGGTGAAGTGTTGGAAGGCTATGCGCGTGAGTTACGTGAGAGCCGAGAACGCATAAAGCAACTTATTCGCGAGCAAGGCACTCGGGACGACATCGAAGCGGCGCTTATCGAAAATGAAGAATATCACCGTTCCCTCGGATTGAGCATTCGGGATAAGCCCGACCCCGTCGACGATGAGGAATAAATCGCATCGCCTCTCCATCTCGTCTCGAGCCGAGCTAAGGTGAAATGGCGCGCACAAAGGTCAGTTAGGTGAAGTTCGCCCAGCGCGTGAGACAACGCCGTTCTTACGTTTTAACATTCTAGCGGTCTAAAATTGTAACGTTGCAAAGCCCGTTCTCTCGATGAAGGTCCGGGCTTTTCAGTTTAAGGCGCTGTCACCGTTTGGAGTTATCGGGGGAATTTCGAAACACCACAGCTCCCCACTCCTCGGGATTCACGTCCCTTGCATGACGCGAGAATAGCCAGTGGTGCCCATCCAAATCTTCGGCCACGTACTGATACTCCCCGTACGCCGTCTCGTGGGGCTCCTCCAGAATATTCGCGCCTGCAGCCTTCGCGCGCGCGTAGTGCGTATCCACATCGTCCACGAAAATGGTCAAGGACTGCGTCCCATAGCCGAGCTGTGCAGGCGATTTGCGTCCTTTGTCAGCCTGCCTCACCTGAATCGCCGCTTTGCCTGCCCACATTTGACCGCCGCTTGGGCCGTCGCCATAGCGGTAGTGCTCCTGAAAACCAAAAGTCACCGTCAGCCAAACGATTGCGTCTTCGAGATTCTGATAGTTGACATGCGGTAGTACCGTCTCGGAAGGCACAGAGCGATTCTTTGGCACCATTGTGCAGATTCTACTCTGCAAACACGCGAAAGTAAACGTGAGTGGAGTTAGGGTGAAATGTATACTGAAACTGCCGGTTAGCGTGAAATTCGCCTAAAAGGTGAGACAACGCCGTTCTAGCCGTTTTAGTGTTGACTCACCGTAATTACCTAAAAATTGCGAGTTAGTCTTAAATGACTCCAAAAGTGGAAATGATCCGTCGCGATCGATAAACACAGCAAAAACGCCCTGTATGCAGGGCGTTTTTGCATTCTCTCTATTTTGTAGTTGGGCGGTTCGCGTGCGCCAACGGCACTCATCATTTCACCCTAACGCGAGTCCATGAGAAAGGCCGCAGCACGCTGCGGCCTTTCTTCTGCCCGGAAGCGTCGCTAGCGAAAGAGTCGACTACGTCAAGGTCCGATTTTACGGCATGACAGCGATCTCCCAGAGCCCAGTGGCCGTAAACGATTCACGCGCGAACACTTCCTGCGCATGGGCTGACGATGTAAGCGGTGAAGCGGCCTTTTATCGGACTGCGCTACGTAACGCTTCGGACTAAGGCGCCCGACATCGTAAATGCCGGTCCCTATGCGCGGACGTCACGCGGCGCTCGAGCATTATAAGTGAAGAGCGTTGTAGCGCGATTGCTGCAAGCATATTCACGCCCACTCCGGATGCCATTGACGGTTCTCGACCAGACGGAGAATATCGCGTACGAAACGCTCTTCGCCTTGTAGGCGCGAAACGGCATGTGCGTTTGCAAGCTTCGCCGGGCCAGAACGCGTCGGATTCTCACCGAAGAGTCGCTTGAGGCGTTGTTCGTGGTTTGTTAGCTCTTTGGAGCGGCGCAGCAGCATGCGGATTGCTTCCGCACGGGATAACTGGCCCAACAAGACCAGCGCGATTTCGAGGGCGGACGCGCTCGCGTCGGTGTCTCTTACGACCGCCTTCAACATTTCCTGGAAACGCTCTTCGCCTTTAGCGGTTAAATGGTAGACGACCTTGGAGGCTGCCGGTCCTCGCTGAGCTTTGGCGCTGCGTTTGCCCAAATATCCGGCGTCGGCAAGCCGGCCTACAAAGTCGTAGACATTTCCCTGTCCCAATCCGCGATACAGCGCGGTGTGGTTGCGAACCGCCCGATCGATGGCGTACGCAGAGAGTGGCTGGCGCCGAACGAAACCGAGTACGAGCAGTTCGCGCCCGGAATCGATGCGCTTTAACCCGTTGCGACGCCTATCCATCCCTTCCTCGCTGACTTCATACGCCGATAGTACGCTAAGTACACGACTGGAACGACAAAAAGCGTGAGCAAGAGCGAGGTAGACAGACCACCGATGACGACCGTGCCGAGCGCGCGTCGATATTCCGCGCCGATGGTGTGGCCCAGCGCGAGTGGCAGCATGCCGGCAACCATGGCCAGCGTGGTCATCAGAATCGGGCGAAACCGCGTCTGTGCCGCTTGCAGCATGGCATCGTAGGCAGGCAGACCGCGACGCACTCCTCGTTCCGCATACTCCACAAGCAAAATACCATTTTTCGCTACCACCCCAACGAGCATTACGATCCCAAGCATGGAATACAGGTTGAGAGTTTGGAATTGCAGCACCGAAGCTTGAGGAAAGACATTCTTTAGCACGTTGAGTATGAAGAGCGTGCCCAGTGCTCCCACTCCTGCAAGCGGCACCGTTAGCATGATGATTAGCGGTGATGTATAGCTGCCGTAGAGCACTGCAAGAATCATATAGACGCAAAGCAGCGAAATCGCAAATGCTCCAAGTATACGACTAACGGCGTCGAGAAACTGTTCCACGTCGCCACGTGGTTCAATGGCCGCGCCATCCGGTAGAAAGCCCGGCTCGCGTAACTTCCGAGAGAGCGCCGATGTGAGTACGCTAATCGGCACACCATCTACGGGATTGGCACTGACCGTCACGATTCGGCGTCCGTCCTCACGCTCGAGCACGACCGGCTGCTTCGATGAGCGGATCTGCGCGATATCCCCGAGCGGAATCAACCTGCCGTCGCTACTGCGGACCATTTGTCGACTCACGAGCTCCAGGTTGCCACGGTTCGCCCCATCCGCCCGGACGACGACGTTGACCAATCCCGACGGAAGACGCGCTTTTGAGGCGATTGCGCCACCGGTGGCAATGCGTGCGGTCTGCGCAGCATCATCCGCAGATACGTTGAGCAATCGCGCTTTGTCTGGATCGATCGCGATTTGCTCGTACGGAGCAAGGCCCAAGGCGCTCGTCCGCACATCCGTGGCATCGGGATTGGCACGCAACACACTGGCGATGCGACCGGCTGCGACATCGACAACACTCTGATCACCTGCGATGTTATAACTAATCGGCGCTGCGCCGCCCATGCCTTTTCCCGCGCCAGCGATGGATGCGGCGGGAACTAAGTGCTGCAGGCGTTTCACCTGTTCCGTCACGCCGCTTCCCGAAGCCGTCGGATCGGCAAGCACAATCGCGAGCTGCGCGACATCGGCAGCGAAGACGTCCGATGTACCGTTGAAGGCACGTCCGGCGGTTGACTCAACGTGACGAATCGCCGGGTTGTCTAAAAGCGCGTTCGTCAGTTTAAGCGCCGCGGAATCGGTGACGGCAAGCGGTGTGCCTGGCGGCATCGTAATATCCACCGTCGTTACGCCGCGATTCACCGGAGGCGAAAACTCAGCCGGGATTGCTCCGGCAATAAGCAGCATTAGCGGTACCGCGCATAGGATCCCCGCGATAACGAGGACCGGCACACGATTTTTCCATGCGGCCGG
>Ga0070739_10004895_pt1 | contig 15569 bp, 20 predicted proteins | sample Coa_R1_7_FD_66445 | JGI IMG/M metagenome (GOLD analysis project Ga0070739, IMG submission 66445) | Surface soil microbial communities from Centralia Pennsylvania, which are recovering from an underground coalmine fire - Coalmine... | ecosystem: Environmental > Terrestrial > Soil > Unclassified ... | reverse complement strand
GGGGGCGCCGGGCGCGGCGGCGGTGTCGGACCTGCTCGCCCGGCTGCGGCAAGCCGAGCGGGGGCTGCCGCGAGAGGCCGAGCCCGGCCCCCAGCGCTGACGCGAGCCCACAGGGCTCCCCTGAGCGCGGTGCACGTCGAAGCCAGCGAGCGGTGTTTACCGACTGTTTAGGCCGCGTCACCGCGCCAGCAACGCAGCTCCGCGACAATGGCCCTGAGCGGGGCGAGCGCGCGCCGCGCGGCCGCGAGGAGCCGCTCACCCAGAGAGGAGGCCCGCCATGCAGCTCTACGAGATCATGACCCGCGACGTGGTGACGATCCCTCCTGACGCCACGGTGCAGGAGGCCGCGGCCAGGATGCGCGACCGCGACATCGGCGCCCTGCCGGTCTGCGAGGGCGCCCGCCTGGTCGGGATCGTGACCGACCGCGACCTCGCCCTCCGCGTCATCGCCGAGGGGCGCCCGCTGACGACGCCCGTCCGCGCGGTGATGACACCGCACGTCCTGTACTGCTTCGAGGACCAGACAGTGAAGGAGGCGGCCTGGCTCATGGAGGAGCGGAAGGTGCGCCGGCTCGTGATCCTGGACCGCGCCGAGAGGATCGTGGGGATCGTGTCGCTGGACGACCTGGCGGCGCGAGCCGGCGCCGAGGCGCTGGCCGGCGAGGTGCTCAAGGAGATCGCGGAATAAGGCCGCTCAGCGCAGGCGGCCGGCGGCGGTCAGCACGGCTGCCACACTCTGCTCCAGCGGCTCCGCCGTATCCACCACCAGATGGCGCGCCGGCGCCAGCTCCGTCCACGGCTCCCAGGCGGCCGCAAGCTGCTCGTAGACCGCCCAATCGGCGTCGGAGACCGTCTCCGCCGCTGTGTCGCGGGCGGCCAGCCGCCCGCGGGCGACCGCCGGCGGGCAGACGCACTCGACCGCCAGCCACGGCACCCCGCAGGCCTCGGCTAGGGCGACCGCCTGGGCGCGGTGGGCGGCGTGCCGGAACGTGGCGTCGAGGGCCACGGGATAGCCCCGCGCCAGCCAGGCGCGGGCTTCCGCCAGGAGCGCCGCGTAGGTCGCTTCCGTGGCCGCCGCGCTGTAAAGGCCCGCGCCGTAGCGCGCCCGGGCGCGCGCGGTGGGGGCTAGGCCGGCGAGGCGCTTGCGCACCACATCGGAGTTGAGGACGACCAGCGCCAGGCGGCTGGCGAGCGCCTGCGCCAGCGTCGACTTGCCGCTCGCCGGCAGGCCGCCGACCAGCAGCAGGAGCGGACGCGGCGCGCCCCCCGTGTAGGCGTAGTACGCCAGGTCGAAGTAGCTGCGGGCCAGCGCCGCCTGGCCCGCGCGCGCGGCGGCGTCCAGCGCTGCGTCGTCGGCCGCGATGCTGGCCACCAGCCCGCGCACCAGCGCGCGCTGCGCCTGGTAGTAGGGCAAGAGCTGCCGCAGCGCGGCGTCGCCGCTGGCCGCCACGTAGGCGTCGACGAAGGCGGCGGCGAGCTCGGCCCGCCCGTAGTGGTCCAGGTCCATCGCGAGGAACGCCACCTCGGCAGCCACGTCGGTGCAGCGCAGGCGGCTGCTGAACTCGATGCAGTCGAACAGCACGACCTCCCCATCCACCACGCAGATGCTCGCGGCGTGCAGGTCGCCGTGGCCGTCGCGGATCCGGCCGGCGCGGACGCGCTCGCGGAGGAGCGGCCGCTGCGCGGTGAGGAAGGCAGTGGTCCAGGCGGCGAGGTGGTCGTACCGCGCGGCGGCGAGCGTGCGGCCCACGTAGGCGCGGATGCGGGCGAGGTTCTCCTCCGCCGTGCGGCGCACCGCGGCGGGACTCCCGTAGCGGGCCACGCGGGGGCCGTGCGCTGCCGCGGCGTGGAAGGCGGCCAGCCGCGCCGCGATCTGTTCCATCAGCGCCGGCGTCGCCGCGCCGCGCGCCAGCAGCTGGGGCAGCATCCCCGCCTCGGGCAGGCGACGCATCAGCACGGCGCGCTCGCGCACACGGCCCGGGCCGCCGACGCGCACGCGGCCCCGCCGCTCGACGATGGGCACGACGCCCAGGTACACCTCCGGGGCCAGGCGCCGGTTGAGCTGGACCTCGCGGCGGCAGTAGTAGGCGCGGCGCCGGGGCGTGGAGTAGTCGAGAAAGCCAAGCGCCACGGGCTTCTTGATTTTATAGACATACTCGCCGGCGAGGAGGACGTACGAGATGTGGGTCTGGCGCAGCTCGACGGTGGGCGGCGGCTCGGGGTAGGCGGCGGGGTCGAGCAGCGCCCGGATCAGCGGTGGCAACGCCTCCTCCCCGCCTGGCGGGGCCGTCGGCGCTGCCACAGTCGCCGCTTCATACTCCAGGGGCTTGCGTTCCGCCATCCGTGTCCTCGTGGTGCGAGGATGCTTACCCAGCCGGCTACGGCTGGGCGTGGTGGCTAGCGAAGGCGCTCGCGCTCGGCCGGTAGAGCAGCACCGGCCGGCCCGCCTGGCGCATGACCGTGCCCGCCACGCTGCCGTGCAAGAGTCGGTCCAGGCCGGTCCGGCCGTGGGTGCTCATCGCGATGGCGTCGGCACCGACCTCGTCGGCGCAGCGGATGATCTCCTCGGCCGGCGTGCCGAGCCGCACACAGGTCTTTACCGGAATGCCCTCCGCGACCAGCGGGCGAGCGCACTCCTGGAGGTAGGCTGCCAGCTCGCGCTCCTCCTCCTCGACCAGCTCGTCGAGATGGGCTACGCGGTCGTCATAGCGCTCGACGCCCCGCGGCATCGCCCCCACGGCCAGCAGCACGACCTCGAGCGGGGTGCCGGCGGCGAGCCGCCGGACATGGGGCAGGATCGACTCCGCGAGGGGAGATCCGTCGAGCGGGACAACAATGCGCCGGAACATGCCGCCTCCTCTCTAGGCCGGGCCGGCAGGCCCAGCAACGGGGGCGCCTGCCCCGCGGCGGGCGCGGTGGCGAGCGGCAGCTCTCCCTCCTCAGTCTCTAGCATCCGACCGGGCGGTTGCAGGGCCCGTTGCAGGGGGTAAAGCTCGCGTTACGCTAGGCGAGCTGTTCACCTAGCCGCGCGTACGCGGCGCGGATGACCCCATAGCACTCGCAGGCCACGGCCTCGAGCCCGGCCCGGTCGACGATGGTCACGCTCCCGCGCTGGTAGCGAATCAGGCCCGCCTCCTGGAGCGCGCGCGCTGCTAGCGTGATCGTGGCGCGGCGAACGCCCAGGATATCCGCAAGCACCTCGTGGGTCAGTGGGAGATAGTCCGCCCCCACGTGGTCTTGAGTCAGCAGGAGCCAACGCGTGAGGCGGGCCTCCGCACTGTGGTGCCGGTTACAGGCGGAAGTCTGTACGGTCTGACGCAGCAGCACCTCCGTATAGACATGAAGCAGCCGGTGGAGCGTGGCACTCGCGGCGGCCGCGGCGAGCAAAGCGCCGGCCTCCATGCGGACCGCCTCACAGGCGAGCTGACACACCACCTGTTCCTGACTGGCTGCCGCGCCGAAGAAGAGAGATAGCCCGACTATATCTCTATTGCCGAGAGCTGCCACCTCAGTAGTAGCGCCATCTTCCAGGACGACGAAGAGGGAAACCACCCCGCCCTCTGGGAAGTAGACATGCGTGAGCGGCGTGCCTGGTGTGTAGAGGATCTGCCTGGGCTGTAGGTGGACGCGCTCCAGCTGAGGATAGAGCTGCATATATTCGGCCGGCGGCAACGCTGCCAGCAAGCGATTGCGCGGTGGAATAATTGATCTCTCCCGATAGTCCATCACCATGGTGGCGTTTGCGTGCTTTGCACCAACGAGAATGCAGCAGCTGACGACATAGCTTAGGCGCTAGTCCACAACCCGCACGGTTCCCTACCGTACCGACGGCGGCGGTACCCGCGAGTACCCTCTCACGGGTGCGGGAGGGGGCGGTGCAGCAGCGGTGCTATCTTGACATAAGATAACAAGGGGGCTCGATGGTCGACAAGCGAGCGCGGCGGGAGCGGCCGATCGAGGTCCTGCTGGTGGCGCACGATCCCGACGACGTGCACCAAACGCGAGCGGCCCTCCGCGCGAACAAGCTGCTCAACACCCTTCATGTGGTCCGAGACGGCAGAGCCGCCCTGGCGTTCCTGCGCCGCGAGGGCGGCTATGCCACCGCCCCACGCCCCGACCTCATCCTCTGGGAGGCTGCTCAGCTCGAGGCGCGGGGGACGGAACTGCTTAGGGCCATCAAGGCCCACGAGGAGCTACGTACTATCCCCCTGGTGGTCCTGGTTACCCCGCAGGAGGAGCAAGCGGTCCGGGGCGCGGCGCTCCCCGTGGACGACTACCTGACTAAGCCGCTCACCTTGCGGCAGCTACTCCACGTCATCCAAGCGCGCTACGCCGTGGGGTTTATCGTCGTGAGCATGGCTCCTGAAACAGGGGGAGCCGCCCCGCCGACGCGCTGGTGGTAGGGCCCGGGCTCTCCTAGCGGTTACCGCCTGTTTACTTACGGCAAAGCAGCGCGCAACTTTCCTCGCTTACGCTGAGACCAAGCGGTGGGGCGAGGTCTCGGCAGCCGCGGCTGGGGTCCAGCCCCGCCGGGTCGATCCCGTACGGCGCGGGCTGCACGCATAGGGGGAGGGTCACCATGGATATCGGCACGTTCCTGTTCATGCTCGCGTTCGCCTATGGCCTCGGCGTGTTCTGGTACGACCTGCTGCCAGGGCGGCTCTCCGACCGCACCTGGCGGGTGGCCGCGTACCCTTTCGCGCTGATGGCGTTCGGCGAGGCGTTCCTACCCGTCGGGCCGAGCTTCGCGGGAATCCATGTCATTACCGCCCTGGTTGCAGCGCTGATCGGGGTGGTGCTTGACTGGATCATCCAGACGCTCCGCCAGCCTACAGCGGTTCCGACGCCCGAGACGACCGCCGCACCGCTACGCGGCTAGGCGGGGCAGCGGCGCCCTAGGGGGAAGGCGGCAGGCAAGGACGGTCCGAGGAGGGAGCATGGTAACGCAGCGCACCGAGGGCGAGGGCAAGGAGCCCACCCACACCCATCCAGCTGTGACGCACACTCATGACCACTATCATGTCTCGCACTACCACCGGGGCGAGCCAGGGGCCGAGTGGGAGCACCTAACCTACTGGCACACGCATGAGCACAACCATAACGAGCTGACCCACAGCCACGACTACAGCCACGCGGATGAGGACGCGCACCACGCGAAGCGCGCGCACGTGCACGACCACGCGGCGCCGACCCACTCGCCGGCGTAAGCCGGTGCGTGCGCTACGGGCTGCGCCCCCTCCCGCGCGGGAGGGGGCGCAGCTGTGGAGAGGGAACCCATGGCCGGCGGTGAAGAAACGCGCGAGCAGCCGGTCCGTATCGCGGCAGGCTTGGTGCCTCTCACGGGGTACCTCGCCGTACCAGCCGGCGCTCGCGGCTCCGTGCTCCTGGTGCGCGGCAGCGGGAGCAGCCAGCTCCGTCGTAGCCGCTGCGCCGTGGCCCGTGCCGTGCGCGCGGCCGGCTTCGCAACCCTGCGGATCGACCTCCTCAGCTGGGAAGAGGCCGCGGTAGATGCCCGGACGGGACACCTGCGCTTCGACACCGGCCTGCTGGCCGAGCGGCTCGTCGCAGTCACGGACTGGCTCGTACAGCAGCCCACCACGCGCGGCTTACAGGTGGGCTACTTCAGTGTCAGCACCAGCGGCGCCGCCGCGCTCGCCGCTGCAGCGGCGCGCCCCGCGGCGGTCGGTTCGCTGGTGGCGTACAACGGGCGGCCCGATCTGGCGGGGCCGGTCTTGCCTTTGGTCCGCATCCCGACGCTGTTCATCGTCGCCGGCGCCGATCTCTCAGCGGTCTCCCTGCACCGCCGCGCCCTCCGGGAGCTCGGAGCGGTGCAGAAGCAGCTGGTCACCTTGGCGGAGGCGGTCGCTCTGTGGGAGGAAGAGGCCGGCATCTTCGCGGCGGTAGCGCGCCTGGCCGCCGACTGGTTCAGGCGCCACCTAAGCCGGGTGGGCGCTGTGCACACCGTTTAGCGCCCTGCTCGGGCCAGGAGCCTGGCCCGCTGCACAGCCAGAGGTAGCCTGCGGCCGTCGGCTGTCCCGGCAAAGCTCGGTGTTGGAATACACCCATACAAGCTTAAGGAGTAGTCCCATGGCGCGAAAAACGCGTCGCACTTCCCAACGCGACCGGAAGAACTTCGCGGAGAAGATCACGTTCAACCCGCCACGGCCGCGTCCGCGCGGGCGCAAGCCACCGCTGGCGGAAGAGGGTGTGCTCACCGATGAAGACCGCACCGGGAAGTTCATCCGCCTCTTCGGCGGGATCGGCCAGCACCCTATCTCTAAAGAATAATGTGCATAGCGATGCGCTTCGTCGAGTGTATCGCGCCTTCTGGCAAAAACCCGAGCAGTTGTTGGGTGGCAGCAGTGCCCTTCGAAGTGCTATACTGTTTTTGGAAGAAGGGAGCGGGTCGAGAAAGGGAGGCGGTCGAACGGAGCGAGGCATGGTGAGTTACCCCGGCGCTCCGACCCGTAACCCGCAGAAAAGGTAACGCTCGAAGGTGCGGAGTGCGGGCGGAGACCCGGTCCGCGGTGAACGGATGCGGCGACGCCCCCTGGCTGGATACAGCCGCTAGCGGGCCAAGGGAAGGGGCGCCGGGTCGCGGAAAGGTAAATAAGGGGGCGACGTAGCCAAGCGGTGAAGGCAAGGGCCGCAAGCCCTGATCGGCAGTTCGACTCTGCCCGTCGCCTCTCGGGCACACACCCCATTTGTTGGGGTGTGTGCCCTTGTATACGGTATTGCTCCCACAATGCGGCCCATGTAATGGCGCCACGTTGACCTGCCGTTTACCCACCGCTACGCTCCCCATAACGTCCCTCCGGCATGATCGAGCTAGTCGCAGCGGTGGACACCGCTGCCTTATTCGGCCCGCGCTGCCCGTAGCGCGGCTCCTGCGAAGGTGAACCATGGAGCGCCATGCCCCCCTGTCGTGCCGCGCAGTCCTGACCGCTGCTCAGGCGCGCGGTTGGATCACCCTGGAAGAGCTGCTGCAGTGTGCGGCGACCTCGCCGGTCCAGCCGGAGGAGTTGACCAGCCTAGCGCACGAGGCCGGCATCGAGCTGGTGGAGGGCGAGGCAGGCGAGGAAGAGGCCTGGGAGAAGGTTGGCATGCTCGCCGAGAAAGGCCCGAGCGCGCTCGTCACGGTGCCGCCGGCGCCGCCGGAGGAGGAAGAGCTCGCTCCGGGGAGCCCCGCGGCGCTTTACCTTCAGGAGATCAGCAAGACGCCCTTGCTCACCGCGGAAGAGGAGATCACGCTCGCCCAACAGCTCGAGGCGGGCGAGGCAGCCAAGCGCCAGCTCGCCAAGGGCGTCGCCGATGCCGCGACGCGCGCGCGCCTCGAGGCGGCGGTTCAGGCCGGGGAGGCCGCGCGCCGCCGCCTCATCGAGGCCAACCTCCGCCTCGTGGTTGCCGTCGCGCGGCGGTACCTGGGCCGGGGGCTCTCTTTCCTCGATCTCGTGCAAGAGGGCAATATCGGTCTGCAACGCGCGGTAGACAAGTACGACTGGCGGCGAGGCTTCCGCTTCTCTACCTATGCCTACTGGTGGATCCGTCAGGCGATCAGCCGCGCGGTGGCCGCGCAGGCGCGCACCATCCGGCTGCCCGTGCACGTGATCGAGCAGCTCACCCGCGTGTACGACACGATGCAGGCGCTCCATCAGGAGCTCGGCCGCGAGCCGACCGTGGCCGAGATCGCCGCCCGGCTCGGGGTGGAACCCGAGCGCGTGCGCGAGGCCTTCCAAGCCGCCAGGGTGCCCATCTCGCTCGATACCCCGCTCACCGAGGAAGAGGAGGCGACGGTCGCCGATTTCATCGCCGACCTCACTGCCCGCTCGCCAGCCGAGGTGGCCGAGGAGCAGGTGCTCACGCACACGCTCGACGAGGCCCTGCGGCGGTACCTCACCCCGCGCGAGGCGCGCGTCTTGCAGCTACGCTTCGGCCTGGCCGGCGAGGCGCCCCGCACGCTGACCGAGATCGCGGCGGAGGTGGGGGTGAGCCGGGAGCGCGTGCGCCAGATCGAAGCCGAGGCGCTAGCGAAGCTCCGCCAGGCCGCCGCGTTCCGCGAGCAGTTCCAGGCCTACACCGGCTGAGCGACGCCGCTCCAGCGTGTACGTCGGGGCACATTTACGGCTGCCCCGGGCATCCAAAGATGCGAGCCACAGCAGCTGCCTCGGGTCGCACATCCCTTCGAGGGTGCTTGGGCGCAGCCGCTCGCGGCGCGCGATCACCGCGGCTCTAGCGCCGCGGCGCGGCGCGGCAGCAGCCGGCCGGCGAAGGAGTGCGCGAGCACGGTGCTGACGCTGACGGCCATGGCGACCATCGCCCAGGCCGGCTCGACCAGCCCGGTCGTGGCCGCCACGATCCCCACGCCGTTGAAGCTCAGGGCTAGCCCCACGTTCGTCGCGGTCAGCTGGTAGCTGCGCCGCGCCAGCTCGTACGCCTCGGCGACGGCCAGGAGCCGCCCACCGACGAGCGCGATGTCGGCCGACTCGATCGCGATGTCGGTGCCGGCGCCGATGGCGATCCCGACGTCGGCCTGCATCAGGGCCGGGGCGTCGTTGATCCCGTCGCCCACCATGGCCACGCGCTGGCCCGCGGCCTGGAGCCGGCGGAGGTAGGCCGCCTTCTCGCCCGGCAGCAGCTCCGCCACCACCTCCTCGATGCCGCAGGCAGCGGCTACCGCCTGCGCGGCGCGGGCGTGGTCGCCGCTCAGCAGCACCGACCGGAGGCCGCGCGCCCGCAGCGCGGCGAGGGCCTCGCGGGCATCGGGCTTGAGCTGGTCGGCCAGGGCGAGCACGCCGGCCGGCCGCCCCCCTACCGCCACCCACACCACGGTGCGCCCCTGCGCCTGCTCGGCCGCCGCCAGCGGCGCCAGCGGCTCCACCGCGATCCCTGCCTCCGTGAGGAACGCCGCGGTGCCGACCAGCACCGGCACGCCGTCGACAACCGCGCTCACCCCGCGGCCCGGCCGCGCCTCAAACGCGCTCGGGGGTCGCAGCGGCAGGTCTGCGCGCTGGGCCGCCGCGACCAGGGCGCGCGCCAGCGGGTGCTCGGAGGGATACTCGGCGCTGGCGGCCCAGCGGAGCAGGCCGGCGGGATCGCCGTCGAGCGCGTGAACGGCCACGAGCGCGGGCTTGCCTTCGGTCAAGGTACCGGTCTTGTCCCAGGCGATCGTGCGCACATCCTTGAACACGTGGAAGGCCTCGCCGGAGCGCATCAGGATCCCTCGGCGGGCCGCCTCGCCGCTCCCGCGCACGATTGCCAGCGGCGTGGCCATCCCCAGCGCACAGGGGTAGCCCATGATGAGGACGCTGAGGGCGGCGAAGCCGGCGCGCGCGAGATCCGGCGCGCCTGTGAGCACCCACGGCCCCAGTGTCCAGAGGAGCAGGCTCGCCACGCTCAGACCGAACACGACCGGCACGTAGACCAGGAGCACCCGGTCGACCAGGCGCAATAGCCCGGGCTTCAGGGCGCGAGCCTCGGCCACCTGGCGACTCACCGTCTGGAGGAACGTCGCCGGGCCGGTGCGTGTCACCTGCAAGACCAGGGTGCCCGTCAGGTTGAGCGCGCCGCCGATGACCTCTTCCCCCGGCAGCTTATCGACCGGCATGGCCTCGCCTGTGACCAGGCTCTCGTCCACCGCCGACGCGCCCTCCACAACCACTCCATCGATCGGGATGCGCTCGCCGGGCCGCACCCGCACGCGGTCGCCGACAACGAGCGCCTCCACCGCTACCTCGCTCTCGTGGCCCGCTGCATCGAGCCGCCGGGCCCGCGGCGGGACGAGCGACAGCAGCTGCCGCACGGACTGGGAGGCGCGCACGTGGACCAGCACCGAGAGGTAGCCCCCGATGAGGTGGAAGGCCAGGACGAAGACCGTAGCGCCGAAGAAGCCGCCGGCCGGGAAGGCGGGCAGCACGAGCCCGACACCGCCGCCCAACAGACCCCCGAGGGCGGCCGCCGAGGCGAGGACGTCCTGGTTGAGGATGCCGCGCCGGAGCGACTGCCAGCCGTTCCGGAACAGGATGGGGCGGGCCGGGCCGAGCGCGGTGAACCCCGCCAGGGCGCCCAGCGCGAGGGCGCGCCAGGGCGCCGGGCCGGCCAGCAGGGTCCAGGCCATGAGCCCGGAGGCGAGCAGCAACAACGCGCCGGCCAGGAGGGCCGCGCGGCGCGCCGCCCGCAGCTCGCGCTCCTCAGCTGCGAAGCGAGCCGGGTGGTCCGGCTCGTGGACCGTGTAGCCGAGCGCCTGCAGCGTCTCGATCAGCCTCGCCGGCTGCTGGACCCGGGGGTCGTAGGTGACGAGCACCTCCTCGTGGGCGAGGCTCACCTGGACCTCCTGCACCCCGGCGAGGCGGCCCAGCGCCTTCCGGATGGACTCGACGCAGAGCGAGCAGTGCATCCCGCCGATCTGGAGCTGCAGCTTCGCAACCCCGTCCCGCTGAGCCGCGGCGGGCACTGTAGCCTGCGCGCGCTCGTCTCGCAGTGTGCTCATCCTCTTCCTCCGCTGCGCTCTTCCTCGCTGCCCTGGCCACTCGGGGGCTCCCCAGGCACTCTACACCCTCCCGTCGACTGGAAGGTCAAGGGCCAAGGTTCGGCGAGGAAGCGGCTCAGCGGCGCGGCCGGCGGGCGGCGCGGCTCGCCAGCCCCTGCGGCGCGGCGGCTCGCTCGGGGGCGTGGTGCTCGATGATCCCGCAGACTGGCGCCTCCGTGGTGGCTGTCGCCGCGGCGCGCTCCCGGAGCGCCGCCAGCTCCTGGCGGAGGTCGGCCAGCAGGCGGAGCTGCGCGTCGAGTTCGGCGAGCTTCCGGTCGAGCAGCGCCAGGACGCGGGCGCAGGGGGACTGCCCCTGCTGGCGCAGGGCGAGGATCTCCCGGATCTCCTCCAAAGTGAGGCCGAGGGCTTTCGCCTGGGTGATGAAGCGGAGGCGCTCGCGGTCGGCCGTGCGGTAGAGGCGGTAGCCGGCGGCGCTGCGCTGCGGCGGCGGGAGCAGGCCGAGCGCCTCGTAGTAGCGGATGGTCTTGGGGGTGAGCCCGCAGGCAGCGGCGAGCTCCCCGATCCACAGCGTGTCCCTTGCAGCCTCGCGCATCGCGCGGCCTCCCCTCAGCATTTTACGCCCGTACCGCCTCCTGCCACGCTCGCTGGTACGGGAACCCGCCTGGTCCGCCTACTGTAGGCCATCCTACCGAACGTTTGGCCTGGCCACGCTACGCTGGGAGCACACGGTGGGCGCAGGCCGCTCGCCCTCGGGAGAGACACGAGCACAAGGAGGGATATGCATGTAGCGTTCAGGGGTTCTACCGCACACGCTATTACCGTACTCGCATCACATCATCGAGGTAGCCATGGAGGTAGCCATGCTGGGTAGTCGGTTCCATTTCCCCCACTTCGGCTGGAGCGCCGTGGCTCTCGCCATCGGCTTCGCTCTCGGCAGCAGCCTATCCCTCGTAGCCGGCGGGGGCCCCAGCCCTGTCCAGGCGCAGGACGCACGGGCCGCCCGCTTCTGGGAGCAGCTCACTGCGCTCTTCCAGCCGGTCACGCTGCCGACGATGACCGACCATCGGGCCTACATGCTGCCCAGCGGCGTGGTGCTCGCGCTGCATTTCGACGACATGAACCTTGACCGGGCACAGAACCTCAACTGGGTGGCGCTCGGGATCCCGGGACGGTTCTGTGCCGCTGACCAGCAGCGCATCGAGGCGGCCTACGGCCCGGGCTTCACCCACTTCCACGACTTGAAGAACGACACCCATGGCGGCGCGCCGGGCGCCGAGGGCGTGTGGTTCGTCCACATCGCCGTGCGCGACTTCCAGGCGCCCTGGGGACCGGTGACCAAGGGCGTCGACACGCACTTCATGCCCACGCCAGCCCCGAACTGCTAGCCGGTGCCCCCGCCCGGTGCTGGCGCCAGGGGCGTCGTAGCGGCTGTCTGGCGCCAGCACCGGCTCTTCCTCGCGGAAAGGCAGGTGGGAGGATGCGACTCTGGACCGTGCTGGTGGCACTTGTGGTGCCGCTGGCGGCGAGCGGGGCTCTGCTCATAGGGGCACCGGTACCTGACCGGAGCGGACTAGCGCGAGCGCCGCTCCAAGCCACGTGCATCCTGCCGGAGGTGCCGCTCGAGCGCGGCGACCCGGCGCGGGGAGAGGCGACGTTCACCCGCGCGGGCTGCATCGGCTGCCACACCGTCCGGGGCGTGGGCGGGGTCATCGGGCCGGAGCTGACCGCGGTGGCCCTTCGCGCCCCGAGCCGGGCCGAGGCCGTGGGCCTCAGCAGCCCCGCGCTGTACTTCGTCCAATCGCTCGTCTGCCCACAGGCCTATGTGGTGGAGGGCTACGCCCCTGTGATGCTGGACTGGCAGCAGCTGAACCTCACCGAGCAGGACCTCGCCGATCTCGCGGCTTTCCTGGCCACCCTCGATGGCCGGTAGCAAGATGGGCCGGCTCCGAGGCTAGAGCTGCATGCCGAGAAGGGGGAAAGGGCACCGTACAATGATGCTGAGCCCACGTAAGAAGGCTGGGATGGGCTATCTCAACTTTACTGAGACCAACCTGGTTCCAGGCAATGAGGGCGTCAAACGGAGCTTCATGCTTACTACAAGGAGGAGAGCTGCCGATGGCTAGCGAGGCATCGCTTCCGACCACCGCGGAGGAGTACAACTACTCGGCCTTCACACGCTCTACCACCCAGGGGATGTCCACCTGGTTCCGCAACACCGTGCGGGTGGGGGAGCTGGCGCCCGACTTCACGCTGACCGCGCTCGACGGCACGCCGGTGCGCCTCTCCGACCTGCGCGGCAAGTACGTGGTGCTCGAGTTCGGCGCCATCACCTGACCCCCGTTCGTCGGGGAGGTCTCCCCGCTGAACGCGCTCTATGAGCAGTATCGCGAGCGCGGGGTCGAGTTCCTGACGGTCTACGTGCGCGAGCCCCATCCGGGCGAGCACTACGGCCCGCACCGCAGCTTCGCGCAGAAGCTCCAGTACGCCCGCGACTGCTGCGCGCAGGACGGCATCCGCACGCGCGTCGTAGTCGACGACCTGGACGGCACGATGCACCGCGCCTACGGCCTGCTGCCGAACATGGTCTACATCCTGGACCGCGAGGGACGCGTGGTCTACAAGGCGATGTGGACCGACCACACGGAAGTGGCCGCGGTGCTGGCCAACCTCCTTTGGGCCGAGGAGCAGCAAGCCCAGGGGATTCGGGTGAAGCCATCCTACGTCGAGCGCTACGTCTACCTGCCGGCAACCTACGATCCGGCGCTGCGGGAGCGCGTCTTCGCGCGCGCGGGACCACAGGCACGCTGCGACTACGAGCGCGTGTTCGGCTCTGCGTCCTAGCGGGCCTGCAGCCTCGCGACCGCCGCGCACGGTGCTCCGCTACCACCTTGCTCGCGGGCCACGGCGCGCCTCGCGGCCCCGGTGACCGAGTGTAGTGTAATGTAGTGTGGACCAAGGGGCCCCGCGCGGCTGCGCGATGAGGACGGTCCACAGTGCACCACGAAGCGCTCGCCTACTCTTGCGTATCGAGCGGCAAGGCCTGCCCGTTCAGCTTGACGTGCGTCTGGACCGGCACTGGGTGGATGAGCGACTGGAGCGTGAAGCAGGTCTGCTCGCCCATGCGGATCAGCTGCCGGATCCGCTCCGGTGGCTCATCGGACTCGACATCGATGTGGGTTTCCAGCCCCAGCGCGCCACCGCGCATTGTGCCGGCCAGCGCGGAGCCGCGCATGAAGAACCGCATCACCTGCTCGAGGCGGACCGACGCGACGCGCAGCTTCGTGATGCTCGCGTACCGCGAGAGCTGCGTCAGGAGTCAGAAGGCGATGGCAGCGCTGAAGTATACCAAGGGCGGCGGCGCGGTGTCCTCACCGCCGAGGTAGGCGCCCTCGTCGCAGTGGATCAGCCAGGTGCTGCCGACCGGACTCTCCAGGGTGACGAGCGCCTGCTTCTTCATCTTATCGAGCGATTCGGCGTGCACCCGCACGCGGAGTTCACGGTCCTGAACTGGCTGGAGGCTACTCGGCACCTCGCCGGCTGGCTGGGCTGTCCGCGCCTCGATTTTCTTGACGATCTCGTCCATAGGCCGTTTCTCCTCTCGTCTTCCGCGTCCTCCCGCGTACTGCGTCAGCCCGCTGCCCTACTTTACTTTCGCCCCCACGCCTCCCTCAGCCTTGGAAGTGCCGGCCACCCGGGCGGCGTGGCCGCCCGGGTGGGGGAGGTGCGCCTCTTATAGGCCATCAGGCGGGGGCGGCGCTAGATGGCCTGCTGGTGCGGTATCCCTGCCACCACCGCGGAGAAGTCCTCGGGGCGCAGGGCGGGCCACAAGCCGAGCACGAGCCCGAACACCAGGTGCTCGATCGTGAACGAGGGCCAGCCGACCATGCCGGGCATCGCCCCGGCGCCGACGAGCGGCAGCACGATAAAGCTCATGGCGAGCATCACTATAATGCCGTATACGAGGCCGGCCACGATCGCCGTCGCGCCAGCGAAGTGGGCTGCCCGCGCGATGAGGCCAAAGATCACGCCGTAGAGCGCGGCCCACAGCATGTGCACCATGAGCCCGAGGAGTGCCGGTCCAGGAGTGAAGTACGTGCCCTGTTGCATCGATAGCGTCATCGGCTGGGGACCAACAAGCGGCGATGCGATGCCATAGAGCGGCGTGAAGAGGCCTTGCCCCAGGAACGTGGCTGAGGCCAGCATCGCGTACATCCCCATGACGATGCCAGCGATCACTCCGGCCATGATACCTTTCCCAACGAACTGCTTCGTTAGCCAGGGGCCCATGAGCTATCTCCTTTCTTGCGCAGGTTAACCCGGCTGCCCGCCAATCAGGATAGGTGCTAGGTCCCACTCCCGGAAAATAGCATCGTGCCCTCTAGCGTTCTGTAGGGCGGGCTACACTCACCCACTTAAATGTTCGGCCGAGCGCACGCAGGTGGCGGCAAGCGCACCACTTGTCGAGACCAGATAGGGCACCAGATAGGTAAGTGCGATCTTGGCGAGTACACCGATGGTGATGCTGTTCTGCAGTAGGACATCGCCTTGATTGATGAGCGTGAGCACTGTCCCAACAAGTGCAGCGGTCTTGAGTCCATTGAGAACTAGTGGCCGGTGTCGGAGGGCACAGCGAGTGCACTTTATGACCGGGCCGCTCGGCGAGTGGAAGCGATAGCGTCGGCCCGGCAGCGCCGCTCGGCAGGACGTACACGAGGATAGAACGGCCGCAGGCGATTGATCCACGGTGCTCCTCAGCGCTACACAGCCAAACTTCGGCCGGTTATTCACTCTACCCCCTAACCAAAGAGTACCTCCGTCGAGCGCCGAGCCACGCCGAGCAGCAGCGCTTCTCCGATAGCTGCGAGACCGGTGAGCAGGAGTACCGTTGCCGCTGGGCGAGGTACGGGCGGGAGGCTCGGGGCGGCGAGGAGGTCTAGCATGCTGGCATGCAGCAGGATACTGCCACCAACAGCAAGGATCAGAGGCCAGCGTCCTCGCCGTGCCAGCCCCGCGACTAGAAGCACCAGGCTCGATACCCAGAGGGGAGTAGCAACGTTCTGTAACCAATGCCCAACCGCTGCTA
>Ga0070739_10004894_pt1 | contig 15571 bp, 14 predicted proteins | sample Coa_R1_7_FD_66445 | JGI IMG/M metagenome (GOLD analysis project Ga0070739, IMG submission 66445) | Surface soil microbial communities from Centralia Pennsylvania, which are recovering from an underground coalmine fire - Coalmine... | ecosystem: Environmental > Terrestrial > Soil > Unclassified ... | reverse complement strand
CTGCGGCTGAAGACCGAGGAGAAGCAGGCGCTGCTCGAGGAGCTCGACGTCGCCAAGCGGCTGCGCCGGCTCTCCGAGGTGCTGGCGCGAGAGCTCGAGGTCGTGGCCATCGGCTCGAAGATCCAGTCGCAGGTGCAGTCCGAGCTCGAGAAGGGCCAGCGCGAGTACTTCCTGCGCCAGCAGCTGAAGGCCATCCAGGAGGAGCTGGGGGAGACCGACGAGGTGCAGGCCGAGGTCGGCGAGCTGCGCGAGCAGCTGGCCGCGCTCGAGCTTCCCGACCACGCGCGCAAGCAGGTCGATCGCGAGCTCTCGCGCCTCGAGCGCCTTCAGCCGGCCATGGCCGAGTACGGCGTCGTGCGCGGCTACCTGGAATGGATCGCCGCGCTGCCCTGGGACAAGTGCACCGAGGACAACCTCGATCTCGCGCACGCGCGCGAGGTGCTGGACGCCGACCACTACGACATCGAGCAGGTCAAGGACCGCATCCTGGAGTTCCTGGCCGTGCGCCGGCTCACGGGCGGGCGGGGATCGGGGTCGGCCGGCTCGATCCTGTGCTTCCTCGGCCCGCCGGGGGTGGGCAAGACCTCGCTCGGGCGCTCGATCGCGCGCGCCCTGGGGCGCCGCTTCGAGCGCATCAGCGTGGGCGGCGTGCGCGACGAGGCGGAGATCCGCGGGCACCGGCGCACCTACATCGGCGCCATGCCCGGCGTAATCATGCGTGCGCTGCGCGACGCCGGGGCCAAGAACCCGCTGCTCATGATCGACGAGATCGACAAGATGGGGGCGGACTTCCGCGGCGATCCCTCGAGCGCCATGCTCGAGGTGCTCGATCCCGAGCAGAACTCGAGCTTCCGCGATCACTACCTGGATCTCCCGTTCGACCTCTCGGCGGTCATGTTCGTGACCACGGCCAACACGCTCGAGACGATCCCGGGGCCCCTGCGCGACCGCATGGAGGTGATCCAGCTGGCCGGCTACAGCGAGGCCGAGAAGCTCGAGATCGCCAAGCGCTACCTGGTCCCGCGGCAGGTCGAGCGCAACGGGCTCACCCGCAGCCGCCTGGCCTTCAGCGACGCGGCGCTGAAGACGATCATCTCCGACTACACGCGCGAGTCCGGCGTGCGCCAGCTCGAGCGCGAGATCGGCAGCGTCTGCCGCAAGGTGGCCCGCCAGGTCGCCGAGGGGCGGGCGCAGCGGCGGCTGACGGTCACCGAGCCGCGCGTCCGCGAGCTGCTGGGCAAGCGGCGCTTTCACTCCGAGGCGCGCCGGCGCACCAACCGACCCGGCGTGGCCACCGGGCTGGCGTGGACGCCGGTGGGCGGCGAGGTGCTCTTCGTGGAGGCGACGGCGATGCCGGGCAAGGGCCGCCTGACCCTCACCGGACAGCTCGGCGAGGTCATGCGCGAGTCCGCGCAGGCGGCGCTGTCCTACGTGCGCTCGAACGCGGGCGAGCTGGTTCCCGAGCTCCCGGAGGGGTGGTTCGCCGAGCACGACATCCACCTGCACGTGCCCGCGGGCGCGACGCCCAAGGACGGTCCCAGCGCGGGGGTGACGATGGTGACGGCGCTGGCTTCGTTGCTGTCCGGGCGGCCGGTGCGCAGCGACGTGGCCATGACGGGCGAGATCACGCTCACCGGCCAAGTGCTCCCCATCGGCGGCCTCAAGGAGAAGGCGCTGGCCGCCCAGCGGGGCGGCATCCGCCACGTGATCGCGCCCGAGCTCAACCAGCAGGATGCCGAGGAGGTCCCCGAGCACCTGCGGCGCTCGCTTCAGTTCCACTTCGTCTCGGAGATCGGCGACGTCCTCGAGATCGCGCTCCAGCGCCGGCCGGCCCGCCGCCGGGTCCAGCCGGCCTGAGCGGCGGCCACACGACCCTGCCGGGCGCGAGCCGCCACCGCGCCGGCCTGACCCGCGCGGCCCCGAAGGCTGGCGCCGCGTGACCCCGGCGGCTTCAACCGCCCGGACTGCGGGCAGAAGGTGTATGGAGCGAGCGCCCGCATCGCTTATCCTGACCACTCCGACCCCCACGCTCTGAGGGAGATTCATGGCAAAACGAAGCAAGGCCGCCAAGGCGATGCCGTTCGATCCCGCGGACGTGGCCAACATCGCGAAGGCCAATCCGTACATCCAGCGGCTCATCAACGACGCCACGCTGCGCGAGAACGTCCGCACCGCGCTGGACTCCAGCAAGCGCGCCTACGGTCGTCTCACCAACGGCAAGGAGCCGGCCAAGGCCGTGCTGCAGGACAAGAAGCTCCAGCGTGACCTGCGCCAGGCCTTCGAGGCCGCGCGCAGCGCGGTCGAGAGCCTCCAGGAGGCGCCCAAGCGCCAGAAGGCCAAGAAGGGCTTCTCGTTCGGACGCAAGCTCATGCTGGTCGGCCTCGGCGGCGTGCTCGCCATCGCCGGCAGCGAGAAGCTGCGCTCGAAGGTCCTCGACACGCTGTTCGGCGCCGAGGAGGAGTTCCAGTACACGCCGCCCTCGACGGCCGGCGCGGCCTCCACGACGACGAACACGCCGGTCAGCGCCGCCTGAGCGCCACGCGGTCCAGGCCGCACCCAGCATTGCGAAGGCGCCCGATGGGCGCCTTCGTTGCGTCTGGGCCCGCGGGCCCCCCATTGGGCGCGTTCGTCACGACCGGGCCGGTGGGCGCCCCGGGGAGGGGCGCCCACCGCACACCGCGGCCCGCCGTCAGCCGGCGAGCTGGCAGAACAGGTCGCCGAGCGCCCCGCCTCCGTTGGTTGCCGTGATCGTCAGGTGGACCTGGTTGAGGTTGACCACCAGCCCCAGCAGGTTGAGGTTCAGCGGCCCGAGCACGAGGTCGAGCACCGGGCACGTCGCCCCTGGCGCCGCCGCCGTCTTGGCGGTGAAGTAGGAGCGGAAGCGCAGCACGTGCTGCCCGCCGTGCATGCGGCGGTTCAGCGCCCGCGCCGCCTGCGCGCGGGCCGAGGAGACCTTCGCAGTGGCGAGCTTGCAGAACAGCGAGCCGAGCACGCCGCCGTGCCGCTGGCCTGTGATGTCGAGCACGACCTTGTTCAGGTGCACGGTCAGCCCGAGCAGAACGAGGTTGAGCTGGTTGAGGTACAGGTGCAGGATGCGGCAGCCGCCGCTCGTCGCGGCGACCACGGCCACCTTGGTACGGATGGTCTGCGTGGCGCCGGTGTTGTCGGTCAGCTTGGCGGTGACCAGCCCGGTAGCCGTGCTGCGCCGCCCGCCGGCGTTGAAGTGAAGGACCTCCACGCCGACGGCCACCCTGGCCGGCTTGGCCGGTGCGGTGGCGGCCGAGGCGGCGGTTACGGAGGCGACGGCTACCGCGCCGCCCGCTCCAGCGGCGGCGACGGCGAGAACGATCGCCAGACTGCGAACTCTGGACACAGACAACCCCCTCCACAGGGATCAGATGACGGGACGGCGCCGCTTCTACCCGCGAAGGCTCGACGGCGAACGCCCGCGGCCCCGGGACTAGAATCAGCCCCATGCAAGCCGCCCTGGCCCAGCAGCCGGAGGGCCCCGACGAGCTGGCCGGCGACAAGGCGGCGCGGATCGTCGAGGCGATGCGGGCCAGCGTCGCGGCCCGCGGCATCGCCGGCTCCACCTTCGATCACGTGGCGCGCGAGGCCGGCGTCTCGCGCGGGCTCCTGCACTACTACTTCGGCACCAAGGAGCGGCTGCTGCTCGAGGTCGTCCGCCGCGAGGCCGAGGTGCGCGAGCAGCGCCTCGAGGACGCGATGGCCGACGCGCGCAGCGCCGAGGAGCTGCTGCGGGCTCTCGTGCGCAGCTTCGAGGAGATCCTCGGCGAGGGGCCGACCGGCCCGGTCATGTTCTTCGAGATGCTGACCCTGGCCCAGCGTCACGAGGAGGTGGCGGCGGAGCTGGCCGCGCTCGGCCGGCGCACGCGAGAGGCGTTCGCGGCCGCGCTGCGGACCAAGAGCGAGGCCGGGGTGCTCCAGCTGCGCGACGAGCCCACCGAGGTGGCCGCCTTCCTGTTCGCCCTTGCCGACGGCATCGTGATCAGGCGCCTGAGCGAGCCCTCGCTCGACATCGCTCCGCTCATGAAGCACGGCGTGGCCGCGGCGCGAGCGCTGCTGTCCTGACCCGGCGCTCGGTCATCCTGAGCCTCGCCGTCGCGCTCGCCCTCGCCGTCGCGGTCCTGCTCGGGGTCGCACAGCTCGTCCTGCCCGGCCTGGCCGCCCAGCGCCTGCGCGACGAGCTGCGCCGCGACGGCGTGGTGGCCAGCGTGCGGGTGAGCGCCTTCCCGGCCCTGAAGCTGCTCTGGCACCGGGCCGATCGCGTGCGGGTCGTGCTGCGCTCCTACCGCTCCTCGGTGGGCGAGCTCCAGTCGCTGCTGCGCGAGTCGGGTGACACGGGCTCGCTCGAGGTCAGCGTCGGCCAGGCTCAGCTCGGCCTGCTGCGCCTGCACGACGCCACGCTGCGCAAGGACGGCGCCTCGCTTCAGGCCAGCGGCCGCGTGCTCGAGAGCGACCTGCGGGCCGCCGTCCCGTTCCTCCAGGACGTTACCCCGGTGGCCTCGGGCGCCGGCACGCTCACGCTGCGCGGGCGGGCGGGCGCGCTCGGGCTGAGCGTGAGCGCGAGCGCCACCGTGGCCGCCTCGGGCGGGACGCTCGTCGTCGCCCCCGACGTGCCCCTGGGCGGGCTGGCGGCGATCACGCTGTTCTCCGATCCGGCCGTCGAGGTGCTGTCGGTGAGCGGCGCCCCGCCGCCCTCCGGGTTCGCGGTCGCCGCCACCGCGCGGCTGCGTTGAGCGCGCGCCTGCGCTGAGCGCGCGCCTGCGCTGAGCGCGCGGCGCTCACGCGCACACGCGACCCGCCGTTCCGCCCCCTCAGGCCGCCAGCGCCCGCTCGGCCGGCGAACCAGCCGCCACCGGCAGGACCGGCGGATGGCCGCAGCGCGCGCACGGCCCATGCTCGGCGTGGTCGGCGAACTCGGCCGCGAACACGCGCAGCGCGCTGGCCACGAAGCGCACCGCCCCGTCGGGGTGCTGGCAGGCGCCGCGGCCGCGCAGGTCGCGGCTCCAGCGTTCGAGGTCCGCCAGGTCGCGGCGGATGCCCGCGCCGGCGGCGACCCGGGCCAGCGAGGAGGCGATCGCGTTCAGCCCGTTCACGCACGGCCCGCACTGCCCGGCGCTCTCGAGCTCGAACCAGGCCGCCACGCGCGCGGTCTCGGCCACCGGGCAGGCCGCTCGCCCGAGCACCGCGATGACCCCGCTGCCCAGCGCCGCGCCGAAGGCCGAGAGCTCCTCGCCGGCCAGCCGCGCCCGGGCGGCCTCCTCGCCCGACAGCCAGCTTCCGAAGTAGCCGCCCACGAGCACGGCCTGGGGCGGCTCGGCGCCCACCCAGTGCAGCAGCTCGGAGAGCGCCATCCCGTGCTCGACCTCGTAGACGCCGGGCCTGGCCACCGCGCCCGAGACCGTGAGCAGCGCCGAGCCCGGGTGGGCCGGGGTTCCCAGCCCGCGGAACCACTCGGCGCCGTGGCGGGCGATCAGGGCCATGTGGGCCAGCGTCTCCACGTTCTGCACCAGCGTGGGGCGGCCGCGCACGCCGCGCTGGTAGGGCCGGGGCCCGAACGCCGGGAGCCCCTCACCGCCGTTCAGGAGCGAGATCAGCGCGGTCTCCTGACCGCTCAGGTAGCGGTCGGGCGTGCGCACGAGCTGCCACTCGGGCTCACCGCGCGAGAAGCCGCGGCGGTGGCGCTCCTCGAGCGCCCGGGCGATCCCGCGCAGGCCGCGGGTGTCGCTCTCGCACACGGCGAGGACGGCCTGGGAGGCGCCCACCGCACGGGCGGCCAGCGCCGCGCCGTCGAGCACGAGGTGCGGGGTCTCGCGCAGGAGCGCGCGGTCCTTCTTGCTCGCCGGCTCGCCCTCGGTGGCGTTGGCCACGACCACCCGGGGGCGGCGGCGCGCCGCCACCGCGCGCAGCTTGCGCCCGGCGGGGAAGGCGGCCCCGCCGTGCCCGCGCAGGCCCGAGCGCTCGATCAGCTGGGTCAGCCGCTCGGGGTCGGCGCCGCGCAGGTCGGGCAGCGGGCCGTAGACGTCGAGGTGGTGCTCGAGCTCGGCCATGGGCCGCTGACCGACGCCGGTGAGCAGGCGCGGCAGCGCCCCCGCGGCGGGGGCAGGGCTCATCGCGCGCCCCTGGGGGCGGGGACGAGCGGCCCGGAGCGGCCGTGGCCCGAGCCGGCCAGGCGCGCGGCGACCGCGGCGATCATGGCCGCGGTGCAGCCGATGGCCACCGCGGTCATCCACCGCGTGCCGGCGTCGCTGCCCGCGCCCAGGCTGTGCAGGAGGGCCACCGGCCAGGAGGCGTAGGCCAGCCAGTGCGTGAGCCGCCACAGCCGGTAGCCCAGGCGGCGGCGCAGCAGGCTCGTCACGATCACCGCCAGCAACAGGTCGAGCGAGACCGCACCCAGCCCCAGCCACAGCGGCCGGTAGGCGGCGCCGAACGGCACGAAGGCATCGGCCACCCGGATCGGCACGTAGCCGTCGGCGATCGCGCTCGCCACGTGCAGGGCGACGAAGCTGACCGACAGCAGCGCGGCGTTGCGGTGCACGGAGTCGAACACGAAGCGCGGGATGGGCAGGCGGTGCACGCGAGCGACGTTGCTTACCCCGAGCACAACGGTGAGCGTCAGCAGGATCAGCGCGGTGACGCCGGTCGCCCGCGTGGCGAACCACAGCGCGCTGCCCGAGGTGGCGGCGATCGTCATCTCAGGAGCCCCCGGAGGTGACCGCGCCCGACGGCGTGCCACTCGAGGTCGCGGGCGCGTGGCTGGGCTGCGAGAGCGCGCGGTGGGTCGCGCTGTGACCGTCGGCGGTGTGAACTCCAATGGCGATGGTGAACGCGACCGCGCCCGCGAGCATCCCGCGGTTGATGCGCGAGGTGAGCGCGAGCGCGCGGTTTCTGGTTTGAGCGCTGTGGCGTGGCATCACACGGACGAGTGTCGGCGGCGCCGCGAAGACACCGGTAAGTCGTCCGTGAGACGGGGCTTAGAGCGGCGTGAGCTTTCGCTTACGCGCGCGGCGCGGCGCGGCGGCCGCTCAGCCGGCGAGCTTGGGCGAGCGCCACGGCGCCCGCAGGCGCCGCTCGATCTCCTCGCCGAGCTCATCGATGGCGATGCGCTCCTGGGCCAGCGAATCGCGGTCGCGCAGGGTCACCGTGCGGTCCTCGAGCGACTGGTGGTCGATCGTCACCGCCCACGGCGTGCCGATCTCGTCCTGGCGGCGGTAGCGGCGGCCGATCGCCCCGCCCTCGTCGTACTCGGCCTGCACGCGCTCGCGCAGGGCCCGGTAGACCTCGCCCGCCAGCTCGGGCTGGCCGTCCTTGCGCACGAGCGGGAGCACGGCCACCTTCACCGGGGCCAGAAGCGGGTGCAGGCGCAGCACGGTGCGCCGCTCGCCCTCGATCTCGTCCTCGTCGTAGGCGTCGGAGAGGAAGGCGAGCACCGCGCGGTCGACGCCCGCCGCCGGCTCGATCACGTGCGGGACGTAGCGCTCGCCGCTGGCGCCGTCCACGTACTCGAGCTTCTGCCCCGAGGCCTCGGCGTGCGCGCGCAGGTCGAAGTCGCCGCGGTTGGCGATCCCCTCGAGCTCGGAGAAGCCGATCGGGAACTCGTACTCGATGTCCGAGGTGGCGCTCGAGTAGTGCGAGAGCTCCTCGGCGCCGTGAGCGCGCAGGCGCAGGTGGTCGGGGCGCAGGCCCAGGGCGACCCACCAGTTCATGCGCTGTTCGAGCCAGTGCCCGTGCCACTGGGCGGCCTCGGGCGGGGGCACGAAGAACTCCATCTCCATCTGCTCGAACTCGCGCATGCGGAAAATGAAGTTGCCGGTGGTGATCTCGTTGCGGAAGCTCTTGCCGATCTGGGCGATGCCGAAGGGCGGCTTCTTGCGCGAGAACTGGAGGTAGTGCTTGAAGTTCAGGAAGATGCCCTGCGCGGTCTCCGGGCGCAGGTAGACGATCGAGCCCTCCTCGCGCACGGGGCCGATCGTGGTCTGGAACATCAGGTTGAAGTCGCGCGCCTCGGTGAGGTCGCACTCGGGCGTCTCGCCCGGGCGCTTTGAGGGCTTGCGCCCGCAGGAGGCCTCCTCGAGCTTGTCGGCGCGGAAGCGCAGCTTGCACGTGCGGCAGTCGACGAGCGGGTCCGTGAAGCCGGCCAGGTGCCCGCTGGCCTGCCAGGTGGCGGGGTGCTGGATGATGGCGGAGTCCAGCGCGACCACGTCGTCGCGCTCCTGGAGCATGGCGCGCCACCACTGGGCCTTGACGTTGTTCTTGAGCAGGACCCCGTAGTGGCCGTAGTCGTAGCTCGAGCCCAGCCCCCCGTAGATCTCGCTGGAGAGGAACACGAACCCGCGCCGCTTGCACAGCGACACGAGCTTGTCCATCGTCACGGGGTCTTCAGCGGCCATTCCGGCGGCCGATGGTACTTGTGGAGGCCGGGCCGCATGCGGCCCGGCCCGGGTGGGCGCATGCGCCCACCCGCGGACGCGCACATGTGCGCGTCCGGACAGCAGATTCTTGGCACTCGGACCTTGAGAGTGCCAACCGTTGCGAGCTACACTTTTAGAAGCGATGCCGATCTACGAGTACCGTTGCGAGCAAGGGCACACCTTCGAGGTCATGCAGCGCATGACCGACGACCCGGTCGCCACCTGCCAGACGTGCGAGGCGCCCGTGCAGCGCGTCTTCCACCCGGTCGCCGTCCACTTCAAGGGCTCGGGCTTCTACAACACCGACTACGGCACCCGCAAGCGCGCCCGCGAGAAGGCGGAGACCTCCTCGAGCAGCGACTCGACCGACACCAAGAAGACCGAGTCGACGACGAAGGCCGACACCGCCGCGCCCAAGAAGGACGCCGCCTAGCCGTTCAACAGCCGCGCCACCGCCGCGTGCACGGCCTGGGGCGTGACCGTCAGCGCGTCGCCGCCGTTGGGGAGCACCTCGCCCCCGGTCGGCTTGAGCACCTGGACCGGCGCCGAGCCGCCCAGCTCGCTGGCGATGAACAAGCTCATGAGCGTCGGCCCGCCCATGTCCGTGCGCAGCACCTTGGGCGCGGCCCAGGCCGCCCAGGGCAGGTGGAAGAAGGTCCCCGGTGAGAGCAGCTTGGCCTTGATCGCGTTGAGGATCTGCTGCTGGTGCTGGACGCGGGTGAGGTCGTTGTCGTGCGGGTTGCACTTGTTCTCGCGCGTGCGGGCGTAGACGAGCGCCTGGAGCCCGTTGAGGTGGTGCACGCCGGGCGAGAGGTAGAGCGAGAAGCCCCCGTTGCGAGCGCCGCCGCTGATGTCCGAGCACACCCGGCCGGTCTTCACATCGACGCCGCCAATCGCGTTTATGAAGGGCGGGAAGGCGGCCAGGTTGACGATGATCATGTGGTTTATGGGCACGCCGGTGAAGCGCTCCACGGTCTTGATGGTCAGCGCCGGGCCGCCGATCGCGTAGGCCGCGTTGATCTTGTCCATGCCGTGGCCGGGGATGTCGACCGCGGTGTCGCGGGGGATCGAGAGCCGGCGCGACACGCCGCCGCCGATGCGCCAGAGCATGATCGTGTCCGACCGGCTGCCCGTGTCGCTGTAGTTGGAGCCCGGCTCCTTGGAGCCCGGGCCCGTGCGCGGCCGCTGGTCGGTGCCGACGATCAGCACGGTGTCGGTGGAGAAGAGCATGCTCGAGCCCGAGTGCAGCGCCGCCATGGCGTCGGGGGGCAGGCCCTCTTCCTGGCCCGAGCTGATCATGAACAGCACCGTCGAGAGGGCCAGCCAGAAGACGATGAAGGCGATGATCGCGAGCAGGATGCGCAGCGGGCGCACGCGCCTGGGCAGGCGCCAGCGCCGCCCCGTGCCGGGTCCGGGCCGGCGCTCGCCCGGGCCGCCCGGGCCTGAGAACGCGACCAGGTCCTCCTCGCCCCGCAGGCGCGACATCAGCCCGCGCGGCCCGGCGCGGTAGAGCTTGTATGGGCGTTCGTCTAGCTCGCTCGGCATCTCTGCATATAGTGAGCGCCATGCCAGGCCGGCGCACCATCGGCGTCGACATGGGCGGAACCAAGCTGCTCGCCGGCGCGGTGGACGCCGACTACCTCGTGCACCGCCGGCTCCAGCGTAGCGTGGGCGGTCTCGACCAGTCGGCGCTCCTGGAATCGGCCGTGCAGGCCGTCCAGGAGCTGCGCGAGCCGGCCGACGGCGAGATCGACGCCGTCGGCTTCGGCATCCCGTCGCTGATCGACCGCCGCAGCGGGCGCTCGGTGGTGGCCGTGCACCTGCCGCTGGCCGGCGTGCCGCTGGCCGACGTGATGGCCGAGCGGCTGGGACTGCCCGTGTTCGTCGACAACGACGCCAACCTGGCCCTGCTGGCCGAGCACCGCGCCGGCGCCGCGCAGGGCGCCCGGCACGCGCTGATGATCACCGTGGGGACGGGGATCGGCGGCGGGCTCGTGCTCGACGGCGAGCTCTACCGCGGCGCGGTCGGCGCGGCGGGCGAGCTCGGGCACATCACGATCGACCTCGACGGCCCGCCCTGCCACGGCAACTGCCCGAGCCGCGGCTGCCTGGAGGCGCTGGCCTCGGGCACCGCGCTGGCCCGCGAGGCGCGGCGCCTGGCCGAGGAGCGCCCGGACTCGGGCCTGGCCGCGGCGCTGGCCGACGGCCGCCCGCTCGGCGGCGCGCTCGTCACCGAGCTGGCCCACGACGGCGACCCGGCGGCGCGCGAGGCGATCGAGCGGATCGGCACCCACCTGGGCATCGGGATCGCCAGCCTGCTGAACATCTTCAACCCCGAGGTGGTGGTGATCGGCGGCGGGGTCATCGGGGCCGGGGAGCTGCTGCTCGCCCCGGCGCGGGCGCAGGCGGAGCGGCGCGCGCTGCCGCCCTCGCGCGAGGCGCGGATCGTGCCCGCCCACTTCGGGGCCGAGGCCGGCATGGTCGGCGCGGCCGTGCTGGCCCGCGAGGGGGTCGGGGTGGCGGGGGCGGGGCGGTGAGCGGCCGGCTGATCGTCTGCCCGACCCCGATCGGCAACCTCGAGGACGTCACCCTGCGCGTGCTCGCCGCGCTGCGCGACGCCGACGTGGTGGCCTGCGAGGACACCCGGCGCACGCGCGTGCTGCTCGCGCGCTACGGCGGCGGCGCCCACCTGGTCAGCTACCACGAACACAACGAGACCGAGCGCGCCGCCGAGCTCGTGCGCCGCATGCAGGAGGGCGCCGTCGTCGCGCTCGTCTCCGACGCCGGCATGCCGCTGGTGTCCGATCCCGGCTTCGAGCTCGTGCGGGCGTGCGTGGCCGCCGGGCTGGCCGTCGAGGTGCTGCCCGGGCCCTCGGCGGCGCTGGCCGCGCTGGTGGCCAGCGCGCTGCCGTCCGATCGCTGGCGCTTCGTCGGCTTCCTGCCCCGCAAGCCGGGCGAGCTCGAGGCGGCCTTCGCCTCGCCCGAGACCGTGGTGGCCTTCGAGTCCCCGCGGCGGCTGGCCGCCAGCCTGGGCGTCCTGGCCGCGCTGGACCCCGAGCGCCCCGTGGCCGTCTGCCGCGAGCTGACCAAGGCCCACGAGGAGGTCGTGCGCGGCAGCGCGTCCGAGCTGGCCGCCCGCTACGCCGCCGCGGCGCCCCGCGGCGAGGTCGCCGTGGTCGTCGGCGGTGCCCCCGCGGCGGCGCCCGCGCTGGCGCCCGCGCTGGCCGCCCTGCGCCGCCTCGTCCAGGCCGGCGCCAAGCCGCGGCCGGCCGCCGGCGTGGTCGCCGAGCTCACCGGCGTGAGCGCCAACGCGCTCTACCGGGCGCTCACCGAGACCGCCTGAGCGGCCCGCGGATACGCTGCGAGCTGGAGCGATGGCCTTCTACGTCACCACGCCGATCTACTACGTGAACGCGCAGCCGCACCTCGGCCACGCGTATACGACGATCGCCGCCGACGTCCTGGCCCGCCACATGCGCCAGCGCGGGCTCGACGTGTTCTTCCTCACCGGCACCGACGAGCACGGCGAGCCGGTGGCCGACGCCGCCCGCGCCCAGGGCCTCGAGCCCCAGGAGCTGGCCGACCGCAACGCCGAGCGCTTCCGGGCGCTCGGCCCGCGCCTGGACGTCTCCAACGACTTCTTCATCCGCACCACCGACGCCGAGCACATGCGCCGCGTGCAGGAGGTCCTCCAGCGCGTCTACGACAACGGCCACGTCTACAAGGGCGTCTACGAGGGCTGGTACTGCCCGCGCTGCGCGGACTTCAAGGTCGAGAACGAGATCCTCGAGGGCAACCGCTGCCCGATCCACGAGATCCCGCTCACGCGCGAGCAGGAGGAGAACTACTTCTTTCGCCTCTCGAGCTTCCAGGCGCCGCTCGAGCGCCTGTATGCCGAGCAGCCCGACTTCGTCATGCCCGCGCGCCACTTCAACGAGGCCCGCTCGTTCATCGGCCAGGGGCTGCAGGACGTGTCGCTGTCGCGGGCCAAGTTGCATTGGGGGGTGCCGGTGCCCTGGGACCCGAGCCACGTCTTCTACGTGTGGTTCGACGCGCTGCTCAACTACTACACCGCGCTCGGCTACGCGCGCCCGGGCGAGGACCTGACGGCGCGCTTCTGGCCGGCCACCTACCACATCATCGGCAAGGACATCCTGAAGTTCCACACGGTGTTCTGGCCCGCGATGCTGATGGCGGCCGAGCTCCCGCTGCCCGAGCACGTCTTCGTGCACGGCTTCCTGCTCGGCGCCGACGGGCGCAAGATGAGCAAGTCGCTCGGCAACGTCCTCGATCCCTTCGAGGTCATGGAGGAGCTCGGCACCGACGCGCTGCGCTTCTATCTCATGCGCGACGTGCCCTTCGGCGCCGACGGCTCGGTCGGGATGGACGCCGTGCGCGCCCGCTACGCGAGCGAGCTGGCCAACGAGTACGGCAACCTGGCCAGCCGCACCGTGGCCATGATCCTCCGCTACCGCGACGGCGCGCTGGCGGAGGGGAAGACCGATCCCGTGCTCGGAGCGGAGTTCGAGGGCCTCGATGGCGCGGTGGCGGCGCTCATGGACCGCGCCGAGCCCACGCAGGCCCTGGAGGAGATCTGGCAGCGCGTGCGGCGCCTGAACCGCTACGTGGAGGAGCGCGCGCCCTGGCAGCTCGCGCGCGACCCCGATCAGGCCGGCGCGCTCGAGGAGACGCTCGTCTCGCTGCTCGAGGGCGTTCGCGTGCTCACGCTGCTGCTCTACCCCTACATGCCGGCCAGCGCGCAGCGGCTCCTGGCCGCGCTCGGCCTCCAGGACACGCGCTTTGAGCTCGCGCGCTGGCGCGATCGCGCCGGCGGCACCGTGCAGCCGCTCGAGCCGCTCTTCCCCAAGCGCTCGTGATCGACAGCCACACCCACCTGGACCTATGCGAGCCCCCGGCCGCCGAGCTCGTCGCCGCGGCAGTGGAGGCCGGCGTGACCCGCATGGTCACCGTCGGCACGACGGGCGAGTCCTGCCGCGCGGCGCTGGCCGCGGCCGAGGACTTCCCGCAGGTCTACGCGGCCATCGGGCGCCATCCGAACTCGGCCACGGGCTTCGACGACGCCGACCTGGCCGAGCTCGAGGCGCTGGCCGCGCACCCGCGCTGCGTGGCCATCGGCGAGACGGGCCTCGACTACTACCGCGACTACGCGCCGCGCGAGGATCAGCTGCGGGCCTTCGAGGCCCAGATCGAGCTCGCCCGCGCGGTGGGCAAGCCGCTGGTCATCCACACGCGGGCGGCCGAGGAGGACACCCTGCGCGTCCTGCGCGAGCGCGCCGGCGGGGTGGCGGTGATCCTCCACTGCTTCTCGATGGCCGACCGCGTGGAGGAGTGCCTGGCCAATCCCGGCTGGTGGTTCTCGTTCGCCGGCAACGTGACCTACCCCCGTGCCGAGGAGCTGCGCACCGCGATGCTGCGTGTGCCCGAAGAGCGGTTGCTCGTGGAGACGGACGCGCCGTACCTCTCGCCGCAGGTCCGGCGCGGAAAGCCCAACCAGCCCGCGCACGTCGTCCACACCGCGCAGGCGCTGGCCGTGGAGCGCCGCGTCTCCTACGCCGAGCTCGAGGCGGCGGTGCAGCGCAGCGCGGCCGAGGTGTTCGGGTGGTGAGCGGTCGCGCCACCGCGCGCTCTCGCGAGCTCGGGCAGAACTTCCTCGTCGACGCCAACGTGCTCGACGTCATCGAGCGCCTGGCCGCGCTCGAGCCCGCCGACGTCGTGCTCGAGATCGGCGGCGGACCCGGCGTGCTCTCCGAGCGGCTGGCCCCGCGCGTCGCCCACCTGCACGTGGTCGAGGTCGACCCCCGCCTGGAGGAGCGCCTGCGCGGCGCGCTGGCCCCGTTCGGCGCGCGCGTGTCGCTGCATATGGCCGACGCGCTCGAGCTCGACCTGGCCGCGCTCGAGCCCGCGCCCACCAAGGTCGTGGCCAACCTCCCCTACGGCATCGCGGCCACGGCCATCCTGCGCACGATCTGCGAGCTGCCGGGCGTGCGCAGCTGGGTCGTCATGGTCCAGCGCGAGGTGGGGGAGCGGCTGGCCGCCGCGCCCGGCGGCTCGGCCTACGGGGTGCCCTCGGTGCTCGCCCAGCTGGCCTGCGAGGTGCGCGTGCTGCGCCCGGTCTCGCGCACCGTCTTCCGCCCCGTGCCCAACGTCGACTCCGTGCTCGTCGGGCTGCGCCGGGTCGCGGAGGCCCCGAGCCCGGCCCTGCGCGCGCTCGTGCACGGCGCCTTCGCCCACCGGCGCAAGGCGCTGGCCGGCTCGCTGGCGCTCGTGCCCGGCGCCGCGCCGGGGATCCGCGAGCGGGCCCGCGCGGCGCTGGTCGAGCTCGGCCACCCGCCCGACGAGCGCGCCGAGCGCCTGGGGCCGGCCGAGTTCCGCGCCCTGGCCGAGCGCCTCGCCGCGCCCGGGCTGCCCGCGAACCCGGGCGCCCCTGCGGCGCCGGGCGCCCCTGCGGCGCCGGGCGCCCCTGCGGCGCCGGGCGCGCCCACCGCGCGCGCGGAGCCCGGCCCGTGAGGTGGCGCGCCCTTGCCCCCGGCAAGGTCAACCTGAGCCTGTTCCTCGGCGGGACCCGCCCCGACGGCCGTCACGAGCTCGTCACGCTGTTCGAGTCGGTCTCGCTGGCCGACGAGCTCGAGCTGACCGTGCTCGAGGAGGGCCCCGACCGGGTCGTCTGCCGCGCCATCGAGGGCCCCAACCTGGTCAGCGCCGCGCTCGAGGGCGCGCGGGCGCGGGGCTGGGACGGACCGCCCGTCCGCATCGAGGTCGGCAAGTGGGTGCCGGTCGCCGGCGGCATGGGCGGCGGCTCCGCCGACGCCGCGGCCACGCTGCGGCTGGCCGCTGCGCTCGCCCCCCTGGATGGCGCGCTGGCCGACGAGCTCGCCGCCGAGCTCGGCGCCGACGTCCCCAGCCAGCTGCGGCCCGGGGTGTCGCTGGGCACCGGCGCCGGCCACCTCGTGCAGCCGGCGCCTGCGCTGGCCGAGCACGCCTTCGTGATCGTCCCCCTGAACACCGAGCTCTCCACCGCCGCGGTCTACCGCGAGGCCGACCGCCTGGGGCTGGGGCGCTCGGAGGCCGAGCTCGATGCGTGCCGGCGGGCGCTGGCCGGCGCCCTGGCGCCGGGC
>Ga0070739_10004887_pt1 | contig 15584 bp, 13 predicted proteins | sample Coa_R1_7_FD_66445 | JGI IMG/M metagenome (GOLD analysis project Ga0070739, IMG submission 66445) | Surface soil microbial communities from Centralia Pennsylvania, which are recovering from an underground coalmine fire - Coalmine... | ecosystem: Environmental > Terrestrial > Soil > Unclassified ... | reverse complement strand
AAGACACATACCCGCGACATCTTATGCTCCTTGCTAATAGAGAACAAGTATGCTTATCTGGAGATCCAACAGCTATCCTTTGTGTAGATACTTACTAAAATATAGTACAAGAAAACGGCCTCTGTCAATCCTTATCCACGCGTCTTATCTTCTCGACTTCTCGCGTTCGCTTTGCTATAATGGGGGCCAGACGTTCAATTTCGTGCGTAGCTACGCGATTGATCGCGCATAGAGCCGCTCGACAGGCCGGACGAGGCGCGATCAAGAAATTTAACAACCAGGATCGGCCATGTCATCCTGAGCGGAGGCGAAGGAGCCGGCCCGAGCGAAAGCAAGGGCGTGTGCGGACTCCCCTTTGGTTCCCGCAGGGGAGATCCTTCCCCGGCGTGCCTCAGGGCTACAGCTCACCAGGCTCAGGATGACATCCCCCATCCATTCCTATTGCCGATCTTGTTCGTTACCATTCTTGATCGCGCAGCTATGCCCGGAGAGCCATTCCCGATCTCGGTTGGTAAACTTCATTAAAGGGGAGGCAAGCCATTAATGAATATCTGGGACTCCGTGCATCGCGGCCTGGAGAAAGCCTCGCATGAGGCAGCGCGCATTGCTAAAATTCAGCGACTTCGCTCCACTATCGATAGCGTGACGCGCCAGATACGCACACAGCAAGATCTGCTCATCAGCCGGACGATGGAGATCTTCGCCGCCGGACAGCTTACGCAGGGCGAACTGGTTGCCATTTGCCAGGAACTTGCGAGCCTGCGACGCCAGCTGGACCAGGCTCAGAGCGATCTCAAAGCCACCCAGAGCGCCGGGGCGCCGGTTACGCCTGCGGGCACGCCCCAGATTCCAGCCAGCCCCACGGCGCCCGGCAACGAGGCGGCTACAGCTTACGCGCCACCGCCGCCCGATTACCAGTTCTACTTTGATCCAACCGAGCAGGTGACTGCACCGCCGCCACCGCCAGGCGTAGAGCCGCTTACAATCAGCGCCAGGGAAACGATTATCATGAACCCCGGGGCAGCGGCGGGAGCCGGTACACAGACTGCTCCTACCGAGCATACGCCCTATTGCCCACAGTGTCATGCCGCCCTCGCCGTGGGCAACGCCTATTGCCATAACTGCGGCGCACCTGTACAGGATAACGCGCTCTCGCATCTCCCCACTGTGCGCGGAGGAACGCTGGAGCCGATCTATCCTACGGGCCAGGCAACGCTCCCCGAGGATGCCGCGACTTCAACGCCTCGCACGGACCCGGAGACGCACCCGGGCGCTTTGTCCGTGGAGATGGCGGATCCGGCGGCTCCAGAGCAATCTACGGAGAAAGAGTGAGGGCGATAACACTGCGTCAACATATCATTACAGCCCTGTGCATAGCGCTGCGCCTCCCTTTCACCCTGCTCAACGCCATAAGCCGTCCCTTTGGGCGGCGCGCCTGGAAGCGCCCGCGCTCCATTGTGGTTATCAAGCCGTGCTGCCTCGGCGATCTGCTCATGACAACACCACTGCTGGAAGTGCTCCGCCGCAACTACCCGCAGGCGAGCATTACCTATGTCGCGGGCACATGGTCAAAAGTCATCGCCGAACACCAGGCGGCGGTGGATACCGTGATCGACTGCGGTGCGGTTGGCATCCCTGGTCGCTACACTCTGAAAGAGTATCTCAATCTGGCACGCGTGCTGCGCCGACGGCGCTTCGATCTGGCCTTTGTGCTTGATCGCTCGCCGATGCTCACGCTGCTCCCCTGGCTTGCCGGTATCCCGCGCCGTGTCGGTCCCGACAGCCTGGGACGCGGCTTTTCGCTCACTGACAGGGTACAGGTTTCCGCATCGCCCGCGCACTTGCAGCACCAGGCAGATATCTATCTGAGTCTGGCCGCCGCCCTCGATCTCACTATCGGACATCCCCGCATGCATTTCGTGCCTACAGAGGAGGAGCGGAGCGCGGTACAGCAGGATGCGCGCATGCAGATCGCCGTCTTCCCGGGCGGGGGCAGCAACCCCGGCATGGCCCTGACGGCCAAGCGCTGGCCCCTGGAACGCTACCGCGAGCTTGCCGGCAGGCTCGTGCGCGAATTGAACGCCCGCGTGCTGCTCATCGGCGGGCCGGATGACGCGGAACTCACGCGCGCGCTGCTGGATGGCCTCACCGTGCCGGAGGGAGCGGTGATCGATCTGGCAGGCAAGACGAGTATCGGCGAACTGGCGGCACAGCTTGCGGCCTGCGCGCTCTTCATCGGCAACGATAGCAGTCCGATGCATTTAGCGGCCGCCGTGGGGACGCCGATCATCGCCATCTTTGGCCCGACCAGCCCGCAGGAGTACGGCCCCTACCCGCTCAACGACCCCAGGCATATCGCCCTCTGGCGCCACCCAACCGGTCAGCCCTGCTTCTTCCTGGGCAGGATGCGCACCTGCACAGACTGCACCTGCATGCAATCCGTCACGCTTGACGATGTGTGGAGCGCGGTGCAGCGCCTCATTCCCAGCGCTCAGGACCAGGAGATCGCGCGATGAAACGCTTGCTGCGCAGCATCGTGCTGCTGCTGGTACGCATACTTGGGGCGCCGGGGGCAGTTGTGGCGGCGCGCAGGAGCCGCGCGGATCGGCCACAGGAGCCGCGCATCCTGCTCATCCGCCCCGACCACCTGGGCGACCTGGTTTTGACGACGCCGGTATTGCTGGCATTGCGCCAGTACGCGCCGCATGCCCATATCACCATGATGGTCGGGCCGTGGTCAAGCGAGGTTGTGGCGCGCCATCCGGCACTGGACCGGCTGATTACCTGCCCGTTCCCCGGCTTCCAGCGCGCCGCACAGCGTCCGCTGGCGCCATACCTGCTTCTGCTGCGAACCGCAAGGCAACTGCGGCGCGACAGGTACGACCTCGCTATCAACCTGCGCCCCGATTTCTGGTGGGGGGCTGCGCTGCTCTACCTGGCACGAATCCCACGCCGCGCTGGCTACGCGCTCCAGCCAGGACAGCCCTTTCTGACGCACACGCCGCCCTTTCCGCCAGCCGAGCATGCAACCATCTCTAACCTGCGCCTCCTCAACGCGGGTTTGCGGGCGCTGAACCTGCCGCCGCTCGATAAGCCATACACTCCTGAACGCTACCCGTTACACTTCACGCCAACCGAACAGGAGCAGCAGTGGGCAGCCGCACGCCTGGCAGCAGTGGGCATCGACGCGGCGACGCCCATCGTTGTTATCCACCCCGGCGCCGGTGCCCCGGTCAAGCTGTGGCGTACAGATGCCTGGGCCAGGTGCGCTCGCTACCTGATGACGGACGCGGCCCTTCCCACGCCGCCGCGCCTTATCCTGACCGGCAGCGAGGGCGAGCGCCCCATCCTCGAAGAGATTATTACGGCTATAGGAAATCCCCGGGCAGAGCCGGTGATACTGACCGGTACCAGTGTCGGCCAGCTCGCGGCGCTCCTGCGGCGTGCCTGTCTCGTGCTCGGCGTCGATAGCGGGCCGCTGCACCTGGCTGTCGCGCAGAATACACCAACGATCCGCATTTTCGGTCCCACCGACGCACGTATCTTCGGACCCTGGGGATCGCCCGGTGAGCACATCGTCATCGCCTCGACGCAGCGCTGCCCCACCTGCCCGGCCATCCCCTGCGGACGACTCGATTTCAGCCCCGACGAGCTGGCCGCGCATCCCTGTGTACGCATCGTGCCAGAAAAACGCATCGAGGAGGCCATCACGGCCCTGCTCGCCCGCAATGTGCGATCCGTACAGCCATGACCAGAACAAGGAAGAGCGAGCAAGCGTGTCATCCTTCGCTGCGCTCAGGATAGACTGCCGTTCAGGATGTCATGGCCCAACGTGTTTGTTACATTTCATTGAAAGCAACCGGCTGCCCAAACGGGAGGAAGCGTAATCGTCGCTCCAACCCCGCAGCGGCAAACGCCTGCTCGATCTCGGCGCGGCCCTCGCTAAAGTGCGACCAGCCTTCATAATGGATAGGCACTATTATGGCCTCACCGGCTAACTTTGCAAACTGCACCGCTTCCGCCGCGGTAAACGTGAGGGGAGCAGGGCCGAGCCTCTGAGCGCGGGCAGCGCCGCAGTTAAGCAGAGCGACGGCAATGCGGTAACGCCGGACAATTTCTTCCACCCCTTCGAATAACACCGTATCCCCTGAAATGTAGAATGCGCCATGCTGCCCCTCCCACTCCAGCATCCATCCAGTGACGGGACCGGACGCCTCTTTTATCTCCTCCGGGCCGTGACGTGCCGGCATGGCCGTCACACGAACTTCCAGTCCGCTCGCATCTCTCAGGCTGACCGTCTCCCAGGTGGACATACCGCGAGCATGGCCGCCCAGGCGCTGCGCGGCCACGGGAGTCGACAGAACCTGCTTCGCCCGCGAGAGAAAAGCGCGACCAGCAGGATCAAGATTATCGCCGTGCTGATCGTGGCTGAGCAAGACGGCATCCACCCGGCCGAGCGCGGTAGCAGGGAGCGCTGGAGAAGCCGTCTTGCGTATCACCTGCGGGCCGGCAACGTATTGATACTCCGCCGGCTCAAATGTTGGATCGGTCAGGAAGAGCAGTTGACCGATCTCAATAAGAGCAGTCGGGCCGCCAATATGGGTGATATGTAACTGATCAATAATTGTCTGATCCATTCTCTCTGTCCTCAATTTCAGAGCGATTGTAAACGCTATCATGATACTGGACGTACTTGATCACGGTCCCATCTGGATGCTTTACCCGCATCTCCGGACCTGTTGGTGCTTGATGCGGCTCTTCGATGAGAGCAGCGCCGCTCTTCTCCAGGAAGTCCTTCCACTCGCCGAGCGAGTCAACAAGAAAGTTTGCCTGTGTGGCACGGAAAGGCGCAAGTGCCTGGTCTGGACCGGCCATCAACAGAAGCGGTCCGACCTGCACTGCCTCTATGCCATCCGGATAAGTCGCGCGCAGGCGACTTCCTTCACCAAACAGAGACTCATAGAAGCTGATACTCGCTTCCAACTGCTCTTTGCTCAGGTAGAGTCTCGTAATAACTTGCAGGATCTTCATCTTCTTTCCTTAAATCTCACTTATCTCCACTGCTGGAATTCGTCAAGCCTTCAGGATCGCCTCTTGATAATGAGCAAGGCGTGCAGCGTCATCAATTGATCCATGATGATGGACCTGGCGCCACCCTCCCCGGGCAGGGACATACGCGAAGATGCGTGTTGTGCGAATATCCAGGGGAAACCTGTTGCCATCATACTCATAGGTTCCACGTTCCCGCCCGGCGAAGACCACTATTTCTGAGGAGGCATAGGTCACAATATCATAGAACTCTTGCACACGCACAGAGCCTTTGAAGATGCGCGCATAAAGATCGGTAATCGGCTGCGCACCTCGCAAGATCCCGCCGACAGGGTTATCGAGTTGAATCAAGGGATCATCGAGCCAGATCTGGCGAAACACATCGATTGAGCGCTCATTGAGCGCGTAATAAAAGGTTTCAAGGGCGGCTCGCGCTCCCTCTATCGTCGGTTGGTTCGTCTCGGCAAGATGATTGTGTGTACCACGGACAGCCGTCTCGCCAGGAAAAGCGATGGTAAAAGATTGCTCTGTAGACACGCTATTCTTCCCTTTCAATTGCATCCAGCAGCGTCAGAGCGCCGCGTATCGCGCGCTCCATTTGCCCGGCATCCTGCAAGGCGCGAGCAAGCACGTATCCTCCCTGCACCACGGCAATCAGCGTCGCAGCAAGGTCAGCGACATTGACGGCTGCCGCGAGCGATCCCTCCTGCTGAGCCTGTTCCAGAACGGCGGCGAGTTCGCGTTCCGCAGCGGTAAAGAAGGCGGAGAGAGGACTGCGTAATATCTCTTCAGCCAGCACTTGCTCCTGCGTCAGCCGTCCAAGACGACAGCCCCGCAATGCATCACGCGGCTGCAAGAGAAAGTCCCTGACACGCTCAAGCGGTGGCTTACTGGCATGCAATATAGCGCGCATTGTCCGCTGCATCTCAGCGGAAACCTCATCCAGCGCCGTTGCAGCGAGTTGAGCTTTGCTGGCGAAATGGTGATAGAGGCTCCCCTGTCCAGCGCCACTTCGCTCCAGGACAGCGCGTGGACTCATGGCCTCATAGCCACGCTCCCACAGCAATTCCTTTGCGGCTGTGACCAGGTGTTCTCGCGTAGACATAGAAGTTTCTCGCTCCCTTATCTGACAATTTTGTACCTGCCAGCAGATACGACACAATTGTACCTACTAGTAGGTACAATTGTCAAGAGTAAAATCATGAAACGAGCCGTGCTTAAAATGAAAGCGAGGCGAGATCCCGGGTAACGGATCTCGCCTCGTCTTCAAAGATATTGTGGAGGTCGTAGACTACTTACTGAGCCATCACCACACTGGCGACGCTAGGGTTGACATACCCATTCTCTCCAAGAGTACCCATCGCGCACGAATATTTCATGGGCTGCCTCGATATTAGCCATCGGATCGTAGGGAGACATCCCCGCCTCCGAGGTAGTGTACCAGGTGCTCGGATAGAGGATCTGGAAGAGACCGGCAGCATGGCTACCCCCGATTGATGATGGGTTGTACGCGTTGGGATTCAGGCCGGACTCACACTCCGCGACATTCAATGCTCCGGGAGCATATGGCCCAAAAACTTGATCGATCATCGCTGCCACTGAAGCATTCCCCGATGCCGCATGCGCCTTCGGCGGCTGCGTGTAGGCAAGCACGCCGAAGAAGACCATGCCGAGCAGCGCTATCATACTTATCCTTACAAAAAAACGCCTGATGTTGTCATGATTTCCGGTCTCCCGGATGTATTGACGTATGTGCAACATTCCACCTTTCACTGGGTAACTTGCAACCTCCACAATTTGCTGCTTCCTGCGGGACATATTTAACACACGAGCAGACGTATGTTTTTAGCACCACTATGTCCGAGGACTAGACGTATGATACTCGACTGCACGGCGGAATGCAAAGAAACACGTTGATATATAGCCCAAATTACCTATACAATTCCAGGTACGGGAAACAGTAGAATAGAATGCGTGTGATGTATTTAGAGTGAAGTTGCCATGTTTTCGAGCCGGCGTAATCAGGATAGAGCCGAAAAGCTAACCGGGTGGGAGCAGCCAGGCGTCGCCCGTACTTTCGTCACCTTCTGGCATCCCTTCGCCAGGCCCGCATATACAGCTACATTGATGACATAAGCTACAACATGATAAACTCGTTCAAAGGAGACGGTACTTCGTAAAGGTTTGTTAGAGGGTGTTTGACGTTCAGCATCCTCGCCCTCCCTATGGAGTGGTCGCGCGGCTGTGCCGCGCCATACAAAAGGCGAGCGCCGCAGGTGCGAGCAAGCGAGGGTGTCGAAAATCAGACCTTCTCTTAGTAGAGATTTTTTGTCGATGAATGAGACTCAAGTTTACGAGCGGGCCGGGCTGGAACGACGCCGCGAAGATTATCCACTGATTACCGGCGGCGCGCAGTATGTGGACGATCTGAGGCCGCCGGAGGGGAGGCCGCCGCTGCTGCACATGGCGGTTGTGCGCAGCCCCTACGCCCATGCCGAAATCAAGAATATCCAGCTCGACGCCGCGCTGGCCCTGCCGGGAGTCGTGGCAGCTTTTACCGGGGAGCAACTGCTGCCCGATATGCGCCCGCTGGACAGCCTGGCGCTGCCCGGCCTCAAGAAACCGGAGCGCCGCCCGCTGGCTGTAGGGCGCGTACATTACGTGGGCGATCCCGTCGCGGTTGTGCTGGCTGAAAATCGCTATGTCGCCGCCGATGCCTGCGATCTGGTCGAAGTCGATTACGCAGCCCTGCCGGCAGTCACCGATCCCGAGGCAGCGCTTGCTCCTGGCGCGCCGCTGCTCTACGAAGAATTCGGCTCGAACGTCGCGTTCCAGAATTCATCGAGCAAGGGCGATGTCCAGGCCCTCTTCGCGCAGGCGGATCGCACGCTGAGCCTGCGCCTGGTCAACCAGCGCCTCGCGCCCGCTTCGCTTGAGCCGCGCGCCTGCCTCTTCGACTTTGATTCCGCCAGCGGCCTGCTTTCCGCCTGGAACTCCTCGCAGGCTATCTACCGCACACGCGAAATTCTGGCCGGCGCGCTCGGCCTTGACCGCAGCCGCATCATCGTGCGCAGCCCCGATGTGGGAGGAGCGTTCGGCGCGAAAAGCGTATTGCTCGGCGAGGAGATCGCTGCCGCGCTGCTCGCCATGAAATATGCACGCCCGGTCAAGTGGATCGAGGACCGCAGCGAGAATTTGCAGGCACAGACGCACGGGCGCGGGCAGATCGATTATGTTGAGGCAGCCTTTCAGAACGATGGACGCCTGCTCGCCCTCAAAGTGCGCGTCATCGGCGACCTGGGAGCCTTTCTTATTGGTGTAACCGCGATGGTGCCCAATCGCACGCCAACCCTGCTCTGCGGCCCATATCTGGTGCAGGGGATAGAGAGCCAGGTTGTGGGCGTCCTCACCAACAAGCCGCCGACGGCTCCTTATCGCGGCGCGGGCAGGCCGGAGGCGACCTACATTCTGGAACGCGTGATGGATCGCATCGCTGGCGAACTGGGCCTCGATCCCGCCGAGGTGCGGCGCCGCAACCTCATCCCGCCCGACGCCTTCCCCTACACAACGGTGACGGGCATCCATTACGACAGCGGCAACTACGCGCTCGCGCTCGAACGCGCGCTGGAGCTTGTCGACTATCGCGGCTGGCGCGCCCGGCAGCAGGAACGGCGCAAGAGCAATAGCCCCGCGCTGCTCGGCATCGGCATTTCCACCTTTAACGAGCTATCGGGCGATGATCGACCTGCCCCCGGCATGCCGCACGAGTCCGCCACGGTCCGCATCCAGCGTGACGGCACTATCCTGGTCGAGAGCGGCGTGGCGCACACCGGCCAGGGCCATTTCACCGCCTTTGCCCAGATCGTCGCCGGCGTCTTTCACCTGCCCGCCGGGAAGATCACTGTGCGCATGAACGACACGCAACTGCCCGCCTTCAGCATTGGCACCTTCGGCAGCCGCGTCACACAGATGGGAGGCTCCGCTGTGCTGCTCGCCGCCGAGGCCGCGCGCGATAAAGCTTTGCGACTCGCGGCGCGCCTGCTGGAAGTGGCCCCCGCCGATCTGGTGATCGAAGGGGGCAAAGTAATGGTGCGGGGCGTTCCAGCGCGCGCGCTTGAGCTTGGCGAACTCGCGCGCCGCGTAGAGGAGCAGCCCGACCTCATCGAACACGAACGCCCCGAGCCGGGAGATGGGCGACCAGTCGAAGGGCTGGCCGCCTGGCGCTCGTTCGCCTCCTCTGGCCTCACATTCTCCTCCGGCGCCCACATTGCCGTCGTCGAGATCGATAGTGACACAGGCGAGGTGCGTATCCTCAGCTACGTCGCCGTAGACGACTGCGGACGCGTCCTCAACCACTACCTGGCCGAGGCGCAGCTTCACGGCGGGCTGGCCCAGGGCGTCAGCCAGGCGTTGTACGAGGAGGTCGCCTACGACGACGAGAGCGGTCAGCCCCTCACCGCGACGCTCATGGATTACGCGCTGCCCAACGCCGGACAGATCCCCGCCTTTGTCACGGATATCGTCGAGACGCCATCGCCCAACAACCCGCTCGGTGCGAAGGGCGTGGGCGAGGCGGGCACCGTTGGCGCGCCGCCAACCATTGTCAACGCCGTGCTGGATGCGCTCGCTCCCCTCGGCATCAAGGATATCGATATGCCGCTCAGGCCGGAGAAAATCTGGGCGCTGATAGAGGCCGCGCGCCAATGAAGGTTCACGACCAGGATCGGCCTTATGCCAGACTGATGCCGCACCCATTGAGATAACTCCCTCCAGCCTGCTACACGGTTGGCATACATCAGCGGGTGAGCCATGACGCTCACTTCATGCTCCCGGCGCGAAGTGGGAAGAAACGAGCTATCAACCCGCAGATCATCGATTGCCCGGGGGCGACCTTGCGCGACGACGTAACCTGCCAGCGACTCCGCCCCGGAAGGAAAGTCAACCATCAGGAAAGTCAATCGTTAAGAAAGGGTGCGGGAGAACCGGCGTTTCCCGCACCCCTTCTTAATGGGTTGCATTGAATACATTGAAATTACGATCAGGCCGTTTTGATCGAAGCCACGTTTTGCAGGCCAAGCTCCTGAATGGACTGGTCGCGCATCTGAAACTTCTGGATCTTACCTGTGACCGTCATCGGGAAGGCATCCACGAACTTGAAGTAGCGCGGTATCTTGTAGTGTGCGATCTTGCCTTTGCAGAACTCGCGCAGTTCATCCGCCGTGACCTGCTCGCCGGGCTTGACCTTCACCCAGGCCATGATCTCCTCGCCATAGCGGGCGTCGGGCACGCCGATGACCTGTACATCGCTGATCTTTGGATGGCTATAGAGAAATTCCTCGATCTCGCGCGGATAGACATTCTCGCCGCCGCGAATAATCATATCCTTGATACGACCAACGATATTGATGTAGCCGTCCTTATCCATTGTCGCCAGGTCGCCGGTATGCATCCAGCGCGCCTTATCGATGGCCTCGGCGGTGGCCTGCGGATTATTCCAGTAACCAAGCATCACGCTATAACCCCGCGTACACAGCTCGCCCGGCTGTCCAACCGGCACGACCTTGCCGGTAGCGGGATCGATGATCTTGATCTCCTGGTGAGGATGAATCACCCCGACGGTACTGACACGCTTCTCCAGCGAGGAATCGCTGCGCGTCTGCGTCGAGACCGGGCTGGTCTCGGTCATGCCGTAGCAGATCTCGACCTCGCTCATATGCATATCGTTGATCGCCCGCTTCATGATCTCTACCGGGCAGGGGGAGCCGGCCATGACGCCGGTGCGCAGGCTGGTCAGGTCAAACTTCTTGAAATCGGGGTGCTCCAGCTCGGCAATGAACATCGTCGGCACGCCGTAGAGCGCTGTGCATTTCTCTTCCTGCACAGCTTGCAGTACCGCCAGGGGATCGAAGCCCTCCGAGGGATAGACCATCGTCGCCCCGACGGAGACGCAGCCCAGATTGCCCATGACCATGCCGAAGCAGTGATAGAGGGGCACAGCAATGCAGAGCTTATCCCTGTGCGTGAAATTCTGGAGTCGCACAACAAAATAACCGTTATTGAGGATGTTGTGGTGGCTTAGTGTCGCGCCCTTCGGGAAGCCAGTCGTGCCGCTGGTGTACTGGATATTGATGGGATCATCGAACTCCTGCTGGCTCTGCGCCTCTTTGAGTTGTTCGTCGCTGATCGATGCACCCATGTTCATCAAATCGTCCCATGAAAACATGCCGGGCATCTTATCCGATCCCATGCGCACTACCGTTGTTAGCTCCGGCAATTTCGCGGCCCGCAGCTTGCCCGGCTCGCTTTCGTGCAGTTCAGGCGCCAGGGTATAGAGCATTTCGGTATAGTTGGAGGATTTGAACTCGGGAGCGATGACCACTGCGGTACAGCCCGATTGCTTCAAGGCATATTCCAGTTCGTGCAGGCGATAGGCAGGGTTGATATTGACCAGGATCACGCCTATCTTACTGGTGGCGAACTGTGTCACGGTCCATTCTACGCGCGTAGGCGCCCAGATGCCGACGCGCTGCCCTTTCTGAAGGCCCAGTTGCATCAGCCCCTTCGCGCAGCGATTCACCTGCTCCTGAAATTCGCGGTAGCTCCAGCGTATGCCCTGATGGCGCGAAATCAGGGCCATGTTGTCGGGGTACTGCTCAACGGTTTGATCGAACGTGTCACCAATGGTTATGCCCAGCAAAGGGGTATCGCTGGTACCACTGGTGTAGCTCCACCGCCGTTCTACCGGGGTGGGGGGAGCGCCGGACGCGCTTTCTTCCATCACCTTCATAACAATTTTCTCCTCTGGAACTGGATAGGCTACTTCGGCTCCTCTTACTTTTAAGAGTAACCAAACTTTGATCAGAAATCAAGCGACTGATTGCGCGGCCAGACCGCCAGGAGTGATTCCATCCGGCACTCCAGTGACCTGTAGATAGCATTTCAATATGCTTATTTTTTTACGTAATGTTTTCGACACGAATAATCAAAATTTTCTACCATATTATAACTACATCTCAACCTTTCTCCTTCACGAAATTCCGATATATTGACTATATACAACGAATCATGCGCCAGGATTCCTGCTGTGATCGGAAACTGGGGCATTCCTGTTAACATGTCAGCAGGAGATCCTGGCATTAATATAGCATGCGCGAAATTTCTCTGAAAGGAGAGTTCAATGGCAAAGGTGACACGACGCGGGTTTATCATGCAGAGTTCAGCCAGTATAGCGACGATTGGCATACTCGCTGCCCTGCCAACCCTGTCCGCCGCGCCTGAGGCTACAGAGGCTGCGGTGGCAGAATTGCCCGCAGTTACAAATTCGGTAACGGAACTACCAGCAGTTGCGGCTCCGCTATCCGCGCCTTTGATAGCCCACGTCAGCGATCTTGCCACAGGCGAGATCTCCCTCCTGGTTGGCACTCAGGAGATTACGTATCGTGACTCGGAACTCGTTACGCGCCTTTTGCGTGCTGTGCATTAGACAATAATTCACGACATTGCGCGAGAGATTTTATTATTGCAGTGAGAGGTAAAACTATGTCATCCCATCGTGAAGCCCCGGAGATTTCCAAAGATCCGGTTGCTGATAATACCGATGTCTATGCCTTTGTCAGCCCGGATCGGCCAGACACGGTGACGCTGATTGCGAACTTCATCCCCCTGGAGGCGCCGGATGGCGGGCCAAACTTTTATGAGTTCGGCGAGGATGTTCTCTATGAAATCCACATTGACCATAACGGAGACGGAGTTGCCGAAATTACCTACCAGTTCCGTTTCCAGGTACAGGTGCGCAATCCCAGTACCTTCCTCTATAACACTGGCCCGATTACCTCCCTTGATAGTCCCAATTGGAATAGAAGGCAGTTCTATTCCATAACCAGGGTAGATGACCAGGGACACTCGACCACGCTGGCAAGCGGGCTAGCCTGTCCGCCTTGCAACATCGGTCCACTTTCAACGCCCAACTATGCAGAGCTGGCGCAGATGGCTGTTCATAAGCTTGCCAGCGGTGAGACCGTCTTCGCCGGGCAGCGAGCCGATGGATTTTACGTCGATCTGGGAGCCGTCTTTGATCTGCTCGATCTACGACCATTTCAGAATTTGCATGTGATGCCGCGTCATCCCGCACCAGGAGTCAATGGACTCGAGGATGTTAACGTACACAGCATTGCAATCCAGGTACCAAAGACCTTGCTCACGCAGGGTGGTTACAATCCCACCAATCCCCATGATCCACGCTCAGTTATTGGCGTTTATGCGTCCGCGAGTCGCCAGAAAGCGTTGATCTTTGACGGAAGAGGGGATATGGTAGAGAGTGGCCCCTTCGTTCAGGTCTCGCGTCTGGGCGAGCCTCTGATCAATGAAGTCATTATTCCTATGGGACGTAAGGATTACTGGAACTCGCAAGATCCCAGAGATGACAGGCAGTTCGTCGAGTACTACCAGCACCCGGAGGTCGCGAGCTTACTGCCAGCGCTCTATCCAGGGGTATTCCCTCATCTGGCCGCCTACAACAAGCCGCGCGCGGACCTGGTGGCTATCCTGCTGACCGGCATTCCCTCCGGGATCATTCCTGGCTTCCAGAATTTCACCGGCAAGACACAGGCCGATTTGCTACGCCTGAACCTGGCAATTCCGCCCGCGGAAAAGCCGAATATCCTGGGGCTACTGGGAGGAGACCTGGCAGGCTTCCCCAATGGTCGCAGGGTTTTCGACGACGTAGTAACAGTCGAGTTGCGAGCGATAGCAGGTCTCACTATTCCTCTCGTCGATCCACACTTTAAGCCTGATGCAGCGGCCTCCGTCGTAAGCGACTTCTCGCCACCGCAGATTCCGCCAGGGGTTCATTACAAACAGCAATTCCCATATCTCGGCCTGCCATTTAGCGGCTTTGATGTCCCTTCCGCGTAAATAGCAAAATCGCTGGCTCGTACCTGCGGTGCGAGCCTGATAGATGATGTGTGGTTAAAATCGCGCAATACTCAATTTTAACTACACATCATCTATCGTGAGAAAGGAATGATATTGTAGAGCGGTGATAGAAAGATGGTAGATAAGAGAGAAAAGGATGGTTGAGCAATACAGCGAGCGGATTCATACCGAACATGCAGTGCTGGATATCGGACAGGATGTCGGAGCACTGGTCATTTACACTGGCAAGGAACTTCTCGGCAAGGAAATCGAGGTTAGCCTGAAAGGGAACGACACAAAGAAGATCCATACAGCTATCCATGAACGAAAGGTCAACGGGCGCACGGTTTTCGCCGGAGTTTTTCTTGCACTCGTCGCCGGTGATTACATTATCCGGGCACTTCCGAGCAGGGAGGTTACAATCACTGGCGGTCATGTGACCGAAGTAGATTGGTCTGATATTGAGGTCCATATTCCCGCCAGTGACCATCACCATACCCACGGTTCATTGCCGGGGATTAATGGGCAAGAGTAAGGTGTTGCAGCGCGTGCCAGCCACAAATCAATGAATGATCGTCCAGGCGCTCTGCTCGGACGGCACCCGCTCCGACCCGCTGGTATTTTCCGCCGCCTGATCGATGCATAATGGCAGCACGACGGAGAAGACGCTGCCTTCTCCCGGCACGCTCTGCACCTCGATATGGCCGCCATGCCGCTCCACAATTTTATGGGCAACATACAGGCCCAGCCCCAGACCTGCGCGCACCCCATCCTGTATATGCGTGCCCGGAACGCGATAGAACTGCTCGAAGATATGCGGCAGCGCCTCGTCAGGAATGCCAATACCTTCGTCTCGCACGTCAATGATTGCATCGTAACCCGAACGCCGCACCGTCACTGTAATGGGCGAACCCTTCGGCGAGAACTTGCGTGCATTCGAGAGCAGGTTCATCAGCACCTCGGTAATCCTGTCGCTATCCGCTTCTACTTCCACCGGGTCGCCGAGTGTCTCGCTGGCGAGCGTGGGACCGGCCCCGGCTGTATACTCTCTGAGCATATTCCGGCATAGTTCGACGAGGTTACAGCGCTCGCGGTTCAGGACGAACATATTGGTTTCCATAAGCGAGGTGTCGAGCAGATCCTGCACCAGCACCGCCGTCCGTTGCAGCGAATGCTCCATCTCATAGAGGCCCTGCTTCACCGTCCCGGTATTTTCAGGATGCTCAAGTTGCTGGCGCAGCAGTTGCGTCATGCCGATCAGATTTGTGAGCGGCACTTGAAGTTCGTGCGAGACGACCTTGAGAAATTTATCTTTGATCGCGTTGGCCTGTACAAGCTCGCTCGTGCGCCGCTCTACGAGTTGTTCGAGCGATTTAGCGTGCAGCGCGAGCGCGACATGCTGCTCTGTGACGCGGCGGCGCAACCGGCGTGTCTGAATCGCGCGCTGCAATGCCGCAATAAAGGAGTCGCGGTCAATTGGCTTCTGAATGTAATCGTAGGCTCCACCACGCAGCGCCCGGATCGCCAGATCGTAGTCTCCATGGCCGGTAATCAGCAGCACCGGCGTATCCGGGCGCAGTTCCCTGACGCGTTCGAGCAGCTCCAGGCCGTCCATGCCCGGC
>Ga0070739_10004885_pt1 | contig 15595 bp, 17 predicted proteins | sample Coa_R1_7_FD_66445 | JGI IMG/M metagenome (GOLD analysis project Ga0070739, IMG submission 66445) | Surface soil microbial communities from Centralia Pennsylvania, which are recovering from an underground coalmine fire - Coalmine... | ecosystem: Environmental > Terrestrial > Soil > Unclassified ... | reverse complement strand
GGGATCGAGGTCTGACACCGCGGTGGTCGACCTGTCGCGCTACGTCTCGTTCACCCGCGAGGAGTGGGCGCGGCTGCGCGCGGCGACACCGCTGACGCTCGACGAGGGCGACGTCGAGCGGATGCGCGGCATCAACGAGCAGATGTCGCTCGACGAGGTCGTCGACGTCTATCTCCCGATGTCCCGCCTGCTCAACCTGCAGGTCGCCGCGGCACGGGGCCTGACGGAGACGGTCGACGTGTTCCTCGGCCGTCCCGCGCAGCCGCGCCCGTACGTCATCGCGATCGCGGGCAGCGTCGCGGTCGGCAAGAGCACGACCGCGCGCATCCTGCAGGCGTTGCTCTCGCGCTGGCCGGACCACCCGCGTGTGGATCTCGTCACGACGGACGGCTTCCTGCTCCCGAACCGTGTGCTCGAGGAGCGTGGCCTCATGTCGCGCAAGGGCTTTCCGGAGAGCTACGACCTGCGCCGCCTGGTGGAGTTCGTCGCGGACGTGAAGGCCGGCAAGCCCGAGGTGCGCGCGCCCGTGTACTCGCACATCACCTACGACGTGCTGACGGGTGAGGAGGCCGTCGTCCGCCGGCCCGACATCCTCATCCTCGAAGGTCTCAACGTGCTCCAGACCGGTGAGACGAGCCCGCGGCGGGCGTCGCGGACGGTCGTGTCCGACTTCTTCGACTTCTCGATCTACGTCGACGCCGACGAGTCGCACATCGAGCAGTGGTACGTCGAGCGGTTCCTCACGTTGCGCGAGACCGCGTTCCGCGACGAGCGGTCGTTCTTCCGTCACTTCGCCGGCCTCTCGCACGACGACGCGGTCGCGACCGCGCGCAGCATCTGGGCCGAGATCAACGCGGTGAACCTGCGCGAGAACATCGAGCCGACGCTCGACCGGGCCCGCCTCGTCCTCCACAAGGGGCCCGATCACTCCGTCGAGTGGGTGCGGTTGCGACGGCTGTGAGCCCTCAGGCGCGCGGCGTCTCGATGAGCTCGAACGTCGCGCCGTCGGGATCGGCGAAGAAGAGCGCGGTGAGCTCGGGAAGGCCGGGGCCCATGTCGAGCCGCGCCGGTGGGGAGTAGCAGCGCACGCGCGCGTCGCGCAGGACTCCGTAGTCGTGCACGAGATCGTCCGTCATCAGCGCGACGCGGAAGATTCCCAGACGGTTCGCGGCCGGAGGCGGCTCGTCGCCGACGGACCGGGCGCCGAGCTCGACGAGCTCGACCTCGAACGTGCCGGCGCGGTCGGTCGCGTGCGTACCGGTTCCCGAGAAGCCGAGCACGTCGACGAGGAACCGGAGCGTGCGATCGGCGTCCGAGCACCCGAGTGTCACGCCGGTGACCGCGACGCCGGATCCCTCGGTCACGGCGACGAGCGTGCCGTCGGGATCGCGCACGGTGGATGTGCCGCCCGCGCCGGGTGTCGTCACGTGCAGCGCCGAGAACCCGGGCGCGACCGCGGTCGCGGGTGGCTGCCCGACCGGGCCGGGCACCTTCCACTCGAGGAGGTCGACGACGGGCGCGAGCATCCCGTCCGAGCCGGTCATCATGAACGCGTCCCACTGCACCCGGTCGAGCCCGAACGGGCCGCCGGGCTGCGGCGCGGCCGGTGTCGTGCGCGCGCCCGGGACGAAGCCGAGGGTGTCGCGGTAGAACGCGAGCGAGCGTTCGAGCGACGCGCAGTTGACGTTCACGTGGAACACACGGCTCGCGGCGATCGCCATCGGCAAGACGGTATCGTCCGGCCCGTGCCCGACGCGACCGACGCCGTCCGGAAGCTGATCTACGAGTACGCCGCGCGCGTCGACGCCGGCGACTTCGAGGGCGTCGCCGCGCTGTTCGCGCACGCGACCTACCGCGGCGTCGTGGACGAGAGCACCACGTCCGTGTTCCGTGGCCGCGACGAGGTGCTCGCGTGCTTCGAGGGCATGGTGATGCGCTACGAGGACGGCACTCCACGCACCAAGCACGTCACGACGAACGTGACGGTCGACGTCGACGAAGCCGCCGGGACGGCGCGCTCGCGCTCGTACTTCTCCGTGCTCCAGCAGCCGCCCGGCGGCCCGCTCCAGGTGATCGTCGCGGGCCGCTACTTCGACGAGTTCGGGCGCGTCGACGGTGAGTGGCGCTTCACCGACCGGCTCATCCACTCCGACCTGGTCGGCGACCTCAGCAGCCACCTGACGACGAACCCGCTCGAGTAGACGGATCACGTGTCACAGCTCGAGGACGTACGCGAGGAGCGACCCGCCCGGCCACGGTGACCAGTCGCGCTCGGGTGTGCGGACGAACCCGAGCCCTTCGTAGAGGCGGTGCGCGTCAGTCATCTCGGGCTCCGTCGACAACCGGATGCGGCGCGCGCCTGCTGCGCGCGCGAGGCCGACGCACGCATCGACGAGCGCGGTCCCGGCGCCTCGGCGGCGTGCGGCCGGCGCGACGGCGAGCATCCGGATCTCCGCCTCGCCCGGGCCCGCGACGTGCGCGTCCGGCGCGCCGTGCTCCGCGTATGTGACGGTGCCGACGACGCGATCGTCGTCGGTGATCGCGACGAGCACCTCGGCGCGCGCCGCACGCCCGGCGACGTCGCGAAGCGTCTCACGGTACGGCGAGTCGGGCCCCGTGAACCCGCCGCCGACGTACACGTCGTCGACGAGCGCGGCGATCGCGTCGTACTGATCCGGGTGTGCGCGCGCGACGGTGACGTGCGCCACGCGTCCCTGACCTAGAGGATCTGGCCGGTCTTGAGCGGGTTGAGCTCGGAGTCGACGAGCAGCTTGCCGCGCCAGTCGACGACCACGTCCGCGATGCGCCGGCGCCAGCGACCCACGCTCGTGTCGTCGTCGTACGCGGCCGCGATGTCCGCCCATCGCTCCCAGGTGTCGATCGCGGAGATCACGATGACCTCGGAGTCGTTCACCATCGCGGTGCGATACGCGCCGAGGAGCTGGAGGCCGAGCCGGCTCGCGACCGGCATCCAGTCCTGCTCGAGCATGGAGAGATAGGTGCGCGCCTGCCCCGGCACGACCTGCACGACCTCGTGCGAGTACACCTCGCCGTGGATCCCGCGCTCGAGCGCCTCCTCGATGGTCGGCGTGTAGGGCGCGGGTACGAGGATGCGGTCGTAGCCGCCCCGGCGGTAGTTTGCGGCCTCCGCCCACCAGCGCTGCAGCGACGGGTCCTGCAGCTTCGGACCCGTGAACTCGTGGCGGAAGTTCGCGGCGAGCCCGTGCCACCCGTCGAGCTCCCAGAGGTTGACCGTCTCGGGCCAGCGTTCCGTGCTCCCGACCGTCGCCCACACGCCGACGCACAGCATGTTCCGCTCGGTGCGACCGATCGGGCCCCAGTTCGCGGTCATGTGGTGCATGTACGCCGCGCGGTTGTGCCCCGTGATCTCGATCAGCTCGTGGATGTACACCTTGGGGTTGGTCACCGGGGCAACGTACCGCTCAGCGCGCGCGTCGCCGCGCCGGGAGGAACTCGCTGCGGCAGCGACGCGCGCGCTCGATCGTGTGCGCGGTCTCGCGGTCGACGCGGAACGGCGCGGCGACGAGCGCGTGGCGCCGGGCCAGCGTCCAACCGAACGCGAGGACGATCGCGCCGACGGCTGCGAGCACGTAGTCGCCCGCGCCCGTGAACGCCATGGTCGGTCCTCCCGCCGGGTTCGTCGCCGCGGCGCCCGGTGCCGGGGCCGCGGGCGTCGCGGGTGCGGCGGGCGCGGCGGGCGCGGTCGCGGTTCCCTGCACGTTGCCGGCGACGACCGTGACCGTGCCGACGGCACCGGTGTGGATGTCGCGGTACTGGAAGGTGCCGGTCTGCGTGAACTGGAACGGGAACGTCGAGCCCGGCGCGAGCTCGTCGGACGCGAACGAGCCGTCGGACGCGGTCACCGTGTGCGTTCCCGCGCCCTCGTTCGTCCACACGACGACCGTTCCCGCGGGCACGTCGATCGTGGGCGGGGAGAAGCCGGTGTCCGTGATCGCGACGGTGACCGTCGTCGCCGGCGCGGCCACGCGTCCCGTCGTCGTCGCGGACGCGGGCGACGACGCGATCGCCGTGACGGACGTGAGCGACGCGAGCACCGTGACGACACCGAACGCGAACACCCGCGCGAGCGCGAACACGCGCGCGCGACGAACCCGACCCATCTGGATCCTCCCCCGGTGGGCGCCGCGCGGCGCCCGCCCGCGGCGGCGACGTTATCGCCGGCCCGCGAGCGTTGTCCCTGCGGGCCGGGCCCGTCGCCTGAGCGCGCTCCGTGCTCACCTCGTATCCTGCTGCGTCCGAGGAGGTTCCGAGCCGCGCTGACGGGGGGACGGGTGGATGGAACCGGGGGCGGGGGACAGGTGGTGGACGCGTCGCGGCGGAGGCTGACCTCGCTCGCCGACGTCGCGCGGCGTGCCGGGGTGTCCGTCACGACCGCCTCGCGGGTGATGAGCGCGAGCTCGCACCCGGTCGCGGAGCGGACGCGGCGCAAGGTCATCCAGGCGGCCGAGGAGCTGGACTTCGAGCCGAACCTCGTCGCGCGCGGGCTCGTGGCCCAGCGGACGAGCATCGTCGGGCTCCTCGTCGGCGATGTCGCGGACCCCGCGGCCGCGCTCGTCGTCCGAGGTGCGGAAGACGTCGCGTTCGAGCACGGCTTCTCGGTGCTCGTCGCGGACACCGACGGCGATCCGGACAAGGAGCTCGCGTACGTCCGCAAGCTGCGCGCGCTCCGCGCCGACGCGGTGATCCTCGCGGGATCGAGCGTGGCCGGGAACGGCGGGCTCGACGAGCTCGCGCGCCAGCTCCAACTCGTCGAGGAGGCGAACGGCGTCATCGTCCGCCTCGTCCCCGAGCCGGGGATCGCCGCCGACGTCACCTGGTCGCGCGACGACGCGTACCGGTTGCTCCTCGAGCATCTCGTGGCCCTGGGTCACGAGACCTTCGCGCTGGTGACCGGCCCGCCGTCACGCGCGACCGACGCCGCGGTCGCGGCCTGCACCGCGGCTGCGCGCGCGTTCGGTGCGGACCTGCGGCCCGAGCACGTCATCGCGGTCGACGACGCCCCGGAGCGCGCGGGCGCGATCGCCGATCCGCTCGTCTGCGTCGGTCCCAGGCCGACCGCGGTGCTCGCGGCGAGCGACGCGATCGCGGCCGGGGTCGCGCTCGGCCTCCGCCGCGCCGGCCGCCGCGTGCCCGAGGACGTGTCGGTCGCGGGTATCGGCGACCTGCCGATCGCGGAGTTCGGGCCCGTCCCGTTGACGACGGTGCGCGCCCCCTATCGAGAGCTCGGCGCGGCCGCGATGCGGCGCGCGAGGGACGCGCTCGAGGACCCGGGCCCGCGCGGCGTGGACGTCCTTCCCGTCGAGCTCGTGGTGCGTGCCTCGACGGGGCCCGCGCCCGCCTGACGCCCGGTCACGGGCTCCCGGGGAGCGGGACGTCGCCGGGGACCGGCCGGCCGTCGCGGTCGACGCCGCACAGCGCCCGCCAGGCGGCCGGGACGCGGCCCCGCCGTACCGCACCGGCCTCGAGCAGCGCGTCCAGGATCGGTCGCGTCCCGGCGTGACGCAGCGCGACCCGCGTGGGGGACCGGCGCACGGCCCGCCAGGTCGGCCACGCCGGCAGCCCGACGGCCTCGTACACGCCCGGGTGGACCATCGTGTCGAACAGCATCCCGACGATCCGCGGCGCGACGTGGTGGACCAGGCGTCGCTCGCGGGCCGGTGCCGCGGCCCACAGCTCGGGCAGCACGGCGTGCGCGAACGAGAGGTGCCGCGCCTCCTCTTGGCGGTGGTACCGGTTCAGCGCGGCGAGCAGCGGTGCGGTCCCGGGATGCTCGGACGCGATGCGCTGCAGGAGATCGGGGATCTCCTCGCCCGCGAGCACGAGCGTCATGAGCAGCGCGGGCTGCTTCACGACCCACCTGATCATCCGGCGTCCGACCCAGCGCGCCACGCCGTCGTCGAGCGGGTTGCGCGCCCGCGGGCGCAGCTCGGCGATCAGCCGGGCGAACGCGCGCGAGTGGCGGGTCTCCTCGCCGATCTCGTGCAGCATGTACGTGACGCGCGGATCGACGACGTCGGCCGCGCCGGCGATCTGCAGCGCGAACCCCGCGGTCAGCGCGGCCTCGAACCGGATGCCCGCGTCGAGCATCGACGCGGCTTCCTCCCGTGAGAGGCGCGCGCGTGCCTCCTCGGCGAGGGGGAGGCCGAGGTCCCGCACGGAGAGCAACTCGTCGTCGAGGACGCGTCCCTCGCCGAGCGAGCCCCAGGGAAGGACGTCGTCCGGCTCGAGCACGCGCCGCGCCGACACCGTGTTGAGGCGCTCGACGCGCTCGTCGGTGGTCGTCGTCATGGCTCCAGCATGGGCGCGCGAAATCAACGAGTCAAGGAGTTCTTTCAGATCGTCGGAACACCTCGTCGGACGGGCTAGGATGCCGGCGTGACGGCCACGACCACCGGCCTCGCGGCGCGGTCCCCGAAGGGTGAGCGGACCCGGGCGCGCCTGCTCGACGGGGCGATCCGCCGGTTCGCGGCCGAGGGCTACCGGGGCGCCTCCGTGTCCGACATCGCGCGCGACGCCGGCCTGACCCCGGCCGCCGCGTACGCGTACTTCGCCGGCAAGGAGGCGCTGTTCGAGGCGGCCGTCGACGCGGACGCCGCGGCGTTGATCGACGTCGCGCGCGGCGCCGCCGGTGAGGGATCCGTACGCGAGCGCGAGCTCGCGTTCGTCGGCGCGCTCGTCGAGCACGTGGACGAGCACCCGCTCGCGCGTCGCGTCCTCGCAGGGCTCGAGCCCGACGTCGTGCACCGCCTGCTCGACCTCCCGTCGCTCCATGCCGTGCGCGAGGAGTGCGCGCGCGACATCGCAGACGCGCAGCGCGCGGGTGAGGTACGTGCCGACGTCGACCCCGGCGCGCTCGCGTCGGGACTCGAGTCGATCGTCCTCGCGTTGCTGATGGGTCACGTCCAGACCGGCGCCGCGGACGACCCGGCGCGCGCGCAGGGCGTCATCGCGCTGCTCGACGCCGCGTTGCGAGCGCCCGCGCGCTGACGCGCGGCGCGCACGCACACGCGCGTACCGACCGCGGCGCGGCGGTCTCGAGCAGGTCGGTCCCGCACGTCGCAGCGATCGTCGCCACGGACCGCAGCAGCGGGGGGCCCGCTCCCCACGATTGGTGGTCGCGCGCGCTCCGTCACTACGGTGGAACGCCGGAAGCCATTTCGGGCTTTCGTCCCATTCCGCGTAGGTGGTCCTCGCGCGCCCGATGCGCCACGGAAGGCGTGACGGGAGCGGGGACGGGCGGAACAGCGAAGCGAAGCGCACACGAAAGGACACGTCCCATGACGCGCGAAGCGCTGAGGAGAAGACGACGATGCGACGAGCCCTCACGGGCGGGGTCGCCGTCGCGATGCTCTTGGTCGCGATGGTCGGAGTGGCGTCGATGACATCGGCCCAGTCCGCTCGCGGGAACGAGCACGCGACCGCGACGAACCTCGACAAGCTCCATGCGGCGCGGCCGGTCGCCGCACACATCGCTCCCACCCGGTTCGACATGCCGGACGGGACCTCACTCCCTTCGTCGACGGTCGACCAGATCGCCGACTACCTCGTCATCCGTTACGTCGGTACGACGGTCGCGGCCCAGCAGGAGGCCGTGCTCCAGTACCTCAACGCCCTCTTCACGGCGCTCGCGCCCGAGGAGACGCGAACACGACCGGCGCCACCTCGACGACGTGCCGCGACGACGCAGCAGTCGTCCTCGGGTGGAGGTGACTTCTTCGCCTGCGTCCGCCATCACGAGAGCCGTGGCAACTACGGCGTCGTGAACAGCAGTTCGGGCGCTGCAGGCGCGTACCAGTTCATGCCCACGACGTGGAACAACGCGGCACGCGACGCGGGCCGCAACGACCTCGTCGGCGTGAACCCGGCTGCGGCGAGCCCGGCCGACCAGGACGCGATCGCGCACTACGTCTACTCGACGCAGGGCGGACGTCCGTGGGCCGGGTCCGGCTGCGGCTGATCGCACTCGCCGTCGGTTCGGCCCGCGTCCGCGCGGGCCGAACCGGACGGTGTGTGATGCGCCGTCTACCTTCGGGGCATCGACGCTCGACCTCCGGATCTCGACTGGGGCGCGTTCAGTGACGACCCCCCGTGGATCGTCGAGCCCGACCGCCTCGCGTGGCGGACCGGGCTCGACGACGTCCGTCGCCGCGTCCATCACGAGGTCCCCGACCTCCTCCGGGCCCGCCGCGTCCCGCCCCTCGGTCGCCTGACCCGCGTGGTCACGTCGGTCGGGCTCGCGCTCGGCGCGTGGTACGTCAAGGAGCGGGGGCGGCCCGTCTCACGGCGCGCGCTGTCGCGGCGGCTGCGCGAGTCGTTCGAAGGCCTGGGCTCGACGTACGTGAAGCTCGGCCAGATCGTCTCGTCCGGGGACGGGCTGTTCCCCGAGGAGCTGGTCGGCGAGTTCAAGCTGCTCCGTGACCGGGTCCCGGCCGAGCCGTTCGAGGACGTCCGCGTGCTCGTCGAGCGAGAGCTGGGCCGCTCGCTGCGTGACGTGTTCACACGCTTCGACGACGAGCCGCTCGCGGCGGCGTCGATCGCGCAGGTCCACGCGGCGACCCTGCGGACGGGCGAGGACGTCGTCGTGAAGGTGCAACGACCGCACGTGGCGAGCCTCGTGCGGGCCGACGTCATGGCGCTCGGCTGGCTCGGGCCACGTCTCGTCGGTCGCATCCCCGTCACCGCGCTCGCGAACCCGCCCGCCCTGATCGAGCTGTTCGCCGAGACGATCGTCGAGGAGCTCGACTTCCGGCTCGAGGCCGAGAACATGCTCGACATCGCCCGCGTGCTCGCCACCACCGGGCAGCGTGCGATCGTCGTCCCCCGTCCCCACCCGACGCTCGTGACTCGGCGCGTCCTCGTCATGGAGCGCCTGCGCGGGTTCGCGTTCGACGACGTGGCGGCGATGAAGGCGGCGGGGATCGACACGAGCGCGCTCCTGCGTGCCGGCCTGATCGCGTTCCTCGAGGGTGCGCTCCTGTTCGGCGTCTTCCACGGCGACCTGCACGGCGGGAACCTCTTCGTCATGCCGGACGGGCGGACCGCGCTGCTCGACTACGGCATCACCGGCCGCCTCGACGAGCGCAAGCGCGTCGCGTTCCTGCGCCTCCTCGTCATGGGGACGGGCGGCGACGTCCGGGGCCAGCTCTCCGCGCTGCGCGACATGGGCGCGTTCCCGCCCGACACGGATCTCGAGGCGGTCATCGCGGACCTCGACCTCGAGGGACCCGTGAAGGACCCGACCCTGATGACCGCGGACGAGCTCACCGCGGAGCTGCGCGAGATCACGAAGAAGCTGCTCGGGTACGGGGCCCGCGCACCGAAGGAGCTCATGCTGTTCGTGAAGAACATGCTGTTCCTCGACAGCGCGACGGGCGCGCTCGCGCCGGACCTCGACATCCTCGGCGAGATCGCGCACGTCTACACGTACTTCGCCGAGCACTACGGCGACCGCATCGCGCAGGAGCTCGGCCTCGACCCGTCCGCGCCGGTCGAGCTCGACCTCGATGCCGTGCGGGCCTCGTTCGGCATCGCGGAGGACGTCGACCGCCTCACGTACCAGGACGTGCGCCGCCGCCGCGAGACGATCCGCCGCCGCATGGGACAGCGGACTGGCGGAAGCCATGGCGACCAGCGGGAGCGCCGGTACGGCGAAGGACAACGCGGCGACGAGCGCGGCACCGGTACGGCGGTACCGTGACGCCGTGCCCGAGCTCCCCGAGGTCCAGGCGTTGGCCGAACGGCTCGACGCGACGTTCGCGGGTGCGCGCGTCGCGGGCATCGACGTGCTCGGCTTCAGCGGGCTGAAGACCGTCCTGCCGTCACCCGACACGCTCGTCGGTCGCGAGGTCGCCTCGGTGGGCCGGCGCGGCAAGTACGTCGTGCTCGACCTCCGCGGGCCGCGCGTGCTGGTGCACCTGTCACAGGCCGGCCGGCTGGACGTCGAGGAGCAGGCGAAGAAGACGCGTCCCAAGGGCGCGGTGATGCGCATGCGCTTCGAGGACGGGCGCGCGCTCCTCGTCCGCGAGCACGGGACCGAGCGCAAGGCCGGGTGGTGGGTCCTCGGCGAGGGCGACGACGGTCCGCTCGAGAAGCTCGGCCCCGAGCCGGGCTCGGAGGGGTTCGACGACGTCATCCGCAACGGCACCGACCGGCGCCGCGTGCACACCGTGCTGCGCGACCAGCGGACGGTGTCCGGCGTCGGGCGCGGCTACGCCGACGACGCGCTGCACCGCGCCGGGATCTCGCCGACGGCGACGCTCGCGTCGCTGTCCGCGGAGCAGCGCGAGACGCTCCTCGGCGCGCTGCACGAGATCCTCGACGCCGCGCTCGAAGGGGAGCGCCGGCGTGAGGGCGGCCTGTCGGCCGCGAAGCTCGGAGACCGCTTCAGCGTCCACGGCCGCTACGGCCAGCCGTGCCCGGTGTGCGGCGACGGGTTGCGCCGCATCTCGTACGACTCCTACGAGATCACGTACTGCCCGAAGTGCCAGACGCGCGGGAAGGTCCTGGCCGACCGCCGTCTCTCCCGCCTGGTGAAGTAGCGCTCACCCCAGCGTTCGTGCGTCGCTCGTTGTCGTATGGCGACGTTCAACGACGCACAAAGGTTCGACGACGCACAAAGATCGTCAGGCGCGTGCGCGCGCGAAGCGTGACTTCGCGCGTGCGAGCTCGACGACGACCGGCGGCGCGACGTCGGGTGACCCTGCGTTGAACGGGGGTCGCGGGTCGTACTCGAGCGAGAGCTGGATGCCCTGGGCGACGAGGTCGCCCTCGAGCATCGAGGCGAGCAGCAGCGCCATGTCGATGCCCGCGGACACGCCCGCCGCGGTGATGATCCGACCGTCGACGACGACACGCGCCGACACCGGGTCCGCGCCGAGGCGCGCGAGCTCCTCCCGCGCGAGCCAGTGGGACGTCGCGGGCACGCCGTCGAGCAGGCCTGCGGCCGCGAGGACGAGCGACCCGGTGCACACCGACGCCGTCCACGTCGTCGTCTCGTGCACCGCGCGCAACCAGGAGAGCACGTGGTCGTTCGTGCGCACGGCGACCTCGCCCGGCCCGCCCGGCACGACGACGACGTCGGGCGCGACGACGTCGTCGATCACCCGGTCCGCGACGATGCCGGCACCGCACATGTCGCGGTGGACGCGCGCCTCGGCCGCGACGAACGACACCTCGGCGCGCGGGACGCGGGTCAGCACCTCGTACGGTCCGATCGCGTCGAGCGCGGTGAAGCCGTCGAACAGCAGGATCGCGATCTCCACGGGCCGGGAGGCTACTGGCGCGACCGTCACGCGTCTCGCGTGATTCCGCTGCGCGACGTCAGCGGCGCTCGAGCTGTGCCTTCAAGCGTTGCAGGCGCCGGTCCCAGCGGCCGCCGACGTCCGCGATCCACGCGACCGCGTCGTGCAACGGCTCCGGTTGCACGTGGAACCGGACCTCGCGTCCCGCGCGCTCGGCTTCCACGAGGCCGGCATCGGCGAGGACCTGGAGGTGCTTCACGACGGCCTGACGGCTGACGGGCAGCGGGCGGGCCAGCTCGCTCGCCGTGGTGCCGGCTGCCCGGCCGGCGAGCTCGCCGAGCACGGCGCGGCGCGTGGGGTCGGCGAGGGCCTGGAACACGGCGTCGGCGGACGTCGTGCGCACGCGATCGCTCATCGCGACGCGAGCGCGCGTGCCCGTGCGCGACGCGCATGCGTTGGGCGCGTGTACGCGCGTGTCGCGAGCGCGACCGCCTCCTCGGTGACCCGGACACGGCTGCCGTCCTCGGTCGGCTCGATGTCGATCGTCACGCGGCTGTGGTCCGGGTCGGGGCCGCGTGCCGCGCCACCGACCGGCCACCACGTGAAGACGACGTGACGGGGGGCGTCGACCTCCTCGACCACCGCGAGACGCGTCTCGCCGTCCTCGGTGACGAACCGCCCGGTCCCGGCGGGGCGCAGGTCGAGGCGGGCCTCGGCGTCGAACCACGCCGACAGCGCGTCGGGATCCGCGAGCGCGTCCCACACCTCGGCGGGTGCGGCCGCGATCTGCACCTCGCGCGTGGTCACGAGCGGTTCCGGCATGTCGGCCTCCTCGACGAATGTGCAACCCTATGGTTGCACATTCCGCGCCGGTCGGGTACGGTGCAACCAGCCGGTTGCACATCTACGAACAGGAGCTGCGAGCCGTGGCGCCCGTCCTCGTCCCGACCGTGATCGAGCAGAGTCCCCGCGGCGAGCGCGCGTTCGACGTCTACTCCCGCCTGCTGCAGGAACGGGTCGTGTTCCTCGGCACCGAGATCGACGGCGACAGCGCCAACCTCGTCGTCGCGCAGCTCCTGCACCTCGAGGCGGCGAACCCGGAACGCGACATCAACCTGTACGTGAACAGCCCGGGCGGCGAGATGACCGCGCTGTTCGCGATCTACGACACGATGCAGCACGTCGCACCGGACGTCGCGACCACGTGCGTCGGTCAAGCGGCGTCCGCGGCCGCCGTCATCCTCGCCGCCGGCGCCCCGGGCAAGCGGGCGATCCTCCCGCACGCACGGGTCCTGATGCACCAGCCGCACGGTGGCGTCCAGGGGCAGTCCACCGACATCGAGATCGCCGCGCGCGAGGTCGCGGCGCAGAGGGGCGCGATGGTCGACGCGCTCGCGCGTCACACTGGCCAGACGCGCGACCAGGTTGAGCGCGACATCGATCGCGACTTCATCCTGCGCGGCGAGGACGCGGTCGCGTACGGCGTCGTCGACTACGTGCTCGAGCAGCGCGTGCTCACGGCCGCCGCGACGGCGACGCCCTCGACGAACGGCCACGCGCGCGTAACGCGCTAGTGCAGGATCGGTCCGGTGTCGACCGCCTCGAACGCCGACCCCGGGACCGTCTTCAACTGGTTCAGGTCGTCGTCGTTCCAGCGCGCGTCGGCGGCGCCCGTGACGTACCAGTTGCTCCCGTTGTCGGCGACGATCATCCCGTAGCGCTTCAGCGCGTCGACGATGACGCGCGCCTCCCCGTGGTACGGCGTGACGTCGAAGCTCGCCTTCAGCCGCAGCCGCAGCCCCATCGGCGGCAACGACGGATCGGTCGAGGACGACGCGTCGTGCGTCGCGGGATGGATGTAGCCGCGCTGCGTCCGTGCCACGGTGAACCGGAGCGCGTGATGGATCGCGCCCGACGCGACCTCGTCGTAGCGCGCGAGGCCGGGGAGGATCGGCAGGCCGGCCGCGTCGGCGGACGTCCACCCGTCGGGACGGAGCGCATCCGACCGGAGGTCGAACACCGCGCCCGAGTCGGCGTTCCAGTGGTCCCCCTCGGGGAACGCCCGGTACATCTCGTAGAGCCGGCAGTGGTCGACGTCGACAGCGAGGACGTGTCGGTCGCCGTCACTCGACGCGCCGCCCTCGACCGGCGCGGCGAGCGGCACCGGATACGGCCCGGGGTCGCTCTCGTCGCCGTACGCCGTGAAGTCGACGGGCACGCCGGGCTGCGCGTGGACCGCGACGTACGGGATGCCGTACGCGCCGCCACCACCGAAGTCGGCGTGCAGGTGTCCGGTCAGCCCGATGCTCGCGACGTACGCGTCCGAGCCCGCCGCGACGGGCAACGACGACACGTCCGTGTTCCACGCGTTGTCCGCGGGGAAGACCGGGCACCCGCCGAGCGACCCGTTCTCGACCATCGCCGGCGAACCCGCGGTGGGCGGCTGCGCGACCGTCGCGCACGCGCTGAGCGCGGACACGAGGATCACGACCGACACGAGCACGATCCGTCGCACGTCTGGTCATCGGCGCGCGCGGGCCGCGTTCTTGAACCGGGGGCGCAGCCGCCGGGGCGACGGTCGACGCCTACAGTGACGGCCGGTGCCCTCACGGCTCACGCTGCTGCTCGGCTCGATCCCCAGCCCGTCGAAGGGGATCCTCCACCTCGGCCCGATCCCGCTGCACGCCTACGGGCTCTGCCTCGCGATCGGCGTCCTCGTCGCGGTCTGGCTGGCGGAGAAGCGGTGGGGCCGCATGGGTCACGACCCGAAGGACATCACCGAGATCGCGGTGTGGGTCGTCATCGCGGGCGTCGTCGGGGCGCGCCTGTACCACCTCGCGACGGACTACGAGCTGTACACGCACGACTGGCTGAAGGCGTTCAAGATCTGGGACGGCGGCCTCGGGATCTGGGGCGCGGTCGGCGGCGGGATGCTCGCGGTGATCGTCCTCACCCGGCACCGGCACCTCGACACGCTCGGGATCATGGACGCGATGGCGCCCGGCCTCGTCCTCGCGCAGGCGATCGGGCGGTGGGGCAACTGGTTCAACCAGGAGCTCTTCGGCAAGCCGACGACTCTGCCGTGGGGCCTCGAGATCTCACCCGCGAAGCGGCCGGCCGGCTACACGCAGTACTCGACGTTCCAGCCGACGTTCCTGTACGAGTCGCTGTGGTGCCTCGCGATCTTCGGCATCCTGCTGTGGGTCGAGCGCCGCTACCGGCTCCGCAAGAGCCAGCTGTTCGCGCTCTACGTCGCGCTGTACACGTTCGGCCGCTTCTGGTTCGAGAACATGCGGATCGATCCCGCGCACCACATCGCGGGGCTGCGGCTGAACGCGTGGGTCAGCATCGCGATCTGCCTCGTCGGCATCACCTGGTTCGTCGTCGCCGGCCGTCGCGCCGCGCCGGCCGACCGCCCGGACGGGTCGGCGAACGCCCGCACGGCGGACGCCTCGCCACGCAGCGAGCGCGACCACGAGCAGGAGATGGTGAGCCCGGATTGACCGGCGTCACGCGCGTCCTCCCCCGGTAGGACGCGCCGTCGTCGCCAGGACGACGCACGATCACGATTTTCGGCGACGACGGGACCAGCGCGAGCACGTATCGTCGTCCGCGCCGGCCGTCCCCCGCGGCCGCTCGCATTCCTGTCTCCGCCGACCCCCGCCTGGAGGCGATGTGACCTCGACAACGCAGCCCTCGACGACGACCGGCGTCGCGTCCCGCTCGGTCGACGCCCGCAAGATCTACGGCGCCGGCGAGGCCGCGGTGCGCGCGCTCGACGGCATCACGGTGTCGTTCGAGAGCGGCGCGTTCACGGCGATCATGGGCCCGTCCGGCTCGGGCAAGTCCACGCTGCTGCACTGCCTCGCCGGTCTCGACCGCTTGACGTCCGGCCAGGTGTTCCTCGGCGACATCGACATCAGCTCGCTGTCGGAGAAGCAGCTGACGCTCGTGCGCCGCGACCGCATCGGCTTCGTGTTCCAGGCGTACAACCTGATCCCGACGCTCAGCGCGATCGAGAACATCACGTTGCCGATGTCGCTCGCGGGGCGGAAGCCCGACCAGGCGTGGCTCGACACCGTGATCGACACCGTCGGGTTGCGCGACCGGCTGTCGCACCGTCCGCACGAGCTGTCCGGTGGTCAGCAGCAGCGCGTCGCCGTCGCGCGCGCGCTCGTCAGCCGCCCGCACGTCATCTTCGCCGACGAGCCCACGGGCAACCTCGACTCGCACAGCGGCGCGGAGATCCTCAGCTTCATGCGCAGCGCGGTGCGCGAGCTCGGCCAGACGATCGTGATGGTGACGCACGACCC
>Ga0070739_10004883_pt1 | contig 15598 bp, 14 predicted proteins | sample Coa_R1_7_FD_66445 | JGI IMG/M metagenome (GOLD analysis project Ga0070739, IMG submission 66445) | Surface soil microbial communities from Centralia Pennsylvania, which are recovering from an underground coalmine fire - Coalmine... | ecosystem: Environmental > Terrestrial > Soil > Unclassified ... | reverse complement strand
AGCGGCAGGCCGCGCTGGACGGCGTTGAGCAAGGCGACGGTCGGAGTGATCGCGCTGCCGACATCGATCTGCCCGGTGGCTAGGGCCGGAATCGCGTCGGCCCCGCTCTGCAGGCGCACGATCTCGGTCTTGAGCCCGACGGCGGCGAAGTAGCCACGCTGCTCGGCGACGAGCGCCGGCGCCTCGGCGAGCGGCGAGACCGAGCCGATCTTCACCTCCTGCAACTCACGGGGTGGCTCGGTGGGGCCGCTGGTGGCGGCCGCGGTCGGCGCCGTCGCCCGCGCGGTAGGAGCGGCCGCGGCGCCGCCGGGCGCGCCGCGGCCGCAGCCCAGGCTGCAGGCGAGCGCCAGCGCGACGAGCAGGCCGACGCGCAGCGGGGTTCCGGCGGGCGTCGGCCTACAGGCCATACAGCGCGCGGGCGTTGTCGTCGGTGATCTTGCGGTAGACGCGCTCGTCGAGGCCGCCGCTGTGCTGGAGGTTGCGCAGCGCCTCGATCTCGGTCGACTGGTCGTTGTGCCCGTAGTCGGTGCCGATCACCAGGTTGTCCTCGCCGGCGTACTGCAGCAGGTACGGCACGTCGTCGTCGGTCTGACAGGAGACGTACAGGCGGTAGGCTTGCAGCGGATTCTCGGGCAGCGGCGTGCCCCGCGCGGCGAGGCGTCGCTTGAGGTCCTTGAGCACGTAGGGCAGCCACTGCGCCGACGCCTCGAGGAAGCCCATCCGCAGCGTCGGGAAACGCTCGGGCAGCCCGCTCATGATCACGGAGTGGAACGCGCCCACCGAGGCCAGGCGGAACTTCCAGAACGTCCCGCCGCCCGTGCACTGCGAGAGCAGGTCGACCATCGCCGGCGTGCCGTTGGCGATGTGGACGCCGATGGCCAGGTCCAGGTCGGCGGCGCGCTCGTAGATCGGGTAGAAGTAGGGGTCGTTGAGCAGGCGGTTGCTCTCGATGCTCCGCATGTAGACGGCGCAGGCGCCGTGCTCGCGGCCGTACTCGATCTGGCGCAGCGCCTCGTCGATGGCCAGCGTGGGCACGACACAGGCCCAGCGCAGGCGGTTGTTGCTCTGGCTCCAGATGTCGGCCAGCCAGCGGTTGTACGACTTGCAGAGGGCGATCTCGACGGCCGGCTTGTCGGCGACCTGCTCGATGAAGATCGTTGGGTAGAGCACCTGGATGTCGATGCCCAGCTCGTCCATGTGCCGCAGCCGCGCCCCGACGTTCTCGGCCTGACGGGCCTCCTCGGGCGTGTCCATCCGCCGCCCGGCGCGGCTGGACAGCGCGGCGAACTCGACCGCCGTGATGACGGTGCGGGCGAAGCCGCGGATCTTCCCATCGATGAGCCAGTAGGCGAGGCTGCTCCCCTCCGGGCGGACGATTCGCGGCCGGTACTCGGCGTCCGCGGGGTCCAGGTAGTCCCAGGTGCGGTCCGACTCGACGACGTGGGCATCGGCATCGATGGTCGCCATGGCTCCTCATCCTCCCGCGGCGGAGAGCGCGCCGCGACGCCTTCCAGTAGTCTTTGTCCTAGGATACCCAGCCTGATCGTACGGTTCCAGGGACGATGGCGGCCAGGCTCGCCCGCGGAAAACCGCGGGTTCTGATCGTACTATAATCTGTGTGGTGTCTATGCCACCATGGTGTCATACCGCCACGACGGCCCCGGAGGACCGATGGCAGCAGCCCATTGCGCGGCCAGGCGGCCGCGCATCAGCATCGACGTGGAGCCGGAGCTGCGCCGGCGTATTCGCCTCGGCGCCGCGAAGCGCGATCTCTCCGTCCGCCAGTACCTGCTTGAAGCGATCGAGGCGCGTCTGCGCGAGGACCTGGGCGACGACGAAACGGCCGTGCTGTCCGCGGCGACCGACCCGGTGTTAGCCGAGCTGTGGGACAACCCGCGCGACGCCGCCTATGATCGCCTGTAACCGTGGTGACGTAGTGCTGGTCGACTTCGTGTTCGCCGACGGCCAGGGCAGCAAGCGGCGTCCGGCTCTGGTCGTCAGCTCCGGTGCCTATCACCGCTCTCGCCAGGAAGTGATCGTGGCGGCGATTACCAGCAACACGCGCCGGCAACTCGTCGGCGATCATCTCGTCGCCAACTGGCAGGGGGCGGGCTTGCTATACCCATCCACCGCCACGGGGATCCTGCGAACGATCAAGCGAGCGGCGATCAGCCGCAAGCTCGGCTCCCTGGCCGCCGCCGACCTCGCGGCCTACGACCAGGCGCTACGCGCCTCGCTGGCGCTCTGATCAGAGCACAGTCGGCGCAAGGAAGCGCCAGGGCCGGCCGCGCACGTCCAGTATAATCCCGTCATGGTCCTGTTGAGCGTGCTCGACCAGTCGCCGGTCCGCAGCGGCAGCACCCCCGCCGAGGCGATCCAGGAGACGCTCCGCCTGGCGGAAGCCGTCGATCGGCTCGGCTACCACCGCTACTGGCTGGCCGAGCATCACTCCAGCGCCTCGCTGGCCGGGCCGAGCCCGGAGATCCTCATCGGCCAGGTGGCGGCGCGCACGCAGCGGCTGCGCGTCGGCTCGGGCGGCGTGATGCTCTCCCACTACAGCGCTCTGAAGGTGGCGGAGAACTTCCGCCTGCTGGAGGCGCTCTACCCGGGCCGCATCGACCTGGGCATCGGCCGCGCCCCGGGCAGCGACCGCCTGACGGCGATGGCGCTGGCGCACGGCCCGGGTGCGCTCGGCCTCGAGCAGTTCCCGAACCGCATCGCCGACCTGCTGCGCTTCGTCCACGACCAGGTGGAGCCCGACCACCCCTTCGCCGGCGTCCACGCCATGCCCACCGGCCCTACGGCGCCCGAGATCTGGCTGCTCGGCTCGAGCGACGAGAGCGCCGCCTTCGCCGCGCACTTCGGCACCGCCTTCTCCTTCGCCCACTTCATCAACCCGCGGGGCGGCGCGGCGGTGGTGCGCGCCTACCAGCGGGCCTTCCGCCCGTCGGCCTGGCTGGCCGAGCCGCGAGCGAGCATCGGCGTGTTCGTCATCTGCGCCGACACCGAGGCCGAAGCGCTGCGGCTGGCCAAAAGCCGCATCCTCTACATCGTGCGGCTCGACTCGGCCGGCGCGCGCCTGCCCTACCCGACGGTGGCCGAGGCCGAGGCCCACGTCTACACCCCGCGCGAGCTGGCGATCGCCGAGTACAACCGCGACCGCGCGGTGGCCGGCGCGCCGGAGCAGGTGCGCGATCGGCTGCTGGCGCTCGCCGCGGAGTACGGCGTGGACGAGCTGCTGATCCTCACGATCACCGAGGACTACGCTTCGCGGCTGCGCTCGTACGAGCTGCTGGCGCAGGTCTTTGGGCTGAGCTGACTGTAACGTTCGGTCCGTTTCCTCGTTTGATTTAAGGACGCATATCCGATACCTGGCATGAGCCCTGGGCTCGTAGCAGGTACCCCTGGCTTGTCCAGGCGAGGCGAGCGCCTCGCCCATACGCGGCCGCTGGGTGGAGCGGCGGGGTCGGACTTCGATGCGATCGATGGCGTGGCGATCGATGGCGCGCGCCGCGCGGCGCGGCTTGCTCCTGGTGCTGACGCTCGCGCTGCTGCCCTGGATCGGCGTCCAGGTCTGGGCGCAGACGGTGATCACCACGATCCCTGTTGGGCTGCTCCCGGAAGGGTTGGCCGCCGACGCCACCACCAACCGGATCTACACCGCCAACGCCGGCGAGGACACGACCTCGATCATCGACGGCAGCTCCAATACGGTCATCGACACGGTGGGGGTCGGCGTCGTCCCGCTGGCCGTCGCCGTCAACCCGACGACGCAGCGCGTCTACGTCGTCAACCATGTCTTCGGCACGGTCTCCGTGATCGACGCCACGACCCACCGCGTGATCGACAGGGTCTCGGTGGGGACGTTCCCGTCCGGCGTGGCGGTGAACCCGAGCACCAACCGGGTCTACGTGACCAACTCCTTCGACGATACGGTGTCGGTCATCGACGGCGCGACCGACCGCGTCGTTCGCACCATCGCGGTCGGGGCCGAGCCGGAAGGGGTGGCGGTCAACCCGACGACGAACCGGGTCTACGTGGCGAACTACATCGACGACTCGCTGACGGTGATCAACGGCGCGGACGACAGCGTGCTCGCCACCGTGCCGTCGGGCGGCATCGGGCCGCTCGGCGTGGCCGTCAATCCGACGACCAACCAGGTCTACGTAGCGAATAGCCTGAGCGGCACGCTGGCCGTGATCGACGGCGTCACCCACGGCAGCCGGGGCAGCGTCTTCGTCGGATTCCTCGCCCAGGACGTGGCGGTGAACACGGTGACCAACCGCGTCCTGGTGGCGCGCATCCTGGCCTTCTCGGTCACCCTGGTCGACGGGAACACCCTGCGGGTGATTGACCACATCCCCACTCGCCTCACCGTGGGCAGCGCCGCGGCCAACCCGGCCACCAGCCGCTTCTACGTCGGCAACACGCACCGGGTGACCGTGCTCCAGGACATTACGCCCACGCCGACCAACACCGCCACCGCCACGGCCACGCCCACACCGACGGCCACGAGCACGCGGACGGCGACGACCACGCCCTCGCCGACGATCACGCCCACGGGAACCATCCCGACGGCGACTATCACCCTGACGCCCGCGGCAACGTCGACCAGCACGCCCACGACCACGCCGACCGTGACGACCACGCCGACCGTGACGACCACGCCGACGGCGACGAGCACGCCCACGCTCACCCCGACCATCACACCGACGCTGCCCCCGGAAGAGCCGACCTTCTTCGTCCAGCTCTCGCCGGTGGGCACGCAGGCAGGGGTGATTGCCAACGGTCGCATCCAGGTGGGGATCTGTCCGGAGTCGTTCACGAGCTGCGTCGAGTTCGTCGAGGTGGGGAGCTTCGTCGTCGCGGGCCGGATCGACGGCGTGCCGCCGCGCACGGCGCCGTCGCTGAACATTCCCGTCACCAACGGCATCGGCGGTCCGCCGGCGGGCACGCGCACGGTGACCTGCGACGAGGCGCACACCAGTGGGGTAGCCCTTTGTCGCTCGGCCGTAACCGACCCGGGCGTGGCGCCCCAGGTAGACGGCCTGGTCGTGGTGACGGCGCCAACGCCCGGCCCGAGCCCCACGCCGGGCCCGACCGGCACCGGCACGACCACGCCCGGCCCCTCGCCCACGACCACGCCGACGGCGACGACCATCCTGACGCCCACGGCGACGCCGACCGGCACGAGCATCGTCGCGACCCCGACGGCGACCGGGACGCCGCCGAGCGTCCCGCCCGGCCTCAACCCGCCGCCACCGTCCGGCCAGGTCGGCGATCCCTGCACGCTCGTCAGCGGCGGCACTTGCACGGCGAGCGGCGGCGTGACTGGCACGCTGGTCCGCACGGGCTCGATGACCTTTACCCTGACGGCCACGGGCCCGGCCGGCGTCGCCGTCGGCGGCCGGCCGGCGGTGTTCATCCCGACCACGAGCGGCCTCGGCGCCCCAACCGTGGTGGAGAGCTTCGCCTGCGGGACGGTGGCACCGACGCTCCAGGTCGTCTGCAGCGGCACGACGGCCGGCACGGCGGTCCAGGGCGGCACGGTGACGGTGCGCTTCCCGCTGGCCGCCGGCGGCACGGTCGACGTGACCGGTATCATCACCGGGACCGGGGCAGCGAGCGCGCAGCCGCTGCTGCCCCCGCCCCCACCGATCGTCCTGCCGCCGCCCCCCTCGCCGCTGGTGCCGCTGCCGCCATTGGCGACGGCGCCGCCTCCCTTCCCGGAGACGCCGCTGATCCCCGAGAGCGACAGCCTGCTCCTGCTCGTCGGCGGCCTCGCCGGCCTCGCCCTCCTCGCCGCCCTGCGGCGCTCGCGGCGCTAGCGTGGCTCTGCTCGACTGGGCCGCGCGTCGCGCCGCGGCGTCGAGCGCAGCGAGAAACGGCCGTACACTGAGCACCTCGACCGGGGCGAGCGCGAGTAGCTCGAGGCAGCCTCAGCGCCCGTAGAGGGTACGGAAGTAGCCGGCGGCTTCGAGCTCCTGGAGGTAGCGGTTGTCGTAGAAGGTCTGCGGGTTGGCGTCGCGGGCGGCGGGGTTGTCGGAAGTGGCGAGCGCCCCGCGGACAATGTCCTCGCGCACCCAGGGAACGTCCGGCAACTGGGGAATGCCCGACGTGTAGCTCTCGTCGAGCAGGGCCGGCTCGGTCGTATCGGTATAGTGGGCGATCGCGCGCTTGGTGGTCTCCGGGTCGCGCTTCACCAGCGCCAGGCTCGCCACGTAGGCGCGCAGGAAGGCGCGCACCGTGTCGGCGTTCGCCTGCATCCAGGCGTCGCTGCCGGTGATCACGAAGTGCCCGAAGGGGATGCCGAGCTGGATCAGGTTCACCAGTTCGGTGAAGCCGGCCTCGCGCGCCTTGAGCCCGAGCGGTGGCGCGATGACCGTCGCATCGACGAGGCCCTGCTGCAGCGCGGCCAGGCGCCCGCCCTGCGAGCCGACGTAGGTCACCTGGTAGTCGCGGCCCATCTCCAGGCCCAGCGGCTCCAGCACGTCGACGATCGCCCGCTCCGAGGCGGCGCGGGCGCCGCTGGCGGCGATGATCTTGCCGCGCAGGTCGGCCGGCGCCTGGAGCGTCGGCTTGCTGTAGATCTGGAAGTAGTAGGTGTCGAACAGGCCGGCGACGATGGTCATGTCGGGGCCCTGGAGGCGGGCGTCGACGGCCGAGCCAGAGTTGATCACCCCGAGCGGCGTGTCGCCGCTGACGATCGCCGCCACGGCGCGCGAGCCGCCGTCCAGGTTGGCGATCTCGACCTCCAGCCCCTCCTGGCGGAACAGGCCGTCGTCGACGGCGACCCAGAGCGGCGCGGCGATGGCATTCACGGCGCTGAGCGCGACGGCCAGGTGCCGCGGCGGCGCGGCCGGCGCGGCCGCAGGCTGGCTAGCCGCCGCGCCCGAGCCGCCAGCCGGGCTGGGAGCCGCGGTCGCGCCCGCCGGCGGCGCCGCGGTCGCGGACGGACCGGTGGCGCTCGGCGCCGGCTCGGCGGCGCGACAGCCGCCGGCCAGGAGCAGGATCGCCAGCGTTGCGGCGACGAGTCCACGCATCGTTCTTCGCCCTCCCTGGTGGGGACCAGCACACGCCGGCCCGGCCGCGACGATTATATAGCCGCGCCTGCCCGCGCGCTGCGCGGTCCGTCAACATTGGCTGACGACGCAAGATCAGGGGCTGTTTTCGCTGGATCGGCCCGCCGGCCATCGGGGATGATAGCGCTGTTGCGCTTCAGGAGGTGGGTCATGGCCAGCTACACCGTGTACCAGGCGCCGGAGACCGGCGGCATCGTGAAGGCCTGGGTCGAGGGCGTGCCGGTCGAGCAGAGCGCGCTCGACCAGCTCACCAACCTGGCCCGCCTGCCGTTCGTGCACAAGTGGGTCGCGGCCATGCCGGGCGTCGACACCGGCATCGGCGCTACCGTCGGCAGCGTCATTCCCACCCGCGGGGCGATCATCCCGGCGGCGGTCGGCGTCGACATTGGCTGCGGCATGGTTGCCGCGCGGACGAGCCTGCAGGCAAGTGAGCTGCCGGACAGCCTCGCCGGTCTGCGGAGCGCCGTCGAGGCCGCGGTGCCACATGGACGCACGCACCACGGCGGGCCGGGCGACGTCGGCTCCTGGCCGGAGCCGCCGGCCGACGTCGCCGACGCCTGGGCCACGCTGCGGCCGGGCTACGAGCGCACCGTGGCGAAGTACCCGAAGCTCGATCGCGGCAGCCACGTCACGCACGTGGGCACGCTGGGCACCGGCAACCACTTCATCGAGGTCTGCCTCGACGAGGCGGAGCGCGTCTGGGTGATGCTGCACAGCGGCTCGCGCGGGGTGGGCAACCGCATCGGCAGCTTCTTCATCGAGCTGGCCCGCCGCGACATGGAGCGCTGGTTCATCCACCTGCCGGACCGCGACCTGGCCTACTTCCCGGAGGGCACCGAGCACTTCGACGACTACTGGCACGCCGTGCAGTGGGCGCAGGAGTACGCGCGGGCGAACCGCGTCCTGATGCTGCGGCACACCCTCGCGGCGCTGGCGCGGACGCCGGGGCTGCCGCCGTTCCAGGCCGACGAGCTGGTGGTGCACTGCCACCACAACTACGTGGCGCGGGAGCACCACTACGGCGCGAACGTGTTCGTGACCCGCAAGGGCGCCGTGCGGGCGCGGGAGGACGACCTGGGCATCATCCCGGGCAGCATGGGAGCGCGCAGCTACATCGTGCGCGGCAAGGGGCATCCCGAGTCGTTCGCGAGCTGCGCGCACGGCGCCGGGCGCGCCATGTCACGGGCGGAGGCGCGCCGCCGCTTCACGCTGGATGACCACGCGCGGGCCACGGCCGGTGTGGAGTGCCGCAAGGACGACGGCGTGCTGGACGAGACGCCCGGCGCCTACAAGCCAATCGACGCAGTGATGGCCGCGCAGGCCGACCTCGTCGAGGTCGTCCACACCCTTCGGCAGGTGGTGTGTGTGAAGGGCTGATCCGCCGGTCAGTTGTTGCGGCCGGCGTCGGGCAGGATCGTCCAGCCGGGGCGCTCGGGCTCGGTCAGGACCGCGGGCCAGTGCTCCGGGCAGCGCCATTCCCAGTTCGGCGACACGTCGGCGCCGGCGCCCTGGTTCAGATTGAACTGAGCGAAGGCCGCGGCGCCGCAGATCGCGCAGCTCGCCACCTCGATCCTCCTCAGCGACCCTCGCCGCTCTAATGGTCTATCTACGAGCAGATAGTAACGCCGGCGGACGAGTCCAGCGCGGCGCGGAGGCGGGCCAGGCAGGCGCGGGCGTAGCCGCGGGGGAGGCCCAGGTTGCGCAGGCTGCGCCGGATGGTGGGCTGGAAGCGCGGGGCGGACGAGTGCGCGGCGGGGGCGGCGAGGAGGGCGAGGGCCCAGGCGTCGGCGGCGGCCTCGCGCGCTTGCTGGGCGGGGGAGAGGCGCCAGCGGTCGCGATACTCGTAGGTGAGGGTCAACGGGCGGTCGTCGCCGTGGCCGAGGGCGAGGTGGCCGAGGCAGTGGAGGTAGAAGCGGACGCGAGCCAGGGGATCGAGGTCGGCGACGACGACGATCGCCCGGCAAGGCCCCTCGCGGATCCAGAAGCCGGCCAGGTCGACCAGCGGCTCGCGAGCGAAGCTGAAGCGCAGCTCCTCGAGGTGCCGCTCGACCAGCCGCACCACCGCCTCGGCCTCGCCGTCGGGGGCCGAGAGGCCGAGGGGGGGGCAGGGCGCTGGGCCCTACCCCCCCTCGGCCTGTCTGGGCGGGTGCCGCGGCGGCGCGCGCCGGGTACGGTTGCAGGCGCGGGCGGGCGGCGTTCGCCCTGCCCGTCGTCGGGCGCCCGCGGCCGGAGCGGTTCAGCGCCATGGCGAGCTGGCGATCGGCGCCCGCGGCGCCGATCGGCGCCGGCGCGGCCGGCTCTTCCACCGCGGTGCCGTGCCACTCGGCGCGGCGCCGCGCTAGGTGTTTCGCCGCGATCGCGCGGTCGCGCGGCCGCGGCAGCGGCGCGATCGTGGCCGCGCGCCGCGCGATGGCCAGGACGGCCTGCTGGTCGCCGGCCGGCAGCCAGGGGGCGTTGCCGGTTTCGAGCAGGAACCGCTGCAGGCCGACATCCCACGGCCCGTAGCCGCAGGCCCGCGCCCAGGCGACGATCAGCGCCTGGCGGCCTGCGAGCGGCACCAGGCCGCGCTCGATGCGCGTGATGCGCGTCGCGTCGAGGGCCAGACAGGCCCCCAGCGCGCGCTGCGACAGCACCGCGCACTGGCGCATCCGCTTCAGGTAGTTGCCCTGGAACCCCCGGCTCCGCGGCCGGCGCACCAAGCACATCGTCGGCACTCCTCGGTCGGTCGCTGCCGGCGCAGCAGTGCCCATTATAGGCCAGGCCGCGCGGCAGGATAAGGCCACAACGGCCCATAACGTTGCGGATTCGTTCAAGCTGCGCCCGCGTTCAACCGGCTGCGGCCGCCGCCGGGCGGCCGCCTGGTACGGAAGCTGCATTTGCGCGGAGAGAGCGCACCATGGGGCCGAATGGATTCGCCTGGGGGATATCTGATGCAAGATGCGTTTCGCCGCTGGGCGCAGCGCACCGCCTGGGCGGTGGGCTCGCCGATTGCCTTCCTCTTCGCCGTGCTGGTCGTGGTAGTCTGGGCGGTCACGGGGCCCGTGTTCGGGTTCTCGGACACCTGGCAGCTCGTGATCAACACCGGTACGACGATCGTGACCTTCCTGATGGTGTTCCTGATCCAGAACAGCCAGAACCGCGACGGGCGTGCAATCCAGCTTAAGCTCGACGAGCTGCTGCGAGCCGTGGAGCGGGCCCGCACGGACATGATCAACCTCGAGAACTGCACCGATGAGGAGCTGGACGATCTGCAGGCGCAGTTCCAGCGGCTCCAGGAGCGTGCGCAGTACCGCAACCAGCACAACGGCCACGAGCCGCACGTGCTGCCCGCGCAGGCGGCTGCCGAGCGCCGCCCCTCCTAAGTACTCGGTCAGCGCAGCCGAATGGCACGGACGTTGCTTTGCTACCCAGTGTCGGGTCGCGTCCAGCCTCGCCCGGACGCGCTTCGCCGTGCAACGCTTGGAAGTGGGGGCTGGAGATGCGGTTCAACGAGAACGCGAACCTAGACCCGTCGCAAGTCGAGGACCGGCGTGGTGGCGGCGGCTACAGCCCCGGTGGCGGCTTCATCCCGGGCGGCGGGATCACCATCGGCGGTGGCGCGGGCGTCGTGCTCCTGCTGCTCGCGCTGCTGCTCGGCGTCAATCCGGGCGACCTGCTGGGTGGAGGCGGTGCTGCCTCCACCTATCCGGACCAGACCGTGGCCGGGCGGGCCGTCGATCGTAGCCTGGCCCAGGAGTGCCAGACCGGGGCGGACGCCAACCAGCGCGAGGACTGCCGCGTGGTCGGGTTCGTCAACAGCATCCAGAGCTACTGGACGAGCTACTTCAACCAGCACGGCGAGCAGTACGTGCCGGCCAAGACGACCCTGTTCACCGACGAGATCCAGACCGGCTGCGGCCCGGCCACGTCCGAGGTGGGGCCGTTCTACTGTCCCAACGACAAGGAGGTCTACCTGGACCTCGGCTTCTTCGACGAGCTGCACCAGAAGTTCGGGGCCAAGGGCGGCACGCTGGCGCAGGCCTACGTCGTGGCTCACGAGTACGGCCACCACGTCCAGGACCTCACTGGGACGCTGGACGAGCACGGCGGCGCCGCGCGCGGCCCGGAGAGCGCGGGGGTGCGCACGGAGCTGCAGGCCGACTGCTACGCCGGAGTGTGGGCGAAACACGCCGCCGACACTGGCTACCTGACGCCGCCGACGCCCCAGGACATCGCCGATGCCCTGAACGCCGCGGCGTCGATCGGCGACGACCGCCTGCAGCAGGAGTTCCAGGGGCACGTCAACCCCGAGAAGTGGACGCACGGCTCGTCGCAGCAGCGGGAGCACTGGTTCAGCCAGGGCTACCAGAGCGGTGACCCCACCGCCTGCAACACCTTCAACGGTCCGGTATAGAGCCTGGCTCTGCTGAGCGCGAGCCCCGGGATAGCGCCAGACACCCCGGGATAGCGCTAGAAACAGGAGGTGTTCGCCCTACGCGCGGACCGGGTCCGTGCCCGGGCGGTGAAGGTCGGCACCGGGTCGAGCAGTCGTCCATATCGCTCCCGGTGGACCGTATAGCTCTTCATACCCCCTGACGAAGTCCTGCCATCGCGCCTCGACGTCGGTCCATGGCGCGACGGCCGGGTCGTGGTGGACGAAGGTGCCGAAGGCCTGCTCGCAGAGATCGGCGTACAAGCGCGTGAAGAGCAAACAGGTATGCCAGATCTCGTCCACCAGATGGTTGAGCATCGGGACCGAGTGACCGAGCACCAGGCGTAGGCCGAGATAGCGGCGGAACTCGAAGATCAACAGATCGACCAGCGCGGGTGGCCAGATCGGGTCGCGGAGGATTCGATCGCGCACGACGCGCAGATCGTAGTCTTGCAAGACCTGGAGGCCGCGGAGCTGCGCGGCGGTGAGAAGCGCGTCGGCGCGCGCCCCCAGAGGTCGTTGCTGGCGTTCGCTTGCCACCTCGGTCCTCTCGCTCGGCCGGCTCACCATCATTGTCCTCGCGCCGCGGGAAGGGCCGGACCACGACCATCCCCGCTGATCTCCGGACCGGCAAGGCCCGCGCGCGCAAGGCGCAGCAGGGAAGTCATATCGAAAACCCGCTCCGAGCCTTCTGTGGGAGGCGCGCCCCCGTTCGCGCTTTCGGACGCCGGGGTCCAGGAAGGATCGACCCGCAGGTACGACGTAGGGTCAGCGGCGAGGAGGCCGAGGAGCACCTCGGCGACGATACGTCCGCCGACTGGCCCCAGGTACTCCCCCTTACAGAAGCGCTCCGCCTCTCGTAGCACGTAGTACCAGAGCGGCGTCTCGTCCTGAAACGGCGTGAGGTTACCGTCGAGCTCCGAGAAGTCCCTCCCCTGCAGGGTAAGGTCTCGCGGGAGCGCCATCGCCCGGGCCACGGCCTGTCCGCTGGGCAGGCCCAGCGTCCAGCCGCGGCGTAGATCCCGGATCGGTAGCGAGAGATCGTCCGCGCGCCTGTTCGGAGCCAGGTCGGAGATCATCTCCCGGGAGAGTGCGCTGAGCGGATCGGCAATTACCGTGTCGATCTTCCGGGCGAACTGCAGGGCCGCTCTTGGCGGCGCAGGCTTGAAGTCGAAGAAGTTCGGCCAGTAGATCTCGAGATCCTCGCCGCGTTGGTCCAGGCCACGCAACTCCGCGAAAGGGATAGAGCCAGCGACCCGGAAGCTCAACGCATAGCTCGGGCGCACCATACTGTGAGCGAACCGGTACGCGGCGCCGGCGAACTCGACCGGGATGAAGGCGCGATCCCCCCAGCGGAAGAAGCGCAGGGCGACACGCGGCAGCCGGACGGTCCTTACCTGCCCCTCCCGATCACCGGCAGTAGGCGGGCCGGACGGGACGAGATAGGCCTCCTCGCGCAGGATGTCGTGGACGATCTGCCGCGGGACCAGGCGGGGCAGGAAATCGTGGACGACGATCCACTGGTAGTGCCAGCGCACCCGCCGACTGGCTTCGTTCAGCAGCTCCAATCCCTGGAGACCGCGCTTGTCGTATAGCCAGTCCACGATGCGATTGTGAAACTTGATGAAGGCGAGGTGAAGCTGCGACAGGATGACGTTCTCGTCGTTGCGGGGATCGCCGATCACGGCCGAGGCAGGGCGGCCACTCGCCGGATCGATCCGGGGCAGGTCGTCCGTATCATCCGCGGCCTTGCCGATCCGGAGGTGTACGCGGTCGCGTGCATAGAGATACGGGCTCAGGATTGGACCGCCGCCGTACAGGCTGTCCAGGTCGAGGCGGGGAGTGCGAAAATCGGGCAGGGTAGCCGCGTCCGAGGTATGGCGCAGCCGCGAGACGGGGTCGAAGCTGAGGTCGTGATCGATGAGCTGCGCCAGGTACGTGTAGCCGGCCGGGATGGTCGAGTCGAAGTCATTCGGGTGGAGACCCAACCGCTGGGCGCGGTCCGTCTCCCGCATCCCGTGGCCGAGCTGGACGAGCAGCGGGTCGGGTGGGCGGAAGGGCGGCAATTCGCCAAACATACGCCCAAAGCGTCCCGGCGGGGCCGACGCCGAGATAGTCTCCTCCAGCCCGCGGAGCTGCAGCGCCCCGTGGAACGGCTGCGGTACCGGCTCTGCATCCAGCATTGCTCCCTCCCTGAATCGGCCGCCGCCCACGCGGGCCCGGTCCGTCACACACTATCCTGGCCGCCGCCAAGGCTCTCCAGGAATAGCTAGCTAACCACTCAGCCGCAGCCGCAGTAGAACCCATTGCGAGTCGTCATGCCGGGGTTGTTCTTGAAGCGATTGCCATGGTTCTTGTGCTCGTCCCACGTGCCGGCCGCCAGCTCCTGGACTCGCCGCTGAACCTCAGCGCCGACGTCGGTGTTGGACGAATAGTAGCGGTGTGCTTTCTGAGCTGGACGGTCATCGTCAGTGGCGTCTCTGCCGAACATGTGCAGGATGATCTGTAGCTTGCCGCGAACGTCATTCTCGGTAGTCAGCGCGTTTCCGGTCGCGTCCAGCAGCGTGGTGGACGCGTCTCCGTTGGCGGCTCCGTCCACGAAGACCTTCACCGGATCGTTGTAGAAGTCAGTTGTGGCAGCCGTCGTGTAATACTGCATCACCGCATCCTGGAACTGATCTCTCACCCGGATGCGGTTCTCGAGCTCGTTCGTCAGGGCAGCCGCGAGCGTGGCGTCATCGCCGGTGCCGGCATAGCTGCCTGTCAGCCCCTCGTACTCCCAGAGCACCAGGCCCGTGAGAGTTGTAGTGTCCCATTGGCCTTTGGTTGGGACGTAGACTATAGGTGGCTCCGCGTCGCCGATGGAGCCCGTGGTCTTGCTCCAGGCGTGGTTCTTGATCTGGTTCCGCAGGATCATTTCTCTGCCGAACTCGACGATGGCTTCGGTGAAGACCTCTCCTATCTTGCCGTTCTGGTTGGCCGAGAGAGTCATAGCGATCCTCCAGCAATTCCTTCGGCGACGGTCTGGCCAGGGCGCTTCCCATTACGCAGATGACCCGATCCCCGAACGAAGCGACACCAGTTTTGAAGATCACCGCGCCGCATTCTAGCACGTTGCGGCCGACAATTGAGCGGAAACCGCTCGATACCGCTCACGAATCGCTCACAGTATCGATCGCGGCTGGTATCCATCGCTGCCGTGGCGGCCGCAGATGCCGTCCGCGGAGTCTGGCGCGCACCTGCTCAGTCGAAGACCATGTTGGCCTGCAACAGCAGCGACTGCGGCAGCGTGACATCCAGAAGGCGCGCGACTCGGCGGCTGATGACCAGCCGATACCGGGCGGGCTGCTCGAATGGCAGCTCCTGGGGAGTCGATCCTTTGAGGATCCGATCGACGTAGAAGGCGGCCCGGCGAAAATTGTACTCGCGGTCCGGGCCATAGGCGATCAGGCCGCCGGGGTCGGCCACGGTAGGGTCCGCGAAGCGCTCGTGATGGTAAGCGCCGGGCAGGCGGCGCTCCGCCGCGAAACGGACGATGGAAGCGTAGCGGGAGGCCGAGATGGCATCGGGCACGACGACAAGGGAATCGATCTCGCTGCGCACGCCGCTCTCCAGCGCCGGAAGCATCTCTTCCGGCCTGGCGAACTCGAGCGGGACAAGCTCGACCCCGAGGCGAGGAGCAACGGCTTGCGCCTCCTGCCAGTCCTGGCCGGTTTCCGGATAGGCCACGTTACGCAGCAATCCCACTCGGGCCACGGCCGGTACCGCGATCTTCAGCAGCTCGAGCCGTTTGCCCGTGAGCGGACCGTGGTAGACGGTCAGCCCCGTGACGTTGGCGGTTGGTCGGGCGAGGCTCTGAGTCAGGCCCAGCGCCACGGGATCGCCGATGAGGGTGCTGATGATGGGAATCGTCCGCGTGGCCTTGGCAGCCATCGGGACCGTGTTGGACAACGGCAGGACGAACACGTCGACGGGGCGGGCGACCAGCTCCTGGATGATCTCGGGGAGGCGCTCCGCCTGGCCACCGGCGTCCGGGACCTCGATGGTGACGTCCTTGCCCTCGGTATATCCTTGCTCCGTGAGCCCGGCCCGAAAGGCGTCCAGG